>Ga0208648_1000113_pt1 | contig 86077 bp, 44 predicted proteins | sample AntAceMetag02UKL_FD_184772 | JGI IMG/M metagenome (GOLD analysis project Ga0208648, IMG submission 184772) | Saline lake microbial communities from Ace Lake, Antarctica - Antarctic Ace Lake Metagenome 02UKL (SPAdes) (version 2) | ecosystem: Environmental > Aquatic > Non-marine Saline and... | reverse complement strand
ATGTCACAATCTCTTTCGCGACACCTTTTCTGAACGGTCCTTTATTCGTTATTGTCTTTAACTCGTCTTGAACATATTTCCCTGCTTCATATATAAATGTCTCTACCGTTTGCGCAAGTACATTCCCCCGCGCGTCAACTACCGCGTTTTTGGTTATTGTCTTTGTATCTTCCACATACTTCGCACCATCCCAGATACTGGTTAATGTCACAACTTCTTTCGCGACACCTTTTCTGAACGGCCCTTTATTCGTTATTGTCTTTAACTCGTCTTGAACATATTTCCCTGCTTCATATATAAATGTCTCTACCGTTTGCGCAAGTACATTCCCCCGCGCGTCAACTACCGCGTTTTTGGTTATTGTCTTTGTATCTTCCACATACTTCGCACCATCCCAGATACTGGTTAATGTCACAACTTCTTTCGCAACACCTTTTCTGAACGGTCCTTTATTCGTTATTGTCTTTAACTCGTCTTGAATGAACGCTCCTGCAGCACCTTTTGTTTCATCCCATACATTTGACGTAACCTCTTGTGATAAAACATTTCCGCGCGGATCGATGCTTTTATTAACGGTCTGGGTAAAGCTTTCCTTTATATACCCGCCAACACCTTTATTTGATAAAGAATCCCATACCTCAGTCGTTACTGTAGTCGACAATGGAGTATTTCTCCTGAATTTACCGTTTGTTATTGTTTGGCGTTCACTACGTTCAAAACCTTTTCCGGTAATTGTCCCCGCGGTTTTCATAGCGGCAACAGTACTCATTTTGATCCCTAATGCCTTCAAATCCTTTGTCATGTTGAGATCGCTTATAACATATGTTTCAATAACCTGTTTTCCAACATTTCCCCGGTAATCCACAGTTGTTAAATCATTTGTTGTCATCTTTACAGTATCTGCATTGAAAGCCGGTGGCACCGCAGCTGTATTCCATACCTCGGTTACCGTTGTCGTGCTCTCATATACGCCACGTTTACTCTTACCGCTGTTTACGGTCAGCATATGTTCGTTATTTGCCCATTTTACCGGCTTGGTTGGATCAGTTTCTTCATTTATTTCTGTTACTGTATCAACGCTCTTTATATTCCCTCTTACATCAACAACGTTGTTTACAACCGTCTTTGTATCAAGCACAAATTTCTTTGCAGTATCATCATACACGCTTGTTATCGTCTCAGATTTTTCTGCGATACCTTTTCTGAATCTGCCGCTATTCGTTATATTCAGCACTTCACTCGGCACTTCCACGCCTTTATCGTCGTAGATATTCGTGGTCACTTTTTGTTTCAGCACATTGCCCTGCGCATTTACTCTGCTGTTTTTTGTTATCTGGTGGCTATCCTTTACAAATGTGCCTTTCACGCTGTCATATACTTCTATCTGGGCATCAACATTTCTTGCAACGCCACGTACAAATCCGCCGCTGTTCGTTATCGTCTGCCGTTCATTTCTCTCAAAGAACGTGCTCTTAAGACCCTTAGATACATTCGTTGTAATGTCTGATTTAATACTGCTTACCAGTGCGCTATTCAACTCAGCTGTCACATTTGCATCATTTACGACAAAACTCTCTACTACCTGTTTACGTACATTCCCTCTTGGATCAACACTTAAGTTCTTTGACACACTCATATTTTCCAAAACAAACTTTTTACCATCATATGTTGAGGTAATTGTTGTCGCTTCTCGTGCTACACCTCTTATAAATTCGCCGCTATTTATCGTATATGTCTTCTCGCTTTCAACAAATGTGCTGGTTACATCATCATAGAGTTTTGTTTCTGTCATCGATTCAATGACATTTCCTCTGCCATCTATTACCGTATTATCCGTTACCCGCTCGGTATCCATAACATACCCTGCAGGTGCCGCTGTACTGTCCCATACCTCAGTTGTTACCGTTGTCTTCTCAGGTGTATTCTTCTTAAAGTTCTTATTGGTTATCGTTTGTCTTTCGCTCTGTTCAAAGCCTACTCCGGTAATCGCCGCAGTATTAGTCAGTGAACCCACCGTTGCCATGGTAGTTACGCCTAATGCGCTGAGGTTTTTATTCATATTTGCCGTACTTATCACAAATGTCTCTACAACCTGTTTCCCTACATTACCTCTGAAATCAACTGTGGTCAGATCGTTCTTTGTTATCTTCACCGAGTCAGCGTTGTATGCAGGTGGCACCGAATCAGTGTTCCATACTTCCGTTGCTGTTGTTGTGTTCTCGTACACACCGCGTTTACTCTTACCGCTGTTTACCATCATGGTGTGTTCGTTCTTTGCCCATTTTGCGGGTTTAGCTGGATTTATTTCGTCATTTACTTCGGTTACCGTATCAACGCTCTTTATGTTTCCCCGTGCATCAACAACATTGTTTGCCACTTTCTTTGTATCAAGCACAAACGTCTTTGCCGTGTCATCATACACACTTGTTATCGTCTCAGATTTTTCTGCGATACCTTTTCTAAACCTACCACTGTTAGTTATATCCTGAATCTCACTCGGCACTTCCACGCCTTTATCATCGTAGATATTCGTTGTTACCTTTTGTTTCAGCACATTACCCTGTGCATTTACTCTCTTGTTTTCCGTTACCTTATGAGTATCTTTTATGAATGCACCTTTTACGCTGTCATATACCTCTATCTGGGCATCAACATTTCTTGCAACGCCACGCACAAATCCGCCGCTGTTTACAATCGTCTGTCGTTCATTCTTCTCAAAGAACGTACTCTTAAGTCCTTTTGATACATTCGTTGTAATATCTGATTTAATACTGCTCACTAACGCGCTGTTTAACTCTGACGTCGATGAGGCATCGTTAACCACAAATGTCTCTACCACCTGTCTTTTGACATTGCCTTGCGGATCAACACTTGAGTTCTTCGTTATACTCATTGTCTCAAGCACATATTTTTTACCATCATATGTTGAGGCGATCGTTGTCGTTTCTCGTGCCACATTTCTCATGAATCCGCCGCTATTTATCGTATATGTCTTCTCGCTTTCAACAAATGTGCTGGTTACATCATCATAGAGTTTTGTTTCTGTCATCGATTCAATGACATTTCCTCTGCCATCTATTACCGTATTATCCGTTACCCGCTCGGTATCCATAACATACCCTGCAGGTGCCGCTGTACTGTCCCATACCTCAGTTGTTACCGTTGTCTTCTCAGGTGTATTCTTCTTAAAGTTCTTATTGGTTATCGTTTGTCTTTCGCTCTGTTCAAAGCCTACTCCGGTAATCGCCGCAGTATTAGTCAGTGAACCCACCGTTGCCATGGTAGTTACGCCTAATGCGCTGAGGTTTTTATTCATATTTGCCGTACCGACAACAAATGTCTCTACGGTCTGGCTCCCCACATTACCCCTAAAATCAACGGTACTGAGAACATTCTTTGTTATCTTTACGCTATCTGCGTTATATGCAGGCGGTACCGCGTATGCGTTCCAAACTTCCGTTGCTGTTGTTGTGTTCTCGTACACACCGCGTTTACTCTTACCGCTGTTTACCATCATAGTATGTTCGTTCTTTGCCCATTTTACCGGCTTAGTTGGATCCGTTTCGTCATTTACTTCCGTTACCGTATCAACACTCTTTATATTTCCCCGTACATCAACAACATTGTTTGCCACTTTCTTTGTATCAAGCACAAATGTCTTTGCCGTGTCATCGTACACGCTTGTTATCGTCTCAGATTTTTCTGCAATACCTTTTCTGAAACGGCCGCTGTTCGTTATATCCTGAATCTCACTGGGCATTTCTACGCCCTTATCATCGTAGATATTCGTTGTTACTTTTTGTTTCAGCACATTACCCTGTGCATTTACTCTCTTGTTTTCCGTTATCTTATGAGTATCTTTTATGAACGCACCTTTTACGCTGTCATATACCTCTATCTGCGCGTCAACTTTACGTGCAACTCCACGCACAAATCCACCGGTGTTCTTTATCGTCTGTCTCTCATTAACCTCAAAATAGGTACTCTTTGCGCCTTTTAATATATTGGTATCGATATCAGTCTTTATCTTGCCTACCAGAGCTGCGGTCATCTCAGCTGTCGCATTCGCATCATTTACCACAAATGTCTCTACAACCTGTCTACGCACATTACCCTGCGGATCAACGCTTGAGTTCTTTGTTATATTCATTGTCTCAAGAACATATTTCTTGCTGCTATCATCATATGTTGAGGTGATCGTTGTCGCTTGTCGCGCAACACCGCGTATAAATCCGCCGCTGTTTAACATATATGTCTTTTCGTTATTTATAAATCCTCTAACGTCCGCAAGCTTGTTAGTAGGATCAAATAACTTTGTCTCTGTCATCGATTCAACGACATTTCCCCTGCCGTCTATCACCGTATTATCAGTTACCCGTTCGGTATCCATAACATAGCCTGCAGGTACCGTTGCCGTGTCCCATACCTCAGTCGTTACCGTTGTCTTCTCAGGTGTATTCTTCTTAAAGTTCTTATTGGTTATCGTTTGTCTCTCACTTTGTTCAAAGCCTTTTCCGGTTATCGCTGCAGAATTAATAAGTTTCCCCACCGTCGCCATGGTGGTTACGCCGAGCGCACTGAGGTCCTTTGCCATATTTGCCACACTTACAACAAATGTCTCCACAGTTTGTGACCCTACATTACCCCTGAAATCAACGGTTGTTAGATCGTTCTTTGTTATCTTTACCGTATCAGCGTTATATGCCGGCGGCACCGCATCGGTGTTCCATACTTCGGTCACTGTTGTCGAATTTTGATATACGCCGCGTTTACTCTTGCCGCTGTTTACCATCATCGTATGTTCGCTCTTTGCCCATTTTGCGGGTTTGGCCGGATTTGTTTCATCGTTCACTTGTGTTACCGTGTCAACGCTCTTTATATCTCCTCTTGGTGTTACCACATTTTTGACTGTCTTTTTAGTATCTACCACAAATCCTTTTGTCGCATCGTCATACACGCTTGTTATCGTCTCTGAATTTTCCGCGATACCTTTTCTGAATCTGCCGCTGTTGGTAATGTTATTTATCTCACTCGGTATCTCAGCACCCTTCTCATCATAGATACTTGTTGTAACTGTTTGTGACAATACATTACCCTGTACATTAACCCTTTTATTCTCAGTTATCTTATGCGAGTCTTTAATGTAAGCACCTTTGTCGGTATCATACACCTCTATAATTGCATCAGCCTTTCGTGCCACTCCACGCACAAATCCACCGGTATTGGTTATCGTCTGCTTTTCATTCTTCTCGAAATACGTGCTTTTTGCTCCCGTTGCGATATTTTTGGTAATATCATCTTTTATCTTACCAACTAATGCTGTTGTAAGTTGGGCCGTTGCATTTGCATTATTGACCACAAAACTCTCTACAACCTGTTTTCTTACATTACCCTGCGCATCAACGCTTGAGTTTTGCGTTATATTCATTTCTTCTAAAACAAATTGTTTAAGACCTTCATCATATGTTGAGGTGATAGTAGTGGCTTTACGTGCAACTCCTCTTATGAATCCATTACTATTTACAGTGTGGGTTTTTTCGCTATCGATATAAGCCGATGTTTTTAGTGTATCATCCCATACCTTTGAGACCGTCTCACTTTCAAGAACATTGCCCAGCGCATTAACCTTTAAATTCTTTGTTGTCCTGACGCTGTCATTGACGTACCCGAACTTGTCCGCAGTTTTCCCTGTCGGATCATACACTTGCGTCTCTGTTATTGTTTCTTTCGGTGTATTTCTTTTAAAGCCTTTACTAGTTATCTTCTGTTTCTCACTCGGCAAGAAATCTTTTCCTGCTCCAAGTTTTGTTGCGAGTCCTGCAGCTCCCAGCGTCTTTAACGCTGTCATATTTGCTAAGCCTAATGTTGCCAAACTCGTTTTTGCCGTTAAATTCGCATTGTTTATGATAAATGATTCAACTTCCTGTATCTCGACATTGCCTTTACGATCAATCTTCTTATTGTCTGTTTTCTTCACACTATCAGCTACAAAACCGCCTGCCGCGCCTTTGGTGTCATCCCATACTTCGGTCACTGTCGTAGAACTTGCCGTTACGCCTTTTGTAAACGGTTTGTTATTTAATGTCATAGAGTGTTCACTATTTGCCCATGCCGCAGCATCTTCAATAACCCCTGTCGGATCCTTCGCCTTTGACGCTTCATATACCATGGTCACGACATCCTGGCTCAGCACATCGCCTTTCACATTAACGTCTGAAACCGTTGTCTTCTTACTATCCATGACAAATGATCCTATACCTGCATCAAATACACTTGTCTTTACTTCACTTTTTTGCGCTATGCCTTTTCTAAACTTGCCACTGTTTGTTATTTCTTGCATCTCTGCCGGCTGATATCCTTTTGGACTCTTCGAGGCAGGATCGATCGTTTCATCATATATGTTTGTCACTATCTTCTGTTTTGTTACATTACCCTGCGCGGACACCCTGATATTGTCTGTTACCTTTAATGTATCTTTTACATAGGCTTTTTTGTCTGTGTCATATACTTCGGTCTCCGTTACCGTCTTCTTCGATACTCCGCGTGTAAACCCACCGCTGTTTACAATCGTCTGTTTTTCACTGCGGTCAAAGAAGGCACTTGTGCCCTTCTTAAAATCTCCGGCCGTTATTTCAGATTTAATTTTATCAACAAAGGCCGTATCCAATGCTGTCATTGCAGTCGCTGTCGGATCATTTACGGTAAATGTTTCTACGATCTGTTTCCTAACATTACCTTGCGCATCCATGCTCAGATTATTTGTCATACTAACGCTGTCTACCACGAACTTGTTCACCGCAGCAGCATCATCAAACACACTTGTAATGGTCACACTATTTTTAGCTACGCCTCTTTTAAATCCTCCGCTATTTATCGTATAGCTCTTCTCGCTGTTCACATAGACTGGTACAGCTAATGAATCGTCAAAGAGCTTTGTTGTCGTCTCACTTTCTGAAACATTCCCTAACGCATTCACTTTGATATTCTTTGTTGTTCTGATACTGTCATTTACATACCCGTACTTGTCAGCGGTCTTGCCTGTCGGATCGTATACTTGTGTTTCCGTTATCGTTTCTTTCGGCGTGTTCTTTGTGAATTTCTTATTGGTGATCTTCTGTTTTTCGCTCGGAATGAAATCTTTTCCGGCGCCAAGCTTTACAGCAAGACCTGCAACTCCGAGCGTCTTTAAAGCTGTTATGTTCGCTATACCTAACGTTGCCATACTCTTCTGCGCGGTTAAATTCGTATCGCTTATAACAAATGTCTCTACTTCCTGATATCCGACATTACCCTTTGAATCGATCTTTGAATTTGCCGTCTTTTTCACGCTGTCTGCAACATATCCACCTGCCGCGCCTTTGGTATCGTCCCATACTTCGGTCAATGTCGTAGAGCTTGCTGCCACACCTTTGGTAAACTTGCCACTATTTACTGTCATCGTATGCTCACTGTTCACCCATGCGGCCGCATCTTCGATAACCCCTGTCGGGTCCTTTGCGATCGATGCGTCATAGACCATGGTTACAACATCCTGGCTCAAGACATCACCTTTCACATTCACAGCTGATAAGGTTGTCTTCTTACTATCTATGACAAATGATCCTACTCCGGTATCATAAATGCTTGTCTTTACCTCGCTCTTTGCCGCTATACCTTTTCTGAACTTACCGCTATTAGTTATCTCCTGCATCTCTGCCGGCTGATATCCTTTCGGACTCTTTGAGGCAGGATCGATCGTTTCATCGTATATATTTGTTACTATCTTCTGCTTTGTTACATTGCCCTGTGCCGATACTCTGATATTGTCCGTTACCTTTAAGGTATCTTTTACATATGCTTTTTTGTCTGTATCATATACCTCAGTCTCTGTTGTCGACTTCTTCGATATACCGCGTGTAAATCCACCGCTGTTTACAATTGTCTGTTTTTCACTGCGATCAAAGAAGGCACTTGTGCCCTTCTTGAAATCTCCGGCTGTTATTTCAGATTTAATACTCGTTACAAAAGCTTTATCCAGTTCCGTAAAGCTTAATGCCGTTTTCTCATTTACCGTAAACGTCTCTACAACCTGCTTCCTGATATTGCCCTGCGCGTCCATGCTCAGGTTGTTTGCCATCGAGACACTATCTACCACGAACTTACCTACTGCTGGATCATCATCAAAAAGACTTGTTATCGTCATACTGTTACGCGCCACTCCGCGTCTAAATCCGCCGCTATTTATCGTGTAGGTTTTTTCACTGTTTACATAATCAGGTTTTGCCAGTGAATCATCAAAGAGCTTTGTTGTCGTCTCACTTTCTGAAACATTCCCTAACGCGTTTACTTTAATATTTTTTGTTGTTCTAATGCTGTCATTGACATAACCGAACTTGTCTGCAGTTTTCCCTGTCGGATCATAGACCTGTGTTTCTGTTATCGTTTCTTTCGGCGTGTTCTTTGTGAATTTCTTATTAGTGATCTTCTGTTTTTCACTCGGTATAAAATCTTTTCCGGCACCAAGTTTTGCCGCGAGTCCTGCTACTCCAAGCCGCTTCAGCCCTGCCATGTTCGCTATCCCCAACGTTGACAGGCTCTTTTGTGCCGTTAGATTCGTGTCGCTTATAATAAATGTCTCTACGACCTGACTGCCGACATTACCCTTTGAATCGATCTTTGAGTTATTCGTCTTCTTTACGCTATCTGCGACATATCCGCCTGAGGCGCCTTTTGTCTCGTCCCATACTTCGGTTACTGAAGTAGAGCTTGTCGCGACACCTTTCTTGAACGGACCGTTATTCAACGTCATCGCATGTTCACTATTTACCCATGCGGCCGCATCTTCGATCACTCCTGTCGTATCTTTTGCTTTCAATGCTTCGTATACCATGGTTACAACATCCTGGCTCAATACATCACCTTTAACATTTACAGCTGATAAGGTTGTCTTCTTATTATCTATGACATATGATCCAAGCGTTGTGTCGTATATACTTGTTTTGACTTCGCTCTTTTGCGCTACGCCTTTTCTGAACTTGCCGCTATTAGTTATTTCCTGCATCTCTGCCGGTACATATCCTTTCGGGCTCTTTGTCGCAGGATCGATCGCATCATCATATATATTTGTAACTATCTTCTGTTTTGTTACATTGCCCTGCGCTGATACCCTGATATTATCCGTTACCTTTAAGGTATCTTTTACATACGCTTTCGTTTCTGTATCATATACTTCGGTTTCCGTTACTGATTTCTTTGCTACACCGCGCGTGAATCCGCCGCTGTTAGTAATAGTTTGTTTTTCGCTGCGATCAAAGAAGGCACTCGTGCCATTCTTTAAATTGCCTGCATTCACTTCAGTTTTTATCTTACCTACGAAAGCCGCATCAAGCGCTGTCATTGCAGCTGCTGTCGCATCATTTACCGTAAAGGTCTCAACGATCTGTTTGCGGATATTTCCCTGCGCGTCCATGCTCAGGTTGTTTGCCATCGACACACTATCTACCACGAACTTGTTCACGCCTGAAGCATCGTCAAAGACACTCGATATCGTCATGCTGTTTTTTGCAACTCCGCGCCTGAACCCACCGCTATTTATCGTATAGCTCTTCTCACTATTAACAAATGCCGGTGTCACTAATGAATCATCCCACAACTTTGTCGTTGTTTCGCTTTCCGAAACATTCCCTAACGCATTCACTTTGATATTCTTTGTTGTTCTAATGCTGTCATTGACATATCCGAACTTGTCTGCAGTTTTGCCAGTCGGATCATAGACCTGTGTCTCTGTTATCGTTTCTTTCGGTGTATTCTTAATGAAACCTTTGCTAGTGATCTTCTGTTTCTCACTCGGTATAAAATCTTTTCCGGCACCAAGTTTTGCCGCGAGTCCCGCTACTCCCAGCCGCTTCAAACCTGCCATATTCGCTATACCTAAGGTTGACAAGCTTTTTAGCGCCGTTAAATTCGTGTCGCTTATAATGAATGTTTCAACTTGCTGAACTCCGACATTACCTTTTGAATCGATCTTCGAATTCGCTGTCTTCTTCACACTGTCTGCAACATATCCGCCTGCCGCACCTTTAGTGTCGTCCCATACCTCGGTCAGTGTTGTAGAACTTGTTGCCACACCTTTTTTGTACGGACCTTTATTTAATGTCATCGCATGTTCACTATTTACCCATGCAGCTGCATCTTCGATCACTCCTGTCGTATCTTTTGCTTTCAATGCTTCGTATACCATGGTTACAACATCCTGGCTCAATACATCACCTTTCACATTTACATCTGATAAGGTTGTCTTCTTATTATCTATGACATATGATCCAAGCGTTGTGTCGTATATACTTGTTTTGACTTCGCTCTTTTGCGCTACGCCTTTTCTGAACTTGCCGCTATTAGTTATTTCCTGCATCTCTGCCGGTACATATCCTTTCGGGCTCTTTGTCGCAGGATCGATCGCATCATCATATATATTTGTAACTATCTTCTGTTTTGTTACATTGCCCTGCGCTGATACCCTGATATTATCCGTTACCTTTAAGGTATCTTTTACATACGCTTTCGTTTCTGTATCATATACTTCGGTTTCCGTTACTGATTTCTTTGCTACACCGCGCGTGAATCCGCCGCTGTTAGTAATAGTTTGTTTTTCGCTGCGATCAAAGAAGGCACTCGTGCCATTCTTTAAATTGCCTGCATTCACTTCAGTTTTTATCTTACCTACGAAAGCCGCATCAAGCGCTGTCATTGCAGCTGCTGTCGCATCATTTACCGTAAAGGTCTCAACGATCTGTTTGCGGATATTTCCCTGCGCGTCCATGCTCAGGTTGTTTGCCATCGACACACTATCTACCACGAACTTGTTCACGCCTGAAGCATCGTCAAAGACACTCGATATCGTCATGCTGTTTTTTGCAACTCCGCGCCTGAACCCACCGCTATTTATCGTATAGCTCTTCTCACTATTAACAAATGCCGGTGTCACTAATGAATCATCCCACAACTTTGTCGTTGTTTCGCTTTCCGAAACATTCCCTAACGCATTCACTTTGATATTCTTTGTTGTTCTAATGCTGTCATTGACATATCCGAACTTGTCTGCAGTTTTGCCAGTCGGATCATAGACCTGTGTCTCTGTTATCGTTTCTTTCGGTGTATTCTTAATGAAACCTTTGCTAGTGATCTTCTGTTTCTCACTCGGTATAAAATCTTTTCCTGCACCAAGCTTTGCCGCGAGTCCCGCTACTCCCAGCCGCTTCAAACCTGCCATATTCGCTATACCTAAGGTTGACAAGCTCTTTTGCGCCGTTAAATTCGTGTCACTTATAATGAATGTTTCAACTTGCTGAACTCCGACATTACCTTTTGAATCAATCTTTGAGTTATTCGTCTTCTTCACGCTGTCAGCAACATATCCGCCTGCCGCGCCTTTGGTATCGTCCCATACTTCGGTCACTGTTGTAGAACTCGTTGCCACACCTTTCTTGTACGGACCTTTATTTAATGTCATCGCATGTTCACTCTTTACCCATGCCGCTCGATCTTCGATCACTCCTGTTTTATCTTTTGCTTTCAATGCTTCATATACCATGGTCACAACATCCTGGCTCAAGACATCACCTTTCACATTTACATCTGATAAGGTTGTCTTCTTATTATCTATGACATATGATCCAAGCGTTGTGTCGTATATACTTGTTTTGACTTCGCTCTTTTGCGCTACGCCTTTTCTGAACTTCCCGCTGTTTGTTATCTCCTGCATCTCTGCCGGTACATATCCTTTCGGGCTCTTTGTCGCAGGATCGATCGCATCATCATATATATTTGTTACTATCTTCTGTTTTGTTACATTGCCCTGTGCCGATACCCTGATATTATCCGTTACCTTTAAGGTATCTTTTACATACGCTTTAGTCTCTGTGTCATATACCTCTGTCTCAGTTACTGATTTTCTTGCTACGCCGCGTGTAAATCCGCCGCTATTGGTTATCGTCTGGCGCTCACTGCGGTCAAAATATGCACTGGCACCCGCTGGTTTAAATGCACCTGCTATTACTTCTTTCTTCAAATTATCTACAAATGTCCTATCGAGTTGTGTCATTGTAGTTGCTGTCGGATCATTTACCGTAAATGTCTCGACAATCTGTTTTCTGATATTTCCCTGCGCATCCATGCTCAGGTTGTTTGCCATACTGACACTGTCTACCACAAACTTGTTTACAGCTGGATCATCGTCATATACGCTTGATATCGTCATGCTGTTACGCGCAACTCCGCGCCTAAACCCACCGCTATTTATCGTATAGCTCTTTTCGCTATTGACATAGGCCGGTCTCACTAATGAATCATCAAAGAGCTGTGTCGTTGTCTCGCTTTCGGTAATATTACCTAAGGCACTTACCTTTATATTCTTTGTTGTTCTGAGACTGTCATTCACGTATCCGAACTTGTCCGCCGTCTTCCCTGTCGGATCATATACCTGTGTCTCCGTTATTGTTTCTTTTGGTGTGTTCTTTATAAAGCCCTTATTAGTGATCTTTTGTTTTTCGCTCGGGATAAAGTCTTTTCCTGCGCCAAGTTTTACCGCAAGTCCCGCCACTCCCAGCGTTTTTAATGCTGCTATATTCGCTATTCCTAAGGTTGACAAGCTCTTTTGCGCTGTTAAATTCGTGTCACTTATAATAAATGTCTCTACTTCCTGAACTCCGACATTCCCTTTTGAATCGATCTTTGAGTTATTTGTCTTCTTTACGCTGTCAGCAACATATCCGCCTGCCGCACCTTTGGTATCGTCCCACACTTCGGTCACTGTCGTAGAACTTGTCGCCACACCTTTCTTGTACGGACCTTTATTTAATGTCATCGCATGTTCACTATTTACCCATGCCGTCGCATCTTCGATCACTCCTGTTTTATCTTTTGCTTTCAACGGCTCATACACCATGGTCACTACATCCTGGCTTAAGACATCACCTTTGACATTCACTTCTGATAAGGTGGTCTTCTTGTTGTCTACAACAAACGCCCCAAGAGTATCGTCATATATGCTTGTCTTTACCTCGCTCTTTTGCGCAATCCCTTTTCTGAACTTACCGCTATTTGTTATCTCCTGCATCTCTGCAAGGACATATCCTTTCGGGCTTTTTGTCAGAGGATCTATTGCATCGTCATATATCTTTGTAACTACCTTCTGCTTTGTAACATCACCCCGTGCTGATATCCTTATATTGTCCGTTACCTTCATCGTATCTTTCACATAGGCTTTGGTTGCTGTGTCGTATACTTCCGTCTCAGTTACCGATCTCTTTGCGACACCTCGCGTAAACCCACCGCTGTTTGTAATAGTCTGTCTCTCACTCCTATCAAAGAACTTGCTTGTTCCGGTTGCGAATGCACCGCTACCTATCTCCGTCTTAATGGTATCAACAAACTTTTTATCGAGTGCGGTATAGCTGAGTGCTGTCGCATCATTGACATTAAATGTCTCTACAACCTGTCTCCTGATATTTCCCTGGGCGGTGACACTCGAATTCGTTGACATCCGCACACTGTCTACCACAAATTTACCTACCGCAGGATCATCATCATAAATACTCGAAATGGTCATGCTCTTTCTAGCTACACCCCTCATGAACCCGCCACTCGAGATAGTATATTCCTTCTCGCTGTTTACAAATGCGGGTGTCACCAATGAATCATCCCACAACTGTGTCGTAGTCTCACTTTCAAGCGTATTACCCATAGCACTTACTCTGATATTCTTTGTTGTCCTGATGCTATCGTTTACAAACCCAAACGTATCTGCTGTCTTCCCTGTAGGATCATATACCTGTGTTTCCGTTATTGTTTCTTTCGGTGTATTTCTTATAAACCCTTTATTGGTAATCTTCTGTTTTTCGCTCGGTATAAAATCTTTTCTTGCTCCCAGTTTTGCCGCAAGTCCTGCCGCACCAAGCGTCTTTAACGCTGTTATATTTGCTAAGCCTAGCGCTGACAAGCCTGTTTGCGCTGTTAAATTAGGATCGCTTATTACAAATGTTTCAACTGTCTGCTCGCCAACATTGCCACGCGCATCAATTTTATTATTTGCTGTTTTTCGAACACTGTCTGCGACATATCCGCCCGTAGGTCCTTTTGTTTCATCCCATACTTCGCTTACTACCGTGCTTGACTTTGCGACACCTTTCTTGAACGGACCGTCATTTAACGTCATGGTATGTTCACTATTAATGAAGCCTTCTTTATCAGCAGCAGCGTTTGACGGTTCATATACCATGGTTACAACGTCCTGACTCTTTATATCACCTTTTACATTGACATCAGAAATCGTTGTTTTCTTTGTATCAAGCACATAGGTTCCAGCGGCTGTATCATAAATACTGGTCTTAACAACGCTCTTTTCAGGTATACCTTTGCGGAATCTACCGCTGTTTTTAATTTCCTGTATTTCAGATTTCACAAAGAATGTTGTAACAATATCTGTACCCTTTGGCATCTTTATAACAATCAGTTTAAGTTCATCAAGTGATTTCTCACCAACGGTCTCACTAATAACATAGGTCTCTACCGTTTGCTCGGTAACATTACCCATAGCATCGATTCTTTTGTTGTTTGTAATTTTTACCGAATCAGTAACATATTTCTTTAAATCTGTATCATATACCTGGCTGATCGTTTCACTTCGTATAGGTGTGTTGCGCCTAAACCCAATATTCTTGGTATTAACCAGTTCCGCGCCTTCAAAAAACGCATCCTCCTTAAGTATCTTTGCGCCGGTTTTTGGATCTATTCCGACCTTTTCGTAGAGCTTGTCTAAATCGGCTTTGGTCTTATTCGCAAACTTATCCTGTATTAAAAGTGTCTCTACTTCCTGCTCAACAACATTGCCGCTTGCGCTGACGCTTATATTTTTCGTGATCTTCATTGAATCAACTCTAAAATCTTTTGCGGTCGTATCATAGACCTCGGTAATAGACTGGCTTTCGGCAGCAACACCTCTTCTGAACGGCCCTTTGTTTTTTACAAAATTTCTTTCGGAAGGATCAAAGAAAAGACTCTTAATATCTCCTCCTGCCGCCAGCGTCTCAAGAGCTGAAAGCGGTTTACCCAGCATCGTATCTTTTACTGTGTAAGACGTTACTGTTTGCTCTTTAATGTTTCCAGTTGCATCAATCGATGAATTGTCTGTCACCGTTATAGATTCGGTTGAATAGCCTCCTACCTTCTTACCCGCGCTGTCTTTTATATCAGGATCCCACAATTCTGTAATAGAGGTGGATTTTGTCGGTGTGTTGCGCTTAAAAGCAGTGTTAGCAATAGTGATTCTTTCAGCGGCATCAAAATTCGCCGTGAGGAAATCCGCTCCGGCCGGTGTTGCTTTTATCAGGGTCTCAAGGTCCATCATCTTTAAAGCCATAGTTTCTTTAATCGAATAATTGGTAATAACCTGTTTCCTTGCATTACCAAACTGGTCAATCTGTGAATTCTTTGTCAGCTTATAACTATCAACTACAAACCCGAATTTACCCGGTGTTGTATCAGTGTATGACTCGGTTATTACTTCTGTTTGTTCCGGTGTGCCTTTTCTAAATGTCCCCTTATTTGTTATGGTTTGCCTGTCAGCTGCCTCAAAGAAATTAGCCAACACATTTAATTTTGTTGCCTTTAATTGACCTATTGAATTCATTGAAAACGCGTTTTTAACAACATAATTAGTAACGATCGATTTGCGCACATTTCCTCGCGCGTCAACTGACTTGTTTTGTGTTACTTTATAGGTATCAGCTGTATAACTTGTCCCGCCCCAGATCTCTGTAACTGCTTCACTATATATAGGAGTGTTTCTTCTAAATCCTCGATTCGACGTCGAGACTCTTTCAGATCTCTCAAAATAATCGGTAACAACGCCACCACCATCAATATGTTTATTGTAATCATCAATAGATTTTCCCGATGATGCGTCGTTTACCACAAATGATTCCGTTACACTTTCAAGCGGATTGCCCCGCGCATCTATTACCCTATTAACCGTTGATCTGATCATATCAAGTTCATATTTCCCGGTAGATGCATTGAACATTTCACTAATAACCTGGCTTTTTATCGGCGTATTGCGCCTGAAACCAAAGTTTGCTGTCGTTACCCGTTCAGATGCTTCCAGCACCTCTTTGCCGGATCTGTCAAATTTTGCTTTTCCGGTAACCGGATCCTGCGCCTGAATAAATGTCTCCTGAATAGAATTCAGCACATTCCCCCTGATATCGATTCTCAAATTGCGCGTTTTTGTCAGGCTGTCAAATTCAAATGTTCCTCCGCCCGGTTTGGTCGCGTCAACTTCCCACATCCTTGTCTCAGTTTCTGTCTTTACCGGCGTACCTCTTACAAAACGTGAAGAGTTTGTTATGAGCTGTCTTTCAGAGTTGACCAGTTTTGGCGTAGTTTTAGCGGGATCAGTAAAAACTAAATTACCTTTCGAATCGGTATCCTGTATCTGTGTCGTCGCAACAGTAAAGCGCGGGTTACCCTGCCCGTTTATTGCCTTATTTTCAACTGTCCTCACAGAATCAAATATGTATCCGGCCCCGCCTGCTTTTGTATCATCATATATAAGATTCTCTGTGACCGACTTTGTCCATGTTCCACGAATTTCCTTGCCGCTATTTTTCGTAATTGTTTTTTCTGAAGGATCAAGGATCGGGTTGCCGGCTTTATCAAGTTTAAGATTACCGGTTGTGAAATCGATGCGAGGTAAAAATGTCTCTGACTCTGCGGTGAGCAGTTTTCTTCCTTTAGGATCGTAGTTATTTTTTATCTGCTGTACAGAATCCATAATTTTTCCTAAAGCAGAATCAAAACTATAGGTCGTCACCTCAGAATCTGTTACTTTGTGTTTTTTGTTATACTTGTTTATAATGACCTGCTGTTCACTTTGCTCCCACGCAATACCCGTTGCCGCTCCGCCTAAAAGGCCGGAAGGAAGCGCCTTAACAATACCTGAAATACCGGGCACTTTGAATCCATTCGCTAATACTGTACTCGCCGTTACTCCGCCAACACCTACAGCGACCTTACCAATGATAAGAGGTGCCGCTGCTCCAACACCTGCTCCAACTCCGCCAACACCTACTCCAACTCCGCCAGCACCTACTCCAACTCCGCCAGCACCTACTCCAACTCCACCAGCACCTACTCCAACTCCGCCAGCACCTACTCCAACTCCGCCAACACCTACTCCAACTCCGCCAGCACCTACTCCAACTCCGCCAGCACCTACTCCAACTCCGCCAGCACCTACTCCAACTCCGCCAGCACCTACTCCAACTCCGCCAGCACCTACTCCGACTCCGCCAGCCGCTCCAGGAACTACTGCTGCTGCTGGGGCTGCTGCTCCAGACGCGGCAGCTGCTGCTTCAGGAGATATGACACCAACACCTATACCAACAGTTTTTGCTTTATCAATCGCACTTCCTAATAAATTCAACGCAAGATCCGCAGAAACATTAATAGCATACGATTCCGCCGGAAGGCCTATATTCCATACATCTTTACCTAAAGCATCTTTTGTCGATGTGTCAATATTCCAATCAACACCGTTAATCGGCACCTTTCTGATTGTTTTCGTTTCTTTAGATGTACCTGTTCCAGTAGTAACAGTTAAATAATTGCCTGTCGCATCCGTTCCGCCACCTTCTATTGTCCAGCTTTTATTATCTATGGTTACCGTAGTAACTTTTTGAGATGAAGCCGGCTTTATTACTGTTACTACACCTGCGACCTCTTTCCCAAATTTTAAATCTGTCCAACCTACTGCCGTTTTTTGTATTACATCAACCGTTGTATATCCTCCTTTACCATCAGACATAAATGAAGTGTCGACTGTTACATCAATCTTTGTCTTTCCGTCAGGGGCGGTTATCTGTTTTTTTCTTCCCTTTATTCCCGCATCATTGATATCAAGATATGCTCCAAGTATTATCCCCGCATTACCGGGTTCATTCTTTGATACAGCAATATTCAAGATTGTATTAAGAGCCTTGTTAGCTTCGTCGTTTGATATCGTTCCGGCAACACGCATAGCAGAGATCTTTGCGCTATATTCTTTACACGCGTTTATATCACTATAGGCTTTGGTAAGCCCTCCAAGCAGTTCATCTCGGGACTTCTTCTCTGCATCTGTCGCTGATGGAAGTTTGGCCGCTTCGGCCAGTATAGAATTATAAAATCCGAGTACCTTGGCTCCATATTTTCCTGCATCTTTTTCTATCAGATTCTTTCCGGCAGTTGCCAGTGACCGGTAATCTTTGCTTTCAACCATATCTTTTGTTATCTGCGCTATTCCTGCAGAATTATTTGTATCAATAACTATTCCCAATGCCTTTTCCATTGCACGTGACGCGTACTCGCCAAAATACGGCATGGCTTTTGAAATATTCTTAGCGGCATCGGAAAGAACTACATAATCATTCGGATTAGCTTCAATCCTCTGCATTTCTTTAATAACCTTATTTACATTTCTGCGGTCTCTATAGCCTAAACGGCTTTTATAAACAAGAAGCTTTGCAAGCTGAGCGGGATAATTTCTTGTCCTTCTGCCAACACGTTGGAGTGTGCGGTACCCTCTAAAACTTTTTGTCACCAAGGCTTTTCCTAACGCATCGAAATATGCTTTCTCAACAATATTTTTATAAGCAGCTGTTTCATTGGCTGGAACACTTTTTACAATCGAGTTCAGTTCCTTTAATGCGTTTGACACATCAGTCCAGTTAACCGTCACTCCTGCTGGAGGTTTTAATGCCATGGCCAGTGCTGTTCGTGCAGCGGCAAGAGCATTCCTGTACTGGGTAGGATCATTTGTATCTTTTGCCTTTTTCGAAAAATCAGCGGCCAACTTTATAAGATCAGCTTTACTTTTAGCGCTCCAACCGCTTGTATCTACTGTCGGCTTTAAAGCAGATGGCGGGACTACAGCTATAACAACTCCTGCTCCTGCGCCAACTCCGCCTACACCGCCCACACCACCTACGCCAACGCCACCTGCACCACCTACACCTACGCCACCGCCACCTACACCAACACCGCCTACGCCAACTCCACCTACGCCAACTCCACCTACGCCAACTCCGCCTACGCCTACACCGCCAACGCCACCGGCACCAACTCCACCTACGCCTACACCAACTCCGCCTACACCAACTCCCGCTCCGCCAATTCCACCTACCGCGCCTCCTGCCATCGGTACAATAACTACATTACCGGCAGCATCGGTAGATGCTGTAAACGTATCTATAACCTGCTTGATCGCATCACCTGTCTTTGGATCAAACGTTGATTGTATAATCTTATAATCTGATGGAAGATATTTACTTACTGCGGGATCATAAATACTTGTCAGTGTTTCTGATAGTTCTGGAACACCTTTAACAAAATTCTTATTAATGATATCCTGACGCTCAATGTCTTCCCACACAGGTTTTCCTGCGACCAGAACAACATCAAACTTTGGATCGAGTTTCGCGCCTTTTGAAAGGATCTTTTGTTCAAGCGCATTTCCATACTTATCAAATTTAGCCGTTGATGTTTCTGTGCGTGAATCAGGCTCAAGCGCCTTTGTCTCAGGATTAAATACCCACGAATCGCTTGTTGACTCGTGCGCGTTATCTCTGCCGTCATAATCAAAGTTTTCAGTAAAGCTCTTGTCAATAAGCTCCATCTTACCGGGTATGCGATCCCCGGCGGCATTGATCTCTTCTATATAGGTTTCCATTGACTGTGAAAGAACATTTCCTCTCACATCATATGCGGTAATATCAACTAATGGCTGATCAATGATCAACCCGTCTTCATCAATATTGGTTGTTTTTGAGTGGATCATCCTGCTGCGCGCATCATACTTCATATCCTCTCTAACCATTTCATACTCGTTACCGTCTCTAACACCCTTCTCACAATTGCCCTTTATATTCCCGCGCTCATCATAGGTAATGCCGATCTGTGTATATTCAGCTTCAGACCCTTGCGCACCAACGCTCTTTTCCGTAAAACCGCTCATAAGTCCTGCATTTACACCAGCGGCATTGTACGTAATACCTGATCGCGCGGAAGATGTTTTAACGCCAAGTATATCCTTTGTTTCACGTTTGAATCCGGTCATCTGGAATTGTGCGTTATACGTAACGCCTGACTGCTTGTTTGTGAAAATATTATTCAGTTTAACGGTTTTGCCGTTCTTATCAACGTATGAACCGCTCTCTCTGACTGTTTCCGTATATCCGGCACTCATTCCGCTAAAGTTGTAGACATTGTTCCGATTGGTTTTGGTGACCATATTACCAATCGTTGATGTTTCCTGAGTACTTGTCGTCAAACCAAACTTATCAAAAACGGTGTTGTCTCGTGATGTTACTGTCGTTATTCCGCCAAGCGTTTCAGTTGATGTCCATGTCGCCATGCGGCCAACGTTATCGTAACTTTTTGCCGCAAAATTTGTCAGTGCGGTAACAATGTTTGTGCCGGATCCGGTTTGGACAGAACTGGTATATGAAAGCATCTGATCTGAAACATTGTTATAAGCAATATTCGTTCGTGTTTCTTTTGAGCGAACGCCTGCGTCAATACGCTCACTGACAAAACTTTTTACCCTGTCTCTCTTGTCATATTCAGTGACTTTATATTTTTCGGTCGTCGTAATCCCTCTGCTTTTACTCGTATTATCATAGCTGACCATTCTGTCTTCTTTATCATAGGCAATATTTCTTCTCTGTGTCTTAGTTTCCGGGCCGTTAGTGATACCGGTAGGCCGTATAAACATTTGTTTCGACGTATCATCATATCCAGTCATCAGCACGCTTTGAGAAACACCTTTTACTTTATTCTTTGGATCTTTATCCGCGTACGTAATCCATGATCGCTGCACATGTGTCGGAGCATTTGGCGCTTGGTTTGATTTTTGTATCTCGGTATAGCTCGCAACCTGCCCCTTCAAATATCCCTTATTTGCTGCGGTTGCCTTATCATTATAGTATGCAATATTACTACGGTGAACCGAGGTTTCTTCGCCTGTCAAATAATTTGTTGTCGTCTCAGTAAATTCACTCATTTCATCTGCTTTGGTCTCACGCAGGTTATCAACGGCTCCTGATCTCTCATAATATTTTGCCGTAAATACTGTCTTTGAAACCTGTCCCCCATCAGAACCAATTACGTCTGTTATCTTACCGGCCAATAGCCATGGACCACCGCCGGCAGACTTTACATATGACATATCGCTACTGGGGCCGCCAAGACCATAGGTGTTGGAAACAGTAAAGCTTCCGTCCTTTTTCATATTTTTCTGATTAAGGATCTGGACAGTATCCCCCCGCGAATTAGTGACAACAGTTGACCCTCCCGGTCCTTTGCGGCTTCCACGCTTGCGACGGGTCGTTTTAGATTTCGATTTAGCGTACGCCTCAAACTCTTTCAACGCCCGCATACGTTTCATATCAGATTCGCGCGTCTTTTGCTCGGCGTCGTAGTTAGCTTTGCGAGTCTCAGCCTTTTGCTTATTTATCGCTTTGATGCCTTTGCTAATATCCCTATTTTTGTTTGCCTTAGCCTTTTCGCGCTCGATTCTTTTTATTACCGCAGACCTACTGAATCGCCCGGTCTTCGCTTTTCGCGCATCTGTGCTACGGTTACCATAATAATCGCCTGGCGCTGCAAGTATCGGCACTGTCCAAAAGACATTTGCCCACATGAACGATAGCGCAGTAACTAGCGACACTCCCTTCCTGAACAGAATCTTAGTAATGGTATAATTGGTTTTCATAACTTCACCTCTATATATTTGGTTGTTTAAAAAGTTGTTTTTCCTATTTTCATATTTTTACCTCTCACAAAAAAGGCCGGTTCAAGCTACCAAGCTCGAGTCGGCCTTTGAAACATTCTCTAACGAATCAAGGGCAACTCAGCTTCCCATAGCTTGGGTCTGTAGTTTTGCGCTTCCCGCTTCATCAAGACGAGAATTGCCTTTTTCCTTTAAAGTTCCGATATCATTGTAATTTATATAGCCTTCTTTGTCAAGGTCCATCGAACTTTAATTTTGTTTAGTTTTGAAAGAGCTAATTTATTATTAAGCATAATACATGCCATCATTTTGATCTTTTTTCTTTTGCTCGTAACACCCCTTTGATAAGTTAATTGCACATCACGCCTGTACATTCCCTCAATTTCAGTAAATCACCTGGTGCTCCATTTCAGAACATACACTTTACTTGTCCACATAAAATACAGTTTAAGTAAAATTAGCCAGTCTTGTTTTTCTGCTATTGCCCCCATTTTTTTCGCTTATCCGGAGCCTCTCGCATCAGATCTCTCACTTTCGCGCAATCACTGATGCTATATACAAATACATGTAAACATACCCATCTACTTATGTTGAATAAGCAATTTACATTCCATATTTTAACAAAACTACACTATTTACTTAAACATAGTTACGATAACAACTTGACACAACATAAGAAGTTGTAGCGAAAACAAAGAAATAGCAGATATGCTCTATATTAGAACATATCTGCTATCCAATGAAATTATTGCTACATTACGGAGTAGTTTTATCTAAAACCCTGTTAACCTTTTTTCAGCTTTTTGAGTTTTTGCATATTTAATATCACTTTTTGTATTATTCTTTTTCATATGTATCCTTGAATTGATACCCACAACTGAAGATACAATAATTTTCCGTGGTAATTTTAATCGTATTTTCTTTTTAGCTCTCCTATTTACAAGATCTTGTATGCTTTGATCTCTTTGCGCTTTGCTCTTACGATAGGTAATATGTGTGAATTGTGGCTTAAATTGCGGCATAAAAATATCCTCATCCTGCACCATATTCGAATTTTCTTCATCTTTATCTCTGGCAATAGAATTCACCTTGCGGTCTAGATAAGATAATGCCTTTGTTTTCTGCGCTTCAAAGTCCTTTTTCTTGTCATGTATTATTTCACTTTTATAGAGCGGGACATATACTGACTCGCACTGAGATGAGTTCGTATTTCTTGATAACACTGTATCGGAACGTCTCGATGAAAATTTTTGAACTTTTCGCAAACCCTTATCCTTTTTATCCGCCTCGGATACATAGTCACCGGGTAACTTCATTTCTACTTCATCATTACAGCACGTCTTTTGTTGGTACATTCCGGCCATATTTGCTAAAAACTTCTTAGCGCGAGGTGGCTGAGCCACATCATTCCATGACAGTTTCCCCAGGGTTTCACTGTTTCTGGAAGCAAGAAGATCTTTCCCTTGAAATTTCTGGTTACGCAAAGATTTTGTGTTTTTTCGTATTTCAGCAAGTTTAGTTTGCAAAGCATAACTGGTTGACTTCGTCCGCTTTTTTGCTTTTCTTTCAATTTTAGCTGTAGATTTCTTTATGTCTGATACAATTCCTTCAGCTTTCACAAGTTTTGCTATATGTATCGCAGAATTATTACGTGTAGACTTATTGCTCGGGGGCTTACAGGTATCAATAGAATAATCTCTACTCTGATTACAGTCAAACGCAAGCAATTTCCCTACTACAGCCATCGTCATAAAAAAAACCGCAAGCATAACAATAACCGAAAACTTAACTATTGTTCTTTGTCGTATTCTTTTCATTTCTTTCCTCCTTTTTATTTATTTAACAAAGGAGTAATGCATAAACCTTGCCAACTCACAATAAAGAGAAAGAAATACACCGTATATTATTTAACATAAGACTCTTACAACCATCGGTATCTGAGAGGAAAAATATTATTAGGCGGTACTTTTTTGAACACTCTTACAATTCTGTCTCTCCCCGCGCTTCGCCACCGCGTAGGTGGATCAGGGGCTATTCCACCTACGCGGTGTATATAAAGGGGATAGAATTGCATTAAATAGTATTTGTTTGTATTGTGAGTTTTATATTAAGACAAAAAAAAGGACAAGCACATCAGGCTCGCCCAAAATTGAATACTATGTTTGTTTATATACGAGCTATTTAATCTTTCTTTGCTTTTCTCTACGTTCACCCTTTCTCTTATCCATACCTTTTACTGATGCGGCATTTTGCATTTGAGTAATACTCTGAGCATGGCTCTTATCAACAACCTTATCATATTTACGCTTTTGGGCTCTCAAAGACGCATCGATCTTTGCAAAATCCTTCTTTAATGTAGCCATGCCTTTTTTAAACCGTTTCCACGCCATCTCACGCGCAGATTTTGATGAACCGCCCGCTCTTTTTATGACTCTTACCGTATTATTTTGCCCGCGCAAAGCTACTAATGCTTCTTTACATTTTACATCATTTCCTGAAGAGGCATTAATTTCATTACCATTTTTGTCTAACTTTGTCGTTGCTTCGGCTTCTACCGTACCATCCTTCACAACGGTAAGTACTTTTGTCTCTTCTCCTGTTTTTCCATCCTTTATTGATACTATTTGCTGATAACTCTTTTCTTTTCCATTTTTATCATACTCAATACCAACTTTTTCGATTGTCTTATAATCTCTACCATCAGAATCCTTAACCGTCTCGATGTATCCAGTCGCTACCATTTTTCCAGACTCGTCATCTTTGACATATTCAATTTCACTACGCGTTATACCTAAAACATCATCTCCGTCTTTTGTCGCATAACGGTAACTTTTCAGCATACCTTTATTATCGCCTGAAAGATTAATTTCCTCAAGTGCAGCAATTTGTTCTATTGCATGTGCTACATTTTTTGGCGGCGCTGATTGTGGTTTCTGTACAACTTCTATCTTATGAACCTCAGGTTTTTGTTTTACAACCGGTTTTGGTGTGCTTTTTTTAGGACTTACAGACCATCTTCTTATTAAGTTTTTAGCCAAAGCAAGGGCCTGTGCCTTTGACAGCTGAGGGTTAATGTTTTTCTTTTTAGAGATTACTGTCGGTTTATTTTGAGCTTTCCTTTTTGCATCAATAGTCTTTTGCTCAGATTTTTGAACAGTTTTCTTCGGCGCTTTTACTGCCCATTTTTTTGATGCTTCGTTAAGTATTGATACCACCATTTCATTATCTTTAGTTTTTCTTTGGGCTGCCGGTTTCACTTCTTTTATATCTTCCTCAACAACTTTTACCGCTGGCTCTTTTTCCTCCTGTAAAGCAATCTTCCCTCCTATGCTTTTATCGGAGTCTAAATCTTTTAAGGCATATATACAATCATCACCAACTTTTGCCGCTACCTCCTGATAATCAGAAGTAATCTTACCTTCAAAGTTTTTATAAGCATCTAAGTCTTTTAAAGCATTTATATAATCACCCTGCGCTTTATAACACCGCGAACGTATTAACAATGCAGTACTATTAGAAGGATCTAACTGCAAAGCTTTAGTAGCACATAAAATAGCTTGTGTATATTTCTTTTGTTTATACTTTATTTGTCCCTGCGTACTATAAATTGACGAATTTATACCCCTATCTTTAACCCCTTTTATTCGAAATTTTTTAGCTGCTGTTTCCTCCGTTGTTCTTTTATCTGCGGCTTCCCCAACAGCCTTCTTTGCTGCTATTTTCTGCCTCTGGGCAACATTCTGAGCTTCCAAAACCTCTTCCGCTTCTTTTTGAGCCACCACTAACACTTCTTCTTCATCCAAAGAAACGGTAACACCTAAGAGCTCTAATTCTTTTTTCGCTTTTGAGACATAGCTTGGATCTTTCCTATAGGCATGCGAACGCATATCCATTACTTTTTTATTAAATGACTCTGGGTGTCTCTTACCAGAACTTGCGCCAGATGCTTGAGTAAAATAATTGCCAGCTTCTTGGTATTGTTTTTTTGCAAGACATGTAAGCCCTTTCTTATAATAATTTAGACATACCTTAGAAATTCCATGCGTCGACTTTACAACCTTTTTAGGCGCATTCTTATTAGACTCAGCTCGTATTTTCGCTCTATCTTCTGCACTGACTCTTTCAGCTACAACTTTATAACTATGATCATCAAACACTCCACCGGCATTTTTATATCTTTCAATATCTTTTAACGCATTTACATCATCGCCTGTTTTACTATATGAGTGAGCACGAAATATTAACGCTGCTTTATTGTCAGGATTTACCGCTATCTCTTTACTAAAAAATGTAATCGCTTTAGAGTACTGCCCCGTAGAATAACAATAATGTGCGGTTTGCATAGCGCTTCGTCCCCGACTATCCGACATAACAAGTTGCCCATTTAAAACCTTTGATGAGCTCTTTTGGGGAGCAGTCGGTTTCTTTGAATCTTTTGATACTGCACTATTTTTGTCTTTAGCGGCAGCAAACAACGCCTGACCAAAACTACTGACTCCATGATCTTCTTTAGGTTTTTTTTCACCAGCTGTGCCCACAATATCTTGCCCCACTGCTTTAAAACCTTTTGTTGCAAGGTCACCCACTACTTGTTCAGTTACTTCTTTAGCAACCCCAGTCAATTCTCCGGTAAACTTACCTGTTGAACGAAATCCGGCTTCACCTGCTATATAATTCTGTCCACCGTCTACAGCGCCAGCATATAATTGTTTCATTACAAACATAGTCTTACTTACTTTTTTAGGGTCTATCTTTCCTGCTTCAGCTAATTTATCATAATCGATTGTTGCTTGACTCGCAGATGACCCGGCACCCTTCAAAACCTCATATCCTGCAACAACACCATGGGCTGCTACCCCTGCCCCAGATTTCTCAGCCACATCCTTCATTTTACCCAAGCTAATATCAATTGCTTTTATGCCATATCCACCATACTTTGCGAATTTATCAGCAAAACCCTCTTTATAGGGTTCCACTTTAATAGCGGTTCTGTACTTTTCAATTTCAGTAAATAATGTTTTTGCACTATTAGGATTATCTTTGATCCATTTATTTGCCTCTTTATTCATTTCTACAGTTTTATCACCGGCTTTTTTATATAGTTCAACTACTTTTTTACCTGTCATTCCCATATAGTCTGCAAAATCTCTATCAGGTTTAATTGGCTTTGCCGACTGCTTTTTTACAGACTTAGAAGACTTAGCAGGGTCATTTTTATGCATCCACTGGCCTGCTTGCAAGGCAAGATTCATTCCTTGATCCTTGATTTGATTTAAATAATCCATAAAATCTTTGCCCGGCTCGTTCTTTTTTTTCGGCTCAAGTTTTATCTCAGGTTTCATTGCAAGAATTGTTTTAGTAATATCTCCAAAATAATTTGCGATCTCTTTTGCCTTTGGATACAGGCCGAGCATGGCACCAATAGTATTACCTAAATTTCCGGCCACCTTTTTAGCATTCGTATTATTTGGAGGCGGCTTTACAATCACTGTCGGTTTCTTTACATCAAGTTTCTTCTGAACAGGGATATTTTTTGCGGGCTGCACATTTATCTTGGTTTTAGTTGCCGGTTGTATCTTTGGCACCCGCATCTTTTTTGCATACTCTTCCATTTGTTTCTGAAATTGTTCCCGTCTTTGTTGGTCTGTAAGAGCCTTTGGTTTAACTGTAGGTTTTGGCACAAAGCGGTTTTGCTGTAATTGTTGATTAATGTTGGGCGGTCTTTTTGGAGGAGGGGGCGACGCTTTATAAACTTTTGTGGGCTGATTTATGTTTCTATATTTATTTAACTGCTCTTGAATATTGATTGGTTGCTTTTGAGCTGGAGGTTTCCAGGCTATTTTGAGCTGATTTACGTTCCGATATTTATCTAAATTATTCTGTATACTCTTCTGTGTATCTTTGGGCTTTTGCATGTATTTTTCCCAGCTAGCTCCAAGACACACAGGTATTGCTGTTGTTAACAAGAATGAAACAACAAATATCACAACATTAGATTTTAAGTAGCATATCATACTTTGCCCTTATCCTTATCTCCATTATGCCCAATTAATTTGCACCTGTCGATATTTATACTGCATACTATAATATTATTCATCACATTGCATGCCAATTGTTTGTGAAACTGGGACTAAAGTCCCACCACGTCAGTGGATATAAATTGAGTATTGTTGTTTTAGATTGTGTTTATTTGCATTAGAAGGTGATTTAGTATAGGAGTATGGTTAGGTTTGGTGGTTTATTTTATGATGTTAATATGAGAGTGTTGGTAGTATATTTCTTTAGGAGTGTTTCATCTACCTGAATACCAAGGCCCGTGCCAGCTATAGGGCGACCGATACCACGATATCCAAATTTGACAGGTTTTAAAACAATATCACTTTTCAGTAAATGCGTGGAATAAGACCCTTCAATATAATCTACATCGGGAAGTGTCATTGCAACATGCCTTTGAGCTGCAGAAAGTATCGATGTCTCCCCAACTTGACAGCCAAACTGGCACTTAATATTATTCTCTTTCGCAATATGGTAAATACTAAGAGCATCGAAGATGCCTGAGCATTTTGATAGGCGGATATTGAACATATTGAATACTTTATCTTTTGCAAGCATTCGGGCATCATTAACTGACGTTAAAGACTCATCCGCAGATATATAGAGACCTGAGGATTGTGTTAACTTTTTTATTCCTTCAATATCTTCTTTAGGTAACGGCTGCTCAACTGTACTCACACCATATATTTTCATCTGCTCAATTATGTCACGTGCCTGATCATAGTTCCAAGCACAATTCGCATCTACCCGTATATCAGTGCTTTTACCCACAATCCTTCTTACCACTCTTAATTTTTCGATATCATCCGGTGTACCTACTTTAAGCTTAATATACTTAAACCCGCCAAGTCTATATAGCAGCGCATACTTAATCACTTTTTTCATTTCACCAGACGAAATGACCCCGGTATAAAATATCTTGTCCCTCTTTTGAGAACCAATGACATCCGCTATAGATTTATTATGGGCTTTAGTCACCGCATCTAAAAAGGCAGTACTCACTGCACAAACAGCGCTGCTCCCACAATCGTTAAAATGTTCGTAATCTTTGTTCTTAAATATATCGAGTGCTTCTTGAAGCGAGGAAAATGACTTACCAATAAGAAATGGCGCCAGTTTGTCTTTTATATCAAGTGCGACAGATAGGGTAGTTTCACCCGTAACATACTCGCGCGGGAGGCCTTCTCCGTAACCGCAAGAGCCATTATCCAGGGTAATTTTTACGATAATACTCTCAGAAGAAGTGCGTGTTTTGAGAGAATGGGAAAATGAAACTTTAAATGGTATTTCTACTTCATATATGTCAATACAAGTAACGTTCATACGCTCTACAATTTGTTTGCGGAATTATATCCGGATTACATTCCGCTATATTCTTTTCTGCTGTTATATACCTTGAAATCTTTTATGGTTATGCTCCGGTACTGTGAACCGGAAATATTTTGTATTACAGGAGAAAAAACCGCAATATAATCACCGTTTTGATCTTTAAAATCTACACTACTGCCAGCGAGCTTATACGTCACACCATCATCACTATTTATATATATGTCACTGCCAATAACAGCAATTGTTCCTGTTATAGTATATCCACCGGCAATTTTTAAATCTTCTTCTAAAACGTCAATCTCTTTAGGTGCGGTAAGTATGCTTGTCGGCATAACAGAAAACTCTCCAGTAACCCCATACTTCCCCGGAGTAACCCGCTGCCCCTCATTGTTCTTATAGTCCCATTTCTCACTAAAAATAAACACCTGTCCTTTATCTAAAAATTCTTTTTGTATCGCTTGAGAAAAAAGGCGACTGTGTGTCCACTGCCAGATAATATTACTTTTTGCATCTTTTATAATAAAATCATATTTCTTTGCGGACAAAAAAGTACAGTTCACTTTTTCCGGACTAATATTTGCAACCTCTATCGTAAGAAGTGCGCTATCACCTTGTTTCTCGACAACGAGCATAACATTTATTTTATCAACAACTGATACAGCCTTTTGCGCCATAGCATAACCAGTTGTTTGCCATAAACAAATAATAGCCATAAACAATACTAATACTCTATACATAAATCCTCCTTTAAAATAAACTCTAAATTCTAAAACCTAAATCCTAAACAAATTAAAATTCTCAAATTCAAATAATCAAAAATAAATACAAAATCACACTACACATATTAAAATTCCTAAAAAAAACTAACATATTTCTCATTTATAATTACTTGCACTATTATTTAGACAATAAATCTTTAATGATCCTTACCGCCGCTATCGCATCTTTAGCATATGCATCAGCTTTTATCTCTTTTGCATATGCGGGTGTCACAACAGCGCCGCCAATAATCGTTTTTACATTAAGTCCCGCAGCTCCTATCTCACTGATCACTTTTTTCATCTCGGTCATTGTCGTCGTCATTAATGCAGACAACCCGACAATATCCGCTTTGTGTTCTTTTACCGTATCGATAATCTCTTTTGATGAAACACTTTTACCAAGATCGATTATTTCATATCCATAATTTTCCAGTACCGCTATTACAATATTTTTGCCGATATCATGGACATCTCCTTCAACTGTCGCGATAACAATCTTTGCTTTACTTGAATCCTGATCCTCTCCATTAGTAAACGTTTTAACGTGTTCAAAGGCTTTACGCATTGTTTCAGCTGATAAAATCAGCTGCGGGAGAAAATATTCTTTTGATTCAAATTTCTTGCCTACTTCCTCAAGAGCAGGTACCAGCAAGCTCATATTTATATCCATAGGAGTCAAACCGGTTTTTACTCCTTCATCAATTAATCCGGCTATTTCATCACGCTGCCCGTACAAGATCGCATTATAAAGTTTATCTTTAATATCGATAGAACCGCTTTGCGAACCCTTTTCTGCAATATGCGAACCACTTGTTTGCATATCACGTTTTTTTATCTCCGCTATGTACTGCACAGCTAGTTTGTCCCTGTTCACCAGCACAGATGAAGCAAGAAACGCATCCATCATAGACTGGTTATTTGGATTGATAATCGCAGCATCAAGCCCGGCACCAATAGCCATTGAAAGAAAACTTCCATTAATGTATTTTCTTCCGGGTAACCCAAATGAAATATTGCTTACTCCAAGGCTGTTTTTGTATCCCAGTGCTTTTATCTCTTTAACTGCATCGAGGGTAAGTCGGACGCCTTCAGGTTCACTTGATACCGTTAACGTTAAAGAATCAACGAGTATATCATCTTTACGGATACCTTTTCCTTCAGCTTCTTTAATAATTACCTGTGCTAACGCCACCCTTTTTTTCACTTCAGTCGGGATACCTTTTTCATCGAGTGTCAGTGCAATGAGTGCCGCCCCGTATTTTACAGCTAATGGAATAACAGACTGCATGCTGGCAGCTTTACCATTTACCGAATTTATAAGCGGTTTACCAGCACACTCTTTAAGACCCTCTTCAAGTGCCCGCTGATCCATTGTATCAATAGCAATCGCTGCACCAACAGTATTCTGCACTTGAGAAACCGCATTGCCCATTAGAGCCACTTCATCTTCACCGGGAACACCGACATTAATATCAAGTATTGAAGCCCCGTTTTTTGTCTGGGTAAGAGCATCATTTTTTAATAGGGTCATTTTACCGGCTTTAAGCTCGGCAGATAGATCTTTTCTATTGGTTGGATTAATGCGTTCGCCTATAACAAGAGGAATAGTATCGTCACTTACTCTCACTACTTGTGTTCGGCTTGCAACCATAAACCCGCCAATATAGTCTCTGGCTACCGGTTTGGCTCCTTTAATCACCTGAGCACATGCCCTGATATGGTCAGGGGTTGTCCCGCAACATCCACCGATCAAATTTACTCCTCTTTCAGCAAACTTGATAGCGTACTCAGCCATGTATTCAGGAGTCGCTCTAAAGATCGTTTTCCCATCCACCAGCTCAGGCAGTCCTGCATTCGGTAAAACAGATATATAGCCATCAAAATATCTACCCAACATTTCAACCGTATAGAGTAATTCTTCCGGACCACTAGAACAATTTACACCGATAATATCAGCTCCACATGCACCGAGAACAACTGCTGCTACCTCTGGTGGCGTTCCTGATAAAGTCCACTTACCCTTATCAAAAGTCATTTGCACCTGCACCGGAAGTGAAGAATGCTCTTTTGCCGCAATAACCGCGGCTTTCGTTTCCTTTATATCGCTCATTGTTTCAATGAGAATAAGGTCTGCACCTGTGTCAGCTATTACTTTTACCTGTTCGGCAAAAAGCGTGTACGCTTGATCAAAAGTAAGCTCACCTAAAGGTTCAAGCTGCTTTGGCAATGGCCCAATCGAAGCGGCGACATACGCTTTACCTGAAGCAGCATCAACAGCTATCTGGATACCTTTTTTGATTATTTCGGTCATTTTGTCTTCGAGACCAAATTCTTTCAGCTTTATTGAGCTTACCCCAAAGGTATTTGTCTCAATAACATCAGCTCCTGCATCAATATACTCTCTGTGTATATCTCTCAGCGTATCAGGAGAGATAAGATTAACCTCTTCCGGAGATCGCACACCTGCTAAAGCACCCTTTTCCTGAAGCATCGTTCCTAACGCACCGTCATACACTAGAATCTTTTTCTTTAATACCTGTAAAATATTTTCCATAATATATTTATTTCTCCTTGTAACCTATCACCGCACTAATAGACTTTTCAGGGATCATTAAACACGCTGGGTTTAACTGTATACCAATGTCTTGCGCACCAAGAACATGCAATAACTCTTTTTGCGCGGTAATAGCCCAATCAGAATACCCCGGTGAATATCGCTTTGTAAGCACACATCCTTCGAGATTCGCATTCGTTCTTATTATCTCATTTACCTTGTCAGCTAAAGCTTCTACTGCCTCTGAGCCAATAGCATCTAATACCATTGCTTCAGTTACTTTTTTCTCTTGCATATACCTTTGTGAGCGTAACGGCAAGTCCGGACCAATCGTTACTGCCATCAATACTACCTTATGAGACTTTTGCAATAAACCGGCAATTTCTGCCCCCTCTATTACAAATGTGCAATCTTTCAAGGTAACTATATTGCCACTCTTTTCTTCAATTAAAATATCTTTGTAAAGAGCTTTTGGCTCCATCAAAATATACGCATCTTCAATCAAATTATCAATAAGATTATCAATATTCTCTTGAGGATCCGTTTTTGAAGGATGATATCGAAGTCTTTTTAACACTTCATTACGTGGTATATTAACTTTTAGATTAGTGAGTGTCGGCATACCGGCTCATATTCTTGTGTAAACGTACTATATCATTTTATATATCAATTACGAGTGTATAGTATACCACAGAGAACAAGCAAATATAAAGGGAGATTTGTTATTTCTGATTGAGGTCTAAGCCCGTTATTCTCTTATATGCTTCTTGATATTTTTCAGACGTTTTACGAATGATATCTTCAGGCAAATGCGGTACCGGTGGGGTTTTGTTCCACTCTATTGATTCAAGATAATCTCTTACAAATTGTTTATCAAAACTATCCTGTGATCTACCCGGCTGATAGGAATCTTCGGGCCAAAATCGTGATGAATCAGGAGTTAACAGCTCGTCTATTAAAATTAACTCGCCATCAAGCATGCCAAACTCATATTTGGTATCAGCTATTATGATACCTTCTTCTAACGCCTTCTTGTGACAAGTAGCATATATTTCAATACTTGCTTTTTGAAGCTTTTCTGTAATCTCAGTACCAACCATATCTTTCATTGTTTGAATAGATATATTCTCGTCATGCCCTTCTTCAGCTTTTGTTGCCGGTGTAAAAATAGGCTCCACAAACTTACAGCTTTCTTCATACCCTTCAGGAAGCTTTTCACCACATACTGTTCCAGTCTTCTTATATTCTTTCCACGCTGATCCGGATATATATCCTCTTACAACACATTCAATAGGAACAAGCTCGGTCTTCTTAACAAGCATTGATCTACCGTCAAGGATCGAACTAAACTTTTCTAGTTCACCTGGAAAAGCGCTTACATCGGTTGAAATAAGATGGTTTTTCACAATATCTTTCGTGAAATTAAACCAATGCTCAGATATTTTTGTAAGTACTTTCGCTTTATAGGGTATACCTTCAGGTAAAATATAATCAAACGCAGATATCCTATCTGATGCAACTATAAGGAGCTTATCATCAAGATCAAAAACTGATCGTACTTTGCCTTCTTTAAAGAGCTTAACTCCATCAAGTTTTATCTGTGTTACAACATTAGGACTTACTGCTTCCATCATATTCTCCTGCATCTCTATTACAATTATTTATTTAATCTATCTTTAAGCGCCTGATGTTCTTCAGCCATTTCTTTCGGCAATTCATCTCCAAACTTCTTAAAGAACTCACTGATCTCATCATATTCTTTCAGCCACGCTTCTTTATTAACCTCTAGCAACGTGTCCATTACACCCTTTTCTAAATCAAGACCTTTAAGATCAAGTGCATCTTCTGTTGGCAAATAACCAATAGGAGTTTCTTTTGACGGAGCATCTCCAGTGGCTCTTTCAATAATCCACTCCAAAACTCTCAGGTTATCACCAAATCCAGGCCAAATAAATTTATCATTTTCGTCAGTCTTAAACCAATTTACATTAAAGATCTTTGGCGGGTTTTTGATCTTTTTACCCATGTTTAGCCAATGACTAAAATAATCGCTCATATTGTATCCACAAAACGGTAACATTGCCATAGGGTCACGTCTTACAACACCAACTGCGTGTGTTGCTGCTGCTGTTGTCTCTGAAGCCATGGTTGCACCAACAAACACACCATGCTGCCAATTAAATGATTCGTATACAAGAGGTGTTAATTTTGCTCTCCGGCCGCCAAAGATAAATGCGCTTATAGGCACGCCTTTGGGATCTTCCCACTCCGGTGAAATACACGGACATTGACTCGCTGGAGCAGTAAAGCGTGAATTTGGATGCGCCCCATTTTCACCTGAGGCCGATGTCCACGGATTACCTTTCCAATCTAAGCCCTTTTCAGGCGGTTGGCCATCAAGCCCTTCCCACCATACCGTTTTATCATCTTTTAAAAGCACATTCGTGTATATAGTATTTTTTTGTATCGTTTTTAGCGCGTTCGGATTACTCTTTTGGCTTGTTCCCGGAACAACACCAAAGAAACCTGCTTCAGGATTAATTGCCCATATTCTACCATCTTCACCAATACGCATCCACGCAATATCATCGCCTACTGTCCATACCTTATATCCTTTTGCAGATAATGATTCCGGCGGTACAAGCATTGCTAGATTTGTTTTACCGCATGCACTTGGAAATGCTGCAGCAACATAACTGACGTTGCCTTTTGGATCCTGAACACCTAAAATAAGCATGTGTTCGGCCATCCATCCCTCTTCATAACCAAGATAACTCGCTATACGTAAGGCAAGACATTTTTTGCCGAGAAGAACGTTTCCGCCGTATCCTGACCCAACACTCCAAATAGTGTTATCTTCAGGAAAATGACAGATAAACCGTTTCTCAATATCCCGCTCAGCCTTACCGTGAAGACACCGTGTAAAATTATCTGACCCATCCAGTTCATCCATAGCAATTTTACCCACACGGGTCATTATACACATGTTTAATACAACATATATACTGTCTGTGAGCTCGACACCAACTTTGCTTGAAGGAGATCCGGCAGGTCCCATGATAAAAGGAACAACATACATTGTTCTGCCTTTCATTGACCCACTGAATATCTCGCTTAATTTCTTATATGCTTCATCTTTTTGCATCCAGTTATTAGTCGGACCGACTGTTTCTTTTTGTTCAGTGCAAATAAACGTAAGATGTTCAGTTCGTGCGACATCATTTATTGCGGTACGATGGTATACGCACCCGGGCAACTTTTCTTGATCGAGCTCAATCAGCTCACCTGTCTTAAATGCTTCCTGGCTTAAACGATCTTTTTCTTCTTCAGAACCAGTAACCCAACACACATTATCGGGCATGCATAACTGCGCCATTTCATCAACCCATTTTTCTACATATTGATTGCTCATAATCACTCTCTTTTTTTGTATTTGTTATTGTTTGTGAGGGGTCATTGTATACAAAGACAGGAAAAATGCAACATAAATAACAGACCAGAGACCAGAGATCAGAGACTACAGACCACGGACAAAAATTCAACAACTTTTAAACTACTTATAGTAAAAATAATAATGGGAATTAACTTGCTAAAGCACATGTTTCTTAGTCTTGAGTCTCTGGTCTCTGGTCTAATGTCTGTTGTCTGTAGTTTTTATTTAATAGTTGAAGAGACCTAAAAGAACCAATAGATTATAGACACTGTGTATTATTATGGGAGGGACTAAGCTTCTGCCTTTTTCATACAAATAACACAGCACATAGCTCAAAATGAATATATATACAAAAAATTGTGGATCAAAATGGATAAAGGCAAAGAAAAGCGATATCAGCAGAGACGCAATCACTGGTCCTACCTTATTCCTCACGACCGGATACATAAAACCCCTATAGAACACTTCTTCAGCAAATGGGGAAACAATAAGTACGAGAAAACATTTTGCGTAAGCAACTGCTCCACCGGCAAATAATGTTTTTAAACTAACGCTTTCTATGATCTTCGATGATGGTTTCAGAAACTCATACACGTGCAGAATATGGAGAAAGGCACACCCAAAACCTAGATACACAAGAAACTGCAGTGAAAGCACGAGGTCTCTCTTAATATCTTCCGTAATAAGCCCGAGAGTACGTAAAGAACCTTCATAAACTTGAAGCACAAAGTAAAGGACAAGAACAATAAGAAATATATATTCAAGAAAAGACCAAAATAATACAAACCCTTCAACTGAGCTTTGACTTACCTCTCCTTTAAAAAATATCATCAGGGCTTGGAAGCCCGTGTATATAACAAATAATTCAACGATATTTTTTACCGACCAAACGCAATTAAAACTCTTATAGTCTTTTTTCTTAAGTAATCGACCGAGAAGCTCAGCAATCAATATAAAAAGAGCAAATACCCCCAACCTGAGTAGCAATATTTCAAGAAATGCTACAATAATCACACCTTCTTTAGCAAAAAAAGACGTTATGCTATCCATCATAATATATTGCCTTGCGTATTTACTTCTTTGTTAACAATACCTTCGCGTATTCTGATGCGGCAGAAGCAGCATCAGTGCTTCCAAGCATACGGGTAATTTCACCCATTCTTTCCTCAGGAGATAATGTCTTCACAAAGGTATGCGTCTTACCATTAATTACCTTTTTTTCTACACAGAGATGATTCTGGGCATGGCGCGCAATTTGCGGCAAGTGCGTTATACACAACACCTGTTTTTCTTTTGAAATCTCTTTCATTCGGTCTCCCACTCTACTCGCTAGCTGACCGCCGACATTAACGTCTATTTCATCAAATACCATAACCTGTATGGAATCAACTTCCGCAATAGCTTTCTTAATGGCAAGCATAATTCTCGATATTTCGCCTCCAGAGGCAACACTCTTAAGCGGCTTACACTTTTCTCCCTTATTTGCACTTATAAAAAACTCTAATTTTTCAGCGCCGGTGACGCCACATTCTATCGCGATAGATCTCACTTCAAATTGCGCATTTACAATACCTAATTGTGAAAGTTCTTTTTCAACAAGCAGGGACAGTTTTGATGCAGATTGTTTTCTTTTCTTTGATAGTTGCCCACAGAGCTTGTGCAATTCACTTGCACGCTCTTTAACATCCTTTTCTAGACGGTCGAGTTCCTCATCATAATTCTCTACACAACGAATCTTCTGATCTAACTCTTCTTTGAAATTAATGAGTTCATCAACGCTCATACCATATTTCTTTTTGAGCCGTTCAACCAGAGACAACCTCTCTTCAACCTCACTTAAACGATCTCCACTCACATCAATGGTAGTATTGAATTGCGTAAGCGTTTCAGCGAGGTCTCTTAATACGCATGATATTTCGCTTAAATTATTTTGATATCCCAAAAACTGTTCGTCATATTTCGCAAGCTCAGATAGACTTTTCTCAAATGCATTTATTTTTCCTACCACTGATTCATCTGCCTCATACAGTTCTCCATACATACTTTCAGTGAGCCCCTTAATATGCACAGCATTATTTAAAAGTTCGTGTTCTTTTAAGAGGGCTTCATCTTCTCCTACTTCAACCTGTGCCGCAGCAATTTCATTTATCTGAAACACGAGATACTCATAATCACGATTTCTCTCTTCTACAGAAGATCTAAAACCATCCCTTGTATCAATCGTTTCTTTGTACTGTCTGTATGCTTTTGACACCTTCGAACAATGCTCTTCTAATCTACCAAAACTATCGACAATAGTCGTATGACAAGCAGAATTTAAGAGTGATTGATGATCATGCTGTCCATGCATGTCAACGAGAAGATCACCTATAGTCTTTAGCATGCCTTGCGTGACAATTGATCCGCAGACAAAGCATCTTCCTTTTCCTTCTCGAGCTAACTCTCGTTTTATAAGAAACTCTTTTTCTTCGAAGGTTACCCCTATCTCGTTTAAATACTTCTTGAGGGGGGCATTTAAAGATATATCAAAAATTGCTTCTATGAGGGCCTTATCATGACCGGAACGTATCTGAGATACATCAGAGCGTTCCCCCAATATAAAATTAAGCGAACCAACAATGACGGATTTTCCGGCACCGGTCTCACCGGTAATGCAATTTAAACCGCGGAAAAATTCAATTTCCACTTCATCAACCAGTGCAATATTTTTAATATGGAGATATTGGATCATTCAACACCGCTACATGTTCTTTTTTTGAATTCTTTTATATTTTCTGGATTTTCCACTTTCATTTTTTTCAATATCTCCCATACTCCATAAAAGCGCCCCTAGCACGGTAAATAAAAGTGCATTTGCAGGTATATGGAAGTGAAATCCCCCAAGAGCATGTATTAACATACAGAACATGCCTACTGCTACACCAAACATACTATAATAAAAAGACCGCTTCTTTTTTAAAAACACCAACCGCAAGACTGTGTAAACAAGAAAAAACAAAACCGACAAAATAACAATCGCTCCGCACACTACACCAACTTCAATGCATAATTGCATAAAGTCATTATGCAGAAAGCGCGTACGTACCCCTAGGTTGACACTTTTATACTGAGGAAATACCATAGAGAATGTACCCAGTCCCGTACCTGTGTATGGATAGTCTTTTATCATCTCATACCCATCAACATAATATTGCACACGTATTTGTTCCGAAATTGATGGGCCTGAATATTTTTTATACATTTGGCTTACAGATACTTCCCCACCAGAAGCTATAAAAAGCATAGGAACAAACAAGACTAATCCAATAATTAACGACAATAGCACCTTTTTATTCTTGATAAATATATATGCCATAAAAAACAGTAATCCATATAACCCGCTTATGACTCCTAGCAATGATTTACTCATGATAAGTGCGGTTATCATTACAGAAACAACAAAAATCATTAACAGGATCCTATAAAGGAAATCGCTCACAACAATATTTTTCATACGTAAAAATAATGTATCGCCCTGCACTCTTCTAAACCGGTATATTATTTGTGTGAGTATGTACCCAATTGCAACGGGGATAATCATCACTATATAATTAGCAAAATTATTTTTATTCACATACGGGCCAAAGGGATCTCCTCCATAGCGAGGTATGCGAAACCAGAGTAATTTGCCGTTAAAAGTAAGTTTCTGGAGTATTCCCACGAGTGCCAATATAAATCCGGCAGTAATGATCACAACGAGTATCCTTCTTACCTGTTCCTTCGTCGTAATGTTGTTTACCGCAACAAAGAATATGAGAAACAAGCTGATTATTTTCCATAGATATTTTTTCGTACTAGGCGTATATACGGACAGCGGCCTTTCATCATTGCCGACAGCTTCATAAAGAAATGTGTTATACGGTTTTTTTTGCAGGAATCTAAATCTATAATCTTTCTTATCAAGATTTTTCAGGTAATAGGCAGGTTCGTATCGCGGAATATTTGTCGCATACAATTCATATGTTTTTGGAGACAATTTTTTTACTGTTGTTTTTTGAAGCGGAAAAAGTTGAAAAACAGTAAATCCGATCAAGAGTATCACAGGGATACTGATAAGCGGAAACCGTACCCTAAAGAATTCTTTTCCTCCAACACATATTTTCACTATCCAAAGCACAAAGAGTATTACTGCGCTTACTTCTATAATTCTGTATGCCCACGGCTCAACAGAACCAAAAGCAAATGGCGCAAAAAGTATCAAAAAGGCTATCACGCTATCAATAATTGCTGAAATGAGTGAAATAACAGTATCTCTGGACATATTATTACTTCTGGCTCCCTGACAGTTTCCGGACTCTTTCCTTTACTTCATAATTTCCAGGATCACTTTTTAATATCAACTCATAGAACGTAATTGCTTCTTTTTTGTCACCTAACTGTTCATATGACTTCCCTATTTCATACAGCTCATTATTATGTAAATCTCGTTTTTTTGCAATATCAGATAACACTTTTATTACGCTCGCATATTCTCTCTTTATATATAAATAATGCACATATTTATGTAATACATATATGTTTTCAGGATTTGCATTGTGCGCACGTTTAAAAACATTTTTTACATATTCAAAATTATAATTTCGCGGATAATTAGGCACCGTTTCAACGATCCAAGACACCGCTTCAATATTATGCGGGTTATTTTCTGCATATTCTTCCATCAAATTTACCGCATCAGCAAATGCACCTTTTTGCACTAAAATATCTGAAAGCGCATGAACATATTGATACCTTTCCTCTTTCGATGCCAATTTCATATCTTGCATAAATGCATTTTTATTTTTTTCAAATTTCATATTATCAAAAAGGATAATTGTCAGGTGGTATACGCCCTCCTCTTCATTTTTCACAAGCACCTTTAACTCATTATAATCATCAGTATACTTCAGCGCCCCAAGAATTATTTCATGTATGTATCTAGCTGAATCAGTGTTATCGGTTTTTTTATCAATAAGCGATACCTTACTAGAGACATTTTCTCGTTCTCTTCCTGTCGTATTTTTATTATCCAAAAATATCCCCTTAGAAGCAATCGTTACCGCATTTCTAAATAACGTATTTCCCGGAGACAATATCACCGCTTTTTCATACTCTTCCAATGCATTTTTTATCATCTGCTGAGAAGGAGTAGTGCTTATATCAGCTGAAAGATCGTAGAGACGCCCCAGTGTATAATGATACAATGGATTCTTTTGATCATAATCAATGGCTTTTTCAGCATACTGCAGATCTTTTTCTAAGCATGACGGAGAGAGCTTGCTAATCATCGTACGATCATTACCCTTTTTAATTATTTTGACTTGTTCGGTTCGATTCATTATCTTACTGAAATAATGCTGCGCAATAGTAAGCTTAATTACTTTTGTGCATATAAGAACTGTCAGCAGAACACCAAGACTCACCGCTATATACGATTGCCATTTATGTAACTTTTTAATCGTGTAATCCGTAAATACTTCTTCACCAGTTTTACTTGATTCATTCATTCTTATTCTCAGCAACACATAGATGCTCGCCATAACAAAAACACACATAAACACTATTGTTGCACTTTGGAACGGAACGCAAAATAATGCCCCGTAGAGTAATGCCACTATCCCTGACAATCCGCCTATTGCAAGCATCTTAACGGTTATGTCATTTCTCTTTAATATCATTTTAATTAAGCGATAATAATATACCCCTATTATGCATGCATATAGCCCTACGCCGCCTACTCCATAGCTAGCATACAACGTGCTCAAATTACTCTTTTGTGGGGAAATATCATGATTTTGAAAAAAATGTGGCAAGACACTCCATATTCCTTCAATATTTTTTAATATATAGTACATAATAACTATTAGTGCAGTACCAAGAACCCATTTAACAGTTTTTTTCATCTTTGATACAAGCAAAGACAAAATGGAGAAAAAACAAATCCCGATAAAAAAACTCTTAAAGACAATACCACTTGATATCGCGACAATACATAGCGTCATTATCACAAAACATGTTATGACATACTGTTTTTTATTGCCGTCAATATCTCCTGCCATAAAACCGCAGGCGAGAAAGTATGAAAGCAGTAAAAACCAAGAGAACATATTTTTGTTCAGGAGGATTCCTTCACCCTTGTTATCAAAATCTATTGTACGCGCAATCATCTGCGAAAAATCAATATAAACCAATTTTATTATCCATAGAAGCGAGTATAAAGCACAAAAAAACAGTACGAGAAACAACATCTTCTTTATGTAGTCCGTATTTTTTATGCAAAACACAAAAAGAAAAAAGAAACATCCATATAAAACTAAAGAATATAGATTTATTGTTGCATGATGCGGGTTTATTGATATCGGGATAGAGCCTGACCATTTAACCCTGCTAATACTATCATACAGTGAATACGTTTCAGGAGAAAAGACTTTCACTATAGCAGCCGGTAACGGTATGACATAAATCAAAGCAAGGCCAATAATAAAAACAAAGAGAAGAAACATCTTTGTTTTAACATAATATATTGATTTATGCGCCACATTCTGCAGATACCAGTGTATTACAAGAAAAATAACGGCACAGCTCAGAACACCATAAAAATATGAGAGAGTATTGCTAAAGGGAAGTAATATATATATAAGGACTACTATAAGAATAATTTCAGGTATACCGTCTAGGACTGATAGGAATTTTTCTCTTCTCATAGATTCTTTTTTATGTTTTAGGAATTATGGAGTACCGTTTACTTGTTAAAGAATGAAAAAAATGATCGTTGTTTTTGCGGATCTTCCGCGTAAAACACGTCACCATTAATGACCTTTTGAGGAACATCTATCACCATAGACTGGGCATCTTCTTTACCAACAATTTGTGATGCAACCTTCACCCCTTCACTCAATATTGGCACCCGGTGAGTAGTCGCGTGTGAATCAGTAGCTATAATGTGGACCAGCTTACATTTTAAGAGTTTCTTAGCGCATGCCTTTACGCCTGAACCAAACTCACCTGTTAAACTTGATGCCGTTATCTGAGATAACACCCCTTTTTCAACAAATTCAAAAAGAATATTAACATCTTTCTCGATAAACATATTACGTTCGGGATGTGTAATAATCGGAGTAATGCCTTTCATTTTTAGATCAAAAAAAAGACTATCTAAATGCTGAGGAATTACATGTACGGGTAATTCTATAAAAATATACTTCCCCATATCATTCAATGTTAGCAAATATCCTGACTCTATATGGTGTGCAATCTGATCGTCTAATTGTACCTCTGCACCGGGATAAAGAGTAATGTCGATCCCGGCATCTTTAAAATGACCTTGCATTACGTGTACGGCCTCTATGATGTTTTCTCTCGAATTATCATATACGCCGTTTAATGTGTGCGGGGTGGCAACAATAGACCTTATTCCATCACGATATGCAATACGCCCCATTTCCAGGGATTCTTCAATAGTTTTTGCACCGTCATCAATGCCTGGAAGAATATGGGAATGTAGATCTATCATAGTAATAATAATGTATTAAGAACAATAATGCGGCTTAAACCGGAATTTCTTCTTTTTCTTTAGCCGCAACCTTGTTATTTTGAGTGTTGGAACTTACACGTTTTTTTGTTTTTCCATCATGGCCATAATAAGAATAATTATATCTATAATAATAGTAATAATAATAGGCGTCCTTATGGAGAGCTACATTATTTAGAATAACCCCTAGTATCCTTCCCCGTGCATCAGTAATCTTCTGCTTTGCAAATAAACATGCTTCTCGAGGAGTTTTCCCGCAATGTATAACCATTATAACACCATCAGAGAGTGCCCCCAAGATTACAGAATCAGTTACTGCAGAGATTGGCGGTGAATCAAAGACTATTCTGTCATAGTTATCCTTTAATGTATTGAGGATCTCAACCATGTTTTTTGGATGCAATAGTTCCGACGGATTTGGCGGAATAGGCCCTGAGCTTATCACTGATAAATTTGGCACTTCAGTTTTATGAATAACATTTTCAATATCTGTATTACCCACTATGAGATTACTTAACCCGGTGGTGTTATCAACACTAAATGTCTTATGAATACGTGGTTTTCTCATATCAGCATCAATTATGAGGACTTTATCCCCTGCATTTGCCATAGCAATAGCAATATTTATAGCTGACGTTGTCTTTCCTTCACGAGGATTTGAGCTCGTTACCGTAAGAACTTTTGCCGGCTCACCAGGCGTTGAAAACATAATAGCCGTTCTCACCGCTCTATACGCTTCCGAGACCGTTGATTTTGGCGCTACATGAGCAATAGTATCAATATCCGCGACCTTTTTTGCGTCTTTCCTTTGCACTGACGGAATAAAACCAAGAAAGGGCAACTGAAGGTGTTGCTCAATATCTTCCGGAGATTTTAGCGTATTATCCAGCGCATCTAATAGAAATGCCATTCCCACGCCACCAATCAACCCTATTACCATAGCGAGAGCAATATTAAGTCTCACCCGCGGTTTTATTGGCTTTATTGATGGGTATGCATATTCTATGACTTCAATATTATTCGTTTTTATTGATTGAGATAAATTTGTTTCTTTAGACCGTTGGATAAGATTATTCAATAACTGCTGATTTGACTCTGTTTCCCTCGACAAAACATTATAATCAATCAATGTTTTATGCAGTTTTAATGTTTCGTCCGTCTCTTCTTTAATTCTTTTTTGTATAGAATCTAAACGTGTCTTTGCTTCAACAACCGTCGGATGTTTTTCTTTGTATCGTTTTTTTAGTTCCGCAAGCTTCGTTTTTAGGTCATTTTCTTCAATCTCCATTGCTCTTATTTGAGCAAGGTATCCTTCTGTTGGAAGTTCGGTTAATGAATGACTTTCCTTATATCTTTGCAATTTATTCTCTGCACCGGTCACTTTCTTTTTAAAATCAACTACTTCACTATCAAGAAAGGTTACCGCTTCTTTAGTAGCTCTCAATTTTCTAGCCAGATTTTCTTCCCGATATACTTCAGCAACCTTGTTAGCGACAAGCGCTGCTTTGATAGGATTATTGTGATCCACAGCAACTCTAATAAGCCTTGTATTAAGAACGGGAATAACCTTGATAGAATTCACAAAAGATTGGAATGGATACTTAGAAGTATTATTATTATTGTAATACGTATCGTTCTTTAACCGCAACTCCTTATATACCTTCTGAAGAATATTCAAACTCTTAATAATCTTATATTGCGTCTGATAATAGTCCCGATACCCGCCTGTTTCATCACCGAGAGAAACCACTTCTTTTCCCTGAAACTGCACTATTGTTGGCGCTTCCTTATCGATCATTAATGTATTTACCGACCGATATATATTCTCCTGATTAAGCGTATAAATCGTAACGGATATAACAACCACAAGAAATATACATATCACGAGCCATTTTCTTTTCAATACTATTTTAAAATAGTCTCGTATTGAACGTTCATTTTTATTCGTTACCATTTGATTTGCTGATTCCATCACACCACCTGCATAAATGTTACTCATTATTAATATTAAAAGAAACTTTCCATTACAATAATAGTATCATTTCTCTCTAGTTCTATATCTTTAGTCAAATCACCTTTAAGAATGTCCTTTACCCTGACCTCGTACATCTTCTTTTCGTGACCATGATGACGGACAAGCTTTATCTTGCTTTGTACAGCAATTTTTGTAAAACCTCCAGCCATGGCAATACCAGAAAGAAGAGTCATGCCGGTAATAAGTGGATATGCGCCGGGACTATTTACCTGCCCAAACACATACACTTTCGCATTCTGCTCACAAAATATTGTTACCTTAGGATCAACTATATATCCGTCACTTAATATTTCAGCAATCTTATCTTCTACTTCTGAAACGGTCATATCTTTCACGTATAATTTACCAACAAAGGGATACGTAATAGACCCGCTTGCAGACACACGCACTCTCATACCTTCTTTACCTGTATTTAAGTCCGCTTCACCATATACATTGATAATGAGAACATCATCAGGCCCTAACTGATAATCAGTTTTATTTTTGCTCGATTTTGGGAGCTCTACTGGTGCTTTTGCAAAAGAAATACCGCTATGCGCAACTAAAAAAACACCAACAAGCAAACATGAGATACATTTAATAGCATATTTTTTCATTGTAAAAACCCTCAAACTTTAAAAAAAAGCGCGAATACTTAAGGTATTTAACCTTCCTCACAGTATTCGCGCTTTTAATATCTTTAAATCAACTTATTTCCTCAACTGCTTTAGAATTTCAGATTCAGCTTACTTATTACAAGGTGTCTGTCATACCCAAAAATTTCGAAGTCTGACGACTTTGTAGCATACTCATATTCGATACCTGCCGTAATCCATTCCTGAATCGTATAATTGAGCCCCGTATTAAAAGTCCAAAGATTATCTTTTCTCTTCTCTGTCTTTAAACCAATCGTTGTTTCTTCAGGATAGGTTACTCTATCATAAGCAAATTTGAAAAAAGCATCGAGCTTATTCATAATCTTTTGATCAACCTGGAATGTTACTCTATTTGATAAATACCAGTTATTATCACCGAATGTTGCTTCGCGAGGTGCTCTTTCATACATAACCGCAAACTTTGTAGAATCAGTAAAATCGTGAATAAATGACAAAAACGTTGTAGCCGAATTAAAGTCCGTTTGATCGGATTGTCGATAATCCTTTAATATCCAACCTACTTTTGCAATACCTGTTAGCTTGTTTGTGATTTTACCGCGCACACCACCGCGTACCCGGTAATAATTATTATCTCTGAAATTACCTCCCTCGGTATCGTATCGCACTATGCCAACGTCACTTTCTGCTATCAACTCTGTCTTAGGAAATATTCTGTAAAATGCGCTACCGGTGAAAATTTGATCATGTCTATTTAAATTTTCATATGCTTGTTCTACATATTTTTCGAGGAAGTATGAATAAGCGCCTTCAAAGGTAAGAAGATTAAAGTTAGCGCCAGCTAAAATATCGGCTGTATAGTTTCTTCTTTGCACCTTTGACGTAAATTCAGTTCCAGACCGTGATGCTGTATCAATGAATCTGTTATTCTGTTTTACGTACACTTTATCAAAATCAAATATCAAACCCGTCGATGCAAGCTGATCTTGAGAGTTTTGAGTGTTGTACTTAAGATATTGGGAAAAATCAACACTGTATTTTCCCGTAAAAAGATGCTTTGAAAAAGGAACCTTTACTTCAATCCCCGGAACGAAGTCAAAGTAGAAGTCGCTTTTTGTATTCGTAGGATCCATAAAAATATTGGTGTCATATGTTGCCCGGGAATCAAAAGTCGGATGAACAACTGTTCTTCCATCACCAATTTTTATACCGTGTCCTAATTTTCCATATTTGATTTGATCGCCTAAAATACCAGCCATCGACTCTGATACAAATAACAACGCTAACAATATTGCTCCAAATACAACTACACGTTTTTTCACTTTCTCACCTCCATAAGTTGTGAGTGAATACTACTACTATAATTCTTTGTTGTTTAAACTTGAGGGTAATATTAGCGATATATTAAAAATATGTCAAATGTTTTTTTGTTTTTTTTATATAAAAATATACTGTTAAAAAAGTTCGAAAACCAAGTATATTTGTTCAATAAACCCAGAGAACATTTTGTTTTGACTTTTTCTGCTAATCGCATATTATATAAGGCATAGAACATGGAGATACTATATTATGGTACATTCAAAAAGAAAAGCATCAGATAAAATCAAACCGGAAGAATCTGTAGCATTCTTCCGTGACGTTGAAAGTTTTATGGAGTTTTCACTAGATTACGAAGCTTATCTTCACACTATTATAGACTACTTCCTGAAAAAATTTGATGCTGAAATATCTTTCATTTCCTTCCCAATGGGAAAATCTAAAAAAATAACGAAAATAATCACACGGGGAATCGAACCACCTAAAAGCCTCTTAACAAGCCTAAAAGATATTTCAACAAAGTCACTATCTTCCATAAAAACAATTCACAGCAACAATATAAATAAAAATTTGAAGTCAATTATTATTGTTCCTCTATTAATAAGAGAAGAAAAAATAGGAACCATCGGTATAGTTAACCCAAACAAGAAAAGATTTTTTCCCGCATCCGATAAAAAATCTTTAGAATTAAAAATCAATAAATTCAAGAAAGAAATCTATTATATAAAACTGCAATACAATTACAAAGAACAGCTCTCACGACTACGAGCTCTATTTGATATAAGTCATGCAGTAAGAGAAACACTAAACTTAGACAAACTTCTCTATTCAATCATGTCCGTGGCAAAAAATACCTTAAACGCCGAAGCTAGTTCACTTGCCATAACAGATCCAAAGACAAACGAACTTATTTTCACCGTCGCAAAAGGTGAAAAAGGAAAAGCAATTAAGGAAATGCGCCTTAAAATGGGACAAGGAATAATCGGCTCAGTTGCACAAAATGGAAAATCCCTTCTCATTCAGAATGTAAAAAAAGATAAACGTTTCTTTAAAAGTGCAGATAAAAAAACAGGTTTTATAACAAAATCAATTCTTTGCGTACCTCTTCGTGTAAAAAATAATATCATCGGGGCTGTTGAAGTTTTGAACAAAACAGATGGAACAGTGTTCAACAAGGATGATATGGAACTTTTGACCATGCTTTCATCAGAGGCAGCAATCGCAATAGAAAATGCGAGATTATTTAATTTAGCAACAACAGATGGGCTCACCACCCTCAACACCATTAGATACTTCAGAACACTGTATGATGATGAATATTCCAAATGTGTTAGACATAAAAGAAAGCTTTCTCTTATTCTTAGCGATATCGATCATTTCAAGAATGTTAACGATACATATGGACATCAAATCGGCGATCTAATACTCAGAGAAACTGCAAATATCATGAAAAATAGTGTTAGAGACACCGATATTGTCGGGCGATACGGAGGCGAAGAGTTTATTATCATGCTTACAGAGACTTCCAGAAAAAATGCCGTTATTTTGGCCGATCGTATTCGAAAAAAGATAGAAGAACATGTCGCAGTTGATGATAAAGGAAATAATTACAAAGTAACTATCAGTATGGGCGTTTCATCTTTAAGCGGGAAAGAATCTCCTGATGAACTTATTAAATTAGCCGATACTGCGCTCTATAAAGCAAAAGAAAGCGGCAGGAACAAAGTGTGTAAATTATAGATGAGCGGTTACCGCAAATAGAATTATTAAAAAACCCTATAATCTTATGATTACAGGGTTTTTTACATTCATTCTCAAATTTTCAAAAACAGTTTCACTTTCGAGCCCCAAATCCCTAGAAACTCGTATTGCTTTAAAAACATAAGAGACAGCCATTTTATTGGCTGTCTCTATAGCTATATTCACCCTGATCCCCCCTAGATTTTCTCGGATAAATCCTCCAAAATCATACTACAGGGGGGATAGTTCGACATTCGGGGACCAAATCCTTGGAAACTCTACTAGTTTCCTAAGGGCGACTAAGGCAAATTCTCGACCTTCAATACATAAAAAAAAGAGACAGCCATTTTATTAGCTGTCTCTATAGCTATATTCATTCTGATCCCCCCTAGATTTTCTCGGATAAATCCTCCAAAATCATACTACAGGGGGGATAGTTCGACTGTGCAATATCCACCTGTCATTCTGCAGGTGGCTATTACAGTCTCACTACTATCCGCACTCAGAATAGGCGCATGCTCTACATACCGCACAGCCGCCTTCTTGCTCCATCATGCCGCCACATTCGGGACATGCTCCACATATCTGCCGCTCATCTAAATGGCTTAGGACGCGTGTTTCTGTCTTACGTTCAGTATCATCGCCACTGCCATCTTCTCGCGCTTCAGCTTTAGCCTCATCTTTACACTGCAAGTAGTAACGTACCGCCTTAGCTATTGCATCAGAACATGACAGTATCTTTTTTTCACCGATACCAACATGTTTATGACAACTAATACCAATAAGCTGTTTAATTATCGACTCAGACCGAATGCCGCTTCTCCATGCAAGAGATACCAAACGGCCAATAGCTTCTGACTGACTTGCGGCACAACCACCCGCTTTACCCATAGTATTAAAAAGCTCAAACATCCCCTGCTCATCTTCATTAATGGTTATATAAAGAGGTCCGCACCCTGTCTGCATCTGAATACTTTTACCGTATAACACTTTTGGGCGAAGTCTTTTTGACCGCTTTGCCTTTGGAGTTAGTGTTTTATCCGAAGATTCCGTTTTCCCAGTAGAAAGAACCTGATTGCTTCTGCTTCCATCACGATAGATCGTTACACCCTTACATCCTGTTTCAAACGCGTACCTGTATACCTTTGCTACATCTTCTTTTGTCGCACTATTAGAAAAATTCACTGTTTTTGAAACCGCATTATCAGTATGCTTCTGAAATGCCGCTTGCATTTTTATGTGCCACTCAGGTTTTATATCATGGGATGTCGCAAAAACCTGTTTTATCTTTTCCGGCACTTCATCTATTCCGTGAAGCGTTCCCTTACGAGCGATCTTGTTCATTAACGACTCAGAATAAAACCCTTCTCTTTTTGCAATACTTTCAAACACCGGATGTGTTTCAACAAGCTCTTGCCCGTCCATTACATTGCGCACATATGAAACGGCAAAGAGCGGCTCAACCCCGCTTGAACAACCGGATATAATGCTTATTGTTCCCGTAGGCGCAATAGTTGTCACTGTTGCGTTTCTCATGGGAACACCGTCCGGTTTATCATAGATACTTCCGTTATAATTCGGAAACAACCCGCGTTCTTCTGCTAACTCGCCTGATTTCTTTCGCCCTTCAAACTGAATAAACTTCATTACATCTTCAGCGAGTGTAATCGCTTCATTCGAGTTATACGGCACTCCTAAAAGTATCAGCATATCAGCAAAACCCATTACTCCCAACCCGATCTTTCTGTTTCCGCGAACCATTTCCTCAACCTTTTGCAGAGGGTATTTGCTCTTATCAATGACATTATCAAGAAAATGCACGGTTGTTCTTATCGTAGCACGAAGTCTGTCATAATTTATTTTTCCGTCACTTACCATGTTTGCAAGGTTAATAGAACCAAGATTACACGCCTCATACGGCAGAAGCGGTTGCTCTCCACATGGGTTCGTGCTTTCTATTTCACCTAAAAGCGGTGTTGGATTATCCTTGTTTAACCGATCGAGAAACACAATACCCGGCTCCCCGTTCGCCCACGAATTATTTACTATCATATCAAAAACTTCTTTTGCTTTTTTCTTTCCGACAACTTTTTTATCGCGCGGATTAACAATGTCATACTCACTGTCATTCAACACCGCAAGCATAAAATCTTCCGTGACACCAACTGATATATTAAAATTGGTCAATTTTGTCTGATCTGTTTTACAATTAATAAATTTTACAATGTCAGGATGATCAACACGCAGGATCCCCATATTCGCGCCACGACGAAACCCGCCCTGATTCACTGCGTGTGTTGCCGCGTCATAGGCATGCATAAACGAAATTGGACCGCTTGATTTCCCATAGGTCGTAGTTACATAATCATTTTCCGGCCGTAAACGAGAAAAAGAAAAACCTGTTCCTCCACCGCTCTTATGCACAAGCGCCGTATCGCGGAGCGTTCCAAAAATACTTTCCATATCATCTTCTATAGGGAGCACAAAACATGCAGACAGTTGCTGTAATTTTCTTCCTGCATTCATGAGTGTTGGGGAATTAGGCATAAAATCAAGGTTAACCATAAGGTTATAAAATTTTGCTTCTGTATCACTGAAATTTCCGTCACCGGTATACAGCGCATCCGCAGATGCAATGTTGTGCGCAACACGTCTAATCAAATCTTCAGGGGTCTCTAAGAGCACTCCATGCTCATCTTTTTTTATGTATCTTGTTTCAAGAACCTTTATTGCATTAGGCCCTAATTTAACTTTTTTCTTTATATATGAAACTGTGTATTCGTTTACCAGCTCTTTCCACGAACCAGAAGCCTCATACGGTTTTTGCGGCACTACCTTTGTTTCCCCTGCAATCTTGACATCCTGCATAAATCTCTCCCTTCCCTTATCAGACTGTGTTGCAATACGTTTCTACTGCAAAAAACGATATACGGCCTACGGCTGCGTCAGACTCATAAAAAGTCCTCAACGTAGTACAACGACTACGTCTGCGGGCATTTTGCTCGTCTTTCTTGCCTCGTCTCCCATCTCGCTTCTCTCGTTACGAAACCTACTTCAACACAATCTGCATGTAATTACACTCAGTTTCCATATTTATAAATTTGATTATGATATTTTCGGGATAAAACCACACCATGTTGTGGTTCGCATAAGTTAACACGCTATATATTGGGCGTCAAGCCCTTTTTTTTTATTAAAATTCACCTCATTTTTAACTTCAGTAAACACAGATAGTTACACGATAAAAATTTTTAACACTACGTGTTTTTTTTTATACTTTCTGCGGTATAATTTTACAATGAAATAGTTTGCATATCCTTCTTCTTGCGTTACTTATAAAAGTGGGGCGCATATTTTTGGGGGCGTTATTTCTCGTATACTAATTGTACAAAATTATTATAATAAAAGAGTAATTTTTCACGTGAAATCTGATTATTGGATATTGAAGAGTTGCATTCATAGTAACTTTCAACGTCATTACTACCTAACGTGCCGTTCTGAAGGCACTTAGAGTAAAGATTGGTACCAGGAAACGGATAAAACAGTGATACAAGGAGCCAGTGAGGCTTTATGCTCTTATTTAAAGCTATCGTTTGCTCTATATCCTCCTGGGACTCTTCAGGTATACCAATCATGTTAAATGCAAGAGTTTTAAACCCCATACTCTTTACTAATCTAAATGTATCGATCACTTTTTGATTCGTGATATTTCTCCCTAATATTTCTTTTTTGATACGTTCACTCCCGCTTTCAACACCCATGTGAAGCCGCATACATCCCGCACGTTTCAGTATACGCAGATTTTTTTCATTCAAAAGATCAACCCGTGCATTACACCAAAACGGAAGCGAAATTTTCTTGGAATATTTTTGAGCGAATTCTTCTAACCAATCTAAATCCATTGGAAAGATATCATCATGAAAACCGATAAGGGATATATCAGTATATCTTCCTAGAACACATTGCATTTCTCGAATTACATTATCAACACTTCTTTTTCGTATAAATGAACCATGAGAGTGGCCGCTATACAATTCTTTTATTTTATGATTCGAACAATAACCGCATTCGTAGGCGCATCCTCTTCCAATCATAAATTCAGCGCCAATAGTGTTTTTGTTTCGGGTAAGAATTGTTTGATAGTCACCATAGATTTCACGATCAGGAAACGGTAGTGAGTCAAGATCGATAAGAGCACGGACATCATTTTTAACAACTGTACCTTTACGCAAAAACATAAAGTTCGCAATTCCATACACATCTTTTTTATCGTGCAGCGCGTTGACATATTCCAATAGCGCGTGCTCCCCTTCACCGCGCACGACACCCGTTATTCCTTCCACTGCCAGCACTTCCTCCGGAACAAGCGTTGCGTGTATCCCTCCGGCTATAATGGGAACAGATGAAATAGATCTAATAGTACACGTAACATATTTTACGAGCTTCATCTGGTTAGAAAAAGTGGATAGCGCAACAACATCTGGAAGAAAGGTTTCCATGCGCTCTATAACGGTATTCTTGTCGTTTGTATCAAGAATCAAAAGTGAAGTTTCATGACCATGAGCTTTTAATACACTCGAAAGGTATCCCACTCCATGATAATAGCCCGTATATACTTTCTTCGTTTCCAGAGGAATAGGATATATAAATAAAACTCTCACTTAAGTCCCCATTGATGCTATAATTATACAACTTAAATAACCAGTTACTAAAGCACAACATCCAAAAAATAATTAACACAATATACATAAAATATTTTTATGAAAAAGTTAATCAGCATTATAATTCTTTCAATTTTATTCGCTTCTATAAGCGATTTAAAATCTACTTCTTTAGCATCTCAAACGCAAGATAAATCAGTATATATTGTTCCTGACATTGAAACATTTTTATATACGCTTTCAACATGGGATAGACACACACGTTTTCCGATCTTTATCGGGGTAAATCGATATACAGAAAAATTTCTCCGTGCATACCCTGATTATGCCGTTATTAAAGCTCCTGCCGCGCACTATGTAGATCTCACCGAAGAAACCGTACTAAAGGCACTGTATGCGTCATGGGGCCCGGAAACTCTTTTTGATATAAAAAAGAAAATAACACCTAAGGACATCAAAAAGCGGCTGAGAAAAATGCGTGTACAACCACAAGGTATCGTGTTTACGGACATTGAAGACAGAGAATGTGCAGGAGGGCTCTTACTTGCCGCATACCATAAACAGTGCCTGGAATTCCTCGATATCAATATAGAAAAATTATTAACACAAAAAGAAGATAAGAAATATCTTAATAATAAAGCTAAGGAAACGATCCGTCTCACCATAATAAAGAAAATTGCGGCGTGGGGATACCCCTATAAAGGTCTCGGAACAGGGATAGACTATATTACCCTCGCCCTTCAATTTCCATTCAGCTATCAAGGAGGCAATTCGCTCGACGATGCTATAAACAGGATCGAGCCGCAATCAACAGATTGTTACAGTTATGTCGGCCGGCTTGTTGACAATAACCTCGGGATGGCGCTGTACCAGGCAAATGCATCAGTTTTTTTACCAACAAGCAGCGCGTTCTTTTTCGATACATGGCCGGAAAAATGGAACTATCGTATGGGGTGCGCATATTGGTTTTTTCTCCAGCATATACCTTCCATTCTCTATGAAGGAACCACAGGAAGGATAGATGCATGGCGTTCGATCATGAAATTTGGAAATTTCTTTAATTTCATTTTTGTGCAATCGTCCGGAAGTTCAAAAAGTTGGGCTGGAACCGTAGATGATATCCCTGACTCAGTTCCTGTTATTGTTTATTTTTCCCACAGTTATTCAGCGGCAAATTTTTATGACCCGCAAACAATCGCCGGACGATGGCTCGCAAACGGCGCGTATATATATCTTGGTTCAATAAACGAACCCATGAATGCCGCATTTCAAAAATCGATACATATCGCTTCAGCCATAAAAAAGAATTACCCGCTCGGAAAAGCATTTCAACGTAAAGAGTATCTAATGAAGAATTTCGCGAAACCCTGGCGACTCATATATATCGGCGACCCGTTATGTAAAATACGGTTTAAAGTTAATACAAGTCAATCAGTCAGCTTCTCGCAGTTTAAGATAGCACTTGAAACCCTCATAAACGCGAACCTCGCTCTCACCTGCAAAAAACTCGAACAATTCATAAAGTATTTTCCGCGATCAATCTTGTGCCCTACCGCACTCGATCTTCTCAATAAAACGTACCTACTGCAATTTTATGAATATAACTCACAGAAATATCCTCTACAAAAAAGCATGACCGTTACCTCTACAAGAAACTGGTTTTTACAGTTATCAGCTCAGGCAAAAACACTGTATACCAATTTAACCTATATCCATGATCTCGAATTAAAACATTTTTATATGCACCGGTATTATTATGTAAAAGATAATCCGTATATCAAACATATGCTCAAAGAAAAGATAAAATCACTTAATAAGACTGTACCATACATTAAAGAATGGGCTCTTGCAGGCCCTTTCACCCTTGCTCAGGGCGTTAAGCATGAAACACTTTTAAATCCCACGTTTTTCAGCATAAAAAAACCAATTATGCTGGATAACACCCTCTATCCGTGGAAACCCACCTACGCAAAAGAAAAAAATAATATGGTAGAATTAAAAACTAAGAGTACCAGCAAGCACTTGTTTGCGTACGCATGCACGTTAGTGTCCTCAAAAGGGAATCGCATAGCACTTCTCAAAGTAACTACCCAGTCACGATTCATACTTTTTGTAAACAATCAGAAAATATTTGATAACTTCAAAGTGCTTCAGACAAAGAGAACTATGTATCCCCTTCGCATGCAGTTAAAGGACGGGAGAAACTTTATTCTCATAAAAACGTATAAGGGAAAAGAGAACTGGGAATTTTCCGCAGGCATATATACCATTGGCGAAAAACGCATTAAAACTGTTTTTCCTATACATATGAGCTTATTGTTACCTAAAACCGCGCACGCACAAAAAAATAAACAGGTTGCGCCCTACCCTACCCTGCAATCATTACCGTTTACTAAGGGATTGCAAAACAATCATATACCTATAGACTACAATGACTCACAAAAATAACACACTTAAACAGACATCAAACGCAGATATACACATCAATTATTTTGGGCTTATTAAATCAACAATGAGCTGGGCACATGTCGGACGAGAAATGGTTCTGGCACTAGACGCAATAGGATGCAATGTATCTGTTACAAATTGCCGCGGACCTTTATACAATAGCGCATTAAAAATCGACTCTCATCTTTACACCCTCATGGATAGAAACCGTAATATTGATATTGAGCTAACCTTTGAATACCCCTTAAACTATCCGCGTTTAACAGGAAGGGCAAAAATAGGTTTTCTTGTATACGAAACAACCAAACTTCCACCTCTATGGGTAACGAATATAAACCGTTACCTTGACCTTTTGATCGCACCGAGCACATTCTGCTATGATATTATGGTCTCAAATGGTATCCCTCAGGATAAAATCGAAATTATTCCCTACGGATACAACAAAATGCTTTTTCATGATTCCGTAACACCCATTAGTTTTAATACTGAAAAAAAATTTATTTTCCTTATACTTGCTATGCCGCATTTAAGAAAAGGCATTGATGTCTTATTAGACGCGTATACTGAAACATTTACATCTAACGATGCTGTTTCCTTAATAATAAAATCTCCTTATCAACCGTTTAAAAATAAAAAATATTGGGAAATTAATATTGAAGATATCGTTAAGTCATATCATTCGCATCATGCGAATATACCTGAAATCATTTATATCAATAAAGAAGAAGACCCGGCTCTCATGCCGTCATATTACGCGGGATGCGACTGTTATCTTCAACCAAGCCTCTCAGAAGGGTTCGGCATTGCGATCCTTGAAGCTATGGCAATGAGAAAACCTGTTATAACAACTGCGTGGGGCGGGCATACCTATTTTTGCACGAAGGATAATTCATTTTTGATCGATTACACTTTAAAAAACGCAGGCTCAGCACAATACGATACGAGTGACACTGAAAGCATGATCGCCTATCCTGATAAAGATCACTTAAAACAACTAATGCGATCAGTATACGAAAAAAGAGACAATGCCAATATAAAAGCATATAATGGCTATGAATCAGTAAAACATCTCTCGTGGGAAAGCGCAGCACATTCATTAGTGCGAATTATAAAAGAAAGAAACCTATATGAAACTTGTTGAAGTGCCCATAAAAAATATTCTGCTTGAAGGAAAAGATTTTGATGATTACATCATAACCTTCCCGGATACAATAGAGACCGTTTTAGAATCAATAAAAGACGCAGGAATCTTAAACCCTCCTCGCCTTATTCAGGCACAAAACGGCACATACAAAATAATCTGCGGGATGAGGCGCATAAAAGCCTTAAAATCACTTAAAAAAAAGACCGTTTCAGCTTTTGTCTATACGCACAATGAACTGGGCGATGATAAAGCACTGATTGTAAGCATAACAGACAATGTTTCTTCACGTGTATTAAATCCCATAGAGTTGTCCCGGGCAATTATTAAGTTACAGTCACTGTGCAACTACGAAAAAGATGCTACGAGCCGCCTTCTTTCAATACCAGCTTCTGAAAAGGTTATTTCGGACTATATCAGTCTTCAAATACTCGAGAATGATTTAGCTCTGCTCATTGCTCAAGGTGTAATGACCGCTCATCAGGGATATATGATTGCCGCTCTTCGACACAATGACAGGATCTTTTTTTCATCACTTATAAAAACACTTGGGATACCAAATCAGAACGAGACAAAAGAATTAATCCAACATCTTACTGATCTAAAAATCATGCTAACCAAAGACTCGTTTCAATCAATAACTAAAACAAAATGTATCGCAGATACATTAAAAAACAATAAGCTAACGGGACGCAAAAAAGCACAGGAACTTATTGATACACTTCGCATACTTCGTTATCCACATTTAACAGGTAAAGAAAAGACATGTAACACATTAATACAATCGCTTCATTTACCCCCTTCCGCAACCTTGTCGTTTCCCCGCTACTTTGAAGGAAACACATTGAAATTAGAATATAAAATAAGATCAGAAAAAGATATAACAGACATACTGCAAAAACTAAACAGCCAAAGTAACACACTCAAAAAACTGTTACAGGAAATAGCGAAATAGCGTTTAGCGTTTAGCGTTTAGCGTTTAGCGTTTAGCGCAGGCTTTTAAATGGTAGCAGCTACCATTTAAAAGCCTGCGCTGCTTTGTTGTTTTAACAACAACCGAGATAAAAAGGTACATATGCCTGCATTTAACAAACTTTTTATTGAAAAGAATATATTAAAGAATAAAAACGTTCAACGGATCGCAGCAACCGTGCCGAAAAACCGTATCATCCAGATTACCTCGTACAAAAACCTTCCTGTACAGGATTCAATCGACAATGAAAAAAAATGCCTTGTACTGGCACAATTCAGAGGCGACTCAGTTAAAGAGTTCCGAAGATTAGATGGGCTCACACAACGGAAAGAATATTATATAGTCTACGCACAGAATTGTTTCTATGATTGCCAGTACTGTTTTTTGCAATGTTACAGCGATAATGCCTATCCCGTTCTTTTCATAAACCATAACAAAATATTGCGGGACGTTGAAACTGTCTTAAAAAGTGAAAAAAGACCGTTTTTCTACACAGGTGAACTTGCTGACAGTATGGCATTTGACCCTGTTACAGATTTTAATCAAAAGCTCATTAAGCTCTTTTCACGATATCCGAACGGAACACTTGAACTACGGACAAAATGTACCCATACAGCACTACTTTTAAAAATCGTTCCCATTAAGAATATAATTCTCTCGTGGACATTTACCCCTCAAGCAATAATTGATCAATATGAAAAACGTACCGCATCACTCACTTCACGCATTTCTGCAGCACGAGAATGTCAAAAGAAAGGGTATCAGATCGGTTTGCGATTAGACCCGATTATTGCCTATCAAAATGGGGAAGAAGACTACGCATACATGATAAAACAGCTCATGGAGTCACTCAATCATGATAGAATCGAATCAGTCGTTCTTGGCATATTTCGATTCACGCCAGCACTCGAAAAGATCATCAGGAAAAGGTTTCCCAAAAGTGATATCACTATTAATGAGTGTGTTCCCTGCATTGACGGTAAATGGAGATATCTTAAATCGATGAGAATTGCTATCTATAAAAGTATTATTGCAAGAATCAGGCAATATGCGCCACAGGTAAAAATAACCTTATGTATGGAAACACCGGAAGTGTGGAATGAAGTTTTTTAGCGGATAGCGGATAGCGTTTAGCGTGTAGTTGTAGTGCAGGGCTTTAGCCCTGTGTTAAAGCAAGGCTAAAGCCTTGCGCTACAGTATTATTAGAATTTTAGATTTGGTTGTTCTTAACTATACGCTAAACGCTACCCGCTATTCGCTATTCGGCGTGTAACGTCTTTGCTTTTTCAATAATATCTACGGTTTTTTCTTCACTGCCAATACACATGATATGCACACCGTCAGTGACCTTTCTAAATTCGTTCAGTTGGCGTGCTGCGATTTCTATACCTTTTTCAATAGGACTCTCGGCATTTTCAAGCTCCTGTATTAACAGGTCAGGAACTTTTACTCCGGGCACGTTTTCATTCAGAAAATGAGCCATACGAGCAGATTTGAGAAGAAGAATACCGGCAATTATTTTTGTATCAAAATTACGCGCGTGCGCCATAAAGCTTTCCAGCTTATCGTTCTCAAATATCGCTTGTGTTTGAAAAAACTCTGCGCCAACAATAATTTTTTGCTCAAACTTAAATAGCACCGGCTCAATGGGACTTGATCCGGGATTAACGCTTGTCCCGATAAAAAAGTTTGTTGCACCCTTCAGTTCTGTACCATTATAGTCTCTTCCCTGATTCAGCGACGTGATCATTTTAATTAACTCAACTGATTCAATATCAAATACGGGTTTTGCGCTTTGATGATCACCGCTGGTGATCATATCCCCGGTAAGAGCAAGGACATTATCAATCCCAAATGCTGAAGCACCTAAAAGGTCACTTTGGATGGCAATCCTGTTTTTGTCCCGGCAAATTACCTGATAGACAGGTTCAACACCTTCGTTCTTGAGGAATATTGCTGCGGGAAGCGCGCCTAAGCGCATTATCGCCCGTTGATTATCAGTTACATTTACCGCATCAACTTTACCCTTCAAATAGCGTGCCTTTTCCCTAAAAGGTCCAATATCAGCACCTTTAGGAGGACACAATTCTGCCGTGATGACAAACTCGTTATTTTTCAGTTTTTCTTTTAGTAAAGACATATTATCCGCTCATAATTCCTGGTTACTTTGTTAGCGTATAGCGCATAGCGTTTAGCGTATAGTTAAGAAATATATCAAAATCTAACCGCTATACGCCATACGCTATGCGCTAAGAAATCTTTTTTCTCGCTTTACTTCCAATATTCAAATCACCGGGCTTGTTGTGTTTGGAATAATCTTTTGCCGGTTTTATTTTCTTTAATTTATCAAGCTGTCCAAGCGCTTTTAACCGGTCATATATTTGCACCCACGCACAATCTTTTTCCCGATCAAACTCGCATTTTCCTTCATCCATCCCTCCGCATGGTCCATGCAACAGACCTTTTGGACATCGTGTTACCGGACAAATTGCCGCAGTATCGCCAAGAACACATTCACCGCACAATGAACAATGTTCACTAAAGTCACCTATACGTTTGGTGTTTCCCAAAAACAATGTATCGAGCGCGGGATATATTTCCTTATCATCTTTTATTACTGATACGGTCTGCACACCGGCTCCGCACGCCATGACAATAATTGCTTCACTTTGGTTAAATGCATCCTTATTTTCCATAATGAGCTTTTTGGTAAGCGGTATATGGCAAGTTTCATCTGGAACGATCCATCCAAGCACTTTTTTCCCGCGTGACTCAAGCTCACTTTTCATTGCAATGACTTCATCTTCACCGCCGGTTTTACAGGCAGCCGCACAGCTCCCGCAACCAACAATAAAAATATTTGTCTTTTCTTTAACAAACTCGAGTATATCTTCAATTTTTTTTGATTTCGTAATAATCATTACTTTAAATCCTATTTTTTAAGCTATAAGCTCTAAGAAAAAACTATACATTCAAAATACTATAAACTTAAATTATAGCACCCATCTTCTCACCGCGTAGGAGCCACCTTGTGTCACCTACGCGGTGCACTAAAAAACTATCAACGATGATCGATTAACGATCAACGAAATGCAAACACCTTGTGTCACCTACGCGGTGCATTAGCTTTTTTCTATGAGCTTTGCTGCTTCAACGGTATTTTTCATTAACATAGCGATTGTCATCGGTCCTACTCCACCTGGAACAGGGGTAATTGCCCGAGCAACATCTATTACATTATCATAATCAACGTCACCGACCAACCTATATCCTTTTGGTGAAGACGGATCGTCAACACGGTTAATACCGACATCAATAACTGTTGCACCCGGTTTAATCATATCAGAGGTAATAAAAAACGGACTACCAATAGCGGCGATCAAGATATCCGCTGAACACGTAATACTATTGAGATCAACTGAGCGAGAATGACACACGGTCACTGTCGCATTAGCGTGTTGCGCTTTTTGCATCAATATCGCTGCAAGCGGTTTACCCACTATATTGCTTCTTCCAACGATCACCACATGCTTACCCTCTATCGCAATACCGCTTCTCGCTAAGAGAACCTGTACACCATGCGGTGTGCAAGAAAGAAACCGCGGTTTACCCAGTAACATGCGTCCGACATTATATGGATGAAAACAATCAACATCCTTTTCAGGAACTATTGCCTCAATAATCTTGTCCTCATCAATGCTTTTCGGTAACGGTAACTGCACTAATATTCCGTGAATGACATCTTTCTTATTCAACTGATCAATAAGATCTAATAATTCCGCCTCAGTCACTGTTTCAGGCAGATCATACCGCTGGGAATATATCCCTAACTGCGCGCATCTTTTTTCCTTCATGTTCACATATGCGACAGATGCAGGATTGTTTCCGACAATAACGACTGCTATACCCGGATGAATACCTTTTTCTTTGAGCGAAGAAATCTCAAATGATAACTCATCGACAACTTCTTGCGCTATTTTTTTACCATCAATTATTTGAGCTGACATTACATTCTCTCCTTAGTGTCTTAGAATTGGTATTGAGAGATGACAGTATGATTACTTTGGCTGAGCCAATTTTGGAGCGAAACAAGGAACGAAGAGTACCGCATATCCCCTGCGATATGCAAGCGATAAGTGACACAGTTACAGCCCAAAATTGGCCAGCCCCTTCGGGGAGGCTTATCTTTGGCCGTCTACTTCGTTGCTCCTCCTTGACGTACCGCATAGGGTACGTCAGCGTCGTTACGCCTTATATACGACTCAAACCTGAGCCTCCAAATTTATCATACTGTTATCTCTCAATACCTTTACATTATACATCACTTTAGCGGAATATGTTTAAATTTTTGATCTTGTGTAATTTTTGTCTCTTTCATTTCTCGCAATTTGAAGATCTCTTTATTAAGTTCACCTATACGTTCACGCGCTAAAGATGTCTCTTTTATATCAGGATATTTTTCTACAATAAGAAAATATTTACTCCGTACAGCTTCATACCGCCACAATTCATCTCCTTCTGAGAGTATTTTCTCACGGAACTGTTCGGCCTCACGATATGCAATTTCACCATCCTTTTCACGCTGCATCTTACCGGCATATCCGCTAACAGTAGAGTAATACCTCACATACTTCTTACCCATATACCCAATGGACCCCTTTGGAGGAACAACACGCAGCCAATCACCTAAACGTCTTTTTATCTTTACCTTGTCACCTCTTTTAAGCTTACATACAGGGGTGAATTTATATCCCGGTGCTGATCGCACATATGCGGTATTTGCGGCTACCTTGTTCCGTTTAACAAACGAGCCGAATATCCATACCGACGCTTTTTCCGGCAGTTTTATTTTTGCCCACTTATCATTCTCACTATATACTGTGACCTCCTGCCCTTTCATCACCTGGCACATCACTTCACCGGACATCTTTGGCTTTGCACGCACATTCACACTTTTTACGGTTACTGTCCCGATATAAGGATAGCGTTCATCCGCGTGTAATGAAGCACATAGAAACAAAAATACAAATACTGCTATAACTCTAATAAATTTTAATCGCATATTTATAATCCATTTAAACAAAAAATAAAAGTGTAAAACCATTACCTTATTAGACGAAAACAAAGTAATTTTGTTTTACACTTTATCCAGAATATCCTTTATAACTTACTATTTATCAGAAAACAAATAAAACTGGGTAGATGCTATCCCATACGCTGTTTATCCATCAATGTCGGATGTGTAGAACACCTCAACCTTAGGCGGAATATACGTTACCGTTACATCTTCAAGAACAGGGGTTTTTAATAAATAATCAGTTTCCCCGTATTGTCTTCTTGATTCCAAATACATTCTGTAAGAACAGTACTGTCCCGTTGCATTTACAGACTGACATGTTCCTTCACTTCGGTAAAATGTAAGGTTTCCTTTTGTTGTGGTGGGCTTGGTATTCGTATCGACCGCATAACTCCATCCCGTTGGTGTTCCACTATCGTACACTTTCACATCAGCCGTCACATCCTCATCAACAATACCGTCTGGGTATATGAGAGCCCCACTAGTATCTTTATCGTCAGGGTCCTGCACATATGTGTTGGTACAGGTAATGGTACCCCACTCAGTATCAGGATCGCCCGAATCAAACTCAACCGATATGTAATTACCGTCAGTAGACATTATCCTCAAATCATCCCATGATGGAAGAGCTGAATTACAATACAGACCAAAAACACCAGTATAATTATTGCTGTTAGGATCAATATTTAATTCTTCATCAGAGCATTTTGCTGTTGGCGGATAATTATGAGTGCCTCCCGAATCAATAACCTGAAGTTTTATTCCCTGGCTTGGAGTAGCGCCTGTAATATCTCTTACAAGCATTTTATATGTTTTATCCCCAGAAAATGAATAATCATACAAATAAGATGATCCCTTTGGATATAAAGATCCACTGAATGCTTCTTGCCCGTCAGGGCCTGACTCTGATAGCCTAAAAACTACTTTACTAGGAAACTTTGATACATAACATTTTATGTATTCATTCCATGCCTCTGCAGCCCAACCGACCAGCGACTCGCACCCTGAAAGTATAAGTTCGACTCCATGCGTAGGATCTCCACTCAAAGGAACTGGCGTATTGTCATCATCTTGATTCCTTGTATATCCACCATCTTTAATACCTAAATAATAGCTAGGGGCAGAAGCTCTTATCCATCTTACATGATGACCTTCTATAGGATCAATTTCTTCCCATACTACCTGCCTTGCATACTCACCGATTGTAGCTTTAAGAGCGTCTGATTCTACCGGTATCCATCTTAACCCATTTCTACGAGCAAAAGCACTATAACTTCCCGTAGTATTATCTCTAAAAATAATTTGCCCAACATCATCTGTCCCGAGCCAAGCGTTTGCATCAATTGGACCTTCTGGACCGCTTGTCGAGTCGTAATAGTTTATACGCGCATAAAAATCATGCCAGTTCCATGAATCCTCTGATTGACCAGTACCCTTATAACTCAAAGAAACATTGATCCATTGCGTGCCGTGTTTAAGTTTTCCCGGATCAACATCATAGTCAGCAGTCTTCGGAAAGTTTTTTTGTGTATATGCACTATCACTAAAATCATCCCAAAAACCAAGCTTAACGGAACCTTCTATGGTATCATAATCAGCAGGCATATCCGCTCCGGTGTCTTGCGTCATATCTGTAGGACATGTATCATGCCATGTCACACGATAATACTCAGTAGACTGATCAAACTGTGATTGTTTTGTTATGTTCCATACCTTATAAACCCTCACGATTGCCGATACCGTATGTTCGGCAAGTTTTACATCAGTCGTTCCAACTCTCCGAAAAACCTTACCGGTGGATTCTATTTCATAAAACCCACCTGAATTAAATGAAAATTCAGTCGAATAATAAGGTGTGCCGCCTATCTCAGGTTTAACTTTATTTGGATTTACATTATCTTTTACTCGCTGTTTTACTGTAGCATCAATACCGCTTGAAACATCTACCCAGTAATCAAACCCTGACCAGAAACCAAGCGTACGATTAGCTATTATAGTGTTAGATAAAGATTCAGCATATCCCGATCCCACCCCGGGGTCACATTCAAGCACAGCTTTTAAAAGAATCTTTGGTGCTGTATTCAGATTTATCGGGGCACGAGACTCATCTGCACCTGTATTATCGACCGTATTAGGATCGACATACGCATAACAGGTTATATAATCTTTAATAGCTCCATATATGCCGTCACCCACACCGGGTGTCCATTTTATCTGTTCTTTAGATACAAATCCGATACCATTAATTGCATAAAGAGCATTTCTTTTTGTCATGATGTTTGACGCAATCGTTATCGGGCTTGAAACACCCAGATCATCAAAAAGCCGTGACATTATCCCCTCTATCTCTGGATTATCATCGTTAACATATATCATGCTTGCGCAATCAATAATTTTAAGAACTGATTTCCCTATAAAACTCATTTTTTTTGTCGTCCCAGATGAATCCATTACATCTTCAATAAGTATTTCCTCGGTATATTTTTCGGGATCCGTTCTTTTTGATCCATCAAATTCATTTAGATTTGAGAATGATGGGAGCGGATTACCATCGCTATCATTACAAATAGATGTATGCTCCTGAAACTTATCATAAAACCAAGGATCTCTTGCCCAGCCATTTTGTGGGTCCTTAGGCCCTTCATATGAATTAACTTTCGCCTTTGCACGGAGTTCGGCAATGGCACGCTCCAAACCGGCTTCGGCGATCAATCGCGCTTTTATCCGTGCCTCATACTGGTATGCAAGCCGCATTTCAAATGTCATGTTCATGACAAATGCAACACCCACGACTAATAGCAAAGTCAGGATACCCAAAGTGAGTATCATGGCTACACCATTTTCGCTATGTTTCTTTCTATTTAATTTACTCATATAACACCATCTACGTAATAGTTGAAATCTTTCCTACTCAAATAGCGCTTAGCGTATGGCATATAGCGCATAGTTAAGAAAAACCAAATCTAAAATTCTAATAATACTGTAGCGCAAGGCTTTAGCCTTGCTTAACGCAGGGCTAAAGCCCTGCACTACTACTATACGCTTACGCTACTCGCTATACCCTATTAATTCGCATTTCTCAATTTCACCACACCTACAAACTTTTTCGCCCTTTTTTCAAGTTCAGAATAAGATCCAGAATATTTTTTCATTGTTTCATCATCAACAATTTTAATTTCTATCCTTACAGCTTTAGGAAGTATATTAGATGAAATCCACGAATCACTCCACCACCCGGCATACAAATAATTTATAGAACACTTGACTACATTTTCTGCTAAAACTTCGCTTGAACCATCTTGGAAATTTCCAAAATTAGAAGTGTCTGATTTGTCACTTACATGATAATATCTCCATATCTTGAATATTTTATTTTCATCAGGATCAGAATACGCAAACCAATAACTTACTTCCACAAGATCGCAATCACCGGAATTTTTTAAAGGCACCATAAAATCAACTCTTCTATACGGAAGATTTGATTGACCTTTAAACTTATACCCATGCCCGGCGTACGCGCTTGCAAGCTCGCGTATCATACAATCCATTGCGGTACGTGCACTCTGAGATATTTGTGCGGTTTTGAACCCATGCTTAAACGCTTTTATCCCTTGAGAGAAGATCATGGTCAAGGCAACGACAAGAACCGTGAGTAACCCAAATGCAACCACTGTCTCTAAAAGTGTAAAACCATTTTGTTTTTTCACACGCATAAACCCTCTTCCATACATTACATTAATGTATTAGAGTAAGCACTGAAAGTGCCTAAGCCTTTTCATTATAGTATATTACATTATTTTAGAACCAATTGTCAAGGATACTGAAGTGTGGAGCTAAAAATTAGGTGGAAGATAACGTTTTTAGGAAAATGCTACCTTTTTTTCACCGCGTAGGAATCACCCTGTGCCACCTACGCGGTGATTTTGAAAGTGCAGGGCTTTAGCCCTGCGTTAAAGCAAGGGGTTTGGTTTTAGAACTTGGTATTTGATGATTGGTTATTATTTGTTACTTAGATTTTGTGAATTTGTTGTTATCTACAGGGCGGCGTTTCTGAATTTTAGGTTCCTGCGCAAGGATTTTTTTTACTTCTGTATCCGTAAGATATCTATACTGGCCTGACTTTAATGTGCCGAGAGACAGAAAGCCGATCTTAACACGTTTGAGGTTAACAACTCTGTGTCCGATCTCATTAAACATCCGTTTTACCTGGCGATTACGACCCTCGTTAATAGCGAGCGTTACAAAGGTCTTATCACCATGAGGACGGGACTTGTTGATCTTTGTACCGTATACTTTTTTACCGTCTAAGACAATACCCTTTTCCAGACGCTTCAGATTATTTTGTGTAATAACGCCTTTTGCAACAACATCATATACTTTTTGTACTTCATAGCGCGGATGAGAGACTTTAAGTGAAAAATCACCGTCATTAGTGAGAAGCAAAGCGCCATTAGTATCATAATCGAGTCGCCCAACAGTAAATAATCTTAATCCTTTTTCATGGACCAGCTGCAACACAATCGGTCTCTTATCTTTTTTCTGTACCGCAGAACAAACATATCCGGCAGGTTTATTGAGCAGTATATAGGTTTTTTTCTGTACAGACAGAGATTTCCCGTCAACACAGATCTTGTCTTTCGATGAGACAAGTTTCCCCATCTGAGTTACCACCTCACCATTTACCGTAACACGGCCATGTGTGATGATCTCTTCAGACTTTCTGCGTGAGGCAATACCGGCTTGCGCCATTACTTTTTGTAGACGTTCAGGCATATAATTCGTGCCTCGTGGTTCGTGATTAGTGAATCGGTTTTTGTTAAGCGCTTAAATGAACGTTCATATTTGCTACCCGTGACATTCACCGCCCCGATAAATCGTGGCGGTGAAATCTGGAAATTCGAAAAAATAATCGCTGTTAGATAAACGCTAAATGCAAAGTGCGCAAGCACTTTGTCAAATCAAACTGGTGGTAAGGTCTTTGGCAGGCCGTACACACTTTGTCCTTCTTTAAATTTGCCGCGTTTTCGTAGTTCTTCAACGCGTTCAAATCTTTTCATGACAGAACGTTTCACTTTAAATGTTCCACCAACTTTTCTCAGACTTGGATGCATAGACATAATTATTCCTCCTTTACTTCAATGATCCTTCAAGCCAATCGAGATATTTACGTTCACCACTAACTATCGGTAAGGCAATTATCTCCGGCACATCGTACGAATGATACTTTTTTACCATTTTCTCAAGCTGGGGCACTATACTCTTTTTTGTTTTAATAATCAAGAGAGATTCTTTCGCAGTATCAATTTTTTTCTCCCACCAGAAAAATGACTCCACACCATCAATAATATTGACACATGCTGCTAGTTTCGCTTCCAACAATGCTTTAGCTATTATTTTACCCTCTTTTTTCGATGAAACTGTTACATATACGACTACATAATCCATAAAATTTTTCTCTGAAAACAAAAATTAGTTTATAGTTCATCGTTCATAGTTCATAAAAAAACACAAACCATCAAACCTACTCGCTTCCACCATATATAGCACGCACTTCATCAGGTACCCGCACAGGTTTGCTTTTTTCATTGATAAAGGCATGTATTGTTTTACCTTTAGCGATCAATGAGGCATCTTTACGTATTTCATACTGAAACACCATGCTCGCATTCTTAATTTCACTGATCCACACAGTAATATCGATCAAATCATCGTAGGCAAGCGGAACTTCATATTTGCACGTGGCCTCAACAGCAGGTAAATACAGACCCTTTTTTTCAAATCCTGTATAAGGAATATTATTGTCACGGAAATATTCTGAACGGGCAACTTCAAACCAGGTAAAATAATTACCATAATAGGCATAACCCATTTGATCGGTTTCTTCGTAACGTACTCTCAAGCCAAAAGTGTACTTTTTCATATAAAAAGAACCATTCTATATATTAGCCTTGTTCTAAAATCGCAACAAGTTCGCTCTTTTTCTGTTCCATTAATTCTTTTGATTTGGCCTCTAAGTTGAGTCGCAGGGCCGGTTCAGTGTTTGACGGCCGTACATTAAACCACCAGTCACTATATTCTACTGATATACCGTCAAGATAATATACCTTGCCGTCTTTAAATGTTTCAGCCAATTCTTTTATCTTTTTGTCTTTATCAGCTACCTTAAAATTTATTTCACCTGTTGCAAAATATCTTCTAAGCGGCTGAACAATCTCAGATATCGGTCGACCATCTCTACTTACCAGATTTAGTATCTTTATCATCGCAATCTGCGCATTATCAGCATAGAAATTATCTCTGAAATAATAATGTCCAGAAAGTTCACCACCAAGTGCAGCATCGTTTTCTCTCATAATACCCTTTATGAACGAATGGCCGACACGTGACTCAATAGCAATACCGCCATGTTTTTCTACTTCTTCAGGAACAACCCAGCTTGAACGAAGATCATACACAATCGTTTGCGGACTCTTCTGGGAAAGGATCTCCTGAGCAATCAAAGCTGATATAAGGTCATTTGTTATCGTTTGCCCTTTTTCATCAACAAACGCTATTCTGTCTGCATCACCATCAAACGCGATACCAATATCATACGTACCGGTTTTCATATGTTCTTTAAGATCTTTAAGGTTCTCTTCTTTAAGCGGATTCGCTTCATGGTGCGGAAACGTGCCATCCGGCTCGAAATACAGTGGTGTTAACTCACAGGGAAGATGTTTATATACCTCTTCGACAAATTTTCCGGCAACACCGTTACCGGCATCAACAATAATCTTTAATGGTTTAATATCCTTAGCAAAGCTTAATATGTGGTTTACATAATCGCTTAAAATATCTTTTTGGGTTACTGTGCCTTTAGTATCTGAATGGGCAAATTCTTGTGTTTCGACCATCTTCTGCATATCCTTAATACCAGTTTCGCCGCTAATGGGAATTACGTTTTCCCGGCAGAATTTGAAACCATTATATTTAGCCGGATTATGCGATGCGGTAACCATGGCACCTGCCGGATATCCGTAATGTCCTACAGTAAAATAAACAGCAGGACTTGAACACATGCCAATATCAATAACATCAACGCCGCAATCCGTGAGACCTTCCATGAACTTTTGAGACATTATCGGTGTACTTGTACGCATATCATACCCAACAACAATTTCTTTTACCTTAAGAAACGTTGCAGCGGCTCTGCCAATATCATAAGCCATATTCTCATCCAGTTCAGTTGGATATACACCTCTAATATCGTACGCCTTAAAAATACCCACTCAAAAACCCCCCATACTTTTTAAGTTACAATTACCAAATACAAAGAATCAAACAATACTGTAGCGCAAGGCTTTAGCCTTGCCTTAACGCAGGGCTAAAGCCCTGCACTACACTATCCGCCATGCGCTATACGCTAACTGCAAATTACGTTCTTTCCATCCAATACGCTAGTAAATCGCGTAATGTATCTTCAATTTTATACCGTGGTTTCCATCCGGTTTTACTCATAAACTTTTTAGGACTTCCCCACACATAATCTATATCGTGCTTTCTAACTCTATCCGCTGATTCCTTTATCTCCACCTTTATTTGGGCTAAAGCGATCATCTTATCGAGAATTTCACTAATCGTATACAGTGTCCCGGAAGAAACATTGTACACTTCTCCACCACCGCATTTTTTTGCCGCAAGATCATATGCGCGCACAATATCTCTCACATCGGTAAAATCCCGTTTTACTTCAACGTTACCAACTTCTAAGACTGGTTCTTTCTTGTTTTTCTTGATCTGTGCAATTTGCTTTGCAAAGCTCGCGGTAACAAAATCGGTTGATTGTCCCGGGCCAATATGATTAAAAGGCCTCAAGATAGTAATATCTACTCCATAATTTTTCCAGTAATTTAATGCAAGTAATTCTGCGGACGCTTTTGATACTCCATACAAATTCGTGGGGGCTATGGATGTTTCTTCTGTTACCGGTAGATTTTTTTTATCTACTTCGCCATACACTTCTCCCGAACTGATAAAAACAATCTTACTTTTCGGTGAGTGCTGCCTGACAGCCTCAAAAAGATGCAGCGATCCATTAGTATTTATTTCAAATGATGCCGTAATGTCCGCATCAAACTTTTTAACTGATGCAACACCTGCCAAATGATAGACAATATCCGGCTGGGCTTTTCGTACAACAGAATTTATACCAAGATCATCCCTTAAGTCAGTAGTAAACAATTGAAAATGTTTGTAGTGGGCATACGAGGTATCAACGGCAATATGGCCAATCCCATAAATACGTTCGGTCTGCCCGGCTGTGTATTCAAGAAGATGATCCCCAACAAAACCTGTTACACCAGTAATCAAAATACTCATAAAACCCCAAAATTGCGGATAAGCAGCCATCTGCTGCGTTGCGTACTTGCGCTCCCTTGTGCGGTGTACAGTAAATACACCTCCGCGTTCGCTTGCACGCGCCTTGCACATAGCCACTTCTTCGCCATTTTTAATAAATCTCCACCTCAATGGAGAGGAAATGTCTCTAATAATTCAACGTTATTCGCCGTATAAAACAAATCCAGCTCTATCACTATAACAATAACTTACTTACTATTTGCCATTAGTTTCTTGTGTTTTTCAATATCGTAATCAACCATCATATCGATAAGACCTTTAAAGGTTATATCTGGCGTCCATCCAAGCTTTTCTTTTGCTTTAGCTGGATCTCCAATTAAGAGATCAACTTCCGCAGGTCTTACAAAACGTGGATCTGTTTTAACATATTCTTTCCAGTCTAAATCAACGTAAGAAAAAGCCTCTTCAACGAATTCCTGAACTGAGTGTGTCTGGCCGGTTGCAACGACATAATCATCAGGTGCGTCTTGCTGTAACATCAGCCACATCGCTTTTACATAATCACCGGCAAACCCCCAGTCACGTTTTGCGTCCATGTTCCCTAACTTAAGCGCATCTGAAAGTCCAAGCTTTATTCGTGCAACAGCATCAGTAATTTTCTTTGTAACAAATTCCAAACCGCGGCGCGGAGACTCATGATTAAAAAGTATTCCTGAACTTGCAAAGATATCATAACTTTCACGATAATTCTGAGTTATGTAATGGCCGTATACTTTTGCGACACCGTATGGACTGCGCGGATGAAACGGGGTGGTCTCTGTTTGCGGTACTTCATGTACTTTGCCGAACATCTCGCTTGATGATGCCTGATAAAACCGTATATCTTTATTTACAAGGCGTATCGCGTCAAGTACGCGTGTTACACCGACTGCAGTAAATTCTGCGGTAAGTACCGGCTGTGTCCATGAAGTCGGCACAAATGATTGTGCCGCTAAATTATAGACTTCATCAGGTTCTGTCTCTTCAATTATCTTTATTATTGAAAGCTGATCTAAAAGATCCGCCTGCTTTAAATCAATCTTCTCACGTATATGTTCTATGCGCTCAAACGTTTCAGTGCTCGATCGACGTACCATGCCGCTCACTTTGTATCCCTTTTCAAGAAGGAAGTCCGCTAAATATGAGCCGTCCTGCCCTGTAATCCCTGTAATTAATGCCTTTTTCATGGAACCCCCCTATAAAGCTATAAGCTGTAAGCTGTAAGCTTTAAGTTTAAAACTTTATTATACATTATATCGTTGTTTTCTCTTATAACTTAGAGCTGCTAAAGTTAGTCCTGCGAACATGCAAGGCTAAAGCTTTGCGCCACCACTGAGCTAAGCTATAAGCTGTAAGCTTTAAGTTTAAAACTTTATTATACATTATCGTTATCTTCTCTTATAACTTAGAGCTGCTAAAGTTAGTCCTGCGAACATGCAAGGCTAAAGCTTTGCGCCACCACTGAGCTAAGCTATAAGCTGTAAGCTTTAAGTTAAAACTTTATTAGTTTTTATTTTAGTATTTTCTTACAGCTTATAGCTTATAGCTGTTAAGGTAGTCCCCATTTTGGATTTACCGATTTACCTTTATAGCGCAATTCATAATGCAGATGCGGACCGGTCACTCTTCCGCTGTGACCTGATAACCCTATATAACTCCCTTTCATAACGTGATCGCCCTTGCGAACAACAATCTTTGAAAGATGAGCGTAATAGGTTAAAAGCGTATCACCGTGATCGATCTTAACCATATTGCCATAACCGCCATTCCAACCGGCAAAAATAACTCTCCCCGGTGCAGTGGCATACACCTTTGTACCGTCACGTGCACGAATATCAATACCGGTATGCTTTATACGTCTTTTCAATACCGGATGGTGCCGCATACCATACTTTGATGTCACCGTAGGATTTTTAACCTTTAACGGCCAAATGTCCGGTGTTACCGATGGATGTCTTCCCCTAAAAGGACTGCATCCGCTTACGGTAACGCATACAATGATTATTGCGCTTAAAAAACATATATTTTTATATAGTTTACTACTTAGCATAATAGCATCCCTGACACTTATTGCAAAAATGGAGTGTATAATATCAAATCATACTATATATTAAAACACAAATTATTGACCAACCCGCAATGAGTCAACTGTCTCCTTATCAATAGAACTTGTCTTCTTCTCAATTAAATCTTCTTTCCCAGCACACTGACAAATAACCGTTACATTATTTTCATTATCAGAGTCACTGTAATAGGCACAAAACCGGCAACCCCAATCAATATCTTCTTCAGTTACAGCATGATCTTTTCTGTGACAGACAAGTACAACCGGACCGGGTAGCTCCTCAATATAAACGATCATGTCACCAGAACGTGCCTGTGCAGTTAATTTTTCATTCTCTTTTTCGTCTCGTCCAACAATGATCTTTGCACCACTTAACAAACGAAAATGCCGGCCAGTTTTAAGAAGGTCTATAGAAGATCTACTGTCATCATTATTATCGAACGCGTCCTGCAACTTTCTGCTGTACCCTCGATCAGTCAACAGACATCCGCCTGCAGGTGTTGCATACTCCGTAATTCCAAACCGTTCACATAATTCGAATTGGGGTTTTCTGCTTCTTCCTGTTATCCCGCATAATTTACTCCTGTCTACCCACCCCTCTTTTTCAGGTATAGTTTCAGGTAATGAATGAGCTGTAAGAGGCCGAAGCAAAATACCTTCCACCCCACCTTCTTTTTCAATCTCTTCGAGGGCGTGACGCATCTGTGACATTGGCCGTTCCCCGAGCACTTCACCGGTAATCAGAAACTGCGCGTCAATATCATGCATATATTTTTTTGCGTCTCGGATCATTATTATTTTGCAATCAATACAGGGATTAAGATTTTTTCCGTGACCGTGAGGAGGATCTTTTACGAGAGCAGTCATTTCAGGGGTAATTTCACGTACAAGTAGCGGTATCCCTAACATATCAGCACACCGCTGAGGAACAAAGACACCGGTCTTTTTAGAGTAGCCTGAACTGAACGTGCTTACATAAGTAACAGCATAGACATCTATACCCTGTTCAATGATCAATTTTGCTGCAAGAATGCTGTCCAGCCCACCGGATAGTAATGTTACTGCTTTCATGATAACTCGTTTTTCGTGATTAGTGTCTCGTGAATCGTATTTATATTTTTTTCATATACTTTCTTATAGCATATAGATTACAGCTGAATAATATAAAGCATCTAGTTTTTAGTCTGTAGTCTCTGGTCTGGAGTCTATGGTCTGGGGTCTGACATGTACGTTCATACTTCCCATACGATATCCTTCAAGATCAATTGTAATATATCTAAATCCGATATCTTTTAAGTGAGATAGGATCTTTTCTCTGATATCCTGAGCCATAATATGATCCATTTTGCTCTTTTCAACCTCTATTCGCGCAGTATCATCATAGTACCTCACCCTCACTTGCCTAAAACCCAGAGTCATAAGAAAATCTTCCGCACGATTTACCTTATCAAGTTTTTCACGGGTGATCTCGTGTCCATAGGGAAAACGTGATGAAAGGCACGCGTAAGCCGGTTTGTCCCAGGTGGGCAGATCCATGCTCTTCGAAAGTTCACGTATATCATTTTTGGTGAGGCGAGCTTCTTTAAGCGGACTCACAATATTAAGCTCTTGCAATGCCTGTGTTCCCGGCCGATAATCATGCACATCATCACTGTTTGACCCATCGGCAATAAACGCTACGCGTTCTTTATCTGCAATACGTTTGAGCTTTTGAAATAGTTCTTTCTTGCAATAATAACATCTGTTTACAGGATTATCCTTAAATTCCGGTATGTCGAGTTCTTCCGACTGTATCACCACATGTTTCACACCGATATGGGCTGCAAGCCGACATGCTTCTTTAAACTCTCTTTCGGGATACGTACTCGAACACGCGGTTACCGCACACGCTTTATCTCCAAGAACATCATAGGCGACTTTTACTAAGAAGGTGCTGTCAACACCACCTGAAAAACCGATCAAAATACTTTTATATCCTCTGATCAGTTCCTGTAATGTATGTAGTTTGGTATTGATATCTGTAGTCATAATAGTCCCTACCCTGCTGCCGCACGGCTAAAGCCGTGCACTACATGTCCCACGCATTATTGATTCCCTACTTTAATACTTAATAATTTTTCTGCGCCGTAATAATTTTTCGATCTCTACCGCAATAAATACAATAGATGACAAAAACAATGTAAATGTTAATTCACCAGCCGTAAGCGGTGCGGTCTTAAATATCGGGTTTAAAAACGGGACATATATCGTTGCCATCTGGAGTAAAAAGGTAAGGAGAAACGCGCCCAACAAAGGCACATTACTCATAATCCCTTGCGAGAAAAGTGATTCATTTTCAGATCGCACAGCCAGAACATGTCCCATCTGACTTAAACACAGCACTGTAAAAACTATTGTCTGCCAGTTTGATCTGCCTGTTTCAATCGCCCATGCCTGCGAGAAAAGTGATACTCCTCCCATCAAAAGTCCTACCCAGAAAATGTGCAGCCCTAACCCGTTCGCAAAGATACTTTCTTTCGGATGCCGCGGCGGTCGGTTCATAATGCCTTTTTCAGCCGGTTCTGCGGTAAGCGCAAGCCCAGGCAAACCGTCTGTAACAAGATTTATCCACAATATCTGTATTGGTATCAGCGGAATGGGAAGACCTAAAAACGGTGCAAGAAAGATTGTCCATATTTCACCTGCATTACTGGTCATAATATATTTAATAAATTTCCGTATATTGTCAAAGATCCGTCTTCCCGCTTCCACGGCATGCACTACGGTCTCAAAATTATCGTCCAAAAGCACCATATCTGCCGCTTCTTTTGATACGTCTGTGCCGGTAATACCCATAGCAACGCCGATATCAGCACGCTTCAATGCAGGGGCGTCATTCACGCCGTCACCGGTCATCGCAACATATTGTCCTTTATCCTGCAGCGCCTTAACAATTTTTAATTTCTGTTCAGGGGCAACACGCGCATATACTCGCACTCTTTCAACACGCTCCTCAAGCTCTTCAAGTGATAACTCTCCTAGTTCTTTCCCTGTTATAATTTCTCCATCTTCGCTACTAATAATATCAAGCTTTCGTGCAATTGTCCGTGCAGTAATAGGATGATCGCCCGTTATCATAACCGGTTTTATGCCGGCTGTTTTACATAGCGCCACCGCTTCTCTTACCTCTTCTCGCGGCGGATCAATCATCCCGACAAGGCCAAGTACCGTAAGATCCGTCTCAACATTTTCCGGAACATTATTTTTAGGGAGATTGTCCCATACCCGCATTGCAACGCATAATACTCTGAGTCCCTGATCTGCCATTTTTTCATTTATCTTTAACAACTCATCTTTTTGTAACGATTGGGATCCAATACATTGTTCTTTTACCGTTGCATTGGCTGCTATCACTTCCGGTGCACCTTTCGTAAAAGAAATATAGCGCGCATTAATACGACAATCAGGATCTTTTACTTCATGGAACGTGGTCATACATTTTCTCTCAGAATCAAATGGTAACTCTGCAACACGTGGATATAACTCAACTAACTTTGTTTTATCGTATCCGTTTTTCCCCGCATATGCATACAACGCAGTTTCCGTAGGATCACCAAGAACGATTCCTTTATTATCTTTATGTGCATCATTACTCACTGAAAGCGCCAAGAAAAGTGTTTTGAGCAATTCATTATTTTCTACAGAATCTTTATTAATTTCACATGAAGTGTGCACCGACTCAACGGTCATTTTATTCATGGTCAGCGTGCCCGTTTTATCGGTGCAGATATATGTTACTGACCCGAGTGTTTCGACTGCAGGAAGTTTTCTTATAAGGGCATTCTGCGCAACCATCTTCTTTGCCCCAAGTGCGAGCGATATAGTAACAACGGCAGGTAATGCTTCAGGTATTGCCGCAACAGCAAGCGATACTGCGGTAAGAAGCATAAGAAGCGGTAACTCCCCTCTCATCACCCCAACACCAAAAACAATGGCGCATATAAACAGTATTATGAGTGCAAGGTGCTTACCAAAACGTGCTAATCGTTTTTGCAGGGGTGTTTTTACCTCATCTTCATTCTGCAGCATCTGAGCGATTTTTCCGAGCTCTGTACGCATACCCGTTCCAACAACAACACCTTTTCCGCGGCCATAGGTAACGACGGTACCGCGATAGGTCATATTCTTTCTGTCGCCTAAAGGAAACGTCCCATCATTGAGTATATCGGAATGTTTTTCTGCTGGTACTGATTCACCAGTAAGTGCGGCTTCTTCAATCTTTAACTGTGATGTTTCACATAAACGTATATCTGCAGGCACAAGGTTTCCCGCTACTAAAACAACTATGTCTCCGAGAACAACGCTTGTTGATTCAATCACCTGCTGCATACCGTCACGAATAACGGTTGTATAGGGAGAGGCCATTTTCTTTAATGCGGCCATCGCCTTTTCTGCACGGTACTCCTGCACAAAACCGATTACCGCATTAAGGACAATAATAACAACAATTGCTATCGTGTCAGTCACCTCACCAATAATGCCTGATACAATAGCGGCAACAATAAGGACTATGATCATAAAATCTTTAAACTGATCAATAAACATGGCCAGTGGTGTGCGGCGTTTACTTTCAACTAAAGCGTTTTTTCCGTGCTCAGCCAAACGATGAGCCGCCTCCTGCGAGGATAAACCATTTATAGAAGAAACCTGTTCTTTTAAAACTTCTTCTTTAGAAAAATTACAATATGTTTTCATAATTACCTTAAGGGGTTATGATCCGACCCCTATATTATCAATTACGTGACTTAATTCAACAAAAGTATTTATCAAAATCATATATTTTGGTATAAAGGAGTTGAGAAATGCAAACAGGATGTATAGTATTTATGAAAAAATTTTCACGTTTTCTTACCGGGCCAAAACTTGGCACACTTATTACACTGATTGTTCTTGTATTAATGTATATTGACACCCCATTCCTCCACTTGTTTGAACTCAAAACAATTGATGCGCGTTTCCATATGAGAGGGCGTATTGAAGCCGGAAACAACGTCGCATTAATAGCTATTGACGATAGAAGCATAAAAGAGCTCGGCAGATGGCCATGGCCACGCCGCTACTTTGCTCATGCGGTAAAATATTTAAAAGATTGCGAAGCAAAGGTTATCGGTTTTGACGTCCTGTTTACCGAGCCGGACAGAAATTCTACGCTGAAAATGCTCGGAAAAGTCGAAGATACATTCACTTCATCAGGATTTTCAAAGACCAGTGCTGAAGGAAAGAATTTTCTTTCATATATTGAATCAGAAAAAAGGACATATGATAACGACTCTGCGCTTGCAGATGCCTTTAAGTATGCGGGCAATGTAGTCCTACCGATGTATTTCACCCTTCCCGGTGAAGAAGGAGATAAAGCATCATCGATAGACAAAAAAAGTCTTTCTCTTTTAGAACGATCAAGTTATCTCTTAACAAAACTCGGTGTTAAAGATCCGCGATATCTTCCACTGGAAGCTACAAATGTTTTTCATACGATTAATTCCTTAGATGAACAAGCACTATGTGAAGGCATGGTAAATATTGTTCCTGACATGGACGGTGAGCTACGCTGGGAGCTCTTTGCAATCAAGTTTAAAGGAGATCTTTATCCGCCGATAACCTTGCAAATGGCTCGTTTATACTTGAATATAGATATGGCAAAGATAAAACTTATCACTTCTGATGCCGCCTTATTACCGAACGAGATCATCCCTTTGTCAATGACCAACAAGCTTTTTATAAATTATTACGGCCCGAACGGCTCGTTCCCTTACTACTCATTTATTGACGTATTCAACAAAACCGTTCCAGCAGAGAACTTAAAAGGTAAGATCATTATTATTGGCGCTACAGCACCGGGATTAGGGGACCTCAAAGTAACACCCTTTTCACCGCGTCTTTCAGGAATGGAAAAACACGCAAATGTTATTCAAAACATACTGGACAACAGATTTTTGAAATTCAATATGATATGTACGGTTATTAATATCCTCTTTATTATTTTCTTTGGAATCGGCATGGGATATATTCTTGGACGTGCAACAACAATAAAAGGTATTATAATATTCCTTGTTACCATGACTTTTTTTATTGCGGCTTCCCAAGCTCTTTTCAGTCATTTATATCTCGTTACAAATATCGTTTATCCTTTTATTGCTCTCTTTCTTACCTATGGCGCGGTTACCGCGTCAAAACTTCTCACTGAAGAACGCGAACGGAAAAAGATAAAAAATATATTCAGGCATTACGCTTCAGAGCAAATCGTTACCCAGCTTCTCGCAAATCCTGAAGATATCAAACTCGGCGGTGAAAAGAGAGAGATAACCATTTTGTTTTCAGATATACAAAATTTTACTTCAATATCAGAAGCACTTGAACCCGAACAAATAGCGCATATATTAAACAAATATCTTACAAAAATGACCAATATTGTTTTTAAGCATGGAGGGACAGTCGACAAATTTATGGGTGATGCCATTATGGCACTTTTCAGCGCACCGCTTTATTATCATGATCATGCGTATAAAGCATGTGCAGTAGCGCTTGAGATGGTTGCAGTATCAAAAGAATTTGAAGCTGAGTGGAAAGAAATGACAAAACAGGCCCTCAAGATAAGAATAGGTATTAATACCGGTGTTGTTGTTGTCGGAAACATGGGCTCTGAAAAACTTATGGACTATACCGCTATCGGGGACGCAGTCAATACTACACAGCGTTTTGAACAGCTTAACAAGGAATATAACACTCACATCATTATCGGTGAAACAACCTATAATGAGATTAAAGACAGAGTCGAAGTGCGAGAACTCGGTGAAGTAAACATTAAAGGCAAGAACAAACGTGTCAGGACATATGAATTAAAAGGATTGAAATAAGGCGAAGCCTTATTTAATCGTTCATCGTTCGTGGTTCATCGTTCATAAAAATAACCGATAAATACTTCAGGAGATCGCAGCTTAAATGAAAAATAACCACTATTTACGGCATTTAACTTTGCAATCCACCGAAAGAGAAAATCAGGGGATAAACACACTCACCGCTATGTAAAATATCAGAATCTGTTTACCGGTTGGACTATTCATCCTCATACTATAATTTTCTACATTTAAAAATAATGTATTCTGGAATTCTATAATTTTTAAATCTTTTTTCGGGATCCATTTTGGCTGGTTTAGGCTCTATTATCTCTTCAATCATAAAACCGTTTTCATTTAATAACTTGGAATAAAAACCCAGACTAAAATGCAAATCAGTAAATTCTATATGGGAATAATCAGACAAAAGATACGTACCCCTATATTTTGCACCATCTTTAAAATAAGAAAAGCCGGGAACCGCGCCGCTTATCTTTGTACTTGAACTACCGGTCATATTAGCAACAGGATGACAATCGCTAAAAATAAAAGTTCCTCCTTTTTTAATAATCCGGCTAACTTCATTAAATGATTTTGCTACTTTTTGTTTGGAGGAAACGCTCAGAAAAACCATATTGGCAAACACAATATCAAATTTCCTGTCCTTATAAATACTCAAGTCATCGGCATCTGCCACCGTATATTTAATGTTTTTTGTTTTATTACTCTCTTTTTTGCAGATATCAATCCACCTCTGGGAACTATCAACTGCAAAAACCTTAGCGCCTCTTTCACTCAGTTTTTGGCTGATCAAACCTGCTCCACACCCCAAGTCTAAAACAGTTTTACCTTTAACATTACGAAGGAGCCTTAATATGGCCGGATAAATAATATAAACTCCACTAAGCGTCTTTTTTAAGTACTTACTAACTATCTTCTTGTCTTTATAATTCGTTGCCTTCATAGCTTTATCCTATCCTTTTCATGTAGCAAGCCTTTGCGCCGCCCTTTTTTTATGCGAATATCAGGAACTGCTCTCGCGTAAAATACATCATGTCTTCAGTATATCTTTTCGTAGCCTCAAAATCGCATGATATCTCTTTAGCGAATCTTTCCAGTTCTCTTCTTGAATAATGTTTTTCAATGTTTTGATCTTTTGAAAATGCCGCATACATAAAATCAAAGGCTGACAATATCATGCCTTTTTCAGGCATCTTAACGGTAACATCAAGTTTCCCCAGTAGATCAGCGTTTTCTTTAAATCCTATCTTTACAATTTCCTGATCTCCTATTTTTTCCTCTACCTTTGACGGATCTGTCTCTACCAAAAGATTATTTTTATATTTATTTTTTAAAGAAGTTAGGATTTTATCAGCATCATCGTTTAAAAAGCCGGTATTGATCACTGCTATCTTTGTATTCGAACCGGATGCGACAAGCTGATTTAAGATCACAATAAGTTCGTCCAAAGTGGTCTTTTCCAGGCTTTTGCCTTCTTTTTTATCATAATCCTCTGGATCGACCAGCAGTGAATCAACCATTACCAAAACTACATTTGTGTCTTTCAGCCCCGAAGTCTTGTCTGACAGCTCCTTTATATTTCTAAATGGTTTATATACCCTTGCGATCGTATCGATATATTTTCTTTGGGCATCGTTTACTTCAGTAATTAATTTATCTTTTGGTTTTAATACTTCCGAAATATAATATTTGGTGTTAATAGGCTCTTCCGTTGCATCCTCAATCATTTGCTGCCATTCAACAGAATCCCCCAATCTGTAGTAATTTTCAATAAGCCATTTGCCAACAGCGGGATTGCCTAAAATATGGCCGTATTCCCTGATTAAAAAAGTTTTATTTTGGGCATTTATAAAATCCGCGTTTGCATAATCGTTTGGCATATAACATGTTGTAGCGATATAATGATATAGCCCCGCGAATCTTGGCCAATTATAATAATCACTTACCGTATCTTTGGATGGCAAACCGATAATATCCGAACATCTATCCCAATATAATTTTGTTAAATCCTGATCGGGATCTTCATAAATCTTTCTATCAAAATCAGCAATTGCGATATAATGTCTTACCCCCCTGAACTTTAAAAGATTCTCTTTCCGTCTGGCTTCAAGAAATTCAACTATCAAATCTTTGGGCATTCTCGCATACTGCATTAACCAATCAGGGTCAACTATCATAGTTTCCGTAAATCTTGCCATACCTTCCGCTATGCCAATATTGTAACCGTTTAAAAAGAAACCCGGCTGAGCAGTATAGTATGAATGAACGCCATGCCCATATTCGTGATTAACCGCATCCGCGGCAAAACTGCCGTCAAGAGGCGTTGCTAAAAGCCTGATATCTTTATCTATCGGGTCTATTGTAAAACAAACGCCGGGATGCGGGAATTTCTCGCTTAGTTTCCCTTCTCTCGGGTTCATGTCATATTCGATTCCTGAAGTATCAAGGCCTAAACCTTTAAATGTCCATACCATCCTTTCGTGCGCCTTTTCTTTGGGATAGTATTTCTTCTCAACCTGTTCGTATGTTTCATGAGACGCATACAAAACATCCCACGGTTCCAGCCTCTCAACACCCAATATCTTTTTTTGTTCCTCAATTACTTTTTCAGTTTCTTCGTCTGTAGCATCTTTTACGGCTCCCATTAATTTCATAAACTCGTCATAATCTAACTCTTTAGTAGCCGCGACCAGCTCAAAATAATTTTTGTAGGGAAGGTTGTATTTTTCAGCTAATTCCCGCGTCTTTTTATTCTGCAACCTTACCAAATCAAGTTTCTTTTCAAACAATGCCTTGCCGCGTTCGACCATAAGCATCCAGGCATTTTTCCTTTTATTTCTGTCCGGCTCAAACCTTAGGATCTGTTCGTTTATTATAGTGTCATCAACGGACTTACCTTCATATATCATGGGATATGCCATAAATTCTTCTTTTAACTTTATATCCAACTCGCTAACTTCTTTAGAATTTGATACCTGCCCTCCAAGCAGGAGAAAATAAAGAGAATTAATCCTTCTTACAAGAAGAGGATCTTTAATATCCATACGTTTAAATCCAAGAACATCTTCAAACAGTTTTTCGTCTGACACTATCTCAAGCGTTTCCTGCTGGCACTCTTCTATTCCCGCTTTTAAAAGTTCCTTTTCTTTGGAAAAATCAATTAGAAATACTTTATCTTCGCCCAAAATTGCCTTTTCTTGTTCGGTCATTGCATCAATTAGGGCTTCTCTTTTTGCCGGGTCTCGTATAATTTCCTTTTGCTCCTTATTAAGCAGGGCATCATATACCCCCGCTATTCCCATATTCCTCAAGAATTTTTTACCTTCATCAGGAAGTTTCACAAAGCACTTCTCATGTTTTTCAGGATCTTTTAAGTCTTTTCTTTGCTCCTCAGTAAGTGTAGCAAGGTAGACATTGCCTTCATCCAGGTATTTTTGGATATTTCTTTTTTGTTCTTTAAGCAGATCAAAATACGCCTCCCTCTCATCGGGAGGCAATTCCTTCTTAAGTATAGTAGTATACAACTGCCAAGTTAGATCGCCTTCTTTTATGGCTAATTGACGGATCTTGTCCTCCATTGAGCTAACAAACTCAGAGACTTCTTTCTCACTCATGTAGACTTTGGCATCTTTATCCTCAGTTTCCTGTGGCGTCCCTTGCTTTTTAAGCGATTTACGGAAGTCTTTTTCCCGTAACACCCCTTTAACAAAGGTTGTTACTTTTTCATCTGAATCAAATAATTCTACATATCTACCGAATGATCCAATATATTTTTCGGCCTTTTCAGGACCTAAATAGTTAAATCTGTTTAAAAGACAATAATTAAAAATGAGATCAAGGAAATAACCTTTTAAAGCAATTTTGACCAAAAATATTAATTCTTCTTCACTAACCATCTTGTCTTCATCTAATTCAACAAGATAGGCCACAAGTAAAGAGGAAAGATTCTTATATTGTCCGTCAGGGTTCTCAAAGAGAAGTTCCATAATACCGTTCCGGAATTCTCTGAATTTGTAATCTTTTCTTGCTGATCCAAAATCATAAATACCCGTAATTGTATCCCCAACATAAATCATGTTACTGTCTAAATCGCCATGGATAAAAGATTCAACTTTTTTGCCATAAGGATATCCGCTCTTAACAATATCAAATTGTTTCAGCAGGAACTCCTCATGTTCATCAAATATTTTCTGTCTGCCATCAAGGCTATCCTCAAGAGCACTCTGATTTCCTTCGCTAAAGGTACTAAAGGTTTTTTCTTTTAATTTATTTAAATATTTATCGAATTTTTCTACAGCAACTCTCTCAGCAATTTCCTTGCTTTCCTTGCCTTCCGGTTTGGTTATGCTGGTTATATCGATTTTATTCTGGATCCGGGCCGCCATTTTTACTAAGGATAGAACCTTATTAAAATCCGTTTTGAAGGATTCTTGATACTCACCTTTTTCTAAAAATTCTTCCAAAACCCAGTAATAGCCGTCAAGTTTAAATGCGTAATCCAGGATATCTTTTGTCTCAGCTGAGGTCTTTCTTATTCCGGGGACAGGAAATCCTTGTTCTTTCATTTTCTTTTGTGAGGACAAAATGAATCTAATTTCATCTAATTTATTTTCGTTTGCATGAAGAGGGGAAAAACTCTTTAAAATATATTTTTTGCCGTCTTTCAGCGTAATTATAATCGGCATAATCCTGTTAGCCCATCCTGTCGCGGAAAAATCAATATTTGATGCGTCATCATTTATCGCAAAAGTAATATTATAATGTTCATTTAATAGCTTTTCTATTTCTCTGATAATATTTTTTGTCCTATCGCTTTTTTTAGGGTCTGATTTAAACCAAACTTCATCCTTAATGCTTTTCCGTATCATGTTATCCAGTTTTTTGAAGGCGGCCGTTTCTTGTTTCTTTTCAAACCCTGATTTTGGTGCAAGTGCCGCCCTTCCTGCATATACCGGTACTGACAAGGCAATATTCGTGGATAGAAAGATTATTATGTTGGCTAACGACAAAATTTTAATAAGACGGTTCGGTATTTTCATGTTTTACGCACTCCTTCAAGTCACGAGAATTGCTAAATAATTGCTTTATAGTAAGTACTTAGACATGATGCCATGAAAAACCAACTTTGTCAATGGGGAGGGTCCTGGAGCAACGATTCCGCAACAATACGCATAAGGTATGATTTTAAGCTTAATTAGAGGTTTTTAAACAAAGGGTCATATTCGCGAAAGGATTTCGCTTAAAAAATTGGATTACAAAAGACGATTATATCTACC
>Ga0208648_1000111_pt1 | contig 86612 bp, 89 predicted proteins | sample AntAceMetag02UKL_FD_184772 | JGI IMG/M metagenome (GOLD analysis project Ga0208648, IMG submission 184772) | Saline lake microbial communities from Ace Lake, Antarctica - Antarctic Ace Lake Metagenome 02UKL (SPAdes) (version 2) | ecosystem: Environmental > Aquatic > Non-marine Saline and... | reverse complement strand
CCTTGCGAAATTCGTCCGTCCGTTTCAGTCTCATAGTTCGTCTCCTTTGTTGCAGTAAATGATATCAAAGGAGCGGAATCAAACCGCGACAGGTCCACTCTCGATGGCGGAGGGTCCATACCATACAAGCTCAGAGCTCGACATGCTCTCGGGACGGCATACTTGAAAACATCTATCACCGAATTTGCGGACAAGATTAAATTATTGAATGAAGAGGTTCTTTCTGAGGCCCCGTGCGAGAGCAGCCTCTCGGAGACGGAACGCACTGAAGTTATCTCCGCTGCGCATTATAATTTAGGCCAAGTTTACGTGGCCCAAGGGGAACTGGAAAATGCGAGGTCAGCTTACAATAGCGCTAATATTCACGCTTCACCTGCCATGAAACCAGCATACGCGTCTGCGCGTCTGAGCATAGCAAAAGACGACGACGAACGCGTGGCGATACTGACAGAGGTCGCTAACATAATAGTTGGAGGCAATGTGCCTTACAGTAAAAGCCGAGGCACGCTGGGCTTTGATCAAAATGATATGGCTGAGCTCATGGCCGTCGCTCTCAAAGTCAAAGAAAACGAAATTTTTCAGCAGTTGCTACGTTCTGCTTGTGAAAGATCAGCAACCAACGCCTTCGAGACACTCGTGACACTTGCCGAAACCGACTTCCAGGCCGCTCCGCGTTACGTTGGCACGCTTTTAAGGTACGCTCTCACCGATCAAGTCGTATTGCGTGAAGCCCTTCTCAAACAGAAGCTCAATGCTGCGACATTATGGATGGCAAACTCGATCGATGGGGAGCGCGACGAACCATTTAGCGTGTATTGGGCTCTGATTACTGATCCGGCTGCCGCCGAGTTTCTCTCAGCCAACGATACTGTGGTTTTAGCAAACCATATTGGCGAACTTTTACAGAGCGGAGACCTTGAACTTGCTAACCAAATAACCGCGTTCGTTAGACGGAACGAGGATGTGCTCGCAGCAACAAGCCCGACTTTATTTGCGTACTTTGTTTATCACGAAATGGTGATTCACAGACTAGAAGATAACTATGAGCGTGCTCGCCGCTCGGCTCGCGAAATACTAAAGCTTGTTTCGGCGCGGGACCTTTCAGCGGATACTTTTGCTAACAGGCAGCCAGACTTGATCGACAGTTTACGCGAAGCGGCGTCCAGTGAGATAGAAATAGTTTCTCCTAAAACTAAGAAATTTGGGCGAAACGAAGTAGTTGAGGTGGTCGATACGCGCACAGGGCTTCGTTACAAAGCAAAATATAAGAAGGTCTCAGGTGGGGTAGCTGCTGGATACTTGGAGTTGACCAGGGCGCGCAACCGTGGATAGCTCAACTAGGGTAGTTGCATTACGGTAGTTGGTATGGACGCCCCCAACGACTTCAAAATGAGCCATACTATAATTACGGTGACAGTTTACTTAATCCCTTTATTTGGCTTCCTGCCCCTCTTTTGCGGCATGAGAATCCGGCCCGTTTGCTTCTCCAGCATTTTTAGCCAATCGGTGTCGCCGACAGGTCGGCCGATTGTTTCGGCCCGCCTCAATGGCGCATAGGCAGCGTCCTCATCGATCGGTTCACCCAGGAACTGCTGAAAATCACCCACACGATCCAGCACGGGCGCCACGTTTACAACGCCATTGTCATGACCTGCCAGGTGAGCACGGGCGCTCGACCACGCCCATTCCTCTGCGCGTTTGACCAGTCCTGCCCGCACGGGATTGAGTGTGACATAGCGGATGGCGTGGAACAGATGCGTTTCATCCATCACTACGGATCCATAGCGCCCCTGCCACAGATGTCCCGTGGTCCGCGCCCTTGCATTGATGTAGCCCGTATAACGGCGATGCAGATCGGCAAAGGTCCGGCGCAGGCCATCTGCCTCGGACGGAACCAGAATGATATGAACATGGTTCGGCATCAGGCAATAGGCCCAAATCGCGCATCGGGCGCGCTCGGCACTCTCGGCCAGCATATCCAGATAGAGCGCATAGTCGGAATCTTCAAAAAACACCTGCCCGCGCCTGTTGCCCCGCTGGGTGACATGATGCGGCAGACCAGGAACGACAAGGCGAGCGATACGAGCCATATGGAAACTATTTCATAATTTAGGGATTTAGTAAACTGTCACCGCATTACGTACTGAATTGTGTCAAAGCAAATCAGTAGAGGAGACGTCCATGACCAATATTACAACAATCGGGTTGGATTGGGCAAAGTCGGCTTTTCAGGTTCATTGTGCTGATCGGGATGGCCAGCCGGTGATGCGCAAGAAATTGCGGCGCGCTCAGGTGGTTGAATTCTTCAGAAAATTGCCGCCGTGCTTGGTCGCCATGGAGCTTGTTCGAGTGCGCATCATTGGGCACGTTCATTACAGGATCTCGGCCACGAGGTGCGATTGATCCCGCCGCAATATGTCAAACCGTTCGTCAAGTCCAACAAGAACGATGCCACGGATGCCGAGGCGATCTGTGAAGCCGCGATGCGGCCAACCATGCGGTTTGCGCCGATCAAGAGTGCCGGAATGCGGCGAGTGCTTTTTCGATTCAAGCATCCTGCTTTTTCACAAGATCCGTGGTAGATGCAAGCATATCAAACATTCAATGGAGACGTTGTCACGCAGTTGCAATCTACGACACGACCGCAGTGGTCGTTTTCGAAACGCGGTGGGACAGTCAATCAAATGCGGAGGGTCCGATCTCGTGAAGCGTCTACTCGATGGGATTTTTTTTGATGATGCGGCGACAGTGGGGCCTTTTGCAGAAGGTTCCGACGCCTATCAGCGTGGTAACCATGGCGAGGCGATGAGGCTCTATCGCCTCGCCGCCGATCAGGGCGACGCGCTGGCGCAGAGCAATCTCGGTAGTATGTGCATGAGCGGCCAAGGCACACCGCAGGATTATGCAGCGGCGGCAAAATGGTATCGCCTCGCGGCGGATCAGGGGATTGCCGAAGCGCAGAACCGGCTTGGCACCCTTTACAATGACGGGCAAGGCGTATCGCAAGACTATGCAGAGGCGGTGACACTTTTTCGCCTCGCGGCGGACCAGGGTCATGCAAAGGCGCAGTTCAATCTCGCCCGCATGCACTCTGAGGGCCTGGGCGTGCCACAGGACAATGTGGTGGCGGCGACGGTCTATCATCTTGCAGCCGATCAGGGATTGGCCGAGGCACAGTACAATCTCGGCCACATGTATACCTACGGCGAAGGCGTGCCGCAGGACTATGCGGAGGCCGCGAGACTCTATCGCCTCGCGGCGAATCAAGGCACCGCCGAGGCACAGTTTAACCTCGGCGTCATTTACACCAAGGGCTTGGGCGTGCCACAGGACAACGTTGAAGCATCAAAATGGATTGGATTGGCTGCGGCACAGGGCATTGCCGCAGCTCAGCACCAATACGGCGTGATATTCTTCAACGCAATGGGCGTTCCACAGGATTATGCCGAGGCAAAAAAATGGTTTGGGTTGGCAGCGGATCAAGGCAATGCCGACGCGCAGTGCGCCCTCGGCGCCATTTACGAAACCGGCCTTGGCGTGCCGCAGGATTATGTCGGAGCAGCGAAATGGTTTCGGTTGGCAGCAGATCAAGGTAATGCCGACGCGCAGCACGCCCTCGGCGCTATTTACGAAACCGGCCTTGGCGTGCCGCAGGATTATGTCGAAGCAGCGAAATGGTATCGCCTTGCTGGCGATCAAGGCAACTACGCGGCGCTACGCAAACTCGCCACCCTCTACGAGACCGGCCAAGGCGTGCAGCTGGATTTTACCAAGGCAAGAGAATTATCCAAAAAGTCGGTGGCTATCTACTTCAAGGCAAACCGTTCATGAGTGATCCGAGGTACAGCAACGCCTTCGGATCTGCTTGCAATCATCCATCAGGACTGTGGCCGTAATTCCATGACGAACACATGCGCGACGACCGAAAAACACACGCCAGTGCGGACCAAAACGCGACCATCACGCGTGGAAAACCAGGGCGACAAAAGCCCCTGCCACCCAATGAAACACATCCTCCAAACAGCATCCGCCCTGCTCCTGCTCGCGCTGCCTGCCCATGCCGACATTCGCGCCAGGGAAGTCGACAAGACCTACGCGATTTCGGGAACGACCGGCGCGGCACTTTACGAGTCTATTGGCACACGCGGGCCGCGCATTCGCAGCGGCGCATCGAGCGCCATCGCCCAGACTGATTTCGACCTGAAATGGGGACGCGACTACAGGCGCGACGGCACGGACTGCGTGCTGGCCGCCGCGCGGCCATTCCTGACCATCACCTATACGTTTCCGAAACCGGCAGAAAATCTGGCTCCGAACGTCGCCGCCCGCTGGCGCACATTCATTGCCGGCATCCGCGCCCACGAAGCCGTGCATGGCGAATATATCACCGCCATGGCGCAGGACATCTACGACACAACCGTCGGCTTCCGGCAGCCAAATGATCCGAGCTGCAAAAAGATCCGCAACGGTATACAGGCGCCCCTCAAGGCCGCCTTCGCGCGCTACAAGGCCCGCACCCGCGCCTTCGAAGAGGCGGAGATGGGCGCCGGGGGCCATGTCCAGAGGCTGATCCTCGGCCTGGTCAACGGGCAGTAGCGAAAGCGCCCCTCAGCGCCGAAGCTGTTCGCCTCAGACTTCGCTGCGGCGGCCTGATGCGTCAAATGCGAGAATGTGGGCCGGATCGATGGCCAGCCCCATGGGCGCGCCATCAGCGGGCAAGGTGACCGCGCCGTCAATGCGGACAACCAGCTTGTCGCCTGCGGCAGTGACACCGTGCACCAGCGTTTCCGCACCCAGCGGCTCGCAGAAGGCGACATCGAAATCAATCAGGCCCGCGCCGGGCGCCACCAGATCGATGTGTTCGGGCCTGATCCCGATGACTGCGCCGGGATCGAGCCTGTCGCGGCCCGGGCGGATTTCATGGCTGAGAACATTCATCGGCGGCGAGCCGATGAAGCCTGCGACAAACAGGCTTGCCGGATTGGCGTAGACGTCCAGCGGCGCACCCACCTGCTCGGCCACGCCGGCGTTCATGACAATCATCCGGTCAGCCAGGGTCATGGCCTCCACCTGATCATGGGTCACATACATGGCAGTGACGCCGAGCTTGCGTTGCAGCGCCTTGATCTCCAGGCGCATCTGCACCCGCAGCTTGGCGTCGAGATTGGAGAGCGGCTCGTCAAACAGAAAGACAGCCGGTTTGCGCACGATGGCCCGGCCCATGGCGACGCGCTGGCGCTGGCCGCCGGACAATTGCCGTGGCTTGCGATCAAGATAGGGTTCCAGTTCAAGCATGCGCGCCGCTTCCTGGACCCGGGAATCGATCTCGGCCTTTGGGACCTTGGCGATTTTCAGCCCATAGGCCATATTGTCAAAGACGCTCATGTGCGGATAAAGCGCGTAGTTCTGGAACACCATGGCGATGTCGCGCTCGCGCGGCTCCAGATCGTTGACAATGCGATCGCCAATGTGAATGTCACCCGAGGTGATCGTCTCCAGGCCCGCGACCATGCGCAGGAGCGTTGACTTGCCACAGCCTGACGGCCCGACAATGACGATGAATTCGCCATCGCTGATCTCCGCATCTATGCCGTGAATGACCTCGGTGCGGCCGTAGTTCTTTTTGATCGCTTCAAGTCTGATTTCAGCCATGGGAACTCATTTCTCGCTTTCGACCAAACCTTTGACGAAGAGTTTCTGCATGCCGACCACCACCAGAACCGGCGGCAGCATCGCCAGCATGGCCGTCGCCATGATCACCGGCCATTCGACGGTCTGATCGCCGGTTGGCAGCATCTGCTTGATACCCATGATCACCGTGTTCATGGATGGATCGGTGGTGATCAGCAATGGCCAGAGATACTGGTTCCAGCCATAGATGAACAGGATGACGAAGAGCGCCGCAATGTTGGTGCGTGACATCGGCAGCAGGATGTCGATGAAGAAGCGGACAGGCCCGGCGCCATCGACGCGGGCCGCTTCAGTCAACTCATCGGGAATGGTCATGAACAATTGCCGGAACAGGAATGTCGCCGTTGCCGAGGCAATCAGTGGCAGGATCAGCCCGGTGTAGCTGTTGAGCAGGCCGAGGCTCGCCACCACTTCATAGGTGGGCACGATGCGGACCTCGACCGGCAGCATCAGCGTCATGAAGATCAGCCAGAAAAACAACATCCGGAAACGAAACTTGAAATAGACGATGGCATAGGCCGACAGCAAGGAAATGATGATCTTGCCGATGGTGATGCCGAGCGCCATGACCAGCGAGTTGAGCAGCATCTGCCACACCGGCGCCACGCCACCAGTCAGCAAGGCCTCCAGATAATTGTCGAAAAAATGCGGTCCCGGCAGCAAGGGCATGGGTGGCCGGATCAACTCTTCCTGGGTCACTGTCGAGGCGACAAAGGCAATCCAGATGGGGAAACAGATGACCGCAATGCCGACAATCAGTGCGGCGTGGGTCAGCCAGGTTCCGTATCCTCGTTTTTCGACCATGCCGCTCATCAGTAATGCACCCGTCGTTCAATGAAGCGGAACTGGACCACGGTCAGTATGCCGACCAGCACCAGCAGCACGACCGATTGCGCCGCCGAGGAGCCAAGGTCCTGGCCGACGAAGCCATCGGCAAAAACCTTGTAGACGAGAATCGTCGTCGATTGCTGCGGCCCGCCTTGGGTGATGGTGTGGATAACCCCGAACGTATCAAAGAAGGCATAGATGACATTGACCACAAGCAGGAAAAACGTCGTCGGCGACAGCAGCGGAAAGATGATCGTCCAGAACCGGCGCCAGAAGCTGGCGCCGTCGATCGCCGCAGCCTCGATGACGCTTTTCGGGATCGCCTGCAGACCGGCGAGAAAAAACAGGAAATTGTAGCTGATCTGTTTCCAGGCTGATGCCGCCACGACCAGCGCCATGGCCTGGCCGCCGTCAAGATTGTGGTTCCACACGTAGCCAACCTGAAACAACATCCAGGCGATGATGCCGGTGAACGGATTGAACATGAAAAGCCAGAGGACCCCGGCAATGGCAGGCGCGACCGCATAGGGCCAGATCAGCAAGGTTCTGTAAGCGCTCGATCCCTTGATGACGCGATCGGCCAGCACCGCAAGCCACAGGGCAAACGACATGGAGGATACGGTCACCAGCACGGAGAAGATTGCCGTGGTGAAAAAGGATTCCAGATAATAGCGGTTGCCGAAGAGATATTCGAAATTGCCCAGCCCGACGAACTGGGTCTTGAGACCGAACGGATCCGGGATGAAGGCGGACTGATAGATCGCCTGACCTGCCGGCCAGAAGAAAAACACGAATGTGACAAGCAACTGCGGCGCGACCAGCAGATAGGGCAGCCAGCGGTTGTTAAAGACGACGCGTTTTTCCATGGATCACCAAACGGCAAGTAAAGATCGGCGGAGCATGTAACTGCTCCGCCGAAACAAGGCTTTTAGCGGTTTGCCTGCTCAAAACGACGAAGCAGTTCGTCGCCGCGCGAGACTGCTGAATCCAGCGCGTCCTTGGCGGATTTCGCTCCATTCCATACACCTTCGAGTTCTTCATCGATGATGCCACGGATCTGGTCAAAGTTGCCAAGACGCAATCCCTTGGAATTGGCGGTTGGCGCCTTGCCGGTCATCTGGATGATCGAGATGTCCGTGCCGGGGTTTTCACCGTAGAAACCGGAGGCCTTGGTTGCTTCATAGGCCGCCATGGTGATCGGCAGATAACCGGTGTCCTGATGCCATTTGGCCTGGATATCGGAGCTCGAGAGGAAGTTGAAGAACGCCGCGACGCCCTTGTATTCTTCCGCTGTCTGTCCCTCCAGAACCCAAAGGGATGCGCCACCGATGATGGTGTTTTGCGGCGCGCCTTCAACATCGCTCCAGTAAGGCAATGGCCGGATTGCGAAATCGAAGGTGGCTTCCTTCTTGACGCCGGCATAACCAGCCGAAGATTCGGTAAACAGCGCACATTCGCCAGCGCGGAATGGCGCGCCGCCTTCATTGCGACGGCCCGAATAGATGAATTTGCCGTCCTTGGCCCACTGGCCGAGCGTATCGATGTGCTTGACCTGAACGTCGCCATTGAAGCTCAGTTCGGTATCAAGGCCACCAAAACCGTTCTCTTTCGAAGCGAAGGGAACATTGTGATAGGCGGAGAGGTTTTCCAGATGCACCCAGCTCTGCCATGCGGTGGTCAGCGGGCATTTGGAACCCGATTCCTTCAGCGCATCAAGAGCCGTTCCGACCATTTCCCAGGTCGACAGATCCATTTCCGGATCAAGACCGGCGGCCTTCAGCGCGTCCTTGTTGACATAGAGGACCGGGGTCGACGAGTTGTAGGGCAGCGACAGCATCTGTCCGTCGGTGGTGGTGTAATAACCGGCAACCGCGGCAAGATAGACCGACTGATCGAAGGGCAGGCCAGAATCGGCCATGACTTCGTAGACCGGCTTGATCGCCCCCTCGGCGGCCATCATCGTGGCTGTGCCGACTTCGAAAACCTGGAGAACGTCGGGCTGCTCTCCGGCGCGGAAGGCGGCGATGCCGGCATTCAGCGTTTCGGAGTAGTTGCCCTTGTTGGTGGCGACCACAGTATAATCGGACTGAGAGGCGTTGAACTTGGCGACCTGCTCATCAAGAAGCTCTCCAAGACGACCGGTGAAGGCATGCCAGAATTCAATCTGCGTGGCAGCGCTGGCAGGCGCAACGCTTGACATTAGTGCGGCAACGAGGCCGGCGGCGATATATTTTTTCATGTGAACTTCCTCCTTCAGGGGGAAACGCGTGAAAACGAACGTAACCCGAAAACAAAACGTAACCTCACAGGGCCTATCATGCAATTGAAAACAGTTTTGTGAATACAACTGTTGAAAACGAACTAAAAGTGAACGTCGCCGATATGTTTTGGCTGCATGCAGGCCAACTGCTTTGGTTTGTCGCGCTGAACGACAGCCAGAACTTATTGGGGCGGCAACTATTGGGGAACAACTTATTGGGGTAAAGCTTATTGGGATTGCCTTGCAGGGCCGGTTGGGCAAAGGTGGCCGCAACTTCCTCAAGCCGGTTTTGAACGGGAGAAGCCTTGATGGCACATTTGGGTGATGAACGTATCCAGACGCGCGAAGATATCGCGCGTTTCGAGGCGGAAATGACACTTGAACAGAGGCTGCCGGAGCGCAGTATTCTGGATGTGTTCACCGCCAGCGCGACGCGGCATCCCAATGCGACGGCCATTACCATGCTGATGACTGGCGCGCCTGACGAACAGCCCCGACGGGTGGATTACAGCCAGTTGCTGGGCATGATCCGGGGGGCCGCCAACATGTTCTCGGAACTGGGGGGCCCGGCGCCGGGCGTGGCCTATATGCTTCCCTCCCTGGTGGAAACCTATGTGACCCTGTGGGGCGCGGAGACGGTCGGTTATGCTGTGCCGATCAATTTTCTATTGCAGGCCGACGCCATTGCAGAATTGCTCAAGGCAGCGGATGTGAAAATCCTGGTTGCCCTTGGTCCGCATCCTCAACTCGACATCTGGGAAAAGGCGCTGCAATTGCGCGATCAGGTTCCCGGTCTGATTCTTTTGCGTGTATCTCCCCCCGGAACGCCGGGCGAAGAGGGCGTGGTGGATTTTGGCGCCGCCTTGATGGCACAGCCGCATGATCATCTTGTCTTTGGCGAAGCGCGCAGCGGAGATGATGTTGCGGCCTATTTTCATACGGGTGGTACGACCGGCGTACCCAAACTCGTTGCGCATACGCATCGCAGCCAGTTGGTCGCCGGCTTTGGGGGGGCCGTCATGTGCGGCTACACCTGTGACGATGTGCTGACAGCAACACTTCCGCTGTTTCATGTGGCCGGTACGATCATCGCAGGACTGAGCGCCTTCATGGCCGGGGTGGAACTGCTCGTCATGTCTCCTGCAGGCCTGCGCAATCCGGCAATTGTGCAGGGCTTTTGGCGTTTGGTTGCACAATACAAGGCAACATTGGTCGGCGGCGTTCCGACTGCGATCGGCGCTGTGCTGCAGATTCCGGTGGAAGACAATGACATAAGCCGTTTGCGGGCGGGCCTCACCGGTGCGGCCTTGCTGCCGCCGGCGGTTGGTGCGCGTTTCAAGGACGTGACCGGGCGCACGCTCCATGAAATTCTGGGCATGACCGAATCGTCAGGCCTGGTGAGCATTGATCCGCTGTGCGGTTCAGGCGCCACTGGATCGGTTGGCTGGCCCCTGCCCTACACCGAGGTCGAAGTGTTGCGCCTGAACGCTGACGGGCGTCCGGGAGAGGTTTGCGAGCCGAAGGAGATCGGCGTTCTGACGGTACGCGGTCCACATGTTTCACCCGGATACCGTGATCCCAGGCACAACAAAGGTGTCTTCGAAGACGGTTGGCTGAATTCCGGCGATCTTGGATACAAGGACCTGGAAGGACGCGTTTACATCGCCGGACGCTCAAAGGACCTGATCATCAGAAGCGGCCACAATATTGATCCTGCCATGATCGAAAACGCCATGAGCACACACCCGGCGGTCGCACTTGCCGCTGCAGTCGGCATGCCCGACGCCTATGCGGGCGAATTGCCCATGTGCTTCGTGGAGTTGCACAAGGGTTCTGCGGTCAGCGATGAAGCGTTGCACGCGCACGCGCAAGCGTCGATCAATGAGCGCCCGGCATGGCCGAAACAGATCCACATCATCGACACCGTGCCTTTGACCTCCGTTGGCAAAATCTACAAGCCCAGTCTGCGTTGCGAAGCGGCCAGATTGCATGTGGCCGACCTCGTTCACAATGCATTGGAGCTACCAAAGGCTGTCGTCGACGTTGTGGACGGCGGCGCGCGCGGCATGCGTGTGACGGTGACGCTTGCTGCGGAAGATCGACCGTCTGCTCCTGCCGTTGAGAAGGCACTGGCTGCCTATCTGTTCGAAGCCAAAGTGCAATAGGCGCCGGCGGGGATACTGCTGCCTTTTGCGCCCGGCGAGAGGAGGGTCTGTTTGTTCCCAAGTCGCCACAATCTCAGCAACGCATGCATGGCGCGCGAAAGGGTTTTGACGCGGCACATTCGGCTGCACAAACACCAAGCCATATAAAGGGTTCATCGCTTCCTGCTTGTCAAAAAGCCCTCTCAGACCTTAACATAGCTGGTGGCCTGCATCCTGGGGCAACCAAAGGGTTGCATCTGGTTCGTGCGATCGTTGGAACAGGAAAAGCGCAAAGGCATCCGCAATCTAAGGGACACGATTGAGAATCAAACAAGTCGATATCCATTGCCGCCATGGCGGAGGCCTGATGACACCCAGTCAGACTCGCGTGGTACCGCGACAAAACGGGTCAGAATTCTGGACATCAAAATCCACCGGATATCGCTGCACACAATAGATCAGTCGAAAATGGAGACGACCATGGCCGAAACAGACAAGTTCAAAATCAGCGGCAGCTATTATGAATCCTGTAATTGCGAGGCCGTGTGCCCCTGTCGACGGTTGGGAGATGTGCTTGGCGGGCGGTCAACCTATGGCATCTGTGATTTTCTGATTTCATGGAAAATCCTGAAAGGCCATTGCGGAACTGTGGATCTGTCGGGGCTGGGCGTTTCTATTGCAGGGACCTACAACGATGATGTCGGCAACGAACTCTGGTCAGTCCATATCTACATCGACGAAACTGCGTCAAAACCGCAGTTCGATGCCCTCAGCCAGATATTCAGTGGCCAGGCTGGCGGGAACCTTGGGTTTACGAATTTTTTCACAACAATCCTCGGAATCAAACCTGCTGAAATCCAGCTTGATCACACGCCCGGCGCTGAAACCATACATGTTGGAACAGCTGCATCCGCACAGGTTGTGCGTGCCTTTGAAAGTGACAGTCGCGTATCGTGCGGCATTCCCGGTCACGACCATCCAGGGCAGGAATCCGTCTCCAGCCTGACTGTTGAGGACACGCCGCTGGCGTTTAGCTATTCCGAGCGCTGCGGTTTCGCGACCGATTTTGCCTTCTCAAACTGATTGCCGCGTTCAGTTCAGAGATTAAAAGCCAATACATCGCGCAATGCGCATCGCAGCAGTCAGCCCGCCGCAGCCGATGAGATAAATCGGTGCGACCTCCAACCCGCTCATCCATCAATAAAGCCGGACACGGCCCTAACCTGCATCAGTCCGGGGCGTTTTGGAATCTGTTAGGTGTGCACCTCAGTCATTCTGGCCGCTTGAAAATCAAGTGGCCTTTCAATTGTTTTCCGCGGACGTTCCTCGGGCAATCGAACTGCTCGCGCAGGATGACCGTGCCCGGCAGCAACAGCTGCGTTCATGGGCTTTTGCGGGTGCGGCAACCCATGCCTGCCACCCGCCAAAACACGAAAATCTGGAAAGAGAACCGCTATATGAAACGCTTTATATTAGGTGCTGCGCTCGCTGTACTCCTGGCCCCGACAGCCGCTTTGGCTGAGGAAAAATGCGGAGAAGTCACGATTACCCAGATGAACTGGGATTCAGCCGCCATCGTTACGGCCGTATCAAAATTCCTGATGGAACAGGGCTATGGCTGCGACGTGACGGCCGTACCGTCCGACACCACGCCTGCAATGACCTCGCTGTCTGAAAACAACGAGCCGGACATCGTCACCGAGCTGTGGACCAATTCCGCCGGCGATGCCTACAAGAAGCTGAAAGCTGACGGTAAGATTGCGGAACTGGGCAGCGTGCTTGATCCCGGCGGTGTCGAGGGCTGGTGGTTGCCGACCTATCTGGTCGATGCGCATCCGGAGCTTGCGACAATCGAAGGGGTGATGGCCCATCCTGAGCTGGTTGGCGGCATGTTCAACAATTGTCCTGACGGCTGGGGCTGCCGCATTGTCAACGACAACCTGATCCGTGCATTCCACCTGGAAGACAGAGGCTTCAAGGTCTTCAATCATGGTTCCGGCGAGACGCTGGCAACCTCGATGGCTGCCGCCTATCAGAGCAAAGAACCCTGGTTTGGTTATTATTGGGGCCCAACGACGCCGCTTGGCATGTTCGACATGACGAGCATCGATCTGGGTGAATACGACGAAGAGGCTTTTCTGGCGAGCCAGAACGCCGATGCGCCCAACCCCAAGCCATCAGCATTCGCGGCAGCGCCCGTGCTGACAATCGTGACCAAGGATTTCAAGGAATCCCATCCTGACATTGCCACGCTGATGAGCCATGTCACCTTCAAGACGGACACGATGAGCCAACTCCTGGCCTGGAAGGAAGAAAACAACGCTTCCAATGAGGAAGCGGCTGTCTATTTCCTCAAGAACAATCCGGACGAGTGGAGCGGATGGATCAATGATTCCGCAAAGCAAAAGCTGTCCGCCTTGCTGAATTAGGCACGATCCGGTCGGCACTTTGAGTGCTGCCCTGACCGCCTGATGACGTCCACGGGGACGTTGCGGCAATAGGGCCCGTACAAAGACAGAGCCCAGAGACGGGGCCCAGAGACGGGGCCCAGAGACGGGGCCCAGAGACGGGGCCGGGATCAGATGATCCGGCCCTGCCATTGATTTGAAAAATTGAAAATATTGGCAATTACGGGGCCCGAGTGGAGCCGCCGTAATGTGCCTGAATGAGGGATGCATGGCGACTTACGATTTCCTATTCGATTGGATGGGCTTGCGCAACTGGTGCGGTGACAGCGGTGACGACGGCGGCGGCATGACGTCAATGTCACAACTGCTGGCGGAAACCTCTGGCGAAGATGTTGACATCTCGCCATGGGAAACGCCCTTTCCATCCATGGATGCATTGCATGAAGCATGCCCTTCATTTCCGCAATCGCGCGAGCTGACAAGCGGCCTTGAGGAAGGCTTTCTGTCAATCAAGGACAGCCTGAAAGTGGTCGTCGATCCACTCACCCAACCCCTGAGCTGGGCGCTCAACGAAGCGCTGTGGATCATGCAGACGGTGCCCTGGTTCATCATGATTCCGCTGTTGATGCTGATCGCCTGGTCGGTGGCCCGATCGCTGAAACTCGTCGGACTGGTGGCGATCTGTTTCGGGTTTCTCGGCTTTGTCGATTATTATGTTTACACGATGCAGACGCTGGCGATCATCTTCGTTTGTGCGTTGACCTGCGTATTGCTGGGCGTTCCCATCGGTATTGCCATGTCGCGCAGCGACCGCGTTCAGCGCACCATGATCCCGGTTCTGGACATGCTCCAGACCTTGCCGCCCTTTGTCTATCTGATCCCGTTGATTTTCCTGTTCTCTGTCACCGAGCCAAAGCTCTACGGTATCGCCATCATTCTCTATGCCATCGTGCCGGTGGTTCGCCTGACCGATCTGGGCATCAGGCTGGTCGATCCGGATGTGACCGAGGCGGCGGACGCCTTTGGCATGACCAAGCGGCAGAAATTGTTCAACGTGCAAATTCCGTTGGCGCTGCCCAATATCATGGCGGGCGTCAATCAGACCATCATGATGAGCCTCGCGATGGTGGTTATCGCATCGCTGGTGTCTGCCCCCGGTCTGGGTGTGCTGGTGCTGCGCGGCATCCGATCATTGGAGCTCGGCGTCGGTCTGCTCTCCGGCCTGGGCATCGTGCTTTTGGCAATCATTCTCGACCGCGTGACCAAGGCGGCACTCGCCCGCATCAATATCAGTCAGTCAAGATAGGAGGTAACGGATATGGACGATAAAAAGATCAAGATCTCGATCCGCAATCTCTACAAGGTTTTCGGAGACAACCCGGAAGTGGCCCTGCAGCAGGTCAAAGAGGGCATGAGCAAGAGCGAACTGCTGGAAAAGCACAATCATGTGCTTGGCCTCAATGACATCAATGTCGACGTGCTCGCCGGCAAAACGACGGTCATCATGGGGCTTTCAGGATCCGGCAAATCAACGCTCATCCGACACCTCAACCGGCTCATCGAGCCAACAGCGGGTGAGGTATGGGTCGAAGGCGAGAACATTCTGGAATTCAACGAAGCGCAGTTGCGGCAATTGCGGCAACACAGAATGTCGATGGTGTTCCAGAAATTCGCGCTGTTGCCGCATCGCACGGTGTTGCAAAACGCCGGCCTGGCGCCTTCCATCGACGGGCAGAGCGAACGCAAATATGCAGATGAGGCGCGCCGGTGGCTCGACCGTGTCGGGCTGCAGGGGCAAAGTGACCAATATCCCCATCAGCTGTCAGGCGGCATGCAGCAGCGGGTGGGCATTGCCCGTGCGCTGACCAGCAATTCCGACATCATGCTGATGGACGAGGCGTTTTCGGCCCTTGATCCGCTGATCCGCACCGACATGCAAAATCTTTTGAACGCGTTGCAGACCGAGTTGCGGAAGACCGTGGTGTTCATCACGCATGATCTGGACGAGGCGTTGAAACTGGCGGACCATCTGGTCATCCTCAAGGATGGTTTTGTTGTCCAGCAGGGCGAACCGCAGCATATCCTGCTCAATCCGGCGGATCCCTATATCGAGGATTTCGTCAGCGACATCAATCGTGCAAGGGTGTTGCGGGTCCGATCCGTGATGAAGAAGACACCAGACGCGCCGGGCGAACGGGCGGGCGAGATCGATCATGACGACACGCTGGAATCCGTGATTGCCCTGTCCGAGGGCGACACCGCCCTGAGCTACCGCGTGATGAAGGACGGCGCGCCGGTTGGCGTGCTGGACATGCGCAAACTGGTGCGTGCATTGGTCCCCTCGCAGCAGTCTGACGACCCCGAAAGCGCGCGCCTTGGCGGCTGACGGGGATGGGCTGTCGATGGACCTGCCGCGCAGCGGGCGCTGTTTCACAGTCTGCGGACCGAGTTTCCGCCGGCGATGATGCGATTGATCTGCGCCGCAACGGCCGCGTGCACCACGCGGTCGGCTTGTGTGCCATCAGCGTTTTCGTGGGAGGCCGCCGCGTCCTTGAGAACGCCGATGATCTCGCTTTCCGGCAGGACCTGGGCGTCGTTCAGCGCAAGCAGCAGAGCCTCGCAAATGGAGAGCGCTGCAATTCCTGAATGGGTGTCATGATCTGACATGGCGTGGTCGCCTTCCTTGGTATACGCACCTGCAGAAGGATTCTGAGCAGCGCATGACGCAGACTTTCAAAGTATCTGCTACACTGCGCTGATCGACATCAGTCATCGGTAAGGTTTTCATATAAGGAGCTCGACTGTCTCCGAAGATTGGTCTGCATTTGGAAAATACACCACTGGTCCGCAAACTGGGCGCTTTCGTTGCCTTGTCGGATGCTGAGCTTTCAGTTCTGCAGAGGCTGCACAAGCGCAGGCGCAACTTTGTCGCCGGGCGTGATCTCTTCCATCAGGGGCAATCGGGTCAGGCCGCCTATATTCTGGCTTCCGGCTGGGCCTTTTCCTACAAGATCCTGCCCGATGGGCAGCGGCAGATTGTCGATTTCCAGATCCCCGGCGATTTTCTGGGACTGCGAAGCGTATTGCTGCATATCTCGGATCACAGCATCGAGCCGATCACCAATATCGAAGTGACAGAAGTTTTGGCCTCTGACCTGTTGGAGGCGTTTTCGCAAACACCCCGGCTGGCCACGGCGATCCTGTGGGCCGCATCCCGCGATGAGGCGATGGTGGTCGAGCATCTGGTGAATATCGGGCGGCGCAATGCGGCCGAGCGCATGGCGCATTTCCTGCTCGAACTCGGGGCCAGGCTTGCACTTGTCGGCATGGGAAGCAGGGCGGGTTATGCCTGTCCCCTGACGCAATATCTTCTGGCCGACGCACTCGGGCTGAGCGCTGTCCACGTCAATCGGGTGCTGCGACAATTACGCGATGCAGGCATGGTCACCTTTCGCGACGGGTTTGTCACCTTCGACACCTACAACCGCTTGACGGAATTTGCAGATTTTGATCCGACCTATCTGGATCAGGTCAGCCCGCTGCTGCGATAGCGCAAACCGTGCAATGGGGCTGGCGGGCCGGCTTTCCATACCCATCGAATGGTTCCATTTGAAGACAATACGCTGCATTTGTAATATCAGTCTTGCCAGTCAAAGCCTCCAGCCATGCATCAGCGCATTGTATCGCGCTTCCAGCAGCCCCGTTTCACCGTCATGACCACATCACAGATACCAACATTCCTGCACCGGATAGAAATCACACCGGGGGATATCGACGACATGGATCACGTTAACAATGCCGTGTACCTTCGATGGGCGCAGGAGACAGTCGTGCTCTATTGGCAGCACGTCTCTTCCATTGATGCACAGGAATAACTTCTCTGGGCGGTTCTCAAGCACGAGATCATCTATCGCATGCTGCTTGTGTTGAATGACGAGGTGGATGCGCTGGTCACGGCGACCGGGACACGCGGGTCTCGGGCTTCATTTTCAACAAACTTCTTGCGCGGTGAAGATATGGCCGCCGAAGTGCATAGCTCATGGTGTTGCGTCGATGTAATTACCCGACGGTCACAAAGGATCGCTCACGACATCGCGCGACAGTTTCTGGCAATCTGAGGTTTTTCGTCCGTTTCACAATTGATGGAGCCCGGTTTCAGGGATCATCCTGCAGGCGCGCTGAGCCCTGCCCGGACTGCGGGTCATTTCCCGACGAGGGATTTGTCCTTGGCAGTTCCAAGAGCGCGCGTGAAGCGCCCCGCCAAAGACCATCATGAGCCCAAATGTCGAGATGCGAATGGGCGGCCTGCTGCCAGAAAACTTCCAGAATAATTCAGCCCGTCATCAGATCGGATGACAAACCGTGTTTGAGCGAAGGATTAGTCTGAGCCATCCAAACGGGATGCCTGTTTTCCCAGAAACGCCAAATCAGGGGTTTTCCATGACTCATTCATTGCTCGCAGCTGCCCATGGCTTGCAAAACAAACGACCCGACTACGCCAACAGGAAAGTCGAAGATGAATATTATTCCAAAAATCAGAGCGCATTCCTGCGCCATCGTGGTTCAAGGGACTGGCGCCTCAAAGTTCGCGTCATTGTCTCGACCTTGCGTGCAGAATTCGTGCTTTTCGTTAGAATGCAGCCCCGTTGAAGCGCGCGCTGATATCCGGCTATGATGGGATATCAATGGGAGTTGGTCACCAGCGCATGGCGAAAGACGCTTTGGAACAGGAAAAGCAGGCAATCATTCATGCCATTGAGGGTGAGTGCGCTGCCTTCTACGAGCGGGATTTTGACTGCTGGGCCGCCTATTGGGTTCACGATGAAGACGCCAGTCGTCTGGCCACGATAGCCGGTGGCCAGATTGTCTATCGGCAAGGGTGGGAGGCCGAGTCCGCCCTGGTTGCGCGTATCATGCGAGACTATCCAACCCCCAACCGCAGAGTTGCAGCCCTGGTCCGGCGTGAAAACATGCGAATTCGCATAAATGGAGACATGGCCTGGGCCAGTTTTGATCAATATGGACCAATCACCGACGATATTTTTGTGGCCGTCGGACTGAGCCACCAGGTCCGGGTATTTGAAAGACAGCAGGGTGACTGGAAGGTCCTTTTTGCCGGGCATGCCGATACCATGCTGGAAACCATCAATTGTCCTTCAATACACGTCGATCAAAAGGCGTCCATTTTATGGATGAACGATGCTGCAAAAAGCGGACTTGCCAATCATCCGGCGCTGACAACAAGTCGCGGATTTCTCCGTGCGCTCAACCGCTCAGACGACAGATTGTTACGCGAGACGCTTGCATTGACAGCCACTCTAACGCCAATGGATGTTCGAAGATCCGTCGTGCCGAATGCGGGGAACCTCGGTGTCATTCCTTTGGTTTTGGGAGACGATGCCGGTGATACCTGTCACATCATTTGGGTATTGCATCGCGACCAAATGATCCTGGTATCATTCAACGATCAAGAGACCGAGAGAAAACGCCTTTCGCTGGCACGGTCTGTCTATGGTCTATCGGAGGGTCAAATGCGCGTGGCGGCTTTGATTGTTGAAGGCCATGATATCGTCAAAACTGCAAAAATATTAAACATAACCACCAACACTGCCCGCACCCACCTGCAACGCATGTTCGACAAAATTGGTGTGCGGAGCCAGACTTCGCTGGTTCGCATATTGTTGAGCGCCAGCGAGCCCGCGTCCTGAACCTTGCGGTCAAAGTGAATGCATAAAATGCAGAGGATTTTCCGGATATCCATCCGCCGGATAATGCGGGTGAAAAAATGGTCATTGTTGATGCAGACCGAACAGGGAGGGTGGTCGTTCGTCACGCGATGTGCGAATGGCAGCGAAAGCGTCGGCAAATATTTGAACCGACCGACAATGGGAGATGGGTGATGGGGAATTGAGAAATCACACAAAACGAAAGCTGACCCTGTATGTGATCGTGGTCGCGATTGCAGCGCTCCTGGGACCGATTTACGGTCTGATTTTCCTGAATGATTTATCAGACAGACCGCTTGAGGTCCTGTTGCTGGACGGGGCCATCAGCGGGGCTTTGCTTTGGGGTGGTCTGTTGTTCCTCTGGCCCAGCAGAATTTGCGCGCCACTGCGTCGTCTGGCCTTTCCCTGGCATGTGTTGTTTTTGCTGACTCTGACCGCCATCAGCCTACCGCTCTCTGCTTCGATCAGCGCTTCCATCCAAACCGGTCAACTTTTACTGCTGCTTGATTCTGGTGCGGGTTGGCCGCTGTATTTTTATATTCTGGTGATTGTCACGCTGGTCCTGCTGTTCATCCAGATCGCCAAAATGATCGGCCCCCGGATTCTTGGCAACATGTTGATCGGGCGCTATCACAACCCGGTCGAGGAGCGCCGGATTTTTCTGTTCGTCGACTTGATCGGCTCCACCGCGCTGACGCTGCAACTGGGCGATCTTGGTGTTCAGCGCCTGCTGACCCGATTCTTCTTTGACATGGGCCAGCCAGTGGCTGAAAACGGTGGCGAAATTCATGCCTATATTGGTGATGAAGCAATCATCACGTGGCCGTTTGAGGCATGCGCCCGGGAAGGCCGCTGTGTGCGTTGTTTTTTTGCAATTCAGGATGTCCTGGATGCCAATGCCGAGACCTATGAAAACCTGTTTGGCGTCAAGCCCCGTATCCGCGCAAGCCTGCACGGCGGACCGGTCATTGTCAGCGCGTGCGGCGATACCAAGAGGTCCATCGTTTACTACGGCGACACGATGAACACGTCCGCCCGTCTCGAAGGCGAAGCCAAACGTCTGGAAAAGGATCTGGTCATTTCCGCCGACCTGTTGCAGGCCATTCAACTGCCAGCGGACATTACCGTCGGAAATCCCTGTGAAGTGACATTGCGCGGCCACGATGGCCCGACCGCGCTGTTTGCCCTGTCAAGAACAGGTTCATTGCCAGGAACCAATGCCCAATCTGCGCAAGAATGATCTGAAGGATTGCGCACGATCACGAAGCCGTGAACAGGCTTTATCATGCCCTGCCTCAACCCCACTTCGTGATTGTGTGCGAACGCGCTATAATACCAATGAGCCGAGTTTTTGCTGTTTGTCGCCGCGCCGTTTTACCAAATGGACCGATGTATCTGCGAACAACCAATCGCCAATTTGGGGAAAACCAAATGACAGATTCCATCATCACCCGCCGGGCCCTCCTCGCCGCTGCCGGTGCTGTCGTGGCGGCCGGGATGTCGGGCCTGCCCGCCCGCGCGCAGGGGCTTGCCGCGACACCCACGATGCGAGGCGGCGCCAATAATTACCGCCCTGGTGCACCGATCGTCGATCGGATTGGCGGCGGCGGTTTCTGGATGATGGGCACAGTGCGCCGCGCCGGCGATGGCGCTCCGCTGGCCGGTCAACGCATTCAGGTCTGGGCACATACGACCGAGGGGCATGAACGCGACCCGCACAGCCACGGCGCCACGCTCACGGACGCCAACGGGGTGTTTCGCCTCGAGATGCCGCAGATCGTTCCCGCCTTCGGCCAACCCCATGGCCACCTCGCCTATGACGATGATGATTTTGAAACCGTCTTCCTGCGTCCCGTCATGGCACGTGCAAGCGACACCAGCCTCAACGCGGACTTCGTGCTGCAGCCGGCCTGACTGCTGTGGACCTCAAACGGCCCTCCCGGACCCGCCAAACCCTCGTCTGGGCGGCGCTTGCGACGGCTGTTGCCGTGCCGATCGCCGCTGCGGCGGCAAGCCCGCTGCTCGCATGGCGTGATCCCGTCTATATAGCGGCAGGATTTGCAGGCATTATCGCCCTTTCGCTTCTGCTGGTTCAACCGCTTTTGGCTGGAGGGCACTTGCCCGGCCTCACCGCTCAGCGCGGGCGGCGGGTCCATCGCTGGATCGGCAGCGTTCTGGTCGGGATGGTTATCATCCATGTTGCAGGTCTGTGGATCACCAGCCCGCCTGACGTTATCGACGCTCTGCTCTTTGCATCGCCAACGCCTTTCTCAGCCTGGGGCGTCATCGCCATGTGGGCCCTCTTCACCACTGCTGTTCTGGCCGCACTGCGTCGGCGTTTGCGACTACGTCCACTTGTCTGGCGTCGCGCCCATACGGCCCTCGCTGTGCTGATTGTCGTGGGAAGCACTGTCCATGCGCTGCTGATCGAGGGAACGATGGAAACGCTGTCGAAAGCGGCGCTTTGCGCGCTGGTCCTTGCGGCGACCGTGAAGGTGGCCGTTGACCTCCGTGGCCGTGCGAACCGAAAGCGCTCATTTTGAACCTACCACCCAGGCCCACAGTGGTTAACCGGCAGAGTAGTCTATGAACTGTCAGCGTTAGGCAGTAGAGCGGTCAAGGCTGAAAATTCCAGCAATCAGTCAGTTGATGCCCCACCCGCAGTGCCAATCCGCATTTTGAATTTGCAGCGCGCGCCTCCTGTGTTAGGCCAAAACTGAACAGCGAGAGCCATCATGTCCGAAATCCTTGCCCTTGCAGGCGCCAATCTTGGTTCGCCGATCATCCTGTCATTTGCGCTGGGTCTGGCTGCAGCACTGGCGCGATCCGATTTGTCGATACCCGAGGCCGTGGCCAAGGGCATGTCGATCTATCTGCTGTTCGCGATCGGCTTCAAGGGCGGCGCTTCGGTCGCGGCTCATGGCCTGGACGCCACATTGTTGATGGCCGTTGGCGCCGGGATTATTCTTTCATTCGGTTTGCCGCTTCTTGCCTTCGCCATGCTGAGAATAATGACCGGGTTCTCCCGCCTGGATGCCGCTGCAGTGGCTGCACACTACGGGTCAATCAGCATTGTCACTTTTGTGGCCGCAACGTCTGTTCTTGAAGGCAAGGCCATCGATGCAGAGGGCTACATGGTCGCCGTCGCCGCCGCGATGGAGGCACCGGCCATCCTTTCCGCTCTCTGGCTGGTCGCACGCAATGGCACGGGACGCGCCATGGAACCTGGACTGATGCGGGAGATATTGCTCAACGGCTCCATCGTATTGCTTGTCGGCAGCTTTGTCATCGGGATGGTGACGGGCGAGAAGGGCCTGGCCGAGATATCCTCGTTCATTGTATCGCCCTTCAAGGGCGTTTTGTGCCTGTTTCTGCTGGACATGGGGTTGGTCGCCGGACGCGGATTGCGCCAGTCGAAAAACGTTCTGGGACTGGGCGCCGTGGCATTTGGTATCCTCATGCCGCTGGCGGGCGCATCGATTGGTCTGGCCATGGGTGTGATCATCGGCCTGTCCACGGGCGGTGTGGTGCTGTTGATGGTGCTGGCAGCTTCTGCATCCTATATTGCAGTGCCTGCCGCGATGCGTGTTGCATTGCCTGAGGCCAACCCGGCGATATATCTGACGCTGTCTCTGGGTGTGACATTCCCCTTCAATCTTACCCTTGGAATCCCCTTGTATGTGGCCCTGGCCACGCTGACGGTCGGAGGCTGACATGCAGACGCATACCGCAAAACGCATCGAGATCGTGATTGAAAAACCGCTGGAGGGGCGGCTGACAGATGCGCTCACCAAAGCCGGCGTGACAGGCTATACCGTGGTGCCGGTACGCGGCGGATCAGGCCGTTCAGGGCCCTGGACGCGCGAAGGCCAGGTCGGCCGGGCGGGAATGGTCATGGTGATTTGCCTGATCAAGCCAGAACGGCTGGATGCGCTTCTGGAAGCCGCCTTTGCGGTGGTCGAGCGACACATCGGTATTGTGTCAGTCTCCGACGCCCTGGTGTTGCGGGCAGACAGGTTCTGACGTTCGTTGGCGATGGCGGCTGCCTGTCCTATCTGACCGCAACTGAATGGTGATCCGCCACATACACATCGTCATTGCCGCAATGGCAAATCCCTCGGTTGCTTAGGCGCTAGGCGCGCCTGAATGGTCCAGCAGGAATTCAAACCTTTGATCAGTTCGCGCAACGGAGACGTTCTGAATACGCGGCGTTACGATCCCCTCCTGCACGAAGGGATCTTCCGCCACCCACCTTTCAATCGTCTTGCGATCGACATTGCGGGCAAGGATGACACCGCCACCCTGTGGCTTCAGGCCACCGACCACAAGGAAGAGCCCGTCTTCCAACCCCGCCGTGATCCATCTGTTGTGGGCTTCCATAAATTCTCTTGCTTTGGTCTTAAGTTCAGTCAGTGTCAGTGTGATGATATACATCAAGAACTCCTCTGGGTTGGTTTGATGTCAGCATCCGAAACGGCGTCCAGCCAGGCGAGCATCTGGTCAACCTCGGCCTCCAGAAACTGTTCGTCGGGATAGGCGTTTGCCAATGTTGCGACGCCTTGACTGCGTGCCAGAATATGCATTGCCAGCCTGTCGGCATCTTTGGTCTGGCCCATCTCCATGAACCTTTGACGCAACCAATTGCGAAACAGGTCGAAGAGATGTCTGGCGCTTTCTTCACCGGGATGGCCGAGCTTGGAGAGCTCTGTAAAAAGCGTTCCGACCGGGCATCCGTAGGCGCGTATTTTCTTTCTGTTCGTCAACAGGATATGGATAAAGTTCGCGACACATTGTTTGGCAGGCTGACCCTCTTTGATCCACCCCTCAAGCATCTGGTGACGGTCTTTCAGCCGACGCTCCACCACTGCGTTCAAGATCTCGTCCTTGGATTTGAAATGGTAGTAAAAGTTGCCCCGCGATATGCCGACGACCTCGGCCACATCGGCAAATGATGTCATATCAAAACCACGCTCATAGAAAAGCCGGTCAGCGGCTACGATGATTTTCTCTCTTGTTGCCGATGCGGCCATGGTGTCGTTTCCCTGTCGATTCAGGCAGCAGATTCTGACGTTTTGCCAGCCGCTGGATAAACCGCGTATGCCGTTGCTTCACCACCACAAAAAACGCTTGCATCAACACCATCGAGCGAAGGATTCTTGCGGCAATCGCCCTGCTTCGATGGTCTGGTCATGACGCCTCGAGAATATGCAGACAGCAAGACCGAATGCCGCTATTCCATTTCAAATATTAGGTCATTTGTCCTATTTTTAGGACGTTCGACCTAAAACATCAAGCCCGGAAATTCTGATTCTGAAAAGCAAGTGCCGCTTCAACAAGCGATTGCGGTTCGCACTGAACCCCGGGTTTGTAGTGGCTGGTCCTCTTTGCGGGTCATCTGCTGGTGGAAAATCGTTAGAATCCCACGCCCCTTACTTTGCCTTATGGGGTCGCTCTTCAAACATTACACTGAGACCTGTGAAGCTTCGAAGGATGAACCAGACATGCAGCTTCTTTCTCCAATCAAAACCAGGTTTGAGGAATTGCAGGAGAAGGGCACCTGAGCGATGGGTGTGGGTTGTTCCGCCTGACATTGCATTTACGGCAAAACCTCCTGCTCAAAACTGATCTTCAGTCTGGCCCCGGTGGCTGCCGCATAACGTTGCAGCGCCTTCATTGAAGGGCTGACGCTGCCGCTTTCCAGCTTGGCAATATAGGACTGCGAGGTCTGCATTCTCGCAGCAACCTGCTCCTGCGTCATATCGGCTTGGGTTCGGGCTCGGATCAGCGCCTCGACGATCGAAAACTCTTCGGCAAGGGAATCGTATTCGGCGCGCACATCAGGACGCTTCAGCAATTTCCCTTTCAACTCTTTCAACTTCGTCATATCATGTCCTCTGCTCGTTTCAGGGCGCGCTCAATTTCCCGGCGCGGGGTCTTCTGGCTCTTTTTCGCAAAAACCCGAACCACGACAAGCCGTTTGGTCTTGACCACCACATAAAGAGCTCGGGAGATGCCATCCCTGCCCTTCATTCGGATTTCCCAGAGCGGCCCTTGAAGATGCTTTACATGCGGCTCCCGGACCCGATCGAGACCCAAAACCTGGATCAACTCGCCAATGTGGATGAATTTCGCAATCTGATCAGCGGGCAGCGCTTCCAGTTCGGCATCTACCGTCGCATTGAGTGTTTCAACGATCCATGTCATCAATATGTCAAATATGATATATAATTTCAACTATAAAACGGCATACCTGGTTTTCAATGCAGCCAGAACCGTGACCTTTACTGCACACTTTCGATCCAACAATTTCAACTGTAATGCGTCCAGCGGTTTGCGGCAAATCTGCGGAAATCCGCTAACTATCCCCTTTTGCATGCCTGTAAAAATACGATCGGGTCAATAGCGCCACGGCGAGCCCCATTGCCGGGCCGTATATCCAGGGGTCGGCCGACAGGATGAGGGCTGCCAGCAGCAGACGGGTGGCGGCTTCCCAATGGGCCAGCCTGATCAGGTCAAACCGCGCCAATGCGCTGGCGAGCAGGTAAAGCGCCACAACAAGCCGGACCAGCAACCAGATCAGCGCCGCCAGGTGAATATCGCCATCATAGCCAGGCAGATAGCGCGCTGCCCCGGCGGCTGTGTCGGGGCTGAGCACCGCGGCTGGTATCAGCAATATTTCGGGGTAGAAGGCAAAGACAAAGGGGATCACGAACATCACGATGCCCGAACGTACGGCCGAAAAGCTGGTGGCAATCGGATCGGCGCGGGTGATGGTCGACGCGGCATAGGATGCCACCGCAACCGGCGGTGTGATCGCACTGGCGCAGGCAAAGTAGAAGATGAACATATGCGCGGTGAAATGGGCAATACCCAGCCCCACCAGCAGCGGCCCCATCAGCAGGGCGGCGTTGATATAGGCGGGCACTGCGGGCATGCCCATGCCCAGTAGAATCGCCAGGAGCATGGTGACAAGAAGCGCCATGAACTGAAAGATGATGGGCGCGGAGCCGCCCAGATCGATGGCTCGCAGCCAACCCAGTACATCCAGCGCCACAAAATTGGCAAGACCCGTCAGGTTGAGACTGACATCAATGACCGAGACCGCCAGAAACATCAGATAAAGCGTCGACATGGTCACGCCCGCATCAGAGAGGGCATCGACCAGAAGGCGCGGCTTGCGGCGGAATTCAGGATCGATGAACAAAAGCCCCATCAACAGGATCGCCGCCCACCATCCGACGCTGCCCGCGTCGCCTGCCGAGTTTTGAAGCAGTTGCATGATCCAGGGCAGATTGGTGGCGCGGCAATTGTTGCCCACCTGAATGATCTCTGCTCCCAGCAGCCTGGAAATGGGATCACACCCAATGGCATCCTTGGGGATCAACAGCAGAACGACGATCAGCAGCAGCGGCAGCGCAATCTGCAACATGTGCACACGGTCGCTGCGGTTCAGGCGCATGTCGTCAGTGATTTCGCCAACGGCTGCAATGCCCTGTTTGCGCGACTGGAACATCACCGACAGGAACATACAGAAGAAATAGGCAAGCGCCGGGATCACGGCGGCGATGGCAACCTCCCGGTAAGGCACGCCCGTCATCGAGGCCAGAACAAAGGCGGCAATGCCCATGATCGGCGGCATGATCTGGCCGCCGGATGAGGCAGCGGCCTCGATGCCGCCGGCATAGACCTTGGAAAATCCGCGTTTGACCATCATCGGAATGGTCAAAACACCAGTACCCAGCACATTGACCACCGGCGTTCCGGTGGTGGTGCCGAACATGGCAGAGGCGACAATGGCCGCATGGGCGGGGCCGCCACGCAGCCTGCGTGTCCATAAAAACGCCAGTTTGATCAGGGTTTTTCCGCCGGCGGATACAGCCAGCAGGGCGCCGAGCACGACATAGGGGAAAACCGTATTCATCATGATATGCAGGAACTGGCCCAACAGGCCCGAGCCCTGATTGATCAGGATGTCATGGATGCGCGATCGCCCATCGCTGAGCATCCGCGGCTCGCCGCCCAGCGAGGTGATCAGATATTTGTTCATCCCGTCAGAGCCGAAGAAATACCAGATCAGCACGGTGCCCAGCGCGTAGGCTGCCAGCAGAATTGACACCAGGACGAGGGAAAATCCCCAGACCTCGGTGTTGTAGGCCAGGAAGACAACCACAGCGAGGCCAACGATCAGCACCAGCCAGCTGCCCGTATTGGCCAGGCATCGCGGGTTTTCGACGCTTGTGGGCGCAGGCAGCCCCAGGGCGGCGGCAATGCCCTGTTCGGCCTCCAGCGTGCGTGCAATCAGCGCGGCGCGCTCACCGCTGAGCACATCGAGCAGGCAGACCGCTTCGTTTTCAACCAGATAGGTCAGGGAGATTGCCAGCGCCGCCGCCACAAGCGCCACATCCATCGCCAGGCCTGACCAGCGCCAGATCGTCGTGCGATCCTGCCAGCGCCTCCAGACCGAACTGGTCAGCACCACGATGATCATCATCCAGGCAAAGACGATGGGATAGAATATTTCATAGGGGAAACGTCGCACGGCCAAAGAAGGCGCATCAAGGGCGGCACGCCAGAACTGATCCCAGCCGGGAATCGAAGGCGTCGCATTGACCATGCCCACCACGACAAAAACCAGGGCGAGCAGATAGACCAGTTTCTGCCAACCCGCGCCGCGCGGCGGGCTGTGTGTATCGACCATGCTGTTCAGCCCAAATCCCCCTTATGGGAGCCAGACGCGGGGCAATCCCGCGTCCGGTCAGATCAGTTCACTTGGCGCAATCGGGAAGCGTATAGCCTGCCTCTTCCCAGGCCCGTGTCGCACCCGGATGATAGGTCACCGGGTTGGGGCCGCACATGCCTGATTCCTTTGCGCCCAGCGCTTCCAAGCCGATATTGCGGGCATAGGGCGCCTTGGCATAGATTTCGTCCAGCGTTTCAATATGCGCCTTGGTCAACTGATAGGCCAGTTCTTCGTCCATGGATACATTGACACAATTGCCGCCGACTGAACCGCGGGTGCGGAAGACATCATCTTCGGACACGATTGTCGCATTTTCGCCCAGCGACTGCATCTGCTCCATCGTCAGTTCAAAGGGCGCCGAGCCGGGCGCCGCCAGAACCCTCTGCATCGCCTCACCCTCATAGATGTCCTTGGGGATGGACCAGAAGGTCATCTTGCCCGCGGACAGCGCCTGAAGCGGCCGGTCGGAGGGCACGAATTCCGGCAAAACGGCGGCATCTGACGTGCCTTCGGTGATTGTTGTCGCCATCTGCGACCAATCGCTCTGGATGCCCTCGTAGCCCTTGCCTTCTTCCAGACCGGCGACAACCTGGATCAGCCCGCGCGCTTCTGCTGTGGCGCCACCACGCGGCGGGCCGTTCAAGATGCGGCGGCCTTCCAGATCACCCCAACCCTGCAGGCCCACAGTATCATAGGCATAAAGCAGATAGGCGCCGAACGAATAGGGATAGAGAATACGCAGCTTGGCGGCCAGTTCCGCACCCTTTTCAGGGCCCATCGCGGCATAGGGGCCAACGCCCTTGGACATCAAAAAGGGCAAGACAAAGGGGCAAATGCCGATGTCAGCCTTGCCTTCAGCCACGGCCAGGGTTGCATTGGCCCCGGTCTGTCCCAGCGTAATCTGAATATCGGCGATGTCACGCCCGGCGGCCACTTCGGCCAGATGGGCAATGGTCAGGTGAACCGCCACCCCGGGGGCGGACGTATGGGCCGTCAGGTTTTCAGCGGCGGTCGCGGCGGTGACGGCGGCCATCGAACCGGCGGCCATTGCGGCAAACAAAATTGTCTTCATTTGTCTTTCCTCCCATTATTGTTGAGCGCGCCCCCGCCATTTCGGGAGCGCGTGGTTCGGCTTTCAGTCTCGTTTGATGGATTTTTCGAAATAGGGCACCGGTGCAATTTTTGCCCGAATGCCAACAACCTCATGCTCTTCAACCGTGCGACGGCGCGAATTCGGCTCGCCCCACATCAATGTAACCTCTTTGCCCATCTGCGCCTTGTCACTTTCAACCAATGCGGTGGATAGAATTGCACCGGCATTGGAGGAATAGGACGACCATTGCGAGATGCCGATCGGCGCGCCATCCATGCGCACTTCATCATATTCAAAGCTCGCATACATCGGAACGGGCAGTGAAATGAACTTGGTGCGGGGGCGCTGTGATCCCACAGATTGGCGCATCACGTTGAAGACGTCGTCATTATTCCATTCCAGCGTCACCTTTGTGCGGTGCTGGCCATCCTTGTTTGCCAGCAAGGCATCCCTGCCGATGAAGTCATGGTCATAATGCACCATCTTGCCATAGCCGAGCTCCATCGGCTCGACACAATAATCCATGGCATTGTCAGAGACGAAACTCCCCCCCAGCGAGGCGCCACCCTCAAAGGATTTGGCAGGCAGCCATTCGCGAAAGGCCTTCATTTCGTCGCCCAGATAGACGGCAGGGAAAGGCCGTGGCATCCAGCCACTTTCCTGCGCCGCTGTCGGATAGGTGGCGGCGCCTGCCTTGCGCAGGTCAAAGGCTATGCCGGCTTCCTCAACCCGCTCACGAACCGCCTGCTGCGCATCCCATGGCCCGTAGATCTCAAAGCCCGGGCGACCGGCCATGCCGTGGCGCAGGGCCCGTACGGTCTGACCGGCAATCTTGAATTCGCCGATGTGGAAAAACTTGATCTCCGGCAAAGTGCCCTCGACCACTTCCTGCAGCAGCGGCAGGGCGTTCGGCCCCTGCAACTGAAAGCGGAACACGTCCCGGCTGGGGCGTGGGATAATCATGTTTTCATTGCGTGTGACCTCGATATTCAGATCAGACTTTTCCGCGTTGAACTGCAGCCAGTTGCTGGCCGTTGGCGGGCCCACCACGCGCAGGAAATCCTCCGCCTCGCAGAACACGATGGCGTCAGAGATCAATCTGCCGCCCTGATCCACCATGACCAGTTGCTTGGCGCGCATGGGGTGAAGATCGCTCAGCTTGTTGGTGGCAAAATAAGTGATGAATTTCAGCACATCGGCGCCGCGCAGATGCAGTTCGGTCATGTGAAAGGACTGCTCGAACAGAACGACAGAATGCTGCCAGGCGCGTTGTTCATCACGCCAATTGGTAAACTCCGGCGGAATGCCCGGGAAGATCACATGACCCAGGTTCGAGCCACGCAGCATGTTCAGCGCGCCACCAGCGGCGTTGATTTTCTGTTCCAGATTCATGTCTGTCATCGTCTTTCCTTGAAGCATATTTTGCGGTGAATTACCGGTATTGCGTTGAATTACCGGGGCTTGGCCCCGTGATGATAGGGAATAACAGAAATATTCCTGCCAATTTCGATCGTCATGAGATCTTCGGCAACAAGCACGGTTCCGTCGAATTCTTCGGCCAGTTCTGCCATGACCGCGCCAATGGGCATGGGATGCGGCGGCAACAGCACAAGATGTGTCAGCATTGCCAGTCTGGGCCGGGTCTGCGCAAAAACCCGCCCCACCTCACGCGGCGTGGCATGATGATCGATCGCGACCTTGGCTTTCGGGTTTTTGGCAAATGTCTCCGGGGTCGCCGCCGCAACCTCATGCACGAACACATCTGCCCTCTGGGCCTGGGCGATCAGGTTTTCGTTGTAGCGCGTATCATGGCTATGAACAAAGACATGGTCTGCATATTCCACCCGAAAGGCATAGGCTGGCCGGATGAATTCACCATGATCCACCTCGATGGCGATGATCTTCAGCCCGCCGCGGTCATAGACAATGCCTTCTGTATAGACGTGCGGGATGATCCGCATGTGTTCGGGATCGATCTCACTGTCGGCGACGCGAATATCGCGGTCCGGCCGTGTCGCGATCCAGGCGCCTTCGGCAAGGCCTTCCACACCGGGTGGTCCGTAAACCTGCAGCGGCCCGCCGCGGTTTGAAAAGGGCTGCTGAATGGTTCCGGTCATCAGCAGATCGAAAATGCCGGAATAATGATCCGAGTGAAAGTGCGAAAGGATAACTGTGTCGGTGTGCCCCAGGGCAAAGCCTGCCTGCGACAGGCGAATAACGGTGCCACGCCCGCAATCAATCAGAACCCTCTGGTCGCCCGCCTCAATCATGGTCGCGGTGCCAAAGGCATTGATGTCGGGATTGGGAATGCCCGTTCCCAGCAAGGTCACGCGCAATATCTCTTGGCTTGTCGTCACAGATATTTCCTCCACCCGGGACACAGCTTGTGCTGGAGGAGGTATGATGTAAAATTCCAAATTGGACATATAACATAGAAAATCGGCATGCCTCATGAACCCCAAATACCTTGTACAGCTGGCGACCATCATCGAGCTTGGATCGGTTACCAAAGCGGCCCAAAAACTGAATACGACGCAGCCAACGCTGTCGCGAACGGTCAAGGTCATTGAAGACCGGGTCGGCAGCGCCGTGCTGCGTCGCGGACGCCACGGGGTGACGCCTACGGAAATCGGCATGCGACTGGCCGATGCCGGACGCGAAATCATGCGCAGGTCCCAGCAGGCCGAGACGACGATCCAGGAATGGAAACATGGCCGCACCGGCGAAATCCGGGTCGGCGTCGGCCCCATGCTCGCTGCCACCGTGATGGGCGATTTCTTTGCGGAGATGGTGGTGTCGCCGCCCAATTACGGCGTGAAGATTTTTTGCGAATATGCCGCAAGGCTGGTTGAGCGGCTGAACAACGGCCAACTCGATCTGGCCATTATTCCCTATGATCTGAACCGGAGTGAAGACAAATTGGTGCGCGAAAGACTGTTTCAGGATCGTCTGGCGGTTTTTGTCGGCAACAACGATCCGCTGATCGGCAAAGCCAGCGTATCGCCGCAGGCTCTCTCACAGCATCAATGGATATCCGTCGGTGAAATCTCCGGCCTGTTTGACGTCACCCGCGAAACGCTTGATCGTCTTGGACTGCCCGATGTGACGCCGACGCTGGAAAACACCGGCGACGTGACCATGACGTTCCGCATTCTGGAATTGACCAAGTCGTGCAGCATGTTGCCCTTTCGTCTGCTGGGAAGCATCCAGAAGCGCTTTGACATTGCACCCGTTGATCTGAATGTCGAACTGTCGGCCAGAAACGTCGGCTTCTGGACCACCATTCCCGGCAGGGACCTGCCCGAAATCGTGGATTTCCTGGCAAGGCTGAACGGCTACCTGCACAAGATGCGGCTTAATTGAAGGGTCATGCGCAATGCAGAGCGAGACTAAACTGAACGGCAAGTACGGGCGATCAATGGCAGTACCATGGAGATGGCCAATTGCGCCAGTCGAAGCACCCATCAATTTGACAGCGCAAAGACTTTGCCAATGCCACCCCACAACCTATAATGAACTTCATTCATTATATTTCTTTATCTCAATCAACACTTGAAATATAAGATCAAGGCTGAAATGCCGCCTCAACGCTTCTGTGGAAATTGCTTCAGTCCACTGACCATTCCATAGAGACGTTCTGCGGTTCAGATATTCACACGAATACAAAAACAATGAGTTACACTCACCTGCCTCATTCAACGGCAAGCCTCATCAACACCGTGGAGAACGAATGACCAGTGTAACACCACGCAGACCGGTTTCGCGACTGTCACGAGAGCGGCGCATTGCCGACATCATGGCGGCGGGGCGCGAGGTCTTTCGGGAAAAAGGCTATGAAGATGCACCGCTGTCAGACATCGCCGAGAAAGCCAATGTCGTGGAAGGCAGTATCTATCGGTACTTCGATAACAAACGCGATCTTCTCGTCAAGGTCATCGAGGTCTGGTATGAAGGCATGTTGGCCGACTATCAGGAACAGCTCTCCGGCATTCGCGGCACACGCAACCGACTGCGCTACATGATCTGGCGACACCTCAAAACCATCCACGACGAACCGGCGCTGTGCAATCTGATGTTTCAGTTTTTGCGATCCGGCAAGGATTACAGCAAAACCGGGGTGTTTAACCTCAACAGGAATTACACCCGCCAAACCCTGGATATCATCAGTGAAGGGGTCCGGAAGGGCGAGCTACGGGGCGATGTTTCCTTGCGGCTGGTTCGCGACATGATTTATGGCTGCGTGGAACACACCACATGGGCCTATCTGCGCGGTGAAGCCGATTTCGATGTTGAAAAAACAGCCGACGATGTCGTCGAACTGGTGCTCAGTGGGCTTCAGGTGCGCTATACCGGCAGTCCGACAGGGCCGGATATTGCCACCAGACTGGAAAATGCCGTGGAGAAGCTGGAAGCGATGACCGAAAAACCATAGGGGGAGAAGCGGTCAGTCCCCGGTTTTGAAATAGTCCGGCTTTCCGGTCGTCCAGGTCTCGCCCCAGAGTTGCCCGCCGCCGTCGACGGTCAGCAACTCGCCGGTAATAAACCTGCCGGATGGGCCGCCCAGATACATGCACGCTTCGGCGATATCCCAGGTGTTACCCGCCTGCATCATGGGATTGGATTGAGGATAGGCGGCGCGCGCTTCAGGCGTATAGACCTTCCAACCTTCCGTTTCGATGGCGCCCGGCGCAATACAATTGACGCGGATGCCAAGCGGCGCCCATTCAACGGCCACACTTCGGGTCAGCCCTATGACGCCGGAGCGCGCAGCGATCGTGTGCGCAACGCCATGCAGTCCGTGGTTGGTTACAACGACGATGTTGACGATACTGCCCGGCTTGCCTGTGTCGCGCCACTTGCGCGCGGCCGATTGCATCATGAACCATGTGCCGTTGAGATTGGTGTTGACGACCGCGTTCCACCCTTTGACCGAGAAATCGATCGCGGCCTGCGGAAACTGCCCCCCGGCGCTATTGACCAGGATGTCGACAGGCCCATGCTCATTCCAAAGCGTGTCAAAAAAGCTCTCTACAGCTTCAGCATCGCGGATATCGACGCTCGCCCCGTGACAATCCAGCCCTTTGTCGCGCATGGCGGCCACAAGCAAATCGATTTTCTCCTGACTGCGACCTGATATGACAACCTTGGCGCCAAGCCTTCCAAAAAGCCAGGCTGTGGCGCGGCCGATGCCGCCTGCCCCGCCGGAAATGAGCACGGTTTTCCCCTGCAACGCACCATCCGCATAGACGGTCGGGCAGGAAGCAAGGTCGGCGTCAGAGAGGCCGAATTTTTCTTTGTCGTCTGCGCTCATGTGTCCATGTCTTTCAACAGTTCACCCGCGATAATCATCTTGCGAACTTCGGTGGTTCCTGCACCAATTTCCAAAAGCTTGATCGAGCGGAAGAGCCGGTTGATCTCCGATTCCCAGATATAACCATAGCCTCCGTGAACCTGAACGGCCAGATCAAGCACCTTGTGGACGGCTTCCGCCGTGAACATGACTGACGCGGCTGTCAACTTGTGGATGTCGCCGCGTCCGCCGCCGCCAACCTCCAAGGGTGCGGCTGCGGCCAGAACCTTGTAGGTCAGTGCGCGCATGGCCTCGACCTCCACATACATATCCGCCAACATGGACTGAACCATCTGGAACGAGCCGATCGGCTTGCCAAATTGCTTGCGCATCTTGGCATATTCTACAGACAGTTCGAGCGCCCGTTCTGCAATACCGAGACAAATCGGCGAAATCATCGCCCGCTCGAGATCAAGGCCGCTCATGACAATCGAGACGCCGCGATTTTCCTCGCCCACCAGATTTTCCACCGGGACACGGCAATCCTCGAAAACAAGCTCAGCCGTCTGGCTGCCGCGATACCCCATCTTGATAAGCTTCTGAGCCACCTTGAAACCCGGCATTTCCTTTTCCACGATAAAGGCGGATACACCACGGGAGCCTTTTTCCTTGTCGGTTTTCGCATAGACAAGGATGACATCCGCTATCGGGCCGTTTGTAATGTATATCTTCGAACCGTTGAGGACATAATGGTCGCCTTCGCGGCGCGCGGTGGTCCGCATGGAGCCGATGGCATCCGAACCTGCACCCGGCTCGGTCAACGCCAAGGCACCCACCTTTTTGCCCGAACACATATCGGGAAGATATTTTCTGCGCTGTGCGTCATTGCCGTTTCGATAAATATTGTTGAGGCAAAGATTGTCATGGGCGACCCAGGACAGAGCCATAGCGTGGTTCCACCTTGCCATGGCTTGCCCCACGAGGCCTGCAGCCACAAGGTCCAGCCCGGCGCCACCGAACTCTTCCGGCACAGTGATCCCAAAGAGGCCGTTATCGCCGATCTTTGGAAAGGCGTCTTCAGGCCACCATTCATCCTTATCCATGCGTTCGCACAGGGGATAAAGCTCATTGCGCGAAAAACGATCCGCATTGTCGAGGATCATCTGTTGTTCCGTATCCAGATCAAAGCTGTTGGACCATTCATTCGCTCCATGGCGATCCTGCATTTTCATTCCTCCGGCTTGACTGGCGCTCAGTCAAAGAAGCGCCTTAATGAAATTACTTCATCATAAACTTATCGGCAATATGTCAACCAATAAAATATAAATAGCGGGCACATCAAGCGAAATTTGCCTTTCTTTCAAAATGCTGGGGATTGGATATTGACAATATTGATGAATTCAAATCATTTAGCGAAACGCAATAACAATCAAGTAGGTGGAGTCGTGACAGATACAGTACTTGTCGAGCGTCGAGGCGCCGTGGTCTGGATAACGATCAACAGGCCCGAACGGCGCAATGCGCTGAATGAAAGCGTGGCAAGCGGCATAGCCGCCGCTCTGGACGAAGCGGAAGAAAACGCCGAAGTTCGGGCTGTCGTTCTGACGGGCGCTGGAGACAAGGCCTTTTGCGCCGGCGGCGACCTTCAGCTTCAGGCGGATGGAACGCCCTTCACAATCAATGCTGCCGATCCCCGGCATTATGTCGCCGCTCTCCTGCGCCGTATGGACGCTTGCCGTCTGCCGCTCGTTGCGCGCGTGAACGGCCACGCGCTCGCCGGAGGCTTTGGGCTGGTCTGCGCCTGCGACCTGGTGGTTGCCAGCGAAAATGCGCTGATTGGCGTCACGGAGGTTAAGGTCGGGTTGTTTCCCGCGATGATACTGCCGTTCCTGTTGCGCACGGTGCCCTACCGCCGAATCATGGAAATGTGCCTGACCGGCGAACCAATCCCCGCTGCAGACAGTGTTCTCGATGGCGTTGTCAACTATGCGGTTCCGGCCGAGGAACTTGATGACAAGCTGCAATGGCTGCTGGGGCGAATTACCGACAAGTCACCAACCGGCATCCGGCTCGGCAAACAGGGGCTGGCGAAAATTCGCGAAATGTCTACCGACGCCGCGCTCGAATATGCACAATTCATGTTGGCCAATATGGCGCGCACCAAGGACGCCGTCGAGGGTTTCCAGGCCTTCAACGAAAAGCGCAGCCCCAAGTGGACCGGCGAATGACAATGGCCGGCAAGGCAGTGCGCATCGGTTGCGGCGCGGGCTTTTGGGGCGATAGCCCTGAAGGGGCTGCGCAAATCGTGCGTTCTGGAAAAGTCGATTATCTCGTGATGGACTATCTGGCAGAGATCACCATGTCGATCCTCACCCGGATGAAGGACAAACGCGCGGACCTTGGCTATGCGATTGATTTCGTCACCGCGGTCATGAAACCGCTTGCCCGGGAGATCGCACAGAAGAATATCCGCGTTGTCACCAATGCCGGCGGCGTCAATCCGGAGGCTTGCCGCGACGCGCTGCTCGCAGTCTTCAAAGAGGTGGGTGTCGACCTCAAAGTCGCGGTCGTGCTGGGCGATGACCTGTCGGACTATGCGCACCGCTACCGCGAACAGGGCGTTAGGGAAATGTTTTCCGGCGCGCCAATGCCGGATCGGCTTGCCAGCGTCAGCGCCTATCTGGGCGCCTTTCCGATCGCCGCCGCACTCAATGCAGGCGCGGATATCGTCATCACGGGTCGGGCAGTGGATTCAGCCGTTGTCCTGGGGCCACTCATCCATGAATTCGGTTGGACGCCATCCGACTATGACAAGCTGTCGGCCGGCAGTCTTGCCGGCCACCTTCTTGAATGTGGGCCACAGGTCACCGGCGGCATCTTCACCGATTGGAATGACGCCAGCGGCTGGGATGATATGGGCTATCCCATCGCTGAATGTCATGCCGACGGCAGCTTTAACGTCACCAAACCCGACAACACCGGCGGCCTGGTCAGCCCTGCCTCTGTGGCTGAGCAAGTCGTGTATGAGGTCGGAGACCCCGCATGCTACATCCTCCCGGATGTGATCGCAGACTGGAGCGCGATCCGGCTCGAACAAATCGGGCCGGATCGCGTGAAGGTCAGCGGTGCAAAGGGACGTCCGCCGACCGACAGCTACAAGGTCAGCGCCACCTATGCCGACGGTTACCGCGCATTTGTCACCATGGCAATCATCGGTCGCGATGCAGTCGCCAAGGCTCAAGCGACCGGCGAAGCCATTCTCAAACGCGCGAACCGCTTGATCACCAAAGCCGACTTTCCGGATTTTTCTGAAACCTCTGTCGAAATTCTCGGCAGCGAAGCCAACTACGGAGCAAATGCGCGCAGGGCAGACACGCGGGAGGTTATCCTGAAGATCGCCGTCAGGCATCCGGTCAAGGACGCGCTGAAAATCTTTGCTCGGGAGATTTTTCAGTCTGCTACATCTATGGCGCAGGGACTGACCGGATTTGCCGGTGGCAGACCAGAGCCGCAACCGGTCATCCGCCTGTTTTCCTTCACCGCCGCGAAACACGATATTCCGGTCACGGTCGCCTTCGAAGGCCGAACCATTGAAGTGCCACTTCATGTCCCCAACGAAGTCGATAGAGACGAGGCGCGGGCAATCACCCCGGGCCCGGTCGCGGTTCCCGCGGGTCCACTTGCCGCCATTCCGCTCATTGCGCTCGCTCATGGTCGCAGCGGAGACAAGGGCGATATTGGCAACATCGGAATTCTGGCGCGAAAACCTGAATATCTGCCCTGGATTCGGCGCAGCGCCACCCCTGACGCCGTGCGTGGATACTTTGCCCATTTCGTCAAAGGCAGCGTCGATCGTTTCGAATGGCCTGGGCTCAACGGTTTCAATTTCCTGCTCCATCAGGGGCTTGGAGGCGGCGGTATCGCCTCACTTCGCCATGACCCGCAAGGCAAGGCGCTGGCGGGGATCATGATGGACTTTCCAGTGGAGGTGCCTGTCGAATGGGTGTCGCCGGGTGGGGAGCTGGAAGACTGGCAGAAAGAGGCCATACCATGAGCGATCCACTATTCAACAAGGTTCTGGTGGCCAATCGCGGCGAGATCGCCTGCCGCATTATGCGTACGCTTACGGATATGGGTATCTCCACCGTCGCCATACACCACGCGGCGGAAAGCAAGGCCCGGCATGTGCAAATGGCGGACAAAGCTGTCGAAATTTGCGGCGAAACACCTGTGGCAGCCCATTTGGACATGGGCCAGATTATCGAGATCGCCCGCAAGCTCGAGGTTGACGCCATCCATCCGGGCTATGGCTTTCTCTCGGAGAACGCCAACTTCGCTGCTGCCGTGGCGGAGGCCGGCATGACTTTTATCGGACCGGATGCCGAGACGATCGCCTTGATGGGCGACAAGATTTCGGCCCGTAATTTTGCGGAAAAGCACAATGTTGCGGTTGCACCCTCTGTCATGCCGACAGATGATCTCGAAGACTTTATCGAGAAGGCCGCCGACATCGGCTATCCGCTTTTGATAAAGGCGGCTGCCGGGGGTGGCGGCAAAGGCATGAGCATCGTTCGCGAGGCGGGAGCGCTTGTCGAGGCTGCCCGCATTGCCTCCAGCGAGGCCCAACGCTATTTTGGTGACGGAAGGGTCTATGCAGAAACATTCGTCGACCATCCCCGCCATATAGAAGTGCAGATTCTGGGTGACGGCAAGGGCGGCGCCATTCATCTTTTTGAGCGCGAATGTTCCGTACAGCGCCGCTTCCAGAAGATTATCGAAGAAGCCCCTGCGGCAAACCTTTCTTCCGAACTACGCGATGAGATCTGCACCTCGGCCACACGTCTTGCCGCAGCTGCGCACTACAAGAACGCCGGCACCGTTGAATATATCCTGGGGGCCGATGGTCGCTTCTTCTTCCTTGAAATGAACACCCGGCTACAGGTGGAACACCCGGTCACCGAAATGATCACCGGCATCGATCTGGTGCGTGCGCAAATCGAGATTGCAGCCGGCAAGGGGCTTCCCCTGCCCCAATCCGAAGTGCGCACGTCCGGCCACGCCATCGAATGCAGAATCTGCGCAGAAAATCCCGAACAGGACTTCATGCCGGAGACCGGCGTCGTGCGGCATCTCGGCGTACCGGAAGCAGAATGGCTGCGTTTCGAGAATGCGTTGACGCACGGACAAAAAATCACCGCCGATTTCGACCCCATGCTGGCCAAGCTCGTCGCGCATGGCCCCGACCGCGATGCAGCCATCGAGCGCTCGATTGCAGCCCTCGGCGAACTCGCCCTTCTGGGCGTGAAAACGAATATCGATTATCTCGCGCGGCTTATCAACCACGATGCTTTCAGGACAGCCGAGCTGCATACCGGTTTCATTGCTCAGCATCGGGACGATCTCGCACCCAAGGCGCTGAATGAAACCGAGCGTGCACAGATTCTGGCCGCCGCCTTTCTCGGCTTTCGACAGACACGTGATCTCATCGTCGGCACACCGGAGCCGCATGCTGCAATCGGCGGATGGAGGAACTGACGATGGGTTTCCAATTGATCCTTGATGGTGAGGAACACGACGTCGCCATTGTTCGGCGCAGGCCACATCTGGTCTTGCGCATTGATGGCATTCAGCACGAATTTTCCGAGATCGGCGGACCAGGCGACGGCCTGCATGCGTTGAAATGCGGCAAACATCCCATTGATTTCATCCGCGCCTCGGACAATGAACGCCAGATCATTCGGCTCGGTGGCCGGACCTTCGAAGTGGACCTTACCGATCCATTTTCAGAAGGCATGGAGAGTGGCGGCAATATGGATGCCGTGCGTTCGCCAATGCCCGGAACCGTCGTTTCCATCCAGTGCAAGGAAGGCGACACGGTGGTGCGCGGCACACCGCTGGTGACGATTGAAAGCATGAAACTGCAGACCGTGTTGTCTGCCATGCGCGAAGGAACTGTGGCTGAAATATTGCGGGCCGAGGGCGAAACTTTCGAAAAGGACGCGATCATCGTCATGCTGGAACCAGAGACAGAGAAGGCCTGACAGACATGCGCAAGATCCAATCCATGATCTCTACGGCTTCGCCCGATTTCCGCACCTACGATGCCCACAATCGGCGCATTCTGACGGAATTTCGCGAAAAGCAGGAGACAGCACGCCATAGCCGCCAGCAACGCGACCTCGACCGGCTGGAAAAACAAGGCAAGATGCGTCCACGCGAGCGAATCGAGATGTTGCTCGATCCAGGTACGCCGTTCCTCGAGCTGTCATCGCTGGCCGCCAATATGGCTTACGACGGCGGCTCACCCTCGGCCAGTTCAATCGTCGGCATAGGCGTAGTCTCCGGCCGCGAGGTCATGATCCGCGCCGACGATCCGACCATCAAAGGCGGCGCATGGTATCCTCTGACCATCAAGAAGATCGTTCGCGCACTTGATATCGCCATCGAAAACCGCCTGCCTGTGATCCACCTTTGCGATAGCGCCGGCGGTTTCCTGCAACTGCAATCGGATTTGTTTCCTGACAAATTCATGGGCGGTCGAATTTTCCGCAATCAATCCATTCTGTCCAAGATGGGCGTGAAACAATTGGCGCTCGTCTTCGGCCATTGCACCGCTGGCGGCGCCTATATTCCCGGCCTTTCGGATTACAACGTCATCGTGCGCGGCACCGGCGCGGTTTTCCTGGGTGGTCCGCCGCTCGTCAAGGCAGCGACCGGCGAGGAGGTGAGCGTTGAGGAACTGGGTGGTGCGGACATGCACACTTCAGTCTCCGGCTCGTGCGATTACCCCGCCTCAAGCGAAGCAGAAGCCATTCACATCGGGCGCGAAATCGTCGCTCAGTGGGAGCGGCCGAAGAAATGGGATTGCCAACGCGAAACGCCGGAAGATCCCGCCTACGACCCCGACGAACTTTACGGCATCATTCCCGATGACATCAAAAAGCATTTTGACATGCGCGAGGTGATTGCGCGTATGGTCGACGGCAGTCGCTTCCACGAATATCAACCGAATTACGGCACGACATTGATTTGCGGTTTCGCTCACATCTGGGGCTACAAGGTCGGCATTCTTGCCAATAATGGTGTGCTGTTCAATGATTCCTCGCTCAAGGGCGCCCATTTCATGGAGCTCTGCAACCAGAACAATACGCCGCTGGTCTTCCTGCAGAACATAACGGGATACATGATCGGTCGCGAATATGAGCGACGCGGCATTACCAAGGACGGCGCCAAGATGATCATGGCGCAGAGCTGTTCTCACGTGCCCAAATTCACCGTCATGTGTAACGGATCATTCGGCGCGGGCAATTACGGCATGTGCGGCCGCGCCTTTGACGGGCGCTTCATGTTCTGCTGGCCAAATCACCAGATCGGCGTGATGGGCGGTGACCAGGCCGCCAACACGCTCGCGGAGGTCAAGATCAATCAGATGAAGCGGAATGGTGGCGTGGTTGATGAGGCAGAAGTTCAGAAACTCTGGGAGGAGACCCGCTCTGCCTATCAGGAGCAGCTTTCAGCCTATTATTCGACATCGCAACTCTGGGATGACGGGATCATCGACCCGGTCGACACCCGCAATGCGCTCGGCATCTCGATTTCCGCTTCCCTCAATGCCCCGCTCGGTGATCCGGGATACGGCGTTTTCAGGTTTTAGCCGATGGCCAAAGCGATCCGTTTCTATTTTGACTTTGCCTCACCCTATGCTTATTTCGCCAGCCGCGAAATTGAGAAAGTAGCGGCGGACTGTGACCGATCCGTCGAATGGAGGCCGGTTTTGCTTTGGGCCGTCCTCAAGGGCCATGAGATTGCGCCGCCGATGGATGTGCCGGTCAAACGCGACTATTTCTTCAACGATATGGCGCGTTCCGCTCGTTTCTATGGCTTGCCCTACAAGCAACCGGCGAAATTGCCTTTGTCTTCACATCTGGCAGCTCGGCTTTTCCATTTCATCGGCAAGAATGACACCCAGGCATCGATCACATTCGCGCAGCGGGTTTTTTCCACCTTTTTCGTCGAAGGCGGTGATATCTCGGATGAAACAGTCATGACGGCGCTTGCCAGCGAAGTCGGCTTGTCTTCAGAATTGGCCAAAGAAGGCATGAAGGGGCCGCAGGGCCGCGCGCTGCTGGAATTGGCTGTGGGCGAAGCAATTGCAGATGGCGTGATTGGTTCTCCGTTTTTCATCGCCGACGGCGAGAAATATTTCGGTGCAGATCGTTTGTCACACCTTGCAGGGTTTCTGAAGGCGACACAAAAATGACATCGAGGCCCAAAAGATTTTCACGGGAAGCACCATTTTCATCGCGTCGATTGGATATGACGCGAGGGTTCACACTGCCCAGGCATGCTTGGCAAAAAGGATTGTATTGATGAGCGAAGACACCTTGAAACCAACGCATTACATCAATTCGGATCACCCAGATATCCAAGGTTTCACGCAGGACCACGCAGGCACGGGGGATGACGTCTCCAAGGCTGTTAATCTCTATTACGCGGTCCGCGATGCGGTCCCGTATAATATCTATGCATTCGCGCTTGATGAACCAAATTTCGTCGCCTCCAACGTTCTAAAGTCGGAAAATGCGTTTTGTGTGCCGAAGGCAATCGCACTCGCCGCCGTCACCAGAGCCGCGGGAATTCCGTCCAAGGTTGGTTTTGCAGATGTGCGAAACCACATCACCACCCCACGCGTAACCGAATTGATGGGCAATGACATTTTCCGTTGGCACGCCTATACCGCACTGTATCTGGATGGAAACTGGGTGAAGGCGACACCGGCATTCGATCTGGAGCTTTGCCAGCGCCATGAAATGATGCCGCTGGATTTCAACGGGCGTGATGACTCCATATTTCACCCCCATGACACCAAGGGGCGCCGTCATATGGAGTATCTCGCATTTCACGGCGAATTCGCCGACATGCCCTTTGAGACATTCGCGGGCGAAATGCGCACCAGCTATTCGCGGATGCTTGAGGCATTTGCAAAGGACCGTGCCGAAAGGCGTATGTCAAAACACTGACAACAACCCGACAAAAGAAGGTCATCATGACACAGGCAGTTCACATTCTTGCAGGTAACCGCACTGCAATCGGCACCTTTGGCGGGTCACTTTCAGCGCAAGAGCCCAGCGCGCTTGGCGCGGCCGTCGCTGTGGAAGCCATGAAACGCGCCTCTGTCGATCCGGCAGAGATCGGCCACGTGGTCTACGGCAATGTCATCCCTACCGGGCCGCATGACGCCTATTTGGGGCGGGCCGCTGCACTGGGCGCAGGCATTCCTGAAGAAGCGCCCGCAATGACGCTCAACCGCCTGTGTGGCAGTGGGGCTCAAGCCATTGTTTCGGTCGCCCAGAACATCATGCTTGGCGATTGCCAGGTCGGACTTGCCGGAGGCACGGAAGTGATGAGCCGCGCGCCGCATTATCTCCAGGCCGCGCGGTTCGGGCAGAAGATGGGCGATGTGAAAATGATCGACGGCCTTACCGGCATTTTGACAGATCCTTTCGGCAGCGGCATTATGGGCCTCACTGCCGAGAATGTTTCCGAGAAGTACCAGATCTGCCGGGAGGATCAGGATGCCTTTGCGCTTGAAAGCCAGCGGCGTGCCGCCCAAGCGATCAACAATGGGCATTTCAAGACACAGATTTTGCCCATTGAAGTAAAGGCTGGGCGCACGTCGAACATTTTTGGCAGGGATGAACATCCCAAGTCGGATACGACAATGGAAGGGCTTGCAGCGCTAAGGCCCGCCTTCAAAAAGGATGGCACGGTCACGGCTGGAAATTCCTCGGGAATCAATGATGGAGCGGCTGCGGTGGTCCTTGCCTCTGAAGACTACGTCAACCGCACCGGCGCAAAAACGCTCGGCCGCCTTGTAGGCTATGCCCATTCGGGCGTGGAACCCAGGATCATGGGTATCGGCCCGGTACCGGCTGTTCGCATGCTGCTTGAACGGACCGGCCTGGCGCTTTCAGATATCGATGTCATCGAATCCAATGAAGCCTTTGCAGCGCAGGCGCTTGCTGTCAGCCGCGAACTCAAGTTCGATCCGGAGAAGGTCAATCCTGACGGCGGCGCCGTCGCACTTGGCCATCCTGTCGGAGCAACAGGGGTCATATTGAGCGTAAAAGCGCTGTACTATCTCGCACGCACAGGCGGACGTTATGCCATTGTCACCATGTGTATCGGTGGCGGGCAAGGCATCGCTCTGGCATTCGAGCGCGGATAAAGGTCAACTCAAAGATAGCTGCACTCATCTTTTCTCGAGAACTTTCCATACACCGGTGCAGCTCGCTACGGGCCGATCGTCAACCGTGAAATCGCCACGCATGAACATCAGCGATCGGGTCGCTTTTATGACTTCGGGTACAACCTCGACGACATCGCCACACAGAATGGCGTCGAGAAACCGGCAATCGAACTCGATGGTGAACATGGGCAGATTATCGCGCGACCAGCGGCCTGCGAAGCCAAGCGCTTCATCTGCAAACGACATGACAACGCCACCATGAGCGCGTTCATGTGAGTTGTCATGACGACTGTCTGTCTTCATGCAAAAACGGACATGCTTGCCAGCGGGCCGATAGTAAAATGGACCTATGTGACGCGAGAAGTTCGTACCCTCAAGGACTTTCCAGCCGTCGCCGGGATGCCATTCTCCCGCGCTTTCATTTTCGATCATTTAGCCTTCTTCCGCGCAAAAAATGCAGCGATCTGTGCCTTCATTGCCGGCGCGCGACCCAGTTCACCCTGCAGGTCGCGCTCCATATTGAGCTGCTCATCCAAAGTAAGATGATGACTGGCCTCGATCAATCGTTTTGTCGATGCGATGGCGCCAGCATCGCGACTGACAAGCGTATCGCAGATCGACCGGCACTCTGCTTCCAACGCTGCATCATCGACAACTTTCCAGATCAGGCCCCAATCGGAAGCAGTATCAGCGGAAACCTTCTCGCCCAGCAACATCATGGCAGATGCCTTGCCGCGCCCCATTGCGTAGGTCAGGAAGGCGGTATTGCCCGCATCCGGGACGAGCGCGATGCCGACAAAAGGCTCATAAAAATAGGCGGAGCGGGCTGCGACCACGATATCGCAGGCCAGCGCGATGCCGACAGAGGCACCCGCGCAGGGTCCATTGACCGCGGCGACAAATGGCAGGCGCGAGGTGCGAATTGCCCGGATGACCGGGTTGAAATGATTTTCGAGGACATCATCGAGCGCGGGAACATCGTCGGGTGAAATCGTCGAAAGATCATAGCCGGCTCCAAATGCTCTGCCTTCTCCGGTCAGCATCACAGCGCGTACGGACGTATCGGCATCGCAACGATTGATGGCCGCCAGCAATTCATCCGCTGTCTGATCCCGATAGGCATTGAGCTGCTTTATCCGGCAAACTGCAATGCGCGCCACCCCGTCTGAGATGGTCAATTTGATATCCGAGTAATCAGCCATTGCGTCCCTCAAATCCGGCGGCGGCACGTTTGCACGCCTCATCATATTCATGTTTAAGTCGTGTGCATAAATCAGTTGCTGGCGGGATATCCGAGATAGCGCCAATTCCCTGACCGGAGGCCCATAAATCGCGCCAGGGCTTGATATTGTCGGTGGTCGACAAATTAAGCTCCGCAGCCGGTGTCAGGTCATCGGGGTCAAGCCCCGCCTCGATGAAACTTTCGCGGAGGAAATTGCCAGGAAGGCCGCTCACGCGAGGCGTCAGCACGATATCTTCAGCTTGCCCTGCGACCATCAATTCCTTATGGCGCAGGGGAGCAGAACTTTCTTCAGTGGCTAAAAAGCGGCTGCCCATATAGGCCAGGTCTGCGCCCATCAACTGCGCCGCGAGGACCTGGGGACCGGTGGCAACAGCTCCGCCCAGCAGAAGCGTTCCATCAAATATGCGACGCAGATCCTGCATGAACGCAAATGGATTGAGCGTGCCAGCATGCCCGCCAGCACCATAGGTCACGGCGATCAATCCATCCGCACCGGCTTCAATCGCCTTTTCGGCAAATTTCATGTTGACGACGTCGTGAAAAACAAGGCCACCATAGTCATGTACTGCCCTGATCAGATCACGGTTAAGGCCAAGCGATGTAATAACCAATGGCACCTTATGATCAATTGTTACAGCCAGATCGGCCTCAAGCCGTGCATTGCTGCGGTGAACGACAATGTTAACGCCGAAGGGCACATCGCAGTCTGTTACCGACAAGGCGCCTTCAATCTGGTCGAGCCAGGCCACATAGCCTTCGGTTCGCCGCTGGTTCAATACGGGAAAGGTGCCGACAACCCCGGATTTGCAACAGGCGATTACCAGTTCAGGAGTCGACGTCAAAAACATTGGGGACGCAACAACAGGCAGAGAAAGTTTGCCTTCCCAACTCTTCGGTAAAGTCATGAGCCTGCCGCAAGGTTAGAGTAGATGGAAAAGACACGGGCCCCAAAGAGCCCGTGCCGAAATTGTCTGCTGAAGTTCTAGAAGTCCATAAGTTCTGTCACGGCCTTCGAGGCGCCGGTCTTGGAATCAATCTCCACAACCAGCGTCGCTGTGGCAGCGATGTGCTTGTCAGCAGAGAACGAGATCGGCTGTGTGACGCCATTGGTTTCGAACTTTTCACCAGAAGCCAACTTCTCTGAGATGCATGCGCGTGTCAGGTCTTTTCCGCATGCCTCTGCAGCCTGGAACATGATCAGTGACGCAGCATAGGCCGTCAGTGAATAGCGGCTGAGGCCCTTGACTTCATCTTCCTTCAGATACTTGTTGGCCATCGCTTCGAAATGCTCTGCTCCTTTGGAACCGAGCGGAGAGACATAGTCACCGGAAAAATAGGTGAAGCCTGTCGGCTGCATCAGCTTGACGATCGGGGTCAGTTGTCCCGTAGGCACCGTGGCGATTTGCAGATCCATCTTGAATTTGGCTGCTTCCTTTGCCATGGCCGGAATTTCCGAGGTCACCCCGCCGGCGATCAGAATGTTGACGCCAGCAGCACGCATTTTCAGAATTTCCGCACCGAAATCCTTTTGCCCGCGCTTGAAGGTGAGCGGGTCTGCGTAATCGAGACCAAAGTCCTTGATCGCGCGACTGAATGCAGTTTCGACTTGCTTTCCGAAATCGTCGTCCTGACGAATGACGCCAATTTTCGGCGTCTTTCCATCCATCTTGTTCTCGACGATATATTTGATCTCCCCGAAGAGCAGATCCTCATAGGAAGCGCCGATCATGAAGATCGATGGCTTGACCGGATTGACTGCCGGTTCGTAAGGCGAAAAGTTTACCATCGTCGGAATTGCCTGCTCCTCCAGGATCGGCAATGTAGCGGCAACACCGGCGCCTGCACCGGTTGTCAACATGGCAAAGACACCCTCGTCAATAAGCTTCTGAAGTGCCTGAACGGTGTTGGCGGGCACATAGGCATCGTCTTCATCCTTGATGACGATCTTCCTGCCATTGATGCCGCCCTTTTCGTTCCATTCGGCAGCAGCCACGGTGTTTCCGTAAATCACCTGGTAGGCAAGCGAGGCCGTGACAGGATGGGTTAGCGGAACGATATTACCGAAAACGACCTCGGTATCCGTGACGCCCTGTTCGGCCATTGCGCCTGTTGCAAACAGGCTGACGCCTGCCGCAAGTAGTGCTTTCCTGAATAACATTTTCATTTTGTTCTCCTCTCGTTGCATTCCCATTTCGACCGCTCTCAAACGGAAAGCGGCCATCTGCTCCAGTAGCGCTTCAAATTGCGCCAAACGCCAATCAGGCCGTCCGGCTCCAGACGAAGCGTCAGGATTATGACAAGGCCAATCAGAAGGCCTTTGATTTCCAATGCGCCACGCGCCAGCACATCGCTTATCCCTGCCGGCAACAGGCCGATGGCATCGCCAACAAATTCCGGCAAAAGGATGATAAATGCGGCGCCGATAATGGCGCCTGCAACCGAACCGAGACCGCCGACGATGATCATCGCCAGCGCTTCGATCGCCAACGTGACCGAAAAGATATCGACATTGATAAAGCGGAACTGGAAGGCCATGAGCCCACCCGCCAGGCCAACAATGAAAGAAGAGGCCGCGAAAGCGGTCAATTTGTAGGTGGTCAGGTTGATGCCCATTGCGCGGGCGGCAATATCCTGATCACGGATCGCATTGAAGGCCCGACCGACACGCGTACGCATGATGTTGAGAACGCCGAGCGTTACCAGCACCAGAATCCCGAGGCAGAAATAGTACATTGTCGTCGGCTCTGCCAGGTCGAAGCCGAAAAGCACGGTATCCTCGATCCGCACGCCGTAGGGTCCGTGGGTGATGGGTTCGGCAAACAGCAGGAACTGGGTGATGATGAACGAAAAGGCCAGCGTGGTGATCGCCAGATAGAGCCCTTTCAGCCGCAATGACGGTATGCCGACAAGAAAACTCAGTGCCGCAGCGACAATACCTGACATCGGCAATGCAAGCTCGGGCGGCCAGTTGTAGTCAGCGATCAGCAGTCCGGTCGTGTAACAGCCTGCGGCCAGAAATCCTGACTGTCCAAGCGAAATCTGCCCGGTTGAGCCCGTCAATAGATTAAGCCCGATTGCCCCGACTGCAGCGATCAGAATACGGATTGCCAGGCCAAGGACAAACAGCCCCGAAAACGCCGGAAGAACAATCATCGCAGCCATCAAGGCCACGAGCCAGAACCAGACAACCGGATTGTCCGACAACGAGATGTGACGGGGATAGGATTCGATATGGTTTCCCGTACGCATCAGACACGCTCCAGTTCTTTTTCACCGAACAGCCCGTAGGGACGTACCATGAGGATGACGATGATGAGGATGAGGCCGGAAATCTCTTTCAGCCCATTCCAGACATAACCGGCTGACAGTTCGCCGATCACACCGATGATGAGTCCGCCGAAGCCCGCTCCGATTGGCGAATCCAGACCGCCGAGGATTGCTGCAGGGAAGGACTTGAGCCCGAAATGCCACATGTCCGGCGCCCGGGCGAACAGCACCGAAACCATGACGCCCGCCAAACCCGAAACGATCGCTGATATGGCCCAGGCAAAACTGGACATTCGGCGGCTGTCGACGCCCATCAACAGCGCTGCTGTCTCATCCTGAGATGTTGCGCGCATCGCCATACCCACACGCGAGAAACGGAAAAAGGCCCAGGTCATCGCAGACACCGCCATAAACAGGATCAACACGGCCAATTGCTCGGTCAGCAGGAAGACTGGACCGATCTCAACAACGCCGCCCGAAAAAGGCACGCTGAAGCCTTCGAATTCGTGTCCCCAAACGAGGGTCGTCAGACTGCGAAGCGTGATCGCAATACCGATGGTCACCATCACGATGGCGAAGATCGGTTGGCCGGTCATGGGCCGAATGAACAATCGTTCGATTGCCATACCAATGAGCGCTGCAAGCACGATGGTGGACGGAACAAGTAACCAGAAGGGAAATAGCAGTGTGTGCGTGAGCGTCCACGCGGTGTAAGCGACCAGCATCATCACCTCACCCTGCGCGAAATTCAGGACGCCGGTGGTGCGAAAAATGATAGCGAATGACATGCCGATCAGCCCATAGACCGAACCGATCACCAACCCGGACGCAACTAAATTCAGAAACAGGTCCATGCGTGCCTCACCCTTGATACATCGCGTCAACAAGCGATTTGAATTTCTCTTCAATCACGGATCGGCGCACCTTCATCGTGGCGGTCACTTCGCCGTCGTCGTGGTCGAGTTCCTTTGAAAGGAGTGTGAACTTGCGGATGTTCTCCACCCGGGAGAACTCCGTGTTGAGTATGTCAATCTCATCGGCGATCAGTTTGCGCACCTCTGCGCGTTCGGAAAGCGATTTGAAATTGGTGTAGGCAAGGCCTTGCTCCTGCGCCCATTTACCCACGGTTTCGAAATCAACCTGAATCAATGCCGCCAGAAAATTGCGACGTTCGCCGATCAACACACATTCCCTGATGTAGGGACTATCCTTGGCGCGGTTCTCGATCAGAGAGGGTGTGATATTCTTGCCACCCGACGTGATGATGATGTCCTTCTTGCGGTCAGTGACCGCAATCGAATTGTCTGAGCGAATTTCGCCAATATCACCCGTCTTCAGCCAGTCTGCGTCGAATGTGGACCTGGTTGCTTGCTCATCGTTCAGATAGCCGTTGAAGACGGCTGGCGAGCGCACCAGAATTTCGCCGTCATCGGCAATGCGATGATCGTAACCTTCCATTGGCCGACCAGACAGCCCCTTGCCGGTACAGCCCCAATATTGGGTGTGGGAAATGCCGGAAAGCTCCGTCATGCCGTAGACCTGATAGACCTTGAGCCCGAGGGCCCAGAAAAATTCAAGCACTTCAGGCGATACCGTCGCGCCGCCGCAAAGCATTGTCCTGGCCTTGTTCAAACCGAGATATTTCTGCAGCGGGCGGAAACAGATCAGCCAGAGCATCAGAAACTGGAGCCGATCAGTGAGACTGGCAAAACGGCCACCGTTTTCCTGACGCCGTGCGGCGATTTTCAGGCCAAGGGGAATGCTCCTGTCGATCACCCATTGTTGGAGCGGCGTCGCATCTTTCTTCTTCACCATGATGGAGTTCTGCATCTTCTCCCAGATGCGCGGCACACCCAGGAAGAAGCTCGGTGAAATTTCCCGCAGATTCTCGGCGACCGTATCGATGCTCTCACCGAAATTGACCGCAGAGCCATGGACAAGCTGCTGCACAGAAGAACAAAGCCGTTCGGCCACGTGACACAGGGGCAAGTAGCAGACGACCTCAATTCCCTTGCCAGCGATGTCATGCCTCTGACCAAGTTTGACCGCACCGAAAATCAACCCTCGATGAGAAAGCATCGCACCTTTCGGCATACCGGTGGTTCCGGACGTGTAGACGATCACTGCGGTATCTTCAGGCCTAACCTCCGCGATGCATCTTTCGAATTCATCCCCGTATTCATCCCGTTTCGACCGGCCCAGTTCGAGCACCTCATCGAAGCTCATGAGCATGTCGCGCGGATATTTGCGCATACCCTTCATGTCGACGCAGATGATCTTGCGCAAATTTGGCAGCGGACCGCCCTTTTCGATTGCATCGAAGACCTTGTCGGTCTGTTCCTGATCGCCGCAGACCGCGATCGAAGAACCGGAATGATCGAGGATGTAGCGCAGTTCCACCCACGGATTGGTTGGGTAGATCCCGATGCAGGCCCCACCCAGCGCCTGCATGGCAAGATCGGAATACATCCATTCCGGGGTGTTTTCGCCGGCCACCGCCAGAAAATCGCCTTTCTTGACGCCGAGAGCAATCAGGCCGTAGGCAAAGTCTTTGGTCTTCTCGTAGTAATCCCGGAACGTCAAACGTTCCCAGATACCGAAATCCTTTTCCCGGAACGCCAGCCGGTCAGGGGTGGTGTCGGACCAGTGCTTGAGAAGCCCGGGCAAAGTCGCTTTATCGTAGAAACTGGGCTCGAGCATCATTTCTTCCCCAAATACGCATTGATGACATCAGGGTTCTGTGAGACCTCCCCCGGTTCACCAACGCATATGAGCTGGCCACGATCCAGGACCGCAATACGGTCAGAAATATCCATGACCACCCCCATGTCGTGTTCGACCATCATGACGGTGATCCCGAACTCATCCCTGATATCGAGAATGAAGCGAGCGATATCCTCTGTTTCTTCGGCGTTCATGCCCGACACCATCTCGTCGAGCAGCAAAAGCCGCGGCGCAATCGCAAGCGCCCGGCCCAGTTCGACCCGCTTTTGAAGTCCATAGGAGAGCTGACCAACCGGCAGGTCGCGCAAATGCTCGATCTCCAGGAAATCGATGATCTCTTCCACCCGGCGGCGCGCTTTGATTTCCTCATCGCGCGGGCGGCCCCAGAAAAAGGGTGCCGTCAGAATATTGGCCTTCAATTGATGGTGCAGTCCCACCAGCAGGTTTTGAACCACTGTCGCATGATGAAAGACGGCCAGGTTCTGAAATGTCCGGCCGATTCCAAATTCAGCGAGTTGATGCGTATGCGCCTTATGCAGCGCCCGCTCGCCAAACATGATCTTGCCTTCGCTCGGCGGAAAGATGGCCGATACAAGGTTGAACAGCGTGGTCTTGCCCGCGCCGTTCGGCCCGATAAGCGAAAAGATTGAACCCTCTTCGACAACCAGCGAAACATTGTCGACCGCGACGAGCCCGCCGAACCGCTGGGTGAGATTTTCAACGGTCAACAAAACAGTCACGACAACCACCTCTTGCGCCGTTTGTAATGCTTTATGTCGCGAAAGCTTTTCTTCGCGCCATGATCTCCAAAGCCAAGATAGAACTCCTTGACATCAGCGTTCTTCGCAATCTCGGATGCGGTTCCATCAAGCACGATCCGCCCGTTTTCCATGATGTAGGCATAGTCTGCAATCTCCAGGGCGAGTGCAGCATTCTGCTCCACCAGCAAGATTGATATGCCTTCCTCATTGCGCAACCGCGTGATCGCTTCGAATATCTCTTCAATAATCTGAGGCGCAAGCCCAAGACTGGGCTCATCAAGCAGCAGCAATCTGGGCTGGCCTATCAGCGCCCGCCCCACAGCAACCATCTGCTGTTCGCCGCCCGAAAGATAACCGGCCTCCCCCTTGCGCCGCTCCTTGAGCCTCGGAAACATTGTATAAACCTTGTCCAACGCATCATGAAGCGCCCCCGTCGAGGCTGTATAGCCACCCATCAGAAGGTTTTCCTCTACCGTCATAAGAGGAAACAAGCGCCGCCCCTCGGGAACATGAATAATTCCCGCCCGGACTATTTCGTTGGCCGATGTTTTGCCGATATCGCGATCGCGGAACATGATCTGGCCGTGAAGAACTTCGCCTTTTTCCGGAAACAGCACGTTGGAAATTGCTTTGAGCAAGGTCGACTTACCCGCACCATTTGAGCCGAGAAGCGCAACAAGACGTCCCTCCGGCACTTCCAGCGAAACGTCACGCACCGCTTCGATGACGCGGTCGTAGACGATCTGCATGTTGGTCAAAGTGAGCATGCTTATTGAAAACCTGACGAATATAATGAACTCATTTCATCTCGCAAAGATGGCAATGAGCTCCCGGATGCCCGGAGACCACAATGACAGTTCAGGATATTGGCGCATGCGCTCGAATATCGAATAGAACGACTTCTGCTGATTTTCACCGTGTCCCCCACTTTGGCTGCAAGCTGCGAGCATTCTCCCGTGCTCATTCACTAGAAATGAATTTTGCTCATTAGTGGCTGTTCAGGTCTATTTGTCAATCGGAAAAATGCTTATATTTTCCAAAATTGGACGCAAAAAATTAGCCTCATCAATGACGAGCAAGCGACCATATCTGTCTGAAAACGGGCTCAAATCGACTTACACTGGGACTTTTAACCAGGAGCGCAAGTATTGACGTGCAGGTAAAACCGAAATTGATTTGACAACCCGAAAGCATGTTCATCGTCAATAAAAAGACCCGCACCAGACGAAGGGACCGCATCCTGCATCGCATCCAAGACTCCCTTAGTGAATGCAGTTCATCCGCTACAGAATCGCATCAAAGTGACTTGTCGGCTGCAAGGCGATGCTTTTGCGGCATGGCTTATGAGGCAAAGAAGAACATCAAAAAGACATTCGCACCAACAGATCATCCCCATGCAGCGGGCACACACCTGGCAGTCAGCCAGAATACGCTTACCTGGCCATTGAAATAACTCTCCGTCGGCCAACGTATTCGACCTGCTGCCGAGACGATAAAATGGATTTATCGGATTGGGGCTTGTGGTGATGGGGCAGGTGCTTCCGGTGCCCGATCAAGGGAATTCAGCGGGCAATCAAAGACATCGGCACGCGTGCCGGTAAAACAGTCCCGACAGGTCCCTGCAAATCCTGGTCGGTGCGGTCTTCGAGGACTTCAGATCGGTGGCATGCTCGACATATGCACGCTCAATGCGGATAAGGCCCAATCGCGCATGGGAGCGAGCGCCCGGGTACACACTGCAGCATCGCCGGTCATCTGGCACTGATTGATCAGGCCGAAATCGACCACTGATTGTTGACGCAATGCGACGACGCCGAGATAGTATCCGCTTCGTCCTACATGCGTGATGAAGCCATAATTCTGGTACTGGCGTGTCATGTCCACCTGGATCAGCGGACCCAGTGCGCCCTTGCGATTGGCGATAAAACCGTCGGGGCGGGTGATGGGGTACGAATAGGTGAACGCCGGATCGGGAAAGAGTGGGCCGAGCGAAAATATCACCTCGTTCTCAAGCTGCGCTGAAAAGGCATTGGCCTGCGACCAATCATCGGGATTGTCGGAGCCATCAAAAGCCCTGATCCAGATGGTGACCCCATTGCCCACATTCGCCGTGCAGCCGCCCTGCCCCTGGTGCGGTCTTTTGTTTTCCGGCAGCGGTACCACCGCACCGGAACGCAGGTCCTCCCAGATATCAAACTGCATCGTGCTGAATTTTATGGGAAGGCCGCCGCCGACGGCCGTCTGCACTTTGTGGAGACCGGCCGGATCATCCACCGAGGCGGCGATTTCCTCGAAACTGGCGGTCCGCGAGAGCGACAGCGTGAAGGCACCACAGTTCACCTGTTCAAGTCGGGATTGAGGCGGTTGAACAGAGAAAGTGAAGGCGTTTTCCGGATCAACCCTGTTGCCCGACCGAATATCGGTCCAATTGCCGGAATCCATCAGGTAGCTGGCGCTGACTGCCCAGACGATCCCCGTAGCTCCACTCTGCAGCCCGCCTGCCCCGATGGCCACCACCTGGCCCTCGTGGTCAAAAACCGGTGCGCCGGAATGACCATGGGTCAAATTTCCGTCGAGCCGGATGATTGCCGTGTCCAGGTCCCAGGGACCGTTCTGCTCGATGAGCCGCCGCTCGCTGTCGGGCAGCATTTGCTTGAGCCGCGCCGGTGGCGGGTCGTTGCCGGTTGTCACGGTGAGCAGCTTATCATCAGCAGTGGGTGCGCCGAGAGCAAATCCAACTGCCGCGACCTGGGAATGCACCGGTGGCGGACGGTTGGTCACGGTCTGGACGGACGCGCCGACGCGCTTTTCCAATCGCAGTGCGATCACGTCCTGTGCCCTGATCTCGCGCAGAGGTACCGCCTTGAAGCTGCCGTGGTTGCGAAATTGAACCGTGATCAAATCACAGCCGGCCACAACGTGCCGGGCTGTCACGACCTGGTCAGCCTTTGGCCAGACAAAGGCTGTGCCCGACCGTTCATTGCCATCCGTGCAGCGCGTTGCGATAACAAGGCCAACATCGCCTCGCGCCGTACTGAGCAGCTGCGGACTGGGGGATTGAGCCAGCACGGCGGTCGCCCAGAAAAGGGGTGCCAGGATCGTCAGAACGCGCGCGACGTGAGCCATGGCCCTACTCCATTTGGTCACAGAAAAGCTTGTGGACATAATCGGCGAAGTCAGACTGCTGCTCCTCCGGCAGGGCCAGGCCGAATTGTCCCGCCCGATCCCAAGGGGCATCGGCCCTCTGCATGGCTTCCAGGCGGAGCCGCGTCGTGCCAAAGGCAACATCCGACAGAGCCGAGCACTGCACCGACGATCCAGCGCTGAACGTATAGCCTGGATTCTGTGGCGCCTTCGGGTCCGGGACGGCTGCCAATCCACCGATCCTCAGCCCTGTTTGATCGAAGATGGCGAGATCTCGCGCAAGGCCTTCCGGCAGGCCGGCGGCCGTGTATCTTTCGATACGAACATCCAGAGGAGGCGCCAGCCAGCCGTTGGTCCGAACGAGAATACTGCAGGGTACACCGGCCAGGACGCCGATGCAGAAGGCGAGCAACCGAAGCCGGGTAACCGGGCTTTTGCCCGGCAGCTTGCCTCCGAGGCCAAAGAACGCAGCCAGCAGCGCCACCAGCCCGGCAAGCACATCTCCGGTCAACGGCGATACCGATATGCCAACCAAACCGCCCACAAGCAGACCCAGCAACAGGCCCGATAGAAAATCGGCCAGATCTGGCGTGTTTTCGTCACGAGCGTCGGGGGTTGATGTTGCCGTCAATTGAAACTCCACACTGAACGTTTCAGATTGGACTTGCAGTAAACTTACGCGGGAACAATACCTCTAACAGGGCCTGCCTGTTCCATGACTTTGCAGGAGTCGTGCAGGGAAATGTGAAAGTCGGTTTGCTTCGAACAAGCTGCTCCCGACAACCAACCAATCATCACAGAAATCGCACAGAGAGTAGCATCAAATTGAAATAATATGCAACTTGGGTTTGATTCAATCACCACAACTTTTACCCATAGTGGCAATTTTGATACCCCCCAATTCGGCTCGTTTGAGCCATGCATAACCACGCCAGAGCCTGATTGGCGGTGCGCCAGAATTTCGGACGAAAGCAGCAAACGGGATTCAGTCGGCCGTGCATCAGGCGCTACGCGTGAACCTGCTCCACCTCGCCGCTGAGGATGTAGTGGGACAGGCGGTCGGCGGAGAGGTCGGCGGCGAGCAGGTCGATCTGGTTTTGGCCGTTGCGCAGGATACTGACCCGGTCGGCAACCGCGACCACATCCTTCATGCTGTGGCTGATGAGAATGACGGTCTTTCCGCTCTGCTTGAGCGAGCGCACCAGTTCCAGAACCTGTTCGGTCTCGCGCACGCCAAGCGCTGCGGTCGGCTCATCAAGAATGACAATATTGGCGTTCCAGCGCAGCGCCCGGCAGATCGCAACGGCCTGCCGCTGGCCTCCGGACAATTCCTCCACCTTGATGTTCATGTCGGTGATCGACTTGTTCAACTGGGACATGTAGCCCGCAGCGTCCTGGCGCATCTTCTTCTTGTCGAGCATGCGTATGCCCAACACGTTTTTGGTCAGCTCCGCCCCCATGAAGATATTTTCATAGATGCTCATGCGGGCAGCCACAGCCAGATCCTGGTGGATTGTCGCCAATCCGGCTTTCAGGGATTCTGTCGGCGTGGTGAACCGACAGGGGGCCCCATCGATGACGACCTCCCCCCTGTCGGGCATTTCAACACCAGCCAGAACTTTGATGAGGGTGGATTTTCCGGCGCCATTGTCGCCGCAAATCGCGTGCACCTCACCCTCGTGAATATCGATACTCACGCCGCGCAGCGCTTCCACCGCACCGTAGTTCTTGTAGATATTGCGTGTCGATATTTTCACAGGCATGAGATGTTCCATCAATGAAATGGCTTGGTCGAGGCCGCTCAGTTCAGATACTGATCGACATTGTTTGCATCGACAAGGATCGCCGGTTTGAACAGGTAAGGTCCTGCCACCACCTCTTCCTTTTTCTTGCCGTCAACGGCAATGGCTTTCATGGAGTCCACGGCTGCGGTCGCCATGTCTTCCAGAGGCACGGCCACTGTTGCCGTCATCATGGAATCGGGTGATTTGATGCGGCGGAAGACTTCCTGACCACCATCAATGGACACCAGGGACACATCGCCCTTTTTCATGCCGCTCTCGATCAGCAGATCATCAATGATGAAGGCCTGGCCGTCGAAGGAAGCCCAGATGCCCTTGTACTGACCGGCTTTCTGCAGGATCAGCGCGCTCATGCCGTTGCGCACGTCGTCCTGCCAGCTCTTGGTGCGGGCCATGGAGTGGGAGCCGACAACGCTAACGGTTGGATTTTCCGCAAGCACGACGTCCAGCATGATGCCGCGGATACGGGCGCCGGCATTGGATTCAAATCTCTGGGCCAGAATGCCGCCTTCAAAATCAATCGTGCCGAGCAGGTAGACAGCCGCTTCAGCGCCGACAACAAATTCATTGGGCTGCACATCGAACAAAGTGTGCGGGCTTGAGCCACTGGAAATGGTGATGACGGGAATACCCGCATCTTTGGCGTCCTGGAACTGGGCATCGAATTGCACAGGTTTGGACATGCAAAGAACCATGCCGTCGACCTTTTTCTGGATGAGGTTTTCGATTTGCTCGGCATGGGTCTGCAAGGATCCGTTGGAGTTGAGGACCTGTGTGTCCCAACCGAATTCCTTGGCCCTGGCCTCGGCTGTGTTTGAGCAGCGGGCGTGTGTTTCTGCGGACATCTGGAACGCCACGATACCGAGATCGAATGCGGCGGCTTGACCGGAAATCAGAGCTGCACCCAACACTGCGGCTGCACCCATCAATGTTTTGAACCTATTCATAATTGTTCCCCTTTTTAAGACAGTACGGTTACAGAGCGAAAGCCGCTCTCTTCAAGACGGATGCCGAAACGGCAACCGAGGCTACGATGATGATCCCCAGCATGATGTCCTGGATGTAATATTGGGCCCCGAGAAGTACGAGGCCGTTTGACAGCACGACAATGATGAGTGCGCCGACAATCGTTCCCAGGATATTGGGTTTGGCTGGTGTGAACATCGTCATTCCCAACAGGGTGGCCGCTATGCCGTTGAGCAGAAAGTCTCCGGCCATTTGCGGTGCTGCTGATGATAGATTTGCCACAAGAAATACAGCTGTCAGTCCTGCGGCAAGGCCTGACAATGCAAGGCCAAGAATTTTGCTCTTTCGTGTGTTGATGCCGGACCGGCGGGCCGCTTCCTCGTTTTCGCCCGTCGCCTGCAGATGTATTCCGGTCTTTGTCTGGGTGGACAGGAAGAAGGACAGGGCAACGATGGCCAGCGTAAACAGGATGATCACCGGCACCGGCCCTATCTTGCCCCTGCCGAGGAACAGAAAATCGGGATCCCAACGACCGACAAATGCGACACCACCGGTGATCATGAATGCCAGTCCATTGGCGACCGATGCGGTGCCCAGGGTGGAAATAAGGGACGGGACCTTAAGGTATGTCACCAGATAGCCATTGAGCAATCCGGCAAACAGCCCCATGGCAAGGCCGGCGGACACCGCCAGCGGCCATGGATAGGCCGCCTGCATCAGACTGCCGATGACAACGGCCGACAGGCTGCAGACATTGGCGAATGAAAGATCCAGCTCAGAGGCGATCAGTGCGAAGGTAAAGCCGATCGACAGAACCATCAGGAAGCTCACCTGTTTGAGCACATTGAGCAAATTTGCTGTCGAGGCAAAATTCTCTGCAAACACCATCAGGAACGCAAAGAGGACCAGTCCGGCAAACAGGGTTCCATATTTTTCGATGGCGTGTTTGGGTATCATCTCAGAACTTCCCTGTTGGCTGAGCGCGCTGCAAAAGACCGACAACTTTGCCACGCGAACCGATCAGGGCAGATGCCCTGTCGCCTTTGCCATTGTCCTGGCTGTATGGGTCCATGAAAAGAACTTTCACCGGTTTTTTCCGTTATTGCTGCGCGACAGTGGCGCTTTGGATCTGGAAATTCGATGCGAGATGGATTCGAGCGTAGCGCCTGCTTCTTTGAAAATCTCAAATCGCTCACCATAAATCTCCTGCACCGCCGCATCGGGCGTATACCAGATACCCTTTGCCATGATCCTTTGTGTGATGTCACTGATCTGGCCGGAGTCGGAACACGCCAGACTGGCCGCACCGATGAGGCCGGATTCACTGGCCTGTGGCACGAAAATGGGACGACCCAGAATATCGGCTTTCAATTGGCAAAGGATGGCGTTGTTCGCCAGGCCGCCTGACAGGCACAAATGGTCGACAGGCCTGCCTGCTGCGGCTTCTGCGCGCTCCAGTATGATCCGCGCCAGGAAGTTGATGCCTTCGGCGACCGCACGAATGAAATCGCGCGACTCATGCGATCCATCCAGTCCGACAAAGGCCCCACGCAAGTCAGCGTCCCAAAACGGCGTCCTCTCCCCATCCAGATAGGGCAGGAAAAGAGGTGGTGTCCGGTCGCTCTCGAACGCCCATTCAATCATGTCTTCAATGGACTGGCCTTTGCAGAACCTGTCGGCAGCCCATTGCAACCGGGATGCTGCCCCCTGGGTCGGTCCCCCCAATTGCCATTGCCGCGGCCCCCATTGAACCGAAATCAGCCCGTCAGATTTGAATTGCGTTTCGGTGATGACGCCAAAGACATCGCTGGTGCCCGAAATACCGTAGCCCGTGCCGGGGTTGAGCCCGCCGGAGCCCAGGACGCAGCCCCAGGTATCGGTCGATCCGCACAGAACCGGTTTTCCGGCAAGCTTTTCCAAGGCGCCTGGCAGCCCTTCGCGAACCACGCCCACCTGCGAGAACGGACTGCGTTTTTTCGGGCATAGGGCGGGGGCAATTGCCAGCGCATCAAGTGTATCGTGATCGCCCTCCAGCGCTTGGAAGAATTCCGCCAGCATATTTTGCGAAATGCGGTCTGAGCAGGCTACACCGGTCAATTGCAGATTGAGATAGTCCTTCGGTTCAATCACCATCTTCACCTTGGCCCAGACGTCCAGCTTTTCCGCTTGCAGCCAAAGCATCCGGGCAATCGGATGATAGGGGTTCAAATTTGGAAGTCTGCGCGAAACCTCCGGCGAAACCCTGCCCAAAAAGCGCTCAAGTGCGCCTGCTCCCCGGGAATCCTGAAAGGTAATGGCCGGATGAACAACATGGCCCTGTGCGTCAATCGGCACCTGCGTCCGCGTAAAACCGCAGCCGGCGATAGCCTCGACCCTGCCAAGGTCAGCACCCTGCTGCTGCAATTGCCCGCATGCTTCCTGAAACGCCTGCCACCAGATAGCCGGATCGACTTCGAACTCGCCCTCGGTGCTCCTGGAAATCTCCAGCGGCAGGCGCACCATCTTTTCGATGTCACCTTGCCGCGAGACCACAGCAACTCTCAGGCTGCTGCCCCCAAGGTCATAGGCCAATACCCCCGTGGCCAGCCCCCCCGTCATTGCTGCAGCCCCGGAATTAGGCGGCCAGCCCTCCGTTCAGCAATATCCATATCGCTTTGAGACATGTCATGGGTCATTTTGCTACCGCTGGTCAGAGCGTCTTCCCGATTTCATATGCATTTCCATCAACTCTTCATCGACATCTTGTCCAATTGCGTCAAAGGCATTGTGGCGGACAGGCTTTGGTCCAGAACGGATCACGTGCGCGGGAGGCATCATGATCGCGATAGCCAGCAGGTGCAGGTTCCACGTCGCCCCACCAGCCATGGGCGCAAACGGAACGCCAGGCCATCTGATCCTCCAAGGTCCGATCATCATTGTCATGGGCTTTCTTGAGCCGCAACCAAGCGGCGCGGACCGCCTCGTCGTGACTGTCTGACGGGTCGTTGCAGTAGTCGTAGAAGGCCCCGGTCAGCATTTCCATTTCAAGAGCAATGTCCGGCCACTCGTGCCGGTTCAGATGCCAGGCTTCCAGCCATTCGCCAACAACGGCTTCAATCGCTTCATGGCGAGGCGCATTGGCAGATTTGCGTGTGGTCGTCAGCATGTGGCGAACCAGTTCAGAGGCCGCATGATCCGTTCTGGCTCTGCGGGCCGCCGCCTTCATGTCTTCAATCGAACGTTCTGATCGTTCGCTCAACTCTTCAAGCATATGTCCCACTAATCCATGTATCCCGGTTTGCCGCCATTTTGGTCAAGCGCACGGACCGCACTTGCCATCCGCTCGAACATCGCTTCGGCATTCAAAGTCGCGACGACATGTGCATTCGGCTTTGCGCTGCTGCGCCCCCACCAGTCAATAGTGGATCTGCCGACGGTGGTGCCTTCGGCCATCTCTATTTCAACATTGCAATCGCGACCTTCAAAAAGCTCGGGCCAAAGCAGATAGGCAATGACACAGGCATCATGCATGGGATGTCCATCGTCACCACCCAGCGCTGCACCACCCGGACGTTCGCGCCTGAGCATCGAGACAATCTGACGGCCGACAGGGGCTTGTCCGTCAAATCCCGCCAGGCGCGCCGGTGTGGCAACGGCCTGATAGGTGGCATTCAACGGAAAAAGCACGATCGGCACCCCGGAAGCAAAAACAATGGACGCGGCATGCGGGTCAACGAAAAAATTGAACTCCGCAGCTGCCGTCATATTGCCCAGATCACGGGCACCACCCATGATGATACATTGTTCGATCTTGTCACTGATATCGGGCGCTTGGACCAGAGCAAGCGCAATATTGGTCAGCGGCCCGAGGGCACACAGGGTGATCGGGCGATCACTGTGACGTAGCGTATCGATCAGAAATGCCACGGCGTGTGCCTGCTGCTGCCCTTGGCGCGGCGCCTCCAGCGCCATGCCGGCAAGGCCGTCAGCGCCGCAGATGAACTCGGCGGTGTGAAGCGGCCGCAGGATCGGCCTGGGGCATCCCTTGAATACAGGCACCTCGGGGCGCCCCGCAAGCTGGCAGATTCGCAGGGCATTGATGCATGTCTGATCGACCGGCACATTGCCCGCAACGGTCGTGACACCGCACACCTCGAGACAATCGGGCGTGCTCAATGCCAGCAACAAAGCGAGCGCGTCGTCCTGACCGGGATCGGTATCGATGATGATCTTGCGGTTCATGCTCCCCCTCGCTTCTATGCCTGAGACACCTTTGGGTGACATCAACGTTTCTGTACCAATGCAACCCTGGCCTTCGGCCAAAGCAAATTCCGAGAGCTTTCAAACCATGCTTGCCCGTACTTGCAAGAATATTCACAAACCAGCTTGAGCGGCCCTGCAATTTACCTTAGCGTCTAAGATACTTTCTCAATAAGGGATATGACACAATGAATGTCAAGACGCCAAATCCGGCACAAGCTGAGGAAGCTCGCACACGTCAACTTGCCCTTCTCGACCAGACCATGCGCGCCGCCGGGGCGCAGAGAATTCTCTATAGCGCCTTATTGGCAAGCAAATTGGGTCTGCGTCAAACTGATCTCGAATGTCTTTTCATCATCACCTTGGGCGAGGACGTGACGCCTGGCCGGCTGGCCGAAGAAACGGGTTTGACCACCGGCGCGATTACCGGTGTTGTCGACCGCATCGAGAAACGCGGATATATCAAACGGGTGCGTGATCCATCCGACCGGCGGCGCATCTTCCTTCAGCCGGTTGCGAAACGAATTTCTGAAATACGCGCGGCAAACCGGCAGATGCACGATCTGTGGATGCGCGAATTGGTCAAATATTCCGATGGGGAACTGGAATTGCTTCTGGACTTTGCCAAAAACAACTACCGCTCCGCAGTGGCCGCAACCATTGCTCTGCAAAAGGGAGATTTCCCCAAGGGCGGCGATTCTGCTCAGGCGGACCGGCCACAGGAGAAATCACAATGAGCGGCGCGATGGCGGGCAAGCGCGTCATCGTGACCGGCGGCGCCGGATCACTCGGCCGGGCGCTGTGCGATGCTTTTCTGGCGGAAGGCGCGTGCGTCGGCTTCACCGCAACGGAAGAAAAACGGGCACGGGAGACAGCAGGATTCATGGCTACCGAGGGACAAAAACCGATTTTCGCCATCGCTGATTTCACCGAGCCGGAAAGCGCCGGCAAAGCGATCTCGGAGCTCGCCGGACAATTGGGCGGTTGTGATGTTCTGATCAACAATGCGGCCATCGGCATCAAAAAGGGGCTTCGGGATGCATCGGCCACGGACTGGATGTCCTCACTGTCGGTCAATGTGGTCGCACCCTATTTCGCGGCGCGTGCCGCTGCAAAGGTAATGGGGCGGGGCGGCGTCATCATTGGCATTGCATCGGAAATGGCGACGCTTGCCAGTGCAAAATCAATGATCTATCCGACCAGCAAGGCGGCTCTCGTTCACCTGTCAAAATGCCTGGCGGCGGAACTGGCGCCGCGTGGCATCCGTGTGGTGACGGTCTCACCGGGCGCCTTTTTGGGCGAAATGCTGCACCGGTCTCTTCCCAAGGGAACGCCGGAAGACCGTCTGGACGAAATCACACGGATCGCCGACAATGTGCCGTTGGGCCATATCGTCCACCCCGAACAGATCGCGCAGACGGTGCTGTTTGTGGCCTCAGAGGCCGCCGCCTACATCACCGGCACCGACATTGCGGTGGATGGGGGAACCAGCATGCCCCGGCGCATTGATCCCGATTGAGACGAAGCTTTTTGCCAGCAGAAAGGGAGCGTGAATATCTTCGCGCTCCCTTTTCAATTTGCAATCACACCGTGATCGATTGTTCAGCTAAGCCTTTGCAAGGCCCATCAGCTATTCACCCTTGGGTGAAGCGAATTTCCAGATGGCGGGCATCAGCAGCGCGGCCAGCGCAATCTTGAATGCTGCGCCGGGAAGGAAGGGGTAAAGACCGAACTGCAGGACAGGCTTGTCCCAACCGATGACAGCGCCAAGCCAGGCATTGCCGAAGGCAAGAATGATGGCCGTGCCGATGGTCATGGCGGCAAGCGTCAGCCACACATTGCGTCCCCAGCCTTTTTCACCAAGCCAGCCAACCGTTGCGGCTGCGGCGACAAAGCCGAGCAAATAGCCGCCCGTTGGTCCGACCATATAGGCAAGGCCCAGGCCCTTTTCCGGTGTGCCGGCGAAGACCGGCAGACCCATGGCGCCCTCGGCGATGTAGAGAGCGAGTGTTGCCGCACCCAGACGCCAGCCAAAGGCCATGCCGATTACCAGAACGACAAATGTCTGCATGGTCATCGGCACCGGGTAGAATGGAACCTGGATTTTTGCGGAAATCCACAATGCAATGCTGCCGACAACAGCCAGTGTCACATGACGCAGCAATGAACTGTCATTCGACCACAATGTGTCTGCCAATGTTTTGGGTGCGTGGGTAATGGTGCTCATTTGTATCCCTCTTGGTTGTGTCGCTCGCAATCAGCGCAATGTGTCACGGATGCTCTGAATCAGAGCTGCCCGGTCGCGCCGCGCTGACAGAGCGGTATGCATGTTGACCTTGATAAATTTGGTTAGCGTATGCGGCTGCAATTGTCCAATGAGATCCATATCGGCGGAAATCACCGTGCCCATCATGAAATAGCCGCCGCCCGAGACCGCATCGCGGTGCAGGACAATGGGTTCTGTGCCGCCCGGTATCTGAATGGAGCCATAGGGGTAACAGGCATCCGTGATGTTGGACGGATCAGAGCCCGCACCAAAGGGCGGTTCGCGATCCACGAATTCGACCGGCGTTCCACCCTGGAAACGATAGCCCATCCTGTCTGCCTCGAGCGCAACCTTCCACGTATCCTTGAAAAACTGCTCGCCTGCCGCTTCCGTCATGCGGTGCCAGTAAAGGCCCGGCAGAACGCGCAATTCCGCCGGTTTGCCCGGGGCTCTGCGCAGTGCGTCAGGAACGCTTGCGCCCTCTTTCACAGACCCGCTGTGCGCACCGATGGGCAATGAATCGCCTGCCATGATGGCCCGTCCATCAACCCCGCCCAGGGCGCCGATTGCATAGGTTGATCGGCTTCCCAGTGCCAGCGGCGTGTCGATGCCGCCGGCAACGGCGATATAGGCGCGGGCACCGGATCGGATATAGTCGAATGTCAGGGTCTGACCCTTCTTGATCTTCAGGGTTGTCCAGGTCTCCTGGACCTCCCCATCAATCATCGGCGGCAGCTCACCGCCGGTGACGGCAATCCATGTATCCTGTGTGAATTCCAGCGCCGGCCCCATGAAGACGGCTTCCAGACAGGCGGCCCCCTCATCGTTGCCAACAAGCAGATTGGCAGCGCGCAGTGCCAATCGATCCATGGCACCGCCCATGGGGATACCGAGATGATAATATCCGGGACGGCCAAGGTCTTGGATGGTGGTCGCCAGACCTGCTGATTTTACATTAATCGGCATTGAGAACCTCCAGAATTTTGGCATTGGTGCCATCAATGTCTTTGTTGAAATCATCCAGTGAAAAGACGACATCGCGAATGCGTGGCTCATAGGTGCCCGCTTCCACCTCGGCGAGGTTTCTGTCGTATTCTTCCCTGTCAATCGGCTTCCATTTGACAATGTCACCGGGCCTGAAGAACACCATGAAGTCCTTCAGATAGGGGGTCTGCTGCGTCGGATCATAGATCGGCATGGGCGTGACGCCAAACATCTGGTAGCCACCGGCGCCGCGGACGGAATAGACACAGGAGAAGCAGCCGCCATAGCCAACAGTCAGTTTCGGGGTGTCCGTGCGTGGTCGCAGATATTTGGGCACCTGAATTTGCCGTGCCCGATCAACCATCTGGTAGAGAAATGGCAGGCCCGACACAAAGCCCACCATCGATACGAACCATGGAGAGCCGGAATGGGCTTCGATGAAATCCTCGACGCTGGCGTAATTGTTGATACGCGCGGCATATTCGATATCGGTTGAGTCCGGGTCCTGGTGGCGTTCACGGAATCGCATCAAGGTCTCATGCGTCCAGGGATCCTGGTAGTAGACGGGTATCTCGATGACCCGCGTATTGAGCACCGGTTCCGACTTGTCAGCAACCTCCTGCATGCGCTTCAATTCGGCCATGAGATCATCGGGATGAACAAGATCTGGATTGAACTTGATCTGGAATGAGGCGTTCGCCGGACAAATTTCCGTCACGCCCCTGATATCGGCATCACGAACGGCATTCGTCATGGAAAGCGCCATGAAGAATGCTTCAAGAGACATTTCTTCGCTGACTTCCACAAAGATATGCTCGTCCCCACCAAAAGTGTATCTCAAGCTCATTATGCACCTCCCTGTTGGATTGCGAGTTTGTCGGCATTGGCTTCAAGCCATGGCTCCAGCCATTTCGTGTGGACGGCACCGGCCTGGACTTCCGGCGCATTGGCCAGAGCCGTGAAGAGCGGGGTCGTCGTTTTCAGATCGCCCATATGCAGTTCGGCAAGGGCGCGTTTCAAACGGACAATCGCCTTTTCGCGTGTATCTGCGGTGACAATCAGCTTGCCGAGCAGCGAGTCATAAAACGGTGGGATCTGATAACCCTGATAGACCATATGATCAAAACGCACGCCCGGCCCGCCGGGAATGCGCAGATCGCCGACGATGCCCGGGAATGGCATGAAATTGTTTGCAGGATCCTCGGCATTGATACGCACTTCAATGGCGTGGCCGCGTATCTTGACGTCGTCCTGTTTGATGGCCAGCGGTTCACCACCGGCAATCCTGATCATTTCAGCCAGAAGGTCGATACCGACGATGCTCTCGGTGACCGGATGCTCCACCTGGATGCGGGTGTTCATCTCGATGAAATAATAATCGCCGGTCTGATCGTCATAGAGATATTCGATCGTGCCTGCGCCCTTGTATTTCACCGCCGCTGCCAGGGCGACAGCCGATGCGCAGAGCTTTTCGCGAACAGCCGGTGTCAGCGCTGAAGATGGCGCTTCCTCCCAGACCTTCTGGCGACGACGCTGCAGGGAACATTCACGCTCATAACAATGGATGAAATTCTCACCGTCACCCAGAATCTGAACTTCAATGTGACGGGCCCGTTCAATCACCTTCTCCAGATAAAGCCCGCCATCGCCAAAGGCGGCCTCCGCTTCGGCAGCGGCCTGGGGTGCAAGACTCATGAATTCCGCTGCATTGGCAGCAATCCGGATGCCCCGGCCGCCGCCACCTGCAGTGGCCTTGATCATGATCGGATAACCAATCTCATCAGCCAGTTTCTCGGCCTCGGCAAGGTCGTCGATCAGCCCATCACTGCCCGGTACGGTGGGCACACCTGCCTGTTTGGCCGCCTGGCGCGCCGACGCCTTGTCGCCCATGCGACGGATGACATCGCCGGAAGGCCCGACAAATGCCATGCCGGCAGCCGCGACAGCATCAGCAAATTCTGCGTTCTCGGCCAAAAACCCATAGCCCGGATGAATGGAATCGCAGCCGGTCTCTTTTGCCGCATTGAGCACTGCCTCAACATTCAAATAGGATTTTTTTGCTGGCGGCGGACCAATTTCAATGGACTCGTCGGCCATTTCCACGGCCAGAGAATCGGCATCCGCAGTGCTGTAGACCTGAACCGTCCTGACACCCAGTTCCCGGGCGGCACGAATGATGCGGACGGCAATTTCACCGCGATTGGCGATCAGAATTTTGGAAAGTGCCATTGTGATTCCGATCAGGTTTCGATTTCGACCAAAGTCACGCCAGGCGCGATGGCCTCTTCATTGTCCACCGTGAAGGCGGTGATCGTGCCATCGGCATCGCTGGCCACCGGATGAAATGACTTCATCACCTCGATCAGTCCGATGACATCACCTTTGGCCACGCTGTCACCCACTTCCTTGTAATTTGGCTCGGAAGGAGACGGTTTGCGGTAAAAGACACCGGGCAGCATCGCTTTGACTTCATGTTTGCTCATCATTTTCTCCATCAAGTTTCAGGTCTATGCACGTCATCAGGCGGCCTTCATATAGGCATCCAGCGAGGCCTTCACGTTCTGTGCTATGGCGATGACATTGGGCGTGTCGGAATGAATGCAGATTGTTTTGGCCTGGACGGCCACTTCGGTTCCCGCCGTGGTGACCACAATTCCATCGCGCACCGCGCGCAGTGCCTTTTGTCCCACGGCCTGCGGATCAAGAGCCGGATGCTCGCGTGTGATCAGCAGCTTTCCTGTCTCGTCATAGTCAAGATCGGCGAAGAACTCGGAGACAAATCCAAGTCCGCGCGCCGTATAGATCTCCTCATGCAAGGTGCCACTCAGTCCAAAAATGGGCACCTCGAAACTTTCACAGGCATCGCATATGGCCTGCGCGATATGCTCTTCGCGCGCCGCCATGCCATAGAGCGCACCATGTGGCTTCATGTGTGAAAGACTGACGCCTGCCACGTCGAGAAAACCTTTCAGGGCGCCGATCTGATAGATGACGATATTGGCCAATTCATCACGGTCGATCTTCATTTCCCTGCGCCCGAAACCGGGCAGATCGGGAAGGGAGAAATGCGCGCCGACCTTGACATTATGCTTCTTGGCCAGTTCCACGGTCTTGCGCATGTGGTTGGGGTCGGAACCATGAAACCCGCATGCCACATTGGCCTGTGTGATATAGGGCATGACGCCTTCGTCATCACCCATCACGTAGAGGCCGAAACTTTCTCCCATGTCGCAATTGATATTGATAGTCATGGCAAAATTCCTCAGTCTTTCAAAGAAGCAACGTAACGCAGGCGGATCTGATCGGCGATGACGGCCAGAATGAGCAAACCGCCCAGAACAACCGTTTGCAGATAGGATTCTATGCGGGCGAGATTCATGCCGTTCTGGACAAGTCCGATGAACAGAGCACCCAGAACAACATTTTCCATCCGCCCGACACCACCGCGCAAACTGACGCCTGCAATGACACAGGCGGCGATCGATTGCAGCGGCATGGAGGCGCCGATATTGGCCTCGCCAGTATCGAGCCGCGCCGTCAGCAACATGCCGGCCACCGCAGCCAGGGCGGCGCAGAGAACATAGGTCCACAATAATGTGGATCTGGTGTTGATACCGGAGAGTTGCGCCGCCTTGAGGTTTCCGCCAACAGCATAGATATAGCGTCCGAAACGGGTCCGGTAGAGAAACACGAAGAGCAGCACGGCGATGATGGCCGCGACATAAATCGGTGAGTGGATCCCGAACAGCGTTCCAAATCCGAAAATGTCACCAAAGGCCTGCGGCATGCCGTAAACCGGCGTACCACCTGTCAGGAACAGCGCGACACCAAAGCCCACGGAGGTCATCCCCAGAGACATCATGAAAGGGGAAACACCAAAGAATGCCACGCCAATGCCGTTGCAAACACCAATGAGCGTTCCGGCAGCAACGCCGGCGATGCAGCCGAGCGCAATGGCCAGCCAGATCGCATCGGGCATGGCCGCGTAGACGCTGGCCATGACCAGGGCGCCGACCACAGAAGTCAGGGCGAGGATCGTGCCCACCGACAGGTCAAATCCGCCCGTCAGCAGCGCCAGCATCTGCCCCATCGAGACGATCATCAGATAGACAGACTGTCGCAACACATTCATCAGATTTCGACCGGTCAGGAAGTTATCCGACATGGATGCAAAAACGATAACGGCAATGACCAGCAGGAAGGGCAGAATGCCCAATTTGACAAAAAGTCTCTTGGACATTTCCGCCAACCGTCCCGGCGAAATGGATGAAGATGGATTTTGGTCAGTCACTTACGCGGCCTCCCTTTCAAAAAAGTGCGACAGCAGATTGTTTTCGGTGATTTCGTCATCTGCCAGCTCGGCCTGAATCTTGCCGCGGTAGAAAACGTAAGCACGGTTGGTCAGATGCAATATCTCGGGCAGATCCGATGAAATCAGAACGATGGCCACACCTTGCTCACACAGTTCAGCGATGAAGGCGTAGATGGCGGCTCTGGTGCCGACGTCCACACCAACCGTCGGCTCATCAAAGACGATGAGATCGAAGGTGCGTGTAAGGCTGCGCGCCAACATGAGTTTTTGCTGATTGCCTCCGGAGAATTGGCCCGCCTCGCGTTCGATCTTGCGCGGCGACAGGTTGAGCTGATCGGCCAGATCACTGGTGATTTTCTTCTCGGCGCGTCTGTTGAGAAAGATGCCATTTGAAAATGGCGGGACATCCAGCGACGCGGTGCTGATATTCTCGCGCGCCGGGCGCATCATCATCAGCCCGTCCGAGCGACGGTCCGACGGCAGATACATGAAACCGCGCTTTAACATGTCACGTGTCTTTGGTTTTGCCACCGCTTCACCCTTGAAGCGGATTTTTCCGCTTTCGATGGCCAGCGAGCCAAAACAGGCCTGGGCAAATTTTGATTTCCCCGAGCCGACCAGTCCTGCAAAGCCGACAATCTCGCCTCGCCTGACGGTCACGGAAGCGCCATTGACGCCGCCGGCTCCCGGTGTGTGCAAGTCATCGACCTGGAGTATGATCTCGCCGGGCTTGAATTTGACCTTCGGAAAGATCTGCCCGACAACGCGGCCTGTCATCAGCGTTACGAGATCATCATCGCTGGTGGTTTTTGCATCGACCGTGTCGATGTATTTTCCGTCTCTCAAAATGGTAATGCGATCACCGATCTCGCGGATTTCGGCCATGCGATGGGTGATGTAGATAATCCCGACCCCACGCTCCTTCAGCCTGTTGACCAGCCGGAACAATTGTTCGGTCTCGTGGTTGGTGAGAGACGCAGTGGGCTCATCCAGAATCAATACGGAGGGTTCGGTGCGAAAAGCCTTGGCGATTTCCACCATCTGCTGCTCTGCACGGGTCAGATGATCGACACGGCGCCCTGGCGCCAGGTGAAAATCGAGGTCCTGCAGAATGGCCTCGGCCTTGGCCCTTTGTTGCCCCGGCTGAAGCAATCCACCTCTGGTGGGTTCAGCGCCAAGGAACATGTTTTCGGCAATTGTCATTTGCGGGATCAGCGAGAATTCCTGAAAGACCGCGCTAATGCCCAACTCACGCGCCTCGTGCACGCTGGCCAGATTGGCCTCCTGGCCATTAAACAGAATTTTGCCGCTGGTCGGCGTATTGGCGCCGGCGAGCATCGAAATCAAGGTCGATTTTCCAGCCCCATTTTCCCCGAAAAGAACGTGAACCTCACCGTGCCGAAGCTCGAAATTCATATTGTCCAGGGCGCGAACCCCGGGATAGTCCTTGGTCAGGTTCACGGTCTGGAGGAGTGGATGCGCATTGCTGGAATGCGCATCCCCTTCAAGCCGCTGGGCGGGAGAAACCCTGGCTTTGTCCGTCATTTTCAGTCAACCCGGAAAACAGGTTTGAAACCGTCTGGTGCCAATGTGGAAGAGGCATCAAAGTCTTTCAGGTTATCTGTATTGACGACGTAAAGTGCCGGACCCACATGTTTCTCATAGGGTTCGCCTTCGAGTGCACGCACCGCAATATCCACGGCAATGCGACCCTGCAGAACCGTTGAATCGGTCGGGGCTGCAACGATCTGACCACGGGCCAGGCCCTGGGCGACGCCCGGCGTGAAGTAGTAGGATGCCACTTTGACCTTATCGGTCAGACCACGGGAGCGCAAAATCGGAACAGCTGCTTCGGCTGTGACAGCCGTGCCGACAACATAGGCAAGATCGGGATGGGCTTCCAGTGTATCTTCAACCAGCTTGGCCTGTACTTCCTTGCCGGTGTCACCATATTTGGTTTCGACCAGGTCGATGTCACTGCCTTCGATGGCACCGATAAAGCCGGTGTTTCCAGCTTCAACCCAGCCAGCGCCGGATGGTCCGGGGAACCAGGCAACCTTCACCTTGCCGCTGCCGGCGGGATGAAGCTTGGCCAGATATTCGCCGGTTTTTGCACCCATCTCGCCAAATGAAACAAGCGATTTGGCGGTGATTTCCGGAGAGGAGATACCGTTGATCACATCGATCACCGGAATATTCTTGGCGCGCACTTCACTGATGACATTGTTCAGACCATCGGCAGAAATGGCACCGATGATGACGGCCTGCGCACCCGCTGCGACACAATCTTCAATCTGCGATATTTGTTTGTTGAGTTCGGTATATCCGCCAGCCTCGACAACCTGCATCTTCACACCAAGGCGTTTGGCTTCTTCGGTCACACCATAATCAACGCCGAGCCAATAGGCGTCTTTCATATGGGGAAACGAAACGCAGATTTCCCAAGGCTTGGATGCCTTGGCCAATGGTGTGTAGTCAATGTCACGGCGCGGGCTGTTCATGTCAAATGCCGGTTCCCAAACCTGGACCGGGGCGGGAAACCAATCGGATGCCGAAGCACCCGGAGCAGCAACAGCAAAAATTGCTGCTGTGGCCATCAGGCCTGTGATGAGCTTTTTCATGAGATATTCCTTCACTTTTGGTTGAACGAATTCGTTGAGTTGCACTTATTCACCATGCTGCGACCCACTAATGGGCCGTTTGTCCTCGCTTTGATGGTAGTGGGGCCAGTGCCATATTGTAAAATATGAATTACAATGCCACTATTTCTGAAAATCAGAGGCATTTGGAAAAAGCCGAAACCAGCTGCGACAGGTAATCGAAGATGAAAAAATCGCTGAAAATATGCAAGCAGTTGTATCCTATGGATATTTTTTGAATTACTTGCTAGTTGCACAAATTTTCAGCTTCGACTGATAGTTGCTCGTAATTCGTTCTTTATCTGAAATTTTTATATCCGCATTGGAATATTAGATGGAACCCTCGCTCCGCCAGATACGCTACTTCCTTGCAACGGCCAATGCCGGACAGGTCTCCAGAGCGGCAATGGATATGAATGTATCACAGTCGGCCATCACCACAGCAATCAAGACTCTGGAAGAAATTATCGGGACTTCGCTGTTTGATCGTCATTCAAATGGCGTCACCCTGACCTATGAGGGAAACCTGTTTCTGGAACATGCGATGCATATCGTTGAATCGGTGGAAGAGGCCGTGCGCATTCCCCGGCGCATCCGGGAAGATGTAAAAGGATCGATCAACATCGTCGTCACCTACACCATCTCGGGCTATTTCCTGCCACCATTCCTCTCGCGCTTTTCCCGCGCCTTCCCGAACATCAAAATCAATCTGTCGGAGGCTGATCGCGCCACCATCGAGGAGGGTCTGATCACCAACGGCTTCGACCTGGCGGTGATGCTGACATCCAACATTGTCAATCATGAGGAATTGTCCCACGATACATTGTGGCGATCGCGACGGCGCTTGTGGGTGGACGCTCACCACAAGTTCCTGAAAGTTCCGTCCCTGACTTTGCAGGATATTGCCGCAGAGCCCTACATCATGCTGACGGTTGATGAGGCAAGCAATACCGCACAGCGCTACTGGAACCGGACCCCGCACAAACCCAATACGATTTTCCGCACGTCATCCGTCGAGGCTGTCAGAAGCCTCGTTGCCAACGGCATGGGAATCTCCATCCTGTCCGACATGGTGCATCGCCCCTGGTCGCTGGAAGGCCGGCGCGTCGAGGTCATTGAAGTCGCCGACAAGATCCCGACCATGGATGTGGGCATGGCCTGGCATCACACAAAGGAACACAGCGAGGCAGCTAAAGCCTTTATCGAATTCATGCATCTGGGCATGGGCGCCAGCCACTCCCACAGCTTCATCGGCAGTGAAGGCCGAATGCGGCTGTAAAGTGGTTTGTCCTCAATGTGAACCATTCAATTCAACCCCATAGAAAGGCGAGATCGCACATGTGTAACGCAAAGACTCCTGGAACGGCTGTGCCAACGGTTTTTATCGATAATGAGCGCACGCGCGTGACCGAATGGCGGTTCAAGGCGAAAGGCGACAATACCGGCTGGCACCGGCACCAATACGATTATGTCGTTGTTCCACTGTTTGACGGAATCCTGGAAATAGATACTGCAGATGGTAAGCGGATCACTGCGCCGATGAAAAACGGTGCACCCTATTACCGGGAACTTGGCGTCGAGCATGATGTCATCAATGGCAATGACTTCGAATGTGCCTTCGTCGAGATCGAGTTTCTGCAGCAGAAATAGGTCTGCTGCTCAGCGTCGTTGGGCCTATAGGCCTGACGAAACGATTCCAACAGGCGACGTCTGGCATACGCCCTTCGGAACGCCGATGCCGCCGGTTTGAATTTCCCGGCGGCAGCGAATTGATCCAGATGTCAAAATGCGCTCAGTCAGCAGGCCGTGCTGCGGTTTTCAGGTATTCTATGATACCGGAAAAATCCTTGCCTGAACCGCCCTCTTCCAGAAAACTCTGGTAGAGCCGCATGGCGTGTTCGCCCATCGGGGTCGCCTGCCCCGTGCCGGACGCCGCCTGCTGCGACAGGCCGAGATCCTTGAGCATGAGTTCAGCGGCAAATCCCGGTTTGAAGTCATGATCAGCCGGACTGTCGGGGCCGATGCCCGGAACCGGGCAATAATTGTTCACCGACCAGCAAAAACCTGATGACGTGGAAATCACGTCAAAGGCCGCCTGAGCGGAAAGCCCCAGTTTTTCTGCTAGCGCGAAGGATTCACAGGCACCGATCATTGAAATTCCCAGCAGCATGTTGTTGCAAATCTTGGCGGCCTGCCCTGCACCGCTTGCGCCGCAATGGACCAGTTTGCCGCCCATGATGTCGAGGATCGGAGAGGCCTTGTCGAAGGCTTGCTTCTCTCCGCCGACCATAAAGGTCAATGTGCCTGCCTGCGCGCCGCCGGTGCCACCCGATACCGGTGCGTCGAGCAGTCGAAGACCGGATTTTTCTGCCATTTCACTTGCTGAGCGAGCACTTTCCACGTCGATGGTGGAGCAATCGATGATGACAGCGCCGCTGGCCGCTGCCGGTACGATTTCAGCCATGACCGCCAGGACAATGGGACCATTGGGCAGCATGGTGACGACAAATTCGGCGTCGCTGACCGCCTCGATGGCGCTCGCCGACGCTGTCATTCCCTCACGGGCAGCCGCCTCCATTGCAGCTGTCACCCGGTCGAAGGCGTGCACATCATGGCCCGCTTTTTTCAAATTGACAGCCATTGGCAGGCCCATATTGCCAAGTCCGATAAATGCGATTTTGCTCATGCCACGACATCCTGTTTCAAATTGAGTTCATCCGCGCCGGGCGATGCCATCCTGACATCCATCTCCGGGCGCAAGGTCTTTCAGCCGCCCCGTCCGCTCTGTGGGATCGCGGCGTCCATTGATCGTCAACGTTCCTCGAGCATATGGCGGGCAACAATGACCCGCATGATTTCATTGGTCCCCTCAAGGATCTGGTGCACTCTGAGGTCACGCACGATCTTTTCCAGGCCGAAGTCGGCGAGATAGCCATAACCACCGTGAATCTGCAGCGCATCATTTGCCACCTTGAAGGCGGCATCCGTGACGAAGCGCTTGGCCATGGCACAATGTTTGCTGGCATCCGGAGCGCCCGCATCCAACTTTGATGCGGCCTGATAGAGGAAGATGCGGGCGGCCTGAAGTTCGGTCTCCATGTCCGCCAACTTGAATTGCAACGACTGAAAGTCAGCAATGGGCCGCCCGAAGGCCTTGCGTTCGCGGGCATAGATAACAGCCTTGTCGAGCGCCGATTGCGCCGCGCCAAGGGCGCTGGCAGCGATGTTGAGACGGCCACCGTCGAGACCTGCCATGGCATAGCGGAAGCCCTTGCCCTCTTCGCCCAGCAAATGGTCTGCTGTGACGCAGCAATCATCGAAACGCACCTCGGATGTCGGTTGCGCCTTCCAACCCATCTTGCGTTCATTGGCGCCGAAAGAAAGACCTGGGGTGCCGTTCTCGACCAGCACAGCCGACACACCTTTTGGCCCGCTGTCCCCGGTGCGCACCATGGCGAGATAGAGATCGGAACGCCCGCCCCCGGATATGAAGGATTTCGTGCCGTTGAGTTTCCAGCCGTTGCCGTCGCGCTCTGCGCGTGTCTGCAAGGACGCGGCATCAGAGCCCGCCCCCGGCTCGGTCAGACAATAGGAGCAGATCAGCTCCATGGCACAGAGTTTCGGCAGCCAATGCGCGCGTTGCTGCTGCGTGCCGTAATTGTCGATCATCCAGGCGCACATATTGTGGATTGAAATGAATGAGCCAACGGAGGGACAGCCGGTCCCGAGCGCCTCGAAAATCAGCACGGCGTCCATTCGGCCAAGGCCTGAACCGCCGACATCCTCGCGGACATAAATGCCACCGAGCCCGAGTTCACCCACCGAGCGGATGACGTCTTCGGGAAAATGTCCCGTTTCGTCCCATTCGATGGCCTTCGGCGCGAGTTTATCCGCAGCCAGTGAAAGCGCCATATCGCGGATTGCGCCCTGTTCCTCGCTCAGTTCAAAATTCATTGCCGGTCCTCATTGCTTTGGCTGCATGGCGCCTATCAGTTCCTTAAAGGATTTGCCATCAGATGTGCCTGGGCGCAATGGCAGCGTCTTGCGGCAAATGCGCAAGACATCTGCTGCGTGCGGATCCAGATCACACAAGCCGGAACTGCGCCAAATTGGCCAACCTCCTGATACTCTCCTCCAAAGAGCCATGAATTTCATGCACCATAGGCGGTTGGTTGCGCAAATCAACACGCGTGTCTGCGCATCCATTGTGCGCTTATGCTCATGCCACGATGTTTCACGGAAAGTGACTTACGGTCGTTTAACCCAATGGCCAGCAAGCATAGGCCCTGCGGCAAATCCGTCAGTAAAACAGATAAGTACCAGCAATCATCCACAGGCCGGCAATCGTCAGTACCATGCCGGACCCTGTCGTTACCCATTTTTTTCCGGCGGCGACCTTCTCCAGGATCACGTAGAGCGCAAGAGCCGCGATCCACAGAAGGTTCATGATCCCGCCGACAAACAGCAGGGCCATCAGGAACCAGCAGCATCCGAGGCAATTGCCGCCATGCTGGGCGCCCATCACCAAGGCGCCCCGCCCGCCCGGTTTCCAATGATGCATGAAGAAAAACACCGGGTGCCGGCAGTGGCGAAGGCAGGCTTCCTTCAGGGGCGTCAGCTGGTAGGCACCCGCGGCGATCAACACAAGGCCGGCAATTACGGGACTTGCGATCTCCATCATGCCGGTGACCACGCCGACAGTTTCAAGCCCCCATTGCAATGCCGTGGCAAAGGCACTGAAAGCCGCCCATGCAGCAAGATAACCCATCAGAAAGCATGCCGTTGCCGCCAACGGTCGATCCGCAGACTTTTGCTTGCGGGCAATTCCCGCAAAAATGAGGACGGCCGGGGCGGCGCTTGGCACCATCATGGCGATCATCATGACCCACCACATGAAAAAAACGAGCAGCGCGTAAGTGCCGGACCAGACGGCCGGTTGCATCATCATGCCGGGCATCTCGATGGCCATCCGGGTCATGGTGAGCGCCGACATGTTCATTCCGACGCCCCACACCGTATAGGCAACAGCCAGCACAACGACCAATGCAAGTCCGCCCATCACGACCAGACGGTCGTGCCTGAGCACGGCTTCCAACGGGTTTGCCGAGATCATGTGGGCATTGCCAATGTCCTGTGCTCCAGCGTCAGGCCGCCCAGTCAAAGGGTGCAAAGTGACCATTGCGACGGCCGCTCGTATCGTCCCATTGAATGCCAAAAACATTGAAGCGGCTGCGGGTTGCAAGCGCCAATGCAAGGCGCGCATTGGCCGGATGAGACGTATTGTCCAGGTAGATCGCCTCTCCCTCTTTCACAAGGCTGGGCACGCCTTCAATGGCCTGGTCAACCAGATCACCGGCCATGACGACGCGGTTCAACCCATCCATCTCGAAGGAAATCGGCCGTCTCTCCACACCGGCGAATGTGCTAACGAGAGACCCCAGGACAGCCATCGGCCCACCGATCGAGCCGGAGGTGATTTCGCTGATGGCGTCAACCTGTGCGTCCGATGCATCTTCATCGATGATCAGGCCGGCCGTGAAGTTGCCCTGGTCCATCGGCCCGGGAGACAGCAACATCATGATGAACTTGACGCCACCCAGCGACACGCCGTCTTTCTCACCCCGGTCGATGCGCATGGCGATCGCCACCTTGCAGTCTCCTTCGGTCGGCACGGCTGCACTGTTGGTGGTGATGCATGGACAAAGAAAGTCGCAGTTGCACGTCTCCATATACTCGCCTTCGATACGCCATTTCGACATTTGCTGCGCCTTTTGCCTGAGAAATTACACATGACACCCAGTCGGCAACCGGGTCCGACTTCGCGATATCCGCTTCCGTGTCGGGTGGCATGACAGCAATTTAACGCAAGGCGACCGATTGTCAAAATTCACGACGTCAGCGTTTACAGGTCTGCGATGTTGATCATGGATGCGCTCAACATCTCATGGCGCGGTCGGTTCAGGCAGTTGATGCGGCTGTTAGTGGCGCTTGCGTTCGCACCCTCGCGCGGATTCCCCGCCTCAGGAATACGAAAATTCACCCTTCCCCGTAGGCTTGCATATGCATGTCGATCAAAGCTGCGCATTGCGACGGATGGGTGGAAATCAGGAAATGGTCGGCACCGGGAACAACATGCAATGCACTGTCTTTTATCTGGGCGGCGATGGCTTCCGACAAGTCCACAATGGCCTGATTGGCATAGGCACCACGAACAATGGTGACGGGACTTTTGATGGCGGCATATTCCAACAGGCCTGGCGTAAATCCCATGGCTGTTCGCCAGTCCAGAATATTGGAATAGACCGTATCGCGGCAATAATTCCGGACCGCTTCGGGCAAGGCTGCAAAGGTTCCCGGCTTGCTCCAATAATCAATGATCAGACCGGGCGCATCGGCGTCGCCGGCTGCGAAGGCCTGTTCAAGGCGTTGACCGATCTCTTTGGCCTGCTCTTTCCAGTGAAAATCACCCTGAACAGGCTGCGAATAGACCGGGTTTGCCTCGAAGGTGATGATGCTTTCGGGAGCAATCTTGCCGCTGAGAATGGCTGCAAAAATTGCCAACCCGCCATAGGAGTGGCCAATGATGTGAACCGGTTCGCCCACGCGATCGACCACCCTTGCCACGAAATCCGACATTTCGGACATGTCGCTGGTCGTCTCATTGCGGATCTCCACGGTGCGGCCGTAGCCGGGCAGACTTGTGGTGATCATCCTGTACGAACCTTGGAGAGCCTTTTGGATGCCCCTCCAGGCGGCGCCATTGCTGTAGGACCCGGGAATGAACAGAAGCGCTGGTCCCTCGCCGCGTTCTTCGAACTCAAACGTCATGACATATCCCCCGCTGCGCGCCGCGCCCTTACGATTGGCGCAGCTTTGCAGACTCCCATGCCGATTTACACCGGATTATCAAAGGCGGTTTTCACGGTTACGTCAACCAAAACGCCGGGTGCAGCGCACATCGGCAGTTCCCTTGAGCGAAATCAAGGCTCAGGAGAGGTAAGAGCGTAGACTGAATATCAAGCACACCATCCAACCATTTGGTGCACGTTCTTTTTTCGGACACATGATTCAACACAAAGCGGGGTTTGGCATGAAAGGCGCGATTTTCTTCTCAAGCAAGTACGGCAGCACGGCCCAATATGCAGAATGGATACGTGAGGCCACGGATTTGCCGGCCTTCGATGTGGACAAGGCAAACGCCGATCCCTCGCAGTATGATTTCCTGGTTCTTGGCAGCCCGGTCCTCTATCACAAGTTGATGTTTCACAAATGGGTGAAAAGGAATCTTGCTGGCATCATGGCCAGACCGACAATCCTGTTCAGCGTTTCTGGAGCCGGGGTCGGAGCCAAACTGGATGCCTGGCTTGCGGGTCACCTGCCAGCGGAGCTATTTTCTCATGTGCAGCATATTGCCTTGCGCGGGCGGCAAGATCCGAAGGACCTATCCTGGCTGGACCGGCTGATGCTGATCATCGGTGGATTGACAAACGCCGACCCCGTCGCAAGCAAGGAAGAACTGAAAGGGTTTGACTTCATGGACAAATCCAGCATCGAACCCATCGTCGAGAAGGTCATGCATCTGCAGAAATTGAAGCTGAAGGGTGAGCAAGACGCGTAGCCAGCTTTGTGCAGCCAATGTGCGCAAATGTCCATCTAACTATTTTGATGCTGCATTATCGCAGTTTCGGAACGTGTTTCGCAAATGGCCCAATAGGCCAATGCCGGAAAACCGATCAGTTCGATCAGGAGGGACGGAAGAATATCGGCACTCAGAATGAGTGCGCTGTCGAATACACTCAATCGGGCCAGGCCGCCGATAAAAAACAACAGGGCAATGGTGCAGAGCACCGTGACAGCCTTGTCGAGGAAAAATGCCGAGCCGGACACTATCAGCCCGATGGCAATGATCACACCACCTGCAAAACGGACGTGATTGTCCCGAATTCCAAAGGCACTTTGGTCTGTCACCGAAAAGAAGTCGCTGGCCCCTTGCAAGCCGAGCGTGGCGATCCCGCCAAAACCGATATTCACACCCAACAGAGTGACCACCAGGCCCGCTGCGACGAGAACCATTTTCAGAATAGTCTTTGACATTTCGTACAATCTCCAATATTTTAATATACATGTATATTTTATAGATCACCGCTGTCAACGCGCAAAATCACGGCAGGTTGAAACCATGAATGAATCAATCAAAAACAGAAGACCCGGAAGGCCGCGCATCGACGCTGCGCAGCACGCAGCGATGCGCGACAGGATCGCGGATGTTGCCGGTCGTCTTTTTCGCAGTGAAGGCTATGGATCCATATCCATGCGGCGGGTGGCAAAGGAACTGAGCATCAACCCGATGACGCTCTATCGCTATTACCCGACGAAACTGGCCATGTTGAGCCGGATCTGGAATGCGATATTCGAGGATGTCTTCAATCGAATTGACGTGGAATCGCGCACGGTTGCTAACCCGCGCCAAAGGCTGACCATCCTCTCAAGCCTCTATGTTTCCTACTGGCTGGAGCACCGCGAGAACTATCATTTGGTCTTCATGTCCTCCGGGCTTTCGCGCACGGATGTGGAGACCTTTGTCGCTGAGGAAGCCGCGGCCTCAAAATTTCAGGTTTTCTTTCAGTGCCTGGCTGAGATATGGGAAACCGGGGAAACGGACGGCGCAACAAAACAGCGGGCCGATCAACTCATCTGCGGCCTCCATGGCATCATGCATTGCATCATCACCATGCCCGGCTATCCCTGGACCAACACAGCCACACTGGTGGACGGCATGGTTTTAGCCGCACTACATGACAAAGCGTCAGACACGAGGCTGTGACCTGAATAACCGGGTCGGACAAGCATGATTTGGAGCGCCTAACGGGAGAAAGCTCGAACCAGCTTTTTCAGGCGCTTGAAGAGTGGGAACGCCATCTCGCATCATTAGACGCTGAGCGTCTGGGGTGCGATCATGATCAGTTCACGCCCTGAATTCAATAAGATAGCCTCTGAAGAGGTGGTGGAGACAAAGAAGTATCCGCCGCCGTTTTCACTGCGCCTGACCTATGAGGAACGGGTGCAGCTTGAGGCGGAAGCGGATGGAAAGCCGCTTGGCGCGTATATTCGCGAGCGTTTGCTCGGTGATGATGTCGCCCCGCGCACGCGGCGCGGCAATAGTCCTGTGAAGGATAAAGAAGCGCTTGGCCGCGTGATGGGGGCGCTTGGCGCTTCGCGCTTATGTGCAAACCTGAACCAGCTCGCCAAAGCCGTGAACACAGGCTCGCTGCCTGTCACGCCTGAAACCGAAGCAGAACTACAGCAAGCCTGTGAAGAGGTTGCGAAAATGCGAGCCGATCTCCTGCGCGCCCTTGTTGGCGCAATGGATGACGGGCCATGATCCTGAAAGCCAAAGAGCGCGGGGATGCCCCGCAGCTCGCCCGCTATCTTCTGGATCAGCGGGACAATGAGCATGTCGAGTTGCATCAAGTGCGCGGCTTTGTCAGCGATGATCTGATAGATGCTTTCGGCGAAGCCCATGCCATCGCGCAAGGGACGCGGTGCGACAATTATATGTTCTCGATGTCGTTCAACCCGCCCGAAGGCGAAAATGTCAGCATCGAGTCTTTTGAGAAGGCCATCGATCAGGTCGAAGAAAAGCTCGGCCTACAAGGCCAGCCGCGTGCGGTCGTCTTTCATGAAAAAGACGGGCGGGGTCATGCCCATGCTGTCTGGTCGCGGATCGATGCGGATCGGATGCGCTCAATCAATATGAACCACTACAAAGCCAAGCTACGCGATGTTTCGCGCGAGCTGTTCATAGAGCATGGCTGGAACATGCCGCGCGGGCTGGAAGATCAGCGCTTGCGCGATCCGCTCAGCTTTTCGCGCTCTGATTGGCAACAAGCCAAGCGTATCGGGGTCGATCCGAAGGAACTGAAGGCCGTTTTCAAAAACGCCTGGGAGACATCAGACAATCGTGCTGCCTTTGAGCAAGCGCTCAAAGAGCGCGGCTTTGTGCTCGCGCAAGGGGATCGTCGCGCGTTTGTCGCTGTCGATTATCGCGGAGAAATCTATGGCATTGGCCGCAAGGCGAGCGTGCGGGCCAAAGATGTGGCCGCCAAGCTCGGTGATCCGAGTGAGCTGCCGTCCGTTGATACGGTGAAGGCAGAAATCGCAGCCCGCATGACGGGCAAGATCAAGGAATTCATTGAACAAGCCGAACGCGATGCAAAGCGGCGCGCGGCCTTTATCGACTTCCGCAAGGCGGAAGTCGTCGGGCGGCATCAGGAAGAACGCAAGCAACTGATCGAAGCGCAAGAAAAGCGCTGGCAGGCCGAAACGCTTGCCCGCGCTGCCCGCTTGCCCAAAGGCATGTCGGGCATCTGGCATCGTCTGACGGGGCGTTATGGCAAGATCAAAGCGCAGAACGAAGTCGAAGCGCTGGAAGGGTTGCGCCGTGATAGCAGCGAAAAGGATGAACTGGTCTTTCGCCAAATAGAGGAACGCCAAAAGCTTCAGCAAGATATCAAGACACAGCGCGAAGCTGCTCAGGCAGAACTGCTGCAACTGCGCGCGGATGTAACCGAATACATGACGCTGGATAATCAAGACCAAGATCACGATCAAAGCCGCAAGCCCGACCATGATCCTGACGGGGATGATGACGGGCCAAGGCCAAGACCGCCGCGCTCGCGGCGCAGGCGCGGCTTTGAGCCGTAAGAATGTGAGGGGCGCGCTCTGCGCCCCTCTCTTTTTGTCTGCAACGCTGACCTTATCAGGTGCGCAAGTCACGTAAGGCGCGCGCGGCTTCAATGCCTCTTGTCTGCTTGGGACACTTCAAACTGCTTCGCCACTTCGTGTTTGCTGCCATGTGTGATGAGAATATTTCAGATCAACCTCCTTTGAATTGCTTTGGCGAACACCGCCGAACCATCAGGCCTTCTATGGCCGATGATGTGTGCGAGGGCCGTAAGGCCCTGAATGGTTCGGGGCCTCCTGAAGCAAAAGGAGGATGACATGAAACTTGTCACACAATTTGAAGCAGCAAAACTCAGCACCGTGCAACTTTACGGTCTGCGCAAAGAGGCTTTTATCGCCTTCACTGCCGCGCCTCGCGACTCGCAAGATCAGCGCAACGCGCTTGCATCGATGCGAAACATCGAAAACGAGCTGGCCTATCGCGGGCCAGCTCTCCGCTAACCAAAAGCGGCTGGCCATCAGGCCAGCCGCGATTTTTTTCTGCCCGATCTGAGCCCGCTCAGAACAAGGCGAGCTGCGGGGTCAGCTCGGCTTCGAGCTTGCGTCTGAAAGTGGCAAGCTCGGCGGTATTGCCGTATCGCTCCTGCGTGTCGCAACGCTCCAGCAATCGCCCGATGCCGTAGCGGCGCGCTGCCAACTCGTTTGTGAAGGCAATACCGTCCCAAACGCTGGCGGGGCTTCCTGATCCTGAATCAGGGGCGGTGAAATTGCGGCTAACGTGCCAATAGCCTTTCTCGGATTCATAGAGTCTGAGCGTGGCTGAATAGCCTCGGTGCTCGATCCTGATTTTCTCGGTCACTTCGTTCATAACGCCGTTTTGGTTGCATCGTGCGCCCCAAAGCTCTGCGGCTTCGATGGTGGCTTGTGGCTCGCGGTAATATTGCGGCCCGAATTTCTGGCGGATGGCGTGAAGGTCGGCGCAAAGATCGATCATGTCGTTGTGTTCAATATGGTTCATGGTTTTTTCCTTTTTTAAAATGGCTTGAATGAATGGGGGCGGTCGCCGCCGCTTACGCGGCGACTCCCTGCTTTTGCTCTTCGGTTTTGGATTGAGGTTGAAGGCTGTGCAGATAATCTGCGGCCTTCTGGGCATAGGCTGCGGCGCTGAAGATCGCCCGCTTGTCGTCTTTCAGAACCTTTAGCCAGCTCTGGATATAGGCCGCGTGATCCGTGCCGGCTTCAGGTGTCAGGCCAAGATCGGCACAAAGGAACGCTGCGCCAAGTTCAGCAACAAGCTCTTCCCTCGCATAGCCTTCATCGCCCCATTTCTTGCGCCCGAATTCACGGTCAAGGCGCTTGGGGTGCTTGGTCCAGTGGGTCAGCTCATGCGCCAAAGTGGCATAGTAAGCTTCGGGGCTGCGGAAACACTCAAAGACGGGCATTTGCACATGGTCACTGCTGCCGCCGCGATAGAAAGCCCGATTACCGCCATGCCGCAAGTCTGCGCCCGTTGATGCAAAGAACGCTTCGGCATGTGTGATACGCTGCGCAGGATCGATGACGGGCTCAGGCTTGACATAGTAACTCTCGGGCAAGCCCTCGATCTGATCGACATTGAACACGGTGTAGGCCTTCATGAACGGGATTTTCCGCTCTTCGGTTGCGCCGTTCTCTTGCTCTTCCGTCTTGGTGATGGTGTTGGCATAGACAACAGAGTTTCCGCGCTCGCCCTTGCGCACATGTGCGCCAAGCTCTTTGGCCTGCTTGAAGGTCATCCAAGTGGGCGAACAAAAGCCCGCGTCCATCGCCGCGCCCCACAACATCAAAACATTGATGCCGCTATAGCTCTGGCCGTTATGGCGCAGCGGTTTTGTAACCCGCCCGTCCATGTTGTCAGCACTCCACGGCTTCAGCCATGTAAGCTCGCCTTGCTCCAGATCGGCGATGATCTTGTCTGTCACTTTCTGATAAACGTCTTGTTTCATTGGTCTTTTCTCCTATTTGCTTAGTTGGTTGCGCATGCAACCGAACTAGGCCCGCGCCAATGAGCGGGGGGAGACCGTCAAGACCGCAGACAGCGGAGGGGGATCGCCCGTCCTGCACAAACGAAGTGCGGAAGGACGGGGAAACCGCTGGCTGCGCCCGAAGGGCTTGGTCTTGATGGATGATGGGGTCGCTAGACCCCTAAAAACAGACACAAAAAAGCCAGCCCAAAGGCTGGCATCAATTTAGGCACAAGGGATCGAAGCCGACAGGCCGAGACGACAGGCTCGGTTCACGAGAGCCCGGCCCGCAAGGGTGTGCTAAAGAAGCGTCATGACAGATCGCCTCAGTCGCGTTTCACTTCTATCATCAATTGGAATTTCACGGCGAGTCGGTTTTCTCACTCAAAACCCGTTCCATGCTTTGCTGCCAAGCGGATTTGAATGCTGGATCACTTGCAAATAGCTTGTAAAGCTCAAGCTCATCTTTGCGCCGTTTCAACATGACATCACGCAACATTTTCTCAAAAGCCAAACCTCTGTTCTGCGGGTCGCTGTTGTTTTCATACTTATCTTCGAAGTCTGGATGGGCGCGGATGCTCTGGGCAATATTTACGAATTTGACGCGCTGCTCTTCTGGCGTTGCGCTCCATCCCTGAAACCATCTTTCGTTGAAACTGCGAACGATTTCATCAAGCGCATCAATCTCCACTTCCCCTTCACGATAACCACGAGGGTTGGCGTTTTGCGGATCGACTTGCGTTTCGGAAGCGTCAAGACCGATATTGTGGCCAAGCTTCACGCGCTCAAGCCCATAAGTGGACAGATCAACAGAATCGAGCAATTCGTCCAAAGTGTCCTGATCTGGGTCTTGTATCTTGAGTTTTGGAACAAGAAATTTCAAAAACCAGAACAGCTTTTCCCATTCGACCACTTCAAACGGAATAATCGCGGCCATCTGACCATAGATTTTGACAAATTGTTTAGCCTTGATCTTAAAGTCAATCTTATCAGGGTTTTCCAGTTCAAGCTCTTCGTTGAATCCGTGCCTATCCGCTTGACGCCCACACCCACTACATCTAGCTTGGCTTCAAACGGATAGGAGGTGACTGTGGACGTTCTCGACCGAGAGGACCTTCCGTTTCCGGAATCGCTCCCGGGTTTCCAGCGG
>Ga0208648_1000109_pt1 | contig 87284 bp, 79 predicted proteins | sample AntAceMetag02UKL_FD_184772 | JGI IMG/M metagenome (GOLD analysis project Ga0208648, IMG submission 184772) | Saline lake microbial communities from Ace Lake, Antarctica - Antarctic Ace Lake Metagenome 02UKL (SPAdes) (version 2) | ecosystem: Environmental > Aquatic > Non-marine Saline and... | reverse complement strand
AATCCTACAACGAGATCGTCGATCATTGCTGTTATGCTTGGAACAAGCTGATCGGCCAGCCCGGGCGCATCATGTCCATCGGACACCGCGGATGGGCTCATGAGTTCTAATCAGTGCAGGTTGGTATAATGAAGATAAAGGCGACAAGACCTTGGATACAAAGACCGAGCGCTAATCCTTCAATCGACAAACTGTCTTTGGATTAAAAAATCACGCATTCAAAGATTAAATAGGATCGCACCCAATTGATCAGCACGGAGGCTCGAACCGGTTCCTGCTCAAAGGCCCAGTTGATCCGTGGTGGCCAGCGCTGCCATGCCGCCGTCAATGATCAGATCGCTGCCCTTGATCCAGTGGCTATCGGCTGAGGCCAGGAAGACGATCACGTCAGCGATTTCCTCCGGCAAGCCAGGACGCCCGACGCGGGCGACATTGCGGGCCATTTTTTCACCAAATGCGGTGGCAAAATCGCCGAGAATGCCGGTGCTGACGGCTGCCGGGCTGACGGTGTTCATGCGCAGCCTGGCAGCGATCATCCGCTCGGTCTGGGCCATGCTCCACACGATGACGGCTTCCTTGGACAGATTGTAGGCGCGGATGTGGTTGATCCTGCGGCTTTCGAGGAAGGCATCGAGATCAGCCGGTCCCGTCAAGGCCATGAGCGCCTTGACCTCGTCGATGTTGTCCCGCCAGGCGGCGCCGGCGCGCGATGCGGTGTTGACGATGGAGCCGCCCTCAACGAGTATCGGGACAAGTGCATATGTCATCTGCACCAGTCCGATAAAATTCACCGCCAGAATGGTCTTTTCCAGCCCGGCGCGCGGTGGCAGGCCGGCATTGTTGATCAGGCAGTCGAACGGACCGCTGACCTGTTCTGCTGCCTGCCGGATGGCATCGGGATCGGACATGTCGACGCGCACCCACTGGTCGACATCGGCCGGCTCTGAAATATCAAACGCCACGACCTCATAGCCGCGGGCCTTGAGTTTTTGCGCCGTTATGGCGCCAATGCCGGTGGCCGCTCCTGTCATTGCCGCGCGCATGGCTGTTTCTCCCGATCAAGTCATCTTGAAAATCTTGGCCTTTGATGGTGGCAAGCCGTTTGATCTTTTCCGTGCGGTTCCTAACGGGACCGGCGGAAAGACAGGGGCGAACCAGCGCCCCTGTCCTTTATTTTCCTTCTGATCGGGCCTATTTCAGGACGCCGACTTCCTTGTAGTAGCGCGCAGCGCCCGGATGCAGTTCATGCAGGCCGCGTTTGGATGCTGCGAATTCCAGATTCAAGGCCTTGGCCCAGGGCGAATCCGATGTGACCTGGTCGATATTGTCCCAGAAGGCCTTGGTGATTTTATAGACCGTCTCATCGTCGAGCTCCGTGCGCACGGAAATGCCGACGGCAGTGTCGAAGGAGGTCACCGGCGCTTCATTCATCTGGCCCTTGTAGAGGCCATTGCCGATTTCCGCGCGGTAGCGCCATTTTCCAAGATATTTGTCGACCGCTTCGCCGGTGGCATCCATGGGGCCAATGAAGCGCAATTCCTCGGTTTCGGTAAACTGGATGAACTGACCGCAGGGATCGAGACAGCCATTGACATAGACATCCACTTTGCCGTCCAGAAAGGCCTGATAGCCGGTCTGCCAATTGGCCTTGATGGCCTCATAATCCTCGCCAACAACCAGTCCGGTCGTTGATTCAATCCAGCCCCGGGCCGCATTATAGGCGCCGCCGCCCTGGGGACCCAGAAACACCGAAGCGCCTTCCATGTCATCCAGGGTCTGGATGTCGCTGTCGGCGCGCACCGCAAAGTGATAGGCGCCATAGGGGAACCACATCAAAAGACTGACATTCTTGGCCAGTTCCGGCGCCTCGGCCTCATTCTTGTACATCGCCTTGCCTGCAGACATCAGGTTGTAGATGACCGGGCTGGTCATGGAGAAGTCCAGATTGCCGCGCCCGACTTCCATCAGGTGCAAGGTGGCGGCGCCACCGCCGGAGACTTCGATGGAAATGCCGTCGAGATTGTCGGTCACCACATTGGCAAAGGTTGCCATGGTGATCGCCTGGCCAAGACTTGGCGCGATGGTCGCCATTTTCAATGTCATGTCCTCCGCCGAAGCGGCCGTTGCCAGTATGCCCGTTGCCAGTATGCCCGTTGTAAGTGTGCCTGTTGTCAGTGTAAATGCAGCCAATGCTGCAAGTGTCGTTTTACGCATGAGGTTTCCTCCCTGGAATTATGCGGTTTTGATGGATTTGTTCAAAGCGTCGACAGATGAAGGCTCGCCCTTCAGGAACCGGTGTCCGACCACCAGGGCAAAACCGGTGATCAGTGCCGGAACGGCAATGCCCATTTGCGGCAGCAGGATCGCCAGGCCGACAAGGGCGCGGCCAAGCCGCTCCAAAGGATAAAGCCGGTTCTTCTCAAAGCCGGCCAGTGCTGAGGTCAGCAGCCACATGGACAGGGTGAAGGCGAGAACGATCCAACCCAGATCGCCCCAGCTGACCGTGGCCAGGTCAATCATCGCACGGGAATCGGGCAATTCCTCGCCGAACCAGCCAAACAGCACCTGCAATTTATAGAGCACCGCCGGGTGATAGACGAAGATGAAGGGAATCAGGAAACCGGCCAGTGACAGGCGCGCCGCCTCGAACGCGGTTCTGACCGGGTCCGCGCCGGCAATGGGTGCGGCGGCAAAGGCCGCCAGGGCCACAGGCGGCGTTACGGTTGAAATGACCGCGAAGAAGACCACGAAGAGATGCAGCGTCAAAGGCGCAACGCCGACGGCGTCAATGCCGGAACTCAGCGCAATGACGATGATGAAATAGGTCGCGCCGGGCGGCAGCCCCATGCCCAGCACAATTGCGCCGAGGGCCACAACAACCAGGGTGAGAAACAGGGGTCCTGATGCCAATTGCGCCAGAAGCAGCGACAGACGGCCGGAAAAACCGCTGACCTGAATCAGGCCGACGATCAGGCCGATGGCGGTGACGATCACCACGATCATGGCGGACATGCGCCCCGCCTGAACAAAGGCCTGATAGAGCTTGCTGCGCGAGCGGAACGCCGGAAACAGGATGAGCGAACAGATGAGCGCAGTGACAAAGCCGTAGAACCCGGCTTTCGGCACGGAAGGCTGGACAAACAGGAAATAGCTCAGCACGCCCAGCGGCAGGATGAACACCAGGCATTGCGCCAGTTCCCTCTGGGTCAGCCGCCGCCGGCTTTCGGCCGGTAGAGGCCCGACACCCTGACGTCGCGCCTCGAAATAGACGGTCATGAAGATGCCGATATAGAAGAACATGGCCGGAATGATCGCCGCCACCACGATGTAGCGGTATTCCAGCCCGATCTGCCCGGCGACAAAAAACGCCACAACGCCCATGACCGGCGGCATGACCTGCCCGCCGGTCGAGGCGGCGGCTTCAACGGCTGCGGCAAAGGCCGGTTTGAAGCCTGATTTCTTGATGACGGGGATCGTCATGACGCCGGTCGAGACGACATTGGAGATGGCCGCGCCCGAGAGCGTTCCGAAAAGCGCCGAGGAGGCCACGGCCGCATGGGCCGCGCCGCCGGTAAAGCGCCCGGTCAGGAGATTGGCGATTTTCATTAGAAGGTCACCGGCGCCCGATGCCATCAGCACGGCGCCGAAGACGATGAAGATCAGCACATTGCCCGAGACCACCTGCAGCGGCTGGCTGAACATGCCGCCCGTCTGCGCCCAGAAATTCAGCACCATGGAGCGCATCGACTGGCTGAAGGTGCTTTCCGACCCGGCAAGAATGCCGGTCCATTCGGGCAGCAGGCCACGGCAGAAGAAATAGATCAGCCAGAAGAGGCAGAAGCCGACGATGAAACCGCCAAATTGCCGCCAGGTCAGATAGAGCGTCAAGGCGACGGCCAGCGGGAACAGGATGAAATCAGTCGTTGTGGCTGACGGTATGGCGCCGCCATCCACGGCGAACAGTTTGGCAACCCACAGCAGAAAGGTAAGCGTGGAAACAGCCGTCAGAGCCCAGCTCACCCAGCGCCAGCGATAGGGCAGAGTCAGGAAGGAAATGGCAAAGGAAAACAGGATGGGAAGACCGAGGATCAACCCGGTGGGGCGCAACAGGGCTCTTTCGAGGCTGCCGTGAGCGCTGCCAAGCCAATGGTTCTTCAAGAGCAGGCGCTGGTCGCGCCGTGACAATTCATCGAACCCCGCAGAAGTGACTTCAATGAGCCAGCGCACCAACTCGTTCAACGGGCCGGAAGCTGCAAAAAGCAGGATCACGATGACAAATGCAAAGGCCAGGAAATCCGCCGTTCTGTCTTCTGCCCGCCGCTCGCTGATCATGCCGTTTCTCCTGGTTCCCGATCCCCTGGCTCTCGTTTCTCTGGCTCTCGTTTCTCTGGCTCTCGTTTCTCTGGCGCCTGATCCCCCAACACCTGGCGCAACTGCTTTGCTTCCCACAGATAGGTGTTGCGCGCCGTTGCATTGATCTCGTCGTCGGCCAGCGCCTCCATGGCTTCCGCCTTCAAAAGCCGGGCATGACGGTGATGGGCGGGCGCATCCAGCGCCAACAGATGGTCGCAGAGCTCAAGGCGCCATTGCAGATCATCCGTGCTGGTGGCCGCCAGCATAAGCGCTTGCGCACCGCCGGCAAGCTTTGCCAGATGCGCGGCGCGTTGCTGCGACGAGAGTGTTCCCAGATGGGTCGGATTGCCATCATACCAGCCGAGTGTGCCTGCCGCATAGGCGCGCGCCGACCAGTCGATCCTGCCGTAGAATTCGCCAAGCCAGGGCCTGTCCGCCAGATCGTCCGGCAATTGGACCCGGTCGGCAATATCATCCATCGACAGGCCCTGATCCATCAGAGAGGCTGTCTGGCGCATGACGTGGACAATGGCGTCACGGGTGGTTGTCAGCACCGTGCGGACGCTTTCAGCGCCGACAATTGGGCGCGTATGGCCGGGCGCCAGGATCTGTGCATCAAGGTCGGCAAGCATGCCGAGGGTTGCTGCCCAGGTGCCGAAATCCCGGTAGGGCGTGCCGCGAATGGCATAGAGATTGGGAAAGGCATGGTACCAATTGTCGCCGCCGAAGAGCACGCGGGTCCCGGGCAGAAAGACCACCATGTGATCGGATGTTTCGCCGGATGCCATGATCAAGCGCGCCGCCACGCCGTCCAGATCGATATCGCAGTCGGAGGCGATGCTTTGCGTCGGCGGCAGATAGCCGGCGCCCAGCCCCTGCATCGGGCGATTGCCCGGCCCGCAGCCCAGCGAAATACGTTCCTCATCGCTCAGGCCGATGCCGAATTGTGCCTGGGTGCGCCGGCCAAGCGCCTTGTTGGGGGCAATGGTGGCCATGTCGACACCCACCAGGTCGGAGCTGAAGCTGCTGCTGGCAAGGATCGGGACATTGCCATCGGGGGCAAAGACGCTGGCGCCGGAAATATGATCGCGATGGCTGTGGGTGTAGATGATCCGCCCGACCGGCTTGTCGGTCCGCTGGCGAAATTCCGCCAGAATGTTTTCCGCGGCCCGGGTGCTTTCGCTGGTATCAACGATGGTGATGCTCTTTGCGCCCTCGATCATATAGACGCAGGATGCCGCAAAACCCACGGCGCCCCAGATGCCGGGCGCCAGTTCGATGATCGCCTTTTCAAACTGGGTTCGGTTGTGGTGTTCAAGGGCGGCATTGGCCATGGTCACTCTCCGGTATCGATCTTTGGCCCAGTATCAACCTTTGGCCCAGTATCAACCTTTGGCCCAGTATCAACCTTTGGCCCTGTATAGATCTGAGGTGCAGGACCACGATAACGTTCCGTCAGTTCGGCGGGCACCTCGGAGCCGTCGACAAGAAACGGCAATATGCCCTTGCGCCCCGACTTGCTGCGCATCGCCTTGATATCGTCTTCCGACCTTGTGACGCGCTGCGCCAGCCGTCGTCCCCATTGCGCCAGACAGCCATAGAGGCGATCGATTTCAGCCTGATGCCCGTCGCCCTTGGCAAGATCGACAAATTCCTGCGGATCATTCTGCAGATCAAACAGCATCGGGAGGAAGCCGCCTTCGGCATGCATCAATTTGTAGCGTCCGTCGAAGACCATGAACAGCCGCGCATCACGCGGCTCCAGCCCCAGTTTGACGCATTGCGGGGTGGCGGAATAATCAAATTCGCTGATGACGAATTGCCGCCAGTCGGGGGTCTCGCCGTGCAACCAGGGCAGCAGGGAACGGCCTTCAAGAATGTGATCAGGCACCTTGCCGCCCGCCACCTCCACAAAGGTCGGCGCCAGATCGATGCTTTCCACCAGCGCATCACAGGTCGTGCCGCGCGCCGCATCGGCCTTAGCCCTCGGGTCATAGATGATCAGCGGCACCTTGACGCTCGGCTCGTGGAAAAGGTCCTTTTCGCCCAGCCAGTGATCCCCCAGATAATCACCATGGTCCGATGTCAGGACGATCATCGTATTGTCCATGCGCCCTGTCTTTTCCAGAAAGTCCAGCAGCACGCCCAATTGGTCATCGCACTGTTTGATCAGGCCCATATAGGCCGGGATCACTTTCTGACGCACTTCCTCGCGCTGGAAGGCCCGGGCGATATTGTTTTCCATATAGGCGCCGTAAACCGGGTGGGGATTATCCTGTTCCATCTCGTGGCGAACGGCCTGCGGCACATTGTTGGGGCCGAACATATCGTGATAGGGCGCCGGCACGATGTAGGGCCAATGGGGCTTGATGAAGCTGACATGGGCGCACCAGGGCGCCTTTGCCTGCTCGATGAATTCGATAGTCTTGCGCGTCAGCCAGGGCGTCTCGCTGTCTTCCTCGCGGATATTGGCCGGCTTGTCGGCATTGTCGAACATCCAGCCGGAGGCCATGTCGCCGCTGTCATCCACCCCGGCATTGGCAAAATCGGCCCAGGGGTTTTCCGATGGATAGCCCTTGGTCTTGAGATATTCATTATAGGGCGAGCGTTTCTCGTCATAGAAACCGTCCGGCCCCTGCCCCCAAAGCCCATCATCGCGGATCCAGGCATCAAAGCCGCATTCGGCCTGACGCGCGCCGATGACGCTGTCGGCGCTGAGGCCCAGCCGCTGCATGCCCTCGGCATCGGCCTTCATGTGGGTCTTGCCCAGCAGCCAGCAATCCATGCCCGAGCGCCGCAGATGATCTCCCATGGTCTGCTCGCCCACCCGCAGGGGAAAGCCATTCCACTGCGCTCCGTGGGAGGAGGTATAGCGCCCGGTGTAAAAACTCATCCGCGACGCGCCGCAGATCGGCGATTGCACATAGGCATTGGTGAAGCGCACACCCATTTTCGCCACACGGTCAAAATTCGGCGTGTGCAAATGCGGATGCCCGGCGCACGACAGATAATCGTAACGCAACTGGTCATACATGATGAACAGGATGTTCACCGGTTCTGGTGCTGAATCCATGAAGTTCGTCTCTCCCTTTGCCTATTGTGACACAAGTGATGCGCTGTGCGAGCCGGATTTTGGAAATGTGCCGCCTGGTGGCACGCCTTGCAGAGAAGGCCGCCTGATCGCACAGGCTTTCCACACAGGGCACGGGGGATGGGCACCCTGATGCGCATTCAATGTGATCGCACGTTATTCAGCTTCACTGATGAATCTGTCACTGATAAAAACAGGCCGAAGCGCGCTCCTGTCTCGCTGCCAAGGCAGGCCTTGGCGAAAATCCGGTGCATGATACAGCCGGGGAGAGGGTTGCGCGCCATTTCTGCACGGATGTATCGGTCGCCAATCCCCGCCTAACGTCTATGTTCGGGGTTCTCGAAATCTGCGCGACATCCGGCCTTCCATGCGTTGCGATCATTGCCATGGTTGGGGATCGGATTGTCTTTCAACAGACGCGCCATGTGCATCAGGTTCCATGTCATGATGGTCGCATTGCGCTGGGTGAATTCATTGTCGAAACCCACCGGTCCGCCTTCCGCGTCATCGCCGTAGGAAGGGCCCGGGCCGGCCTCGCCGATCCAGCCGCAATCGGCCTGCGGGGGTATCGTCAGGCCAAGGTGTTGCAGCGCGTAAAGAATGGTCATTGCACAATGTTTGATACCGTCTTCATTGCCGGTGATCACCGCGCCGCCGACCTTTCCATAAAATATGCTCTGGCCCTTGTCGTTCAACAGGCCCGACATGCCGTACAGCCGTTCGATCAGCAGGCGGCAAAGGGAGCTTTCCTCGCCCAGCCAAATGGGCGTTCCGATGAGGACAATGTCCGCAGCGTCAATGACTTTCCAGAGTGCGGGGAAATCGTCCCTGTCCCAACCATGCTCCGTCATGTCCGGCTGAACGCCAAAGGCCACCTGGTGATCGAGCATATGGATATGGCTGACCGAGACGGCATTTTTCTCCATGATCCGACCGGCGACATCCAGCAACAGCTTGGTGTGCGACTTGCCGGCCTGGCGTTTCAGCGAAGTATTGATGACCACCGCGCGCAGATCTGAATAATCATGCGGGTTATCGTTGCACAGGCGTTCTTGATAGGCGTTCAGGGACATCGGCAAGCTCCTCAAAACGCGACGCTAACATTGGCCAACGCATGACGAAAGGCTCATTCACAGCGCAATGGGCACGTTCACGCAGATGTGTGTGCCGGTCGGGTCGCGGCCCGTCAGCCCGAGCGCCGATCTTTCGAGATCGGGCGCTGAAACGACGATGGATGGATCGCTGACGTCCAATTCGTAGCGCAACAGCCGCGCCATGTCCGGCGGTGCGGGCGCAAGGTTCTTTCCCGCCCATGTGTTCAGCGCCAGGCGATGGGTATAGGTCCCGCCGGCAGAAAGGTCGGAAAAACCCAGATGAGGCAGCGTGAGGTTTTTGCTGAAGCCCAGGCCTTCGAACCAGGCAATCGCCGGCTCCAGGGCCGCCACCTGCAAATGCAGATGCGCCAGAAAAGCACCATCGGCAAGCGGTGCATCGGGATTGGCGCCCCTGGCATGGGCCAGTTCCGCCGCGACATCCAGCCGCTCACGCCCGTTGTGGGCACGGCCATTGGCATCATAAAGCGAAAAGCCGTGGGACATCTCGCCAAACCGGCCGAAGCGCCAGGGCGTTTCAAAGGTGATTTCTATGCCGAGACCATCCGGGTCGGAAATATAGATGGATTTGCCCATCAGATGATCGACCGGCGCAACGGGAATACGCCTGGCGATCAAACGGGCCAGGAGGCGGGAAAATGCCACCTGATCGGGCACGCCGAGCGCCACATGATACATGCCGAGATGGCGCGGATTGGCAGGCGCGCGGGCACCCGGATGCAGAATGAACAGCGCTCGCTCGCCGGTGCCCAGCGCAATGCCGCCCCCATGGGCCCCCAGATTGCGCAGGCCAAGGGCTTCCATCCAGAAGCCGGTCGCCCGATCCAGATCGGTGACCTGAAGCTCGATGATCTTCCAGTTCAGCCGTTCCGGCCCGACTGTCTTGTTGGCCTGCTCTGCGGGTTTCAGCGTCTGGCTCTGCATTCTTCAACTCCTCTGGTCGCGCCCCGCCGGAAACAGGGCGCGGTTTTGCGATCAGGTGCGCGCCGTGATGGGCGCCTTGCGGGTGCGGCCCCAGATGATGAAGAGCGCCAGTGCAACCAGCAGGAAGTTGAACGGCAATGGCGCGAATTCGGCCCGCAGGATGTGGAACGGGATCGCCAGCACCTGGATGGCCAGAAGACCGATGGCGGCAAGGCGTGTCAATTCAGGCCGAATGCGCGTTGCTGCAGGCAGGATCAGGCCGATGATGCCTGCAAGCTCTGCCAGGCCGATAAAACGCACCAGCCACATGGGGGCGTTTTCGGCCCAAACGGCGCCCATGGCACCGAGTTCGGCGGGCGACAGCAAAAGATGCATATAGGCGCCCATGGCGTAGAGACCGGCCAGCGCAACCTGCGCCACCCAAAGGCCGATGTTCCAGCCGGCGCCGACAGCCGGGATCGTCGTTTCATTGGTCATTGTCATCATTCACTCCGTTTGGTGTCCATGTCTGCGACAGGTTGGGTTGATCTGAGAGGTGGATGTTATTACTTTCCTATCAGCGGATCATCTGCGTAATAATTGATGTTGAATTTCTTGTGAGTGAATGATCGATGGATACACTTCTCAGTCTGCAGGTGTTTGCAGCCGTTGCCGAGCAAAAGAGTTTTGCCCTCGTGGCGGAGCGTCTGGGCCTGTCGCCCGCCATGACCAGCAAACACGTGCAGCATGTGGAGGCGCGCGTCGGTGCGCGGCTGTTGAACCGCAACAGCCGCAATGTCAGCCTCACGGAGGCCGGAACGCGCTATCTGGCCACCGTGCGCCCGCTGTTGGAAGGGCTGGGTGAGGCCGAGGCGCAGCTTTCAGAAACGAGACTGGCGCCGCAGGGCACATTGAAGGCCAGTATGCCGGTGTGGATGGCCAACCCGGCCTTCGCCCGCATTCTTGCCGCCTACCATGCGGAAAACCCCGATGTGACGCTGGATCTGGATCTCAGCGGCCGCGTGGTCAATATGGTTGAGGAAGGCGTCGATCTGGCCTTGCGGGTGACGGAGGCGCTGGGCGAAGGATTGATCGCGCGCAAACTGGCGGAGGTCGAATTTCCCCTGGTCGCCTCCCCGGCGTTTCTCGAAAAACACGGCCGCCCGGCCGCAAAGGAAGACCTGAACGGCGCGCCGTTTCTGGTCTATACGCCGATGGCCAGCGGCAGCCGCATCCGGTTTGATCGCGGCGCCGACGCCCTCGACCTGCGGTTCACGCCGGTGCTGCTCAGTGGCAATGAGACCCTGATTCAGCTGGCCGCGCGCCAAGGCATGGGCTTTGCCTTCATGCCCCACTGGCTGGTCACCGACGATATTGCAAAAGGCCTGCTCGAACAGGTCCTGCCCGGCACCCCCTGGCCCAAGGTGCCGCTGCACGCCATCTATCCCGACAGGAGTTATCTGCCCGCCAAAGTGCGCAGTTTCCTGGATTTTCTGGCAGGACCGCAGGGCCTGGGCTCGATTGCTGGGCTGGGGTAGCTGGGGGAGTGGCAACGTGAAATTGCAGACGAAAAGCACTGCCAGCGCTCAATGCATTCGTGGCCTTGGACATCCGCCACAATATTATGGGCGCGGTGCCATGGCGAAAGAGTTTCAAGCGCTGCGCCCTCAACAAGCCATCTAAGGCCATATGAGGCGCCGATCCGTCGTCGAAGCGGTCAACTATTGCCGACAGGCAAGCCAAAAAGCCGCCGAGAGGGGCCATCTCAGGAACGGCCATCGGATGGATCGGAACTATCTTGCCCACGAACAGGGCGACGCCATAAATCCGATCATGGCAGCTGTTGGATACAACTTCCGCCTCATCCTCAAGTGGATCAGGTTTCTTTGGCTCCAAATCTGGATCAGATGGATAACCAGTCCATCAGCGATAATCGCGTAGTTCACGCTCGACTGTCATAACAGAAGCCGTTCAAGCCGACCTTTGGCACGAGCCCTCATTGCGATACGCGGGCTAGTCGTTCATTTTCAAGGCTTTCTCTGCCGCCGCGTGCTCAAACGCCTCAACGTAAGTCCGTACATCATTCGAGGACGCTCCTTCGTTGCGGAGCGTCTGTTTCCAATTGTTCTTGATCGTCTCAGCCATTTGAAGCGCCTGTTGCTTGGCAACGGGAAGCGCGAGATCAAAAAACGCACAGGCGTCCAGCGCGATATCGAGGGAAGCGTCGAACGATCCGCCCTGAACGATACCAGTCTCCAAGACCCGGTGGCGCGACGGCGCCGGATTTATGTCGAAAGCCGGTGACAGCCGCCACCGATCCCCACCTGCATAGATGAAACCGTGGTTTTTCAGGTGATCGTCCTTGTTCGACACGAGGATCGTGAAGACGATCCGCCGCCAGAGCTCATGCAGATCATCGACGGGCTTGCTCGAAATCTGCCGGATCACATCGGCGATATCCGTGTAGTAGCCCCCTTCGTCACCCTGCCAGTCAAGCGCGGTTCTCGCGGAGATATAGGGGATGCGCGTCTCACCGCGGCGGTCGAACCGCCGTATGAGCGCGATCGGACTGTCGCTGTCCCGTAACTCCAACTTTGCCTCAGCAACCCGCAATCCGCACATGGCCGCGAGTTTCAAGGTGGCGACCTCGGCTCGTTCGACCGGCTTGGTGTCCTGCGCGGATGTGAACTTGGCAATCCAGAGATGTCCATCACCTTCGACATTGGCCTTCGGGCGCGCGCCGCCGAGCGAGCCGGCAATACCGGCCAGATCACGGGCCTCCTCCTCCGCGCCACTGGGATCGCGCTCGAACCGCTGGGCAAGCCCGCGCAACCGTTCCAGTTCGACCAGACGCGGGATCGGCGGCGTCAAATCGGACAGTGGCTCCATATCTTCGCCAAGAAACCGTAGCGCGCCCTGCCGTGTGCGGTCATCGGACAGCACCAGATAATCGAACTCGCTGAGACCGCCGCCAAGCGCCCTGGTCATCAAAGCCCGCCCCCAGGCATCCGGCGCGGCGTCGGCAAAGCATCCGGGCAGTGCCGAACGCTTGTTTTCCTTGCCGGTGCTGAAGTGACTGCCCTCGCGCAAGGGCAATCCGGGCGACAGTGCGAAACGGTCGGATGCTGCCAGCCACGCGTCGGCGTACTCAAACTGCGAATGCTGACGCCGAGCGTCACTCTCGAAGCGCAGACGGCCGACGACACGCTTGCCTTCCCCAAGAGCGACGATCGCTTCCGGCATCAGAAACCGACCCCTTCTTCATCGTCCGCATCGGACAATGGCGCTGATTGGCTTTTGCCGGATGGCGGCGATCCGGGTTTTCGTTTTTTGTCGATCCGCTTGGGGAGGGCTTCCCGATCGAGAAGCAGTCCGGTATCGTCGGACCCGGCATCGAGAAAGTCGGAAATGCGATCGAGCTCGCCGAGGACGAGGCAGGCCATCGCCAGCGTGCCGATGCTGACACCGTCGTCGCCTTTCTCCAGGCGTGTGATGGTGCTTTCGGACACACCGACCCGCTCGGCGAACCCCTTAACAGAGATACGCCGCTTCAAGCGCGCCGTCTTGATGTTCGCCCCCAGAGCTTCAAGTGCTCGCCGTGCGTTCAGTGAACCTATCTTAACTGCCATATCTGACGCTCTTCTCATTACTATCCGTCAAATATGACTGTTAGAGGAAAAAGAGTCTGGGCACAACCATCCTCGAGAATTCTTACGATCCAACTTCCAAGTTATGCGCGAGGAAGGCATGTACGAGGAGGAGATCGCCGCCGCGTGTTTCATCTCTGTCCATGTCGTCAAACAGCGTTTACAACTGCAGCGGTCATTGAGGCTTTACTTGATGTTTATGCCGAGGATGCGGCTGGCAGAAACCCATTTCAGCTTTGCTTCTCTTGTTTCGTCATTGGCGACACAATGACATAATTTCAAAGCTCAGCGCCTATTCACTTTGGTGCAAATGAATATTGTCGCCTTTGGGGCGACTGAATGAACGGCGAAACCTTCAAGCGAGATGTCATTGGCTATTCTGCCTCATGTCAGCAGGCATAAACCGGGACGTTCCGCAGCGGAAGATGGAAAGCAAGACGGCAGACAAGAACGCCGAGAAACCAAAGCTTCTCTCACGCGGCAATCCTCAGATACCGAAAAGCGAGGGCGATGCCCTATTGCAGGCTTACATTGCTGCCATGCCGGGCTGGAACCAGGACATAGGGCGAAGCATTGATGATATTGTTGTGAGTACAGTTCCCGAAATACGAAAGGCGGTCAAGTGGCACACGCCCTTTTACGGGGTTAAGGGAAATGACAGGTTTCTGGGTTTTCATTTCCTACCAAGTACGTCAAGTTACCTTTTTTACGGTAACTCCCTCGATCCCGTTCCACCCGTCAAGTCGAAGCAAAAGGACGTGCGCTACTTCCACATCTATGAGGGCGAAGAAATCGAAAAGCCAAGTTTGCCGACTGGGTAAACCAGGCCAGTAAGATGCCAGGCGAGAAGCTGTAAGTGACGATTGTGCTCTGCGACGTCATATAGCCCTGTCACAAGGCCAGAGTAAACTGCTGTTTCAGAAGAGAAAAATGGTGCACCCGACAGAATTCGAATCTGTGACCTCTGCCTTCGGAGGGCAGCGCTCTATCCAGCTGAGCTACGGGTGCCCGGTGCGCGGCCTTGGTGCCGCACACGGTTCTCATGCTGGATAACCGATGTATGGCGTCACTTCAATTGGAAAGTGCGTTGCGGGGGAAATTTCCGTCTGGCTGGTGGAACTTCACCGGATAATACGATTGGTGTAATCCGGTGAACGCGGGAGTTGCGCTGCGGGGCTGGGATCTTTTCCGCTCACGGCGAGCGGTGCTTCGCACCTGCCTGCGCGGGGCGCGGCCAAACTGTTGGCCGGGCCGCGGTCGTGGCCTGTTTGAGTGCCTTGCTGGCAGACACCGGGCGCTGCAAGAAGTGCTTCGCGTTGGGCCGGGGTGCCTCACCTCCGAAGAGTGTTACGGAGAACGCGAGAGTTGCGCTGCACCTATGGGATTCTTCTCTGTTCACGGCGAGCGGCGCTAAAGCGCCTGCCTACACAGGGTGCGGCCAAAAAGTTGGCCGGGCCACAGTCGTGGCCGTTTGAGTGCCATGCTGGCGGGCACCGGTGTTGGTGCTGCAGCCTGCCGGCGCCAACCTGGGCACCGACCAGGCCGCTGCGCCAGTCCCTACTCGCCCTTCGCCTTGTGCATCAGGCTGAGGCCCTTGGCTGTGCGGGCGGGGAAGCCTTGCCAGTAGGTGTGCTCGGGCTTGGCTGTCTTGCCGTCCTCTTCCATTGCGTAGACCCCGTCACCGGAGTTTTCGATCAGGTCCAGGTAGGGGGCCATTTCATTGTCGCCTTTGACATATTGGCCGAGAAAGGCGGTGACGAAATGCTGGGCGATGTTGTTCATGCGCACATTGTCCCACACGGCATCGGCATAATGATCAAAGGGGATGAAATCGAGGTGTTCGGAGGCGACCCATGTTTCCGCCGGGGCGGGCATCGGCGCGCCGGCGTTGTGGTTGGCGTGGTCATAGGTCAGCAGATAACGCTCGGTGTTGACGCTGCCCTCGAAGATCGCCTTGGTGCCCTTTTCATAACCGGCGACATCGTCGTCGCTGCCGGCAATGAAGAACATCGGAATGCGCACCCCGGCAAGGCCCGCGGCATCCCAGAAGCCGGTGTTCATGCCCCAGGGCGCGAAGGCGACCGCCGCCTTGATGCGCGGGTCGATCAGTGCCTCATGGGTGTCGGATCCGGCCAGATGCACCTGCAAGGTGCCGGCAGGCGCGCCCCAGGCATATTCCGTACTGCCCTGCGTCACGCCGCCACCGGCGGTGATGACTGCGCCATAACCGCCCATGGAATAGCCGATCAGACCCGTCGTTGAGGCATCCACCAACCCGCTGAGGAAGTTGCCGTCCTCCTTCGACAGGCGGTCGATTTCGTTCAGAACGAAGGTCTGGTCGAGGGAGCGGTTGACGAGCGTCGAGCCGAAGGCAAGCTTGCTGTCATAGGTGCTGTCGGTGTGGTCGATGGAGACGGTCACATAGCCCTTGGTGGCAAGGTTTTCGCCGAGATGGCTGAGGAGAAAACGATTGCCGGGATAGCCATGGGAAATGATCACCAGCGGATAGGCTTCTTCCGGTTTTGCCGGGGCGGCATCACGCACGGCCCTGCCCTTCAGTTCCACTTCCTGCACGCCATCACGCTGCAGAACGCCCGTATAGGTGCCCTCAGTGCCGGTGCCATCGGCCGCCGGATACCAGACTTCCAGCGTCAGTGGCCGATCATAGCGCGGCAGCGGCTTGTCGGCCTCGATCTTGACGATGTCGATCTGGTCCGGATTGCTGACCTCAAGGGTGCGCACGCCAATGGCGGCCTCCCCGTGGGCGGCAAGCGCCGGGGCGTCGGGCCGGATCTGGTCGATACGATTCTGCGCCATGGCGCCTCCACACATCAGTCCCGAAAGGACTGCAATTCCCATCAGATGCTTCATGTTCTCTCTCCCTACTTGGCACAGGCGCCAGCGACATACTACCCGGTATGTTTGAATGGAGCAAGGTTGGGCGGCGGTGGGGAAGCGGTGCCTGGAGTGAGGCATGAGTGTGTTGCACCTCAGTGGAGAGGTACGGAGAACACGGGAGTTGCGCTGCGAGGCTGGGATCTTTTCTGTTCACGGCGAGCGGCGCTAAAGCGCCTGCCTACACAGGGTGCGGCCAAAAAGTTGGCCGGCCCACGGTCGTGGGCTGTTTGAGTGGCCCGAAGTAAGGCACCGGTTGCTGCAAGCACTACCTGACTGTCAGGCACCGTTTCCGCCGAAGGCGGCAAGCGCGACCGCGCGTCGGGGCTCATGCCCCGCCCCCGTCTGGAGCCAGCGCCGCAAGGCGCGTACGGCGCGAAGCCCTAACTATATGTCCGCCTCTCAATCGCGGTTTCCTCGATCTTCGCGGTCAGCGCATCGACAAAAGCCTGTTCGGCGCGGTTCATGCGTTCCATTGGGTTCCACACCATGTGCACATCGATGGCCGGTGGATCGTCGTAGGGCGGCAGGCGCCAGAGCAGGCCTTCGGCCACGTCGCGGGCCACCACGTGGACGGGAAGCGCGCTGATGCCGAGGCCGGCAATCGTCATGCGGCGGATTTCTTCCAGGTGGGAGGAGCGGCCAACCACATGTTGGTCGAGACCCGCCTCGGCGCGGATCAGCGCCACGGGGCGCAGCACGTCGTCCAGCCGGTCGGTCAGGAAAGAGACCGAAGAATGGCCCTTCAGGTCCGCCTTGGACAGGCCCTTGCGGCCAAAAAGCGGGTGGCCGGGGCCGCAGAAGAGGCCGAAGAATTCGCGGTAGAGCCTGCGATATTCCAGCTTGGCGCTGCGCTCGTGCACAAGGCATATGGCCAGCGAGGCGCGGCGCGCCGTCACCTCGGTAAGCGCGGCTACGCTGGCCATGACATCAAGCGTCATGGTGGCCTTGGGATGGGTCTCGTGAAAGGCCCGCAGCGCATCGTCAAACAGCGGGCAGACGACGTGGCTGGCCATGGCGATATGGACATGGCCGCGGATCTCGTCCGTCACATCGCGCATCAGGTTGTTCAGCCGTGTGACCGAGCCGTAAATTTCCAGCGCCTCGCGGTGCAGCAGGCGTCCGGCGTCGGTCAGTTGGAAATGGCCCGGCGAGCGGTCGATCAGCCGCTTGCCGATCTGTTCTTCCAGGCGGCGCAGGGCATTGGAAACGCTGGGCTGCTTGCGGCCCAGCCGCTCGGCGGCGCCGGTGACGCTGCCGGCTTCCGCCAGCACGACAAATGTGTGCAGCAGGTTCCAGTCAAACGCCCGTCCGGCGCTGCCTTGTTTCACAGTATCGGCCATGACCCATAGAAACCATGAATAGTTACTATTGTCATTATCTATTTTGAGAATGGTCTCACCTATTCCATTATCCGAATATGTTGTTGCCCCGGCAGGGGGCAATGGCGCACGGGGTTGTTTTCAAATTTCACATTGACAGGAAAGGAGCATCCTATGCTCACGCAGATGAAGGGCCTGATGGCCGCAATGATTTTCGCCGGGGTGGCATTGTCCGCCCCCGCGCATGCCGATGAACTGGACACGATAAAGGCCAATGGCAAGCTGTCCATCGCGCTGACAGGCGCCTATCCGCCGTTTTCGCTGGTCAACGAGCAAAACGAAGTGGTCGGCTTTGACGTTTCCATCGGCAAGGAAATCGCCAAGCGACTGGGCGTCGAACCGGAAATCGTCACCACCGCCTGGGATGGCATTCTCGCCGGACTGATGGCCGGAAAATATGACACGATCATCGGCAGCATGAGCATCACGCCCAAGCGCATGGAAGTGGTGGATTTTGTCGGCCCCTATTATTCCGCCGGCCGGGCAATCTTCGTCGGCTCCGATAGCGCCGTCATGGGCATGGACGACCTGAAGGGCAAGACAGTCGGCGTGACGCTGGGTGAAACCCATGAAAAATGGGCCCGCGAACAGTCCGACATGGACTGGACACTGAAGACCTACAAGGGCCTGCCGGAACTGATGCTGGAACTCAAGAACGGCCGCATTGATGCGCTGATCATCGATTCCATTCCGGGCCGTGTGGCGATCACCAAGGACAAGCAGCCAATCCGCGAACTTGACCTGTCCGATATCGAAGGCGCCAGTGTCGGCGTCGGCATGGCCATCCGCAAGGGAAACCCGGAACTGGCAGCCGCCATGCAAAAGGCGCTTGATGACATGATGGCCGACGGCACCTACGAAAAGATCTCCGTCGAATGGGTCGGTGCGGATATCCGCTAGGCGCGACGCTCTGCTTTTGCATCCGCCCGGCACCTGCCGGGCGGATGCCCGTTTCACATTCCAGGCAACAGGCGGAAGGAACCCACCATGAAAACAGACTACGGAAAACTGACATGGGAAGAGGTCCGTGACGCCGACAAGGACCGGGTGATCATCCTGCCGGTTGCCGCAACGGAAGACCACGGGCCGCATATGGTGCTCGACACCGATACGCTGCTGGGCACATCGATTGCTCGCGAGGTCGCTGTGCGCTCGCCGGAAGATGTGCTGATCATGCCGTCTATCCCCTATGGCTTCAACGAACACCACAAGGATTTTCCGGGCGTCATCTGGATCCAGCCCGAGACATTGATCGCCTTTGTCACCGATGTGACCAAATCGCTCGCCCATCACGGTTTCCGCCGCATCCTGCTGCTCAACAGCCATGGATCGAACCATCCGGTTCTCGATCTGGCTGCCCGCAAGACGGTGATTGAAAACGACATCATCTGCGTTTCCGCCTCCTACTGGAACCTGATGTCGGATCGCATCAACGCCATCCGCAAATCGCCGACCGGCGGCATTGCCCATGCGGGCGAATTCGAGGCGGCGATGTACATGCATCTGGATCCCGAACATGTCTATCCGGAAAAGGCGGCCAGCCAGATCGTCCACGATCCGTCCAGCCGCTATTTCAACCTCGACCTTGCCGCCGGCGGCAGCCGCGCCATGCTGATGCGCTGGTGGTCGGCGGCCTCGCCGGATGGCACGATGGGTGATCCGACCGTGGCCGATGCGGAAACGGGACGTCAATATTTCGAAGCCGCCGTCGAGGAAACCATCGGACTAGTGAAAGAAATTCGCCGGCTGCCGATGCTCAAACGCACAGACCACCATTGAGGCTCCCATGGATTTTGCGCTGATCGGACGTATCTGGCCGTTTTTTGCCGAAGCGGCATGGGTCACCATCGAGGTCTCGATGCTGGCCATCATATTGGGGCTGATCCTGGGGTTTGCCGCAGCGCTCGCCAGCCTTTCGCGCAATGTGCTGTTGCGCTGGCCGGCACGCGCCTATGTCAGCGTCTTTCGCGGAACGCCGGCGCTGATCCAGCTGTTCCTGTTGTATTTCGGCGGCCCACAGATCGGCATCAACCTGGGTCCGTTTGAGGCCGGTGTCATTGGCCTTGGCATCAATATCGGCGCCTATATGTGCGAGACGATCCGCGGCGCCATTCTCTCCGTCGACAAGGGACAGACCGAAGCCGGGCGATGCCTGGGCCTTGGCCAGACGCAGGTCATGCGCCGGGTGATCCTGCCGCAGGCGGCCCGCATGATGGTGCGCCCGCTGGGGGTCAATGCCATTGCGCTGATCAAGGGTTCGGCCATCGTCTCGACCATTTCGGTGCTGGAGCTGTCCTATACGGCGCACCGCTATATCTCGTCGACCTACAAACCCTTCGAGATGTTCATTCTCGCATCCATCTTTTATCTGGCGATCGTCACGGTCTTTTCCTTCGGGGTAAAAAAGATCGACGAACGCGTAGCGCTGGAGTCCTGACATGGGTCTCGATTTCTCCATTCTGCCCGCCTATGCCGACATCCTGTGGCAGGGCACCCTGTGGACCATCGCGCTGACGGTCCTGTCGATGTTCTTCAGCCTTGCCGGTGGCGTGGTGTTTGCGGTGCTGCAGCTGAGCCGCCATGCGATCATTCGCTGGCCGGTCGCCGGTTTTGCCTGGTTGTTCATGGGCACGCCGCTGCTGCTGCAGCTGTTTTTGATCTATTTCGGGCTGGTGCAGATCGGCCTGGATCTCAACGCCTTTGTCGCCGGGGTGATTGCGCTCAGCCTGCATTTCGCGGTCTATAATTCCGAAATCATCCGTTCGGCCATCGTTGCCGTGGACAAGGGCCAGTATGAAGCAGCGCGCAGCCTCGGGCTTAGCCAGTTCCAGGCCATGCGCAAGGCGATCGTGCCGCAGGCCGTCGCCAATGTGACACCGGCGCTGGGCAACATGATGATCGCGCTTTTGAAGGAAAGCGCGCTGGTCTCGGTCATCGGCGTGATGGAGCTGACACTGTCGGCGCAACGGGCGATTTCCGACAGTTTCCGCCCGTTCGAATTCTACATCGCCGCCGGGGCAATCTACTATGTCCTCAACCTTGGTCTCGAGCAGGCGGTGCGTGTCGCAGAACGCCGCTCGGCCCAGTACCGATAGTCCGTCAGCACAGGATTTCCGATTATGAGCGAACCCATCGTCAAGATTCGCGGCCTGAAGAAGAACTTCGGGTCGCTGCAGGTCCTCAAGGGCATCGACATGGATATCGACCAGGGCCAGATTTTCGCCCTGATCGGCGCCAGCGGCTCGGGCAAGTCAACCCTGCTGCGCACCATCAACCAGCTGGAAGAGGTCACCGAGGGTGAAATCTGGTTTGACGGGGAACTGGTCAACCAGAAGCTGCCGCACCGCCAGCGCGAGGCGCATCTCAACCGATTGCGCCAGAACATCGGCATGGTTTTTCAGCACTTCAACCTGTTCCCGCATCTCACAGCCATCGAGAATGTCACCATGGCGCCGCTGATGCTGGGCCGGGTGAACAAGGCCGAGGCAATCGAACAGGCGAAAAAACTGCTGGACAAGGTGGGGCTTTCCGATCGGGGCGACTATTACCCCTCGAAACTCTCCGGCGGCCAGAAGCAGCGCGTGGCGATTGCCCGCTCGCTGGCCATGAACCCCAAATTGATGCTGTTCGACGAGGTGACCTCGGCGCTTGATCCCGAACTGGTGGGCGAGGTCAACCGGGTGATGAAAGCCCTGGCCGAAGAAGACATGACGATGATCATCGTCACCCATGATCTGCGCTTTGCCGAAGATGTATCCGACCATGTGATCTTCATGGCCGATGGGCTGGTGGTCGAGGAAGGGCCACCATCACTGGTTTTCCGCGCGCCGCAGGAAGACCGGACGAAATCCTTTTTGCAACAGGTGTTCAATGACTGAATCTCCCCGCTCCCATCTCTTCTACCAGAGCAGAAACAAGCGTCCCATGCTGGACATGGCGCGCGGCGTCTACATGTGGGATGTCGACGGCAAGCGCTACCTGGACGGCTCATCGGGGGCGATGGTGTCCAATATCGGCCATTCGAACCCGCGGGTGCTGGAAGCCATGCGCCGGCAGATGGAAAAATCCACCTTCGGCTACCGGCTGCATTTCGAGACCGAACCGGCTGAACGGCTGGCCGCCAAAACGGCCGGCCTTGCCCCGGAGGGGCTGGAGCGGGTGTTTTTTGTCTCCGGCGGCTCCGAGGCGGTGGAAAGCGGCATCAAGCTTGCCCGGCAATACGCCGTGGCCATCGGCCAGGCGTCCCGCTGGAAGGTGATCTCGCGCACGCCCAGCTATCACGGCTGCACGCTGGGCGCTTTGGCGCTCACCGGCTATACGCCGCTCACGCAGCCATTCGAGCCGATGATGCAGGCCATGCCGAAAATTCCGGCGCCGCGCGCCTATCTGGACAGGCTTGACGCCGATGACCCGGCAACCGGACTGCACTATGCCGACATGCTGGAGGCGAAGATCCTCGCCGAGGGACCGGACAGCGTGCTTGCCTTCATCGTCGAGCCGGTCGGCGGCGCTTCGACCGGCGCGCTGGTACCGCCTGCCGGTTATATGGCGCGCATTCGCGACATCTGCAATCGCTACGGCATCATTCTGATCCATGACGAGGTGATGTCCGGCGGCGGGCGCACCGGCCGTTTCTTCGGCGGTGAACATTGGGACGGTGCGCCGGATATCATCACCCTGTCCAAGGGTTTTGGCGCCGGCTATGCGGCGCTGGGTGCAGTGATCGGCCATGACCGGATTGTCGATGCGGTGATGGACGCCGGTGGCTTTGCCCATGGTTTCACCTATGCCGGCAATCCGCTGGCCTGCGCGACGGGCCTGGCGGTGATGCAGGAAATCGAGGCGGAAGGCATGATCGGCAATGCCGCACGCATCGGCGATCTGCTGAAATCGCGCCTGCAGGCGCTGAGCCAACGCTTTGAAATCATCGGCGATGTGCGCGGCAAGGGCCTGTTGCTGGCCTTTGAACTGGTTTCCGACCGGGACACAATGGCACCTCTGCCCCCTGCCCTCAATGCCTATAACCGGCTTGTCGACATCGCCCATGACAATGGCCTGATCATCTATTCGCGGCGCACGCGTGACGGTCTTGAAGGCGACCATTTCCTGGTCTGCCCGCCGATGATCGCCACAGCAGACCATGTGGACGAAATCATCGATGTGCTGACCCGCTCGCTGGTGCAGTTCATGGACGAGATTACCGGCAAATGGCCGGTGGCCGTATGAGAATAGGGATCGGCATGTGCTGCTCGCCCGCGCTTAGGTACCTGGACCGAAGGGAGGCCTGACCCATGGCCCCTGTCACAATCCGCCGGGCAAAGGCCGCAGATGCAGCCCGCCTGAACCGGGCTCTGGCCAAGCTTTCCGCCCATCTCGGTGATACGCATCACGCCAGTGACGCGGCCATCGAACGCGCCGGTTTCGGCCCCTCGCCCAGTTTCATCGCCCTTCTGGCGGAGCGCGGCGAAGACGTGGTCGGTGCGGCGATGTTCTCACGGGTGTTTTCAACCGTCATGGGCGCGCCCGGCGTTCTGGTTTCCGATCTGTGGATTGAAGAGAGGATGCGCGGTGAAGGCCTTGGCCGACGCCTGCTGGCGGCAGCCGGAAAACTTGGCGCAGAGGAGTGGGGAGCCGCCTATCTGAAACTGAGCGTCAGCAATTCCAACGCCGATGCACGCGCGGCCTATGCGCGGCTCGGCTTCACCCCGATCCTTGGCGAGACACCGATGATCCTCGGCGGTGCCTTGTTTGAAACCCTGAAAGGCGGATCATGAATATCCTGCTGCACGCCTGATGGCGATGCCTGACAAATCGGCTGATATCGGATCGGCCATCGCACGCATCCATGATGGCGCCAGCGTCATGCTGGGCGGCTTTGGTGTGCCCGGCACACCCTTTTGCCTGATCGAGGAACTGGTGCGTCAGGGTCCAAAAAATCTCACCATCATCAAGAATGACGCCAATGAAATGGGCATGGGTGTCGACTGGCTGCTGGAAAACGGCCAGGTGTCAAAGCTTGTCGCCAGCCATATCGGCCTCAACGCACGGGCCATCGCCATGATGAACGACGGCGCGCTCAGTGTCGAATTTGTCGCCCAGGGAATTCTGGCCGAACGCATCCGCATTGCCGGGGCGGGCCTTTTGGGGTTTGTCACGGATATCGGCAGGGGCACGCCGCTGGCCGAGGGCAAGGAACAGATCAGCATCAACGGGGTCACAGGCATCCTGGAGCCGGCGCTGAAAGCCGATTTTGCGCTGGTCCATGCCGAAACGGCCGATACATTCGGCAATCTGTTTTATGCTGCGGCAGCGCGAAACTTCAATCCGCTGATGGCCATGGCAGCCCATTGCACCATTGCGGAAGCGGAAACCGTCGTCGATCAGGGCCAAATCAAGCCAGAGAATGTCCATACGCCCGGCCCCTTCGTGGACCAGCTTGTGGCGCTCAAGCAATTGCCGGAGGTCTATGGTGTTGTCAGACGCTAGGGAACGCATGCTGCGCCGCGCCGCCCGAGACATTCTGCCGGGCATGACGGTCAATCTGGGGATCGGCCTGCCAACCCAGGTTCTCCACCATGTGGATCGCACCATGGCGATCTGCCTGCATTCGGAAAACGGCATTGCCGGGGTGGGGCCGCAGCTTTCGCCCGAAGAGGCCGACCGCAACCTGATCGATGCGGGCGGCGCCTATGTCTCGCCCATTGCCGGCACCTCCTATTTTGACAGCGCCGTGTCCTTTGCCATCGTGCGCAGCGGCCGGCTGGACCTGACCCTGCTGGGCGCCTTCGAGGTTGCGGGCAATGGCGATCTGGCCAACTGGATCATTCCCGGACGCTTCTCACCCGGCGTCGGCGGCGCCATCGAACTGGCGCAAAAGGCGCGCCGGGTCGGCGTTCTGACCACCCATACCGACAAGAAGGGCAATCCGAAAATTCTAGAGCGCTGCACCCTGCCATTGACAGCGGCGGCCTGTGTCAACCGGATCTACAGTGATATGGCCGTCTGTGATGTCACGCCTGAAGGGCTGCGCCTGACGGAGATCGCCGAGGGCACCGACCTGCAGGACGTCATCGATGCCACCGGCACGAAGCTGATCGTGCCGGATGGCGCCATTCCAACCTTCTGACGCGGGAGTTTTTCATGGACGACGCACAAAAAACCGCCATCATGCAGGCCGTTGACGGGCTTTTTGATGATGAAATCACCTTTCTTGCCGAACTGACATCGCATCCCTCCACACGGGGCAAGGAACAATCCGCGCAGAATTTCATGGCCGCCGAACTGCGGGAACGCGGTTACCGGACGGATCGCTGGCTGATCGACGTCAACGACATTGCACAATTGCCGGGCTTTTCGCCGGTCATCGGAAATTACGATGATGCCGTCAACGTCGTTGGCACCCATGACAGCCGCAGCAATGCCGGCAGATCGCTGATCCTCAATGGCCATATCGATGTGGTGCCCGAGGGCCCGCTGGATATGTGGGATGCCAACCCCTACGCACCGCATGTGGACAATGGCTGGCTCTATGGGCGAGGCTCGGGCGACATGAAGGCCGGGCTTGCCTCCAACCTTTTCGCATTGGATGCGCTCAAGTCCCTTGGCTTTGCCCCGGCCGCCAATGTGCATTTCCAGTCAGTGGTCGAGGAAGAATGCACCGGCAATGGCGCTCTGGCCTGCCTGCAAAGGGGCTACCGGGCCGATGCCGCGCTGATCCCCGAACCCTTCGACGAAGATCTCGTGACCGCACAGGTCGGCGTCATCTGGCTGGAGGTGCATCTGCGCGGCATTCCCGTGCATGTGGCGACAGCCGGCAGCGGCTCCAACGCCATCGAGGCCGCCATCCCGCTTATCGCCGCCCTGCACAATTTGGAAATCCGCTGGAACAGGCCCGAAGGCCGCCATTGCGACTATGGGCACAATCACCACCCGCTGAACCTCAATATCGGCAGGATCCAGGGCGGCGACTGGGCCTCCTCGGTGCCGGCCTGGTGCGTCTTTGAAGTGCGTATGGGGATTTTTCCGGGGCAGGACATTGATGAGGCACGTCGCGAGATCGAGAACACGATCATGGAGGCGGCAAGCCAGCATCCCATCCTTGCCAACAATCGGCCGGAAATCGTCTATCACGGGTTTCTGGCCGAGGGCTACGCGCTGTCACAGCACAAGGGCGATACGGCCGGCCAGGCCATCAGTGCGCTTGAAAGGGCCCATCAGACCGTCAACGGAAAGGCGCTCGACAAGGTTGCGATCACGGCGACTACGGACGCCCGCTTTTTCGGCCTCTATGCCGACACGCCGACCCTGGTCTACGGCCCGAAGGCCGAAGCGATCCACGGTTTCAACGAAAGGGTCGATCTGGAGTCCGTGCGCCGGGTCACCCAGGCCACAGCCCTGTTCATCGCCGACTGGTGCGGGCTGGAACCTTTGTGAATCAAGGGGTTTTGTTGGAGGGTGCCCGGTGCGCAGCACTGAGTTGCCGCACCTCAGAAGAGTGTTACGGAGAACACGGGAGTTGCGCTGCGAGGCTGGGATCTTTTCCGCTCACGGCGAGCGGCGCTGACGCGCCTGCCTGCGCGGGGTAAAGTTGGCCGGGCCACGGTCGTGGCCTGTTTGAGTGCCATGCTGAGGGGCACCGGGTGCTGCAGGCTGTGCCTTACTGGCAGGCAAAGGGCGCTGCAAACACTGCCTTGCTGACAGGCACCGTTCCCGCCGAAGGCGGCAAGCGCGCCAGTCAACGGTCAATGGCGCGTCGGGGCTCGTGCCCGCCCCGTCTGGAGCCAGCGCCGAAGGCGCGTACGGCGTGAAGACAGAACCCAAAGCTGTCCGTATTCCGCCTTAACAACTCACTCCGGCACGATATGATAAAGCGTAATCGAGATTTCCTTGCCCTTGGAATAGTTGAAGCCGGAAATCGGCTCGCTGCCTTCGGCCTTGGCGCCGCTGGCGCTGAGGGCTGCAAGGAATGCCGGTGCATCGGCAGCGGGCACTGCGGCCAGAGCGCATTTGGGATCGGCCATGATGTGCTGGGCGGCGCTGTCGGGGCCTGCCAGCAACGTTTTTGTGCCGGCCAGGAAAACCAGGCTTGGCTCGTGGAAGGTTGCCGATGCCAGCACGGAATCCTTGCAGGCCTTTTGCAGATGGAACTGCGTTGCAATCTGCCGGCTGACCCACATCTGATCGATATGCGGCAGGACCACCCCGAAAAGCAGACCATAGGCCGTCGTTGCGGCAATGGTCGTGACAAACACCCGTTTGACCGGCTCGACCATCATCTCGAAGCCAATGGCAAACCACGCCGCCACCAGCAACAGAAGCACCGATGGAACGCTCCAGGGCGAAAAGCCGCTGCCAATATAGATCGGCATGACCACGGCCAGCGCGACAAAGGCAAAGGTGACAATGACAACACCAAGGCCGGTGATGCCATGCAGCAGTCTTTGCCACAGCAGCGGCACGGGCGCCTGCGCCCCGGCAAGACTGAGGAACCAGCCGCCCAGCAGCAGAATGGCCGGATAGGCGGGCAGCACATAATGCGGCAATTTGGTTGGCACGATTTCGAAGAACAGCCAGAGCGGGATATACCAGGCGATGCAGAACAGCAGCCGCGCATCGGTGAACATGCGCCGCAGGGCATGGGTCAGGCCGATGATGGCAATCAGCCCGAAAGGCCACATGTAGAGCGAATAGGTCAGGATATAATAGCCGGGCGGTGCGCCGTGGGACTCCTGTCCGCCTGCCACCTTGCCAAGCATATCCTTGCCAAGCGCCTCCTGCCAGAAGGCGCCACCGCTCTTCCAGGTGATCAGCACCAGCCAGGGCAAGGCAATCAGCACAGCCAGCGCAATGCCGCGCAGCGGTTTGAGATCCAGCAGCCATTTGCGGTCGCGGTTCTTGTCAAACAGCAGCAGAAACACAATCGTCAGCAGGCTGAGCAGGGGCGTGATCGGACCCTTGATGAGGATCGCCGCGCCCTGCGCAATCCAGAAATACCAGGTCAGCGAGGGGGCAGCGGCATCGCCGTTTCGCCGGCTGACATAAATGCGGGCAAGACAGCCCTGCGCAATGATCGATAGCAACAAAAGAACGGAATCCGTCTTCGCCAGCCGCCCCTCAAAGCCTGCACCAAACATTCCGGCCAGCATCAGCGCCGCGATCAGCCCGATGGTCGGACCAAAAAGCCCCTGCCCGACCCAATAGAGCGCCACGACAGACAACGCCATGCCGATGACCGAAACCATGCGGTAGGCCCAGACCGGCGCATCCTCCCCCTGGCCCGTCAGCGCAACGGAGATGGATTGCAGCCAATAGATACCGATGGGCTTCTTGTAGCGGGGCGCTTGCTGAAACCTGATGTCGATATAGTCGCCCGTCTGGACCATCTGTTTGGTGGCCTGAATATAACGGGCCTCATCGCGGTCGATGGGCGGCAATTGCGCAATGCCGGGCACCAGCACGGCCAAAGTCAGCAGAAACAGCATCAGATAACGAAGCAAAACGCTCCTTTCACCGAATGGCCCTTCAGACTGCATCGTTTTTTCGCCTGACTGGTTGATAGGCTCTGTCCATTTCAGTTCCGCGTTGCCTTGCCAAAAATGACTTCCGGTTTACTGTGGAAGCGATCCAAACCGAATCATTAACCTTATACATGACTTGGCTGACAAGTGATCTCACTGAGTATCGGCAACGGCGGCCTTTTTTTCATTGGCGATCAGCCACAGGTTACGCACATAGATGACCAGCCCCATGCCCTGACCGGCAATGAACACCGGATCCTGACGCTGGATGGCATAAATGAGCAGAAGAAAACCGCCAAAAAGCGAAAAAAACCAGAAGGCCACCGGCACGACACTGCGTTTGGCCCGTTCGGAAGCCACCCATTGCACCACGAAACGCATGGTAAAACAGGCCTGCGCCAGGAAACCCAGAAGAATCCAGCCGTTGAACTGCTCGACAAAAACGACGCGAAACCACGCGACAATGTGGACGAAAACCTCAACCATCATGCACTTCCTCAGCAATTGGCATTTTGTTGCGGCGCAGCTTTAGCCACCAGACGCCAAAAAGATCAAGCGCACCACGCAGGCCGCGATCCAATATTCCATAATTGGAGGTGCCAAAGCGGCGCGGCCGGTCAAGCACGTCCATGGCGACGACATCAAACCCCTCCTGAATCACCAGCGCCGGCAAGAACCGGTGGGTTCCGTTGAAAAACGGCAGGCGGCGGAAAATATCCGCATGGACGACCTTGAGACCGCAGCCGGAATCGCGTGTCTTGTCGTTGAGGATCGAACCGCGCAGCCAATTGGCAAACCGTGACGACAATTGTTTGAGTTTCGTATCCTTGCGTTTGATCCTTTGGCCGCAGGCGATGCCGATCGCCGGGCCGGCCTCAAGCAGGGCGTCGACCAGCGGCCCGATATATTGCGGGTCATTCTGGCCATCGCCGTCAATGGTCGCGATGATCGCTCCATGGGCGGCGAGGACACCGCTGCGCAGCGACAGGCTCTGGCCAACGGAGAACTGGTGGCGAATATGACGCACCGCAAAGGGCCGTTTTGCTGCTTCACGCGACAGCACCCCGGCGGTGTCGTCACTGGAGCCGTCATTGACGACGATCACCTCGATCTGCCGGTCACGCAGATGCTGTTCAATCTCGTCGAGCAGGGGGGGAATGTTGTCAGCTTCGTTTTTGCACGGAATGACAATTGAAATCATGGCTGCGGTCATCATGGTTGCGCCTTGGATCTGACGGATTGACGCCGTCGAAAGGTAAAAGCCAATACGAACCCGAGCATGTTATACGAAGGGAAATTGCCTGACCAACTGAGTTTACGGTCAGGCCATTCGCAGGCCCGCGGCGCATGACCGGTTTTCAGGCAGAGGCATTACCAAGGTGGCGCAATTGAAGCAAGTGCATTGCTGGCAGTAACCTTGCTTCACGTGCGCCAACCAAATCAAAATGAATTGCGAATTATTCCCGAAGAACCTGATATTACACCTTTTCCTTGACGCTGAACATCGCCATACTCGCGCATAATCGGTGTGGGAGAACACCGGCAACAAATTCGGAGGAGATGCCGCATGCGCGGACTGATGCAGGAATGGCCGCTGTTGTGCCACAAGATCATGGACCATGCCGCGCTTTATCACGGCGATCGGGAGGTCATATCACGGTCCATCGAGGGCCCGATGCATCGCACCAATTACCGCAACATCCATGAGCGGGCACGACAGGTCGCCAAACGCCTCGAAAAGGACGGCATCACCATGGGCGACCGGGTCGCCACCATGGCCTGGAATACCTGGCGGCATCTGGAAAGCTGGTATGGTATTCTCGGCATGGGCGCTGTCTACCACACGCTCAATCCGCGACTCTTTCCCGATCAGATCGCCTGGATCATGAATGATGCGACGGACAAGCTGCTGTTTGTCGACCTGACCTTCCTGCCCATTATCGAAGCCATCGCCGACAAGGTGCCCAGCCTTGCCAAGGTTGTTGTGCTGACCGATGCGGCCCATATGCCGCAGACAAAACTTGCCAATGCCGTTGCATATGAAGACTGGATCAACGAGGCGGATGCCGATTATGCCTGGCGCGAATTCGACGAAGGCACGGCCGCCGGCATGTGCTATACGTCCGGTACGACGGGCGATCCCAAGGGCGTTGTCTATTCCCACAGATCAAATGTGCTGCATGCCATGACTGGAGCGCAGCCGGACATGCTGAATCTTTCATCCAACGACAGGATGATGCCGGTCGTGCCACTGTTTCACGCCAATGGCTGGTCGACCGCCTTTGTCTGTCCGATGGTTGGCGCCAGCATGATCATGCCGGGCGCCGGCATGGATGGGGCCTCCATCTATCAGATCCTGACAGAGGAACGCGTGACCATGACGGCGGCTGTGCCAACCGTCTGGCTGATGCTGCTGGATCATCTGGCCAAGGTCGGCGGCACATTGCCGGACCTGCAACGGGTGGTCATTGGCGGCGCGGCCTGCCCACCGGCGATGATCAAGACCTTTCAGGAAACCTATGGCGTCGAGGTCATACACGCCTGGGGCATGACGGAAATGAGCCCTCTTGGCACCGTGTGCACCCTGAAGCCGGAATACAAGAACCTGACGGGCCAGGCCAGACTGGACCTGCAGGCCAAACAGGGCCACCCGCCCTTTACAGTGGAAATGAAGGTAACCGACGACGAGAACAATCCGCTGCCCTGGGACGCAAAGTCCTTTGGACGGTTGAAAGTGCGCGGCCCTGCGGTTTCCTCCGCCTACTACAAGGGTCAGGGCGCAGAGCAGTTCGATACGGAAAACTGGTTCGACACAGGTGATGTCGCCCATGTGGATGAACACGGCTACATGCAGATCACCGACCGCGCCAAGGATGTCATCAAATCCGGCGGTGAGTGGATTTCCACCATCGAGCTGGAAAATCTGGCTGTCGGTCACCCGGATGTCGCGGAAGCAGCCGTGATCGGCATTGCCCATCCCAAATGGGATGAGCGGCCATTGCTGGTCATCGTGCGCCGGCAAGGCTGCGACCCGTCGAAAGAATCCATTCTGGATTTCATCCGCGACGATATTGCCAAATGGTGGTTGCCGGACGATGTCGCCTTTGTCGACGATATCCCGCACACGGCAACGGGCAAGATCCAGAAGACAACACTGAGGAAGCAGTTCAGCGATTACCGGTTTCCAGGCACCTGATTGCAGGAAAATCAAGAACTGGGGCTGCGCGGCAATACTACTGCAGTCTATCAACGGTTCTTCCCCCTCCAGCGCGCCGCGCATCTGGCAGGACAACAGGAGATGAATCCGGTCAAACCAGGACAGACCACATGCGATTGGGCGTGGTCACGTCCTTTTCGTTTTTCTATATAACAGCGGTTCCGACGAGCCCGATGGACGAGGCAGCATGAAACAGACAGCACAATTCCATGACCTGAAAGGGCAATCGATCTTCATCACCGGCGGCGGATCAGGCATTGGTGCCTGGCTGACGGAAGGATTTGTCTCGCAAGGCGCAAAAGTGGCCTTTGTACAGCGTTCGGATGCCAGTGCATTGTGCGACCGTATCGAAGCCGAACATGGCAACAGGCCGCTTTTCATGGCCTGTGACATCACCGATATTGAGGCACTGCGATCCTCCATTGCCAAGGCCCGTGAAGCCCATGGGCCGATCACCGTTCTGGTCAACAATGCGGCCTCGGACAACCGCCATGGTCTGCAGGACTATTGCGTCGAGGACTGGGACCAGTCCATTGCGATCAATCTCAGGCCGCATTTTTTCACCGCCCAGGCGGTTGCGCAGGACATGCGAGAAGCCGGCTATGGGTCGATCATCAATTTCTCGTCCATCTCCTACATGATGGGCAATGCCGGCTATCCGGCCTATGTCGCGGCAAAATCGGCAATAACAGGCCTAACACGCGGGCTGGCACGGGAACTGGGTGTGGATAATATCCGCGTCAATGCCCTGATGCCCGGCTGGGTCCTGACCGATCGTCAAAGGGACCTATGGGTCACGCCAGAGGCATTGGCCGACCATATCGAGCGGCAATGCATCAAAGAGGAAATCCTGCCTGAAGACATTGTGGCGCCGACACTTTTCCTTGCCTCCTCAGCTTCGCGCATGATGACCGGTCAGGCCCTTGTGGTTGATGGCGGCGTTGTGGTGACAGGGTAGGTCATGAAAGCACATTTTGCAGCCGTTGACTGGGGCACATCGAGTTTTCGCATCTGGCTAATGTCGCAAAGCGGACAGGTGCTGGCCGAACGGCGCAGCCATGAAGGAATGGTTCACACCGCAGCATCCGGTTTTGCAGATATTCTGCAGGCGCATTTACATGCCTTTGGCGCGCCGCCGTCCCTACCGGTTGTCATCTGTGGCATGGCCGGAGCCCGTCAGGGCTGGCTGGAGGCAGACTATCTGAACGTACCGGCCAAACTCCTGGACATTGTCGACAGGGCCGTGCGAATCGATGATCCGCAGCGCGATATTCGCATCCTTCCCGGCATTGCCCAGCGCAACCCGGAACGACCGGATGTCATGCGCGGCGAGGAAACGCAATTGCTGGGCGGGCTTGCATCGCATTCTCAATCGGCATTTTTCTGCATGCCTGGCACTCATTCCAAATGGGTGCAGGTGCAATCGGGCAGCGTCACCGGCTTTGCAACCTGCATGACCGGTGAACTGTTCAGCCTGATCCGTCAGCAATCCATTTTGCAACACGCGATGGGTGACATTGACAGCTGCGACCCGGGCAACGTCGACTTCCTGGCAGGCGTGCGCGACGCCTATGACAGGCCTTCAGAATTTTCCCGGTTGCTGTTTTCCATTCGCGCCGGACAGTTGCTTTTCGCCAGCGCGCCGGAACGCAATTACGCACGCCTGTCGGGCCTGTTGATCGGATTTGAAATCGCTGGCTGCCTTTCTGATCTTGGTGAAACCAACACCATTCATCTGATTGCCTCAGGCCGCTTGCGTGACCTCTATGAAGCAGCATTCTCCTGCCTGGCACTGCAATTTGCCACAACAGATGCAGACAAGGCGGTTCTCGCCGGGCTTTTTTCAGCTGCGCAAAAATTCTGGCCACAAGCCATTTTGCCGAACAATGACGGATCGATAAAAACATGACACAGACAAAAACCTGGCCCCATTTGAAACGCTCGCTGGTTGCCATCCTGCGTGGCATCAAACCGGAAGAGACGGCGGGGGCGATTGTTGCTCTTGTCAATGCCGGTTTCGAGGCCATCGAAATACCGCTCAATTCACCGACGCCCTTTGATTCCATTCGCATCGCGGTCAAAACCGCCCCATCGCATTGCCTGATCGGTGCGGGGACAGTTCTGACCATCGAGGATGTGGACCGACTGGCAAAGGTTGGCGGATCGTTGATGATCAGCCCCAACGTCGATCCCGATGTCATTGGCCGTGCCGGCACGCATGGCATGATCACCATGCCCGGGGTTTTCACGCCAACCGAAGCGTTGAGCGCGGTCAAGGCCGGCGCCTCCGCATTGAAATTTTTTCCGGCAAATATTCTTGGTCCTGCCGGGATCACCGCGATCAGGGCTGTGCTTCCTGCCGATTTGGAAATTGGCGCCGTGGGCGGCGTTTCCCATGAAAACTTTGCGCACTATCGCGAAGCCGGCATTCGCACCTTCGGCCTTGGTTCAAGTCTATACAAACCTGGCATGACGGCAGCAGAAATAGAAAAGCGGGCCATCGTTTCGATTGATGCCTATGATGCGATTTTTGGAGGCTGACATGAACAATACAGACATGAACAAGGCTGGCATGAACAAGGCTGATCCGGCCTATGCCATTTTTGAACCGACCCATTGCCAGCTTGGCGAGGGGCCAACCTATGATACGGGCAGCGACACGGCCTGGTGGTTTGACATTCTTGGCAAAAAGCTGATCGAGCGCACATTGTCAGCGGACCGTGCGATCGTCCATGATCTGCCGCGCATGGCCAGTGCCCTTGCTGTGGTCGATGGCGATCGCCAACTGCTGATATGCGATGATGGTCTCTATCTGCGCAAAACCGCTGACGGCACGCTATCCTTGCTCAAGGCGCTGGAGGCTGACAATACGAAAACACGCTCCAACGACAGTCGCGTGCACCCCAGCGGCGCCATGTGGATTGGCACTATGGGGATTGAGGCGGAAACGGGCGCAGGCGCTATCTACCATTTTCATCGCGGCGAATTGCAGGTTCTGTATTCGCACATCAGCGTCCCGAACAGCATATGCTTTAATACCGACGGATCGGTCGGCCATTACACCGATACGCCGACCGGCAAGGTCATGCGTGTCGCCCTTGATCCCGCCAATGGCTTGCCGGTCGGCGAGCCTGCGGTGTTTCTGGATCGGACGACGGACAGCACGGGTTCGGCAGATGGTGCAGTGATGGACGCTGATGGCATCATCTGGATCGCACGATGGGACGGAGCCTGCGTCAAAGCCTATGATCCGACTGGTGCCTGCGTGGAGACCATCACTCTTCCCGCGGCCCGGATAACCTGTCCGGCTTTCATCGGCGCCCATGCAGACCGGATGATTGTCACATCGGCCAGCACCGGGTTGAGCCCTGAACAGGCAGACCTGCAACCCCATGCAGGTCAAACCTTTCTGCTGGACCGCCCCATGCGCGGCAAAATCGAACCAAGCGTCGTGCTTTGATTGGCTTCATTGCATGGAAACAGGATCTTTTGTTGACCATTGCGGACAAGACAGATGCACAGAAAGACCTTTTGAATATTGTTTCTGCACTTTCGCAATGGTATCTCAGAAATAGCCAGCATCCATCCATCTTCTGCACGTACTGGCCTTGTTGCCTATTTCCGTTTCGAACACCGGATAATCCTGATCATGACTTCAGCATTCAAAGCCTACGACATTCGCGGTGAAATTCCCGGCCAGGTCAATGTGCCTTTCGCCTACCGGTTCGGCCAGGCCGTTGCAGCGCAGCAGCCGCGCAAGAGTGTGGTTGTCGGGCATGATATGCGCCAGGACAGCCCTGCGCTTGCGGCAGCGCTTGCCCAGGGACTTCTCGATAGCGGCGTTGACGTCAGGCCGCTGGGTCAATGCGGAACCGAAGAGGTTTATTTTCATACCGATCACAGCGGCGCCGACGCGGGTCTGATGGTGACGGCAAGCCATAATCCGATGAATTACAATGGCATCAAGATGGTGCTTGAAGGCGCGAAGGCCGCCACCCAGGACAATGCGCTCGGGCCACTGGAAAAACTGGTTTACTCGGATCGCGATTTTCCCATTGTTGCAGATTATGCCAACCGCGGAAAACTTTCTGTCAACCTGCAAAAAACGGCCTATGTCGACCATCTTTTGAAGCAGGTCGAAGGCCTGTCCCTCAAGCCTCTGAAGATTGTCTGCCATGCGGGAAACGGCTGCGCCGGACCGGTCATTGACCTTCTGGAGCAGCATCTGCCATTTGAATTCATCAAGGTGGATCACCAACCCGATCCGACTTTGCCCAATGGCATTCCCAATCCATTGTTGCCGGAAAAACGCGAACGGGCCAGTCGTGCGGTGATTGAGCATGGCGCCGATCTCGGTCTGGCCTGGGACGGTGATTTTGATCGCTGCTTCTTCTATGACGAGCAGGGCCGTTTCATCGAGGGCTATTATATCGTCGGCCTTATCGCACAGACCATGCTGCGCAAGGCTCCCGGCGGCACGATTCTCTATGACCCACGGCTGAGCTGGAACACGATTGATGTGGTGGAATCGGCCGGTGGCGTGGCGAAGATGTGCCGCACCGGGCACGCATTCTTCAAGCAGATGTTGCGCGAAGAAAATGCCGTCTATGGCGGTGAAATGAGCGCCCACCATTATTTCAGGGACTTCAGCTATTGTGATACCGGCATGTTGCCCTGGCTAGCCGTGGTCGCGGAACTCTCCGTCAACGGCATGAAGCTGAGCGAAATGGTCGAACAGCGCATCAGCGCCTTTCCCTGCTCGGGTGAAATCAATTTTACAGTCGATGACGCCAAAAAGGTGCTGGAGACGATCGCCAATCATTTTGGCCGGTTCAATCCAATGGTTGATGCCACGGATGGTCTCAGCATGGCATTTGATGACTGGCGCTTTAATGTGCGCGCCTCCAATACAGAGCCGCTGCTACGTCTGAATGTGGAAACACGCGGCAATGCCGGGCTTGTCAATTCAAAGGTTGAGGAACTGACGGCCCTTATCAGATCGGTCTGAGCAGGGTTGGATTATTGCTTTGCGGCAGCCTGCGGCGCTTCGCGGCTGTCGCTGATGAAGAAATCTGCCGAACCGGTGCAAGTCCATCGAGGTAGACAAGCACATCGGCCGCACTCATCGGCCTGCCATGGAAGAACCCCTGCCCGATGGAACATCCAAGAGCCAGAAGCTTATTGGCCTGTTCAACGGTTTCGATACCTTCTGCGACAACACACAAATCGAGACCATCACAGAGCGCGACGATCGCTTTGATAATATGTTCCGACGCTCTGTCGCGTGTGATTTCCGAAACAAATGACCTGTCAATCTTGACCTTGTCCAGTGCGATTGCCCGCAGGCGACCAAGGCTTGACTGACCCGTTCCAAAATCGTCGAGAGAGATCGAAATACCCTCATCACGCAGGCTCTTTATGATGGAGTTGGCCAGATCGGGGTCCGCCATCATCGCCGTTTCGGTAATTTCCAGTTCCAGTCGTCTTGTGTCGAGCCCCGCCGTGCGAACAATCGTCAGGATCTTCTTGAAGGTGAGAGGATCAACAAGCTGAGCGGATGACAGGTTGAAGGACAGGAAAATATCTTCAGGCCAGCTCAAGGCTGCCTTGGTTGCTTTCTTGAGCAAAGCTTCCGTCAATGGTTCGATCAGATCGCGTTCCTCTGCCAACGGAATGAAAACGGCTGGTGAAATCGAACCCAATTCATCGTCAGTCCAACGCGCCAGAGCTTCGAAACCAATCGGATGACCACTGGCAAGATCGACAATGGGCTGAAAATGCACATCGACTTCATCTGCGAACACCGCACGCCGAAGCGCCTGCTCCAATTGCGTCGTGCGTTTCATCTCCTCGGCAATGTCTCTGGAATATACAGTGATCTGCCCGCGACCACGACATTTCGAGCGGTATAGAGCCGTATCTGCGCTTTCCATCAGTTGCGCATAATCTTCACCGGCATAGGGATAAATTGCAAAACCGAAGGATGCGGAAAGCCGCACATTCCTTTTGCCCAGATCATAGGGCGCGGCCAGGACATCCCTGAACAAATCACTGATTTTCTCTGCACCCGTTTTGTCAAAGACCAGCGGCAGTACAAATGCAAAAGCATCCTGATCCAGGCGTACGACCAGCGAACCGGCAGGCATGCAGGCGCGCAGACGATGCGCGACCTGGCAAAGGATATCATCACCCGCCGCACGACCAAACAGGTCCTTGATCGGACGGAAGCCATCCAGATTGACCACTCCGATGGCAAATGGCGCCGGATCAAGAGACCGCTCAGCCACCAGTTTTGTTATTTTGTCATGCAGGCGCACACCATTGCCCAGGCCGGTGAGCCGGTCGGTATATACGACCGAATCATTCTCGACCCCTGATGTCAAATCCCGGGTGGCCAGTTCAACCGCCATTGCTCTGCCCCTACATGCCAGAAAATACGTGCTCAACGCGAATAGGAAAGCACATTTCTAACCGACAGAATGGCCCGGCTTTATTAACAAAGCCCTAGCGAACCGCTCTATATCTTGTCATAAAAATATCCTCAAACCCTTGAATTTACACTGGTTTATAGAGAGTTTTACAGGCAGTTTGATTCAATTTCTAATGGACGGCGATCTGATCGGTTCGTTCAGACGAAATAGTGCAGACAGAACCCCGGTCCATTCAAGACCGCGCTCCCATCCGCTGGGGCGCCGCAATGGCGCATATGGCAAGAATAATACCGCTGACCGCCGCAATCATGCCCGCGGCGCTGACGCTGAATCCACTGCCCAATAAAGCCATGCCACTGCCAGCTGCCCAGAACCCTGCAACTGCAGAGGCAAGCGCAAAAAGAACACTCCACGCCAATTGGGGGATGAGCCGGTTGGTCATCAACCGCGCCGCTGCAGCCGGGCAGATCAGCATGGCAATGGTTATGATAGCGCCAACCGCTTCAAAAGCAGTCACGGCAACGATGGCGACCAAAGATATCAATGCCGCTCCGATAAAGCGCACCGGGACACCCAGCGCCTGGGCGAAGACCGGGTCAAATGTCGAAACAACCAATTGCCTCCAGAAAAACAACAGAAACAGGCAAACAGCCAGCAGTGAAAATACCAACCGACCCAATTGGGGCGGCAGATCTGCAAGTGCCTCGGGATCAAAAAGTGCACCGGCTTGCGTTCCTGCCAGCCAGACAAGACTTTCCAGGTTGCCGTAGAGTGCATGCTGGACATCGAAATGTATATTGCGGGTTTCGCTTTGTTCGAGCAGGACGACACCCAATGCAAAGAGTGAGGTGAAGACCACGCCCATGGCTGCGCCGGGCTCGACTTTTCCAAGATTGCGAACAAGCTCAATCAGCAGCGCCGAAATCAATGCCGCAGCCGCGGCACCAATCAACATTGGCCCTACAGACATGGAGCCGCTTACAATGAACGCCACGACGATACCAGGCAGCACGACATGGCTGACAGCATCCCCCATGAGGCTCTGCTTTCGCAATATCAGAAAATTCCCGAGCAGGGCACATGCCACGGCCGCCAGCGCCCCGATCAACGTGGGCACGAGAACAAGTCCAACATACAGCTCGTCCATCACTTCTTCCTTCCGCAGCACATCCGCCAAATGAGGCACCGGACAGCAACTGATACCGCGTTATCCTGTCGCAAAACCGGTTCCCTCTTTTGCCAAAACGCGCTCTTTTCTGTTCGCGTTATCTGATCGCAAAACCGGTTCCCGCTTTTCCGGAAACGCTCGGGGGCCCCGCAAAATGTTTTTCCAGTTCTGCTATTTCGTCTGAGGTGAGCCTTTCGGCTATCGGATCCAGTCGCATGCGGGCGGCACGATAGGCTGCATCCGGATTGTCGTGCAGATAGACAGTCCACAGGGCTTCCTCGCGTGCCGCATTGTCTGCCGCAGCAAGTCCCGTGCGGGTCGGCGTGCCGTCTGCGCGGATGTAATGGTCGGCTTTGAGAACCTTGATTGTATCACTGTCATAGATCGCTTCGCCCCTCAGGATGGCCAGCAGGCCCTGGCGTCTGTGGACCTTGCGGGAAAATGCCCGGGCGCGGTACAGGCCATAAAAAATACCATGAGCGGGTGCAAACAGCAGCGAAATGACGAACAGCAATGCTGCGACAAGAACAATCACCGGGCCGGCAGGAAGATTGGGAACAGAAGCGGAAAGCGCCGTGCCTGCGAAACCGGAGACGGCACCAATGAGACCGCTGGCAAAAATCATCGTCGTCGTCTTGTCTGTCCAGAAACGGGCTGCGACCGGCGGAATGATCAACAGAGCGACCACAAGTATCAGCCCGACTACCCGCAACCCCGTTACCGTCACTGCCATGACGAGAAACATCAAAAGCAAGTCGGCCCTGCGAATATCAATCCCCGAAGTGCGGGCAAAGATTTCGTCAAAACAGACCAGCGTCAGCGGACGGCGAAAGTAAAACACCAAAAGCGCAACAATCAGCGCCAGTACAGCCAATGTAACGGCTTCATTGCGCAACATTCCGGACGTTGAACCCAAAAGAAAACTGCCAATACCTGCCTGCTGCCCAATGCCCAGTGATTGTATGACCGTCAGCAACACAACACCGAAGCCAAAGAAGGCCGATAGAACCGCCCCGATCGCGGCATCGGCATTCAACCTTGTGCGACGCGTCAACCATTCGACACAGGCCAATCCCGTCATCGCACTGATGGCGGCCCCCAACAGCAATCCGGGCAGAAAACGACCGGTCCCGCCAAACCAGGCCATCACCAGAAATGCCAGGCCGACTCCGGGCAATGTTGCATGACTCAAGGCATCGGAAACAAGCGAACGCTGGCGCAAAAGCAGGAAGGTGCCGACCGTTCCACCGGCCCAGCCAAGCAATATTGCGCCCATGGCGACAATGGCAGTGTTGTAGCCGGCATTAAATGTCAGCGCATTTACAAAGGCAGGAACATCAATCATGAAAACCCATCCACTCAGGTCGTCGTATCGACCAAAGGCTCAGCATGAGCCTCGGTCATGGGCGTGTCACGCGCCAGACGCCCGCCATAGGCTTCCGCCAGATTGGCCTCGGTGAAGGCCGCCGCGACCGTGCCTCCAGCAATGCGGCGCACATTGAGGATGAGGACGTCGTCGAAATAGGCAGCAACGGTGGACAAATCATGATGTACGGCCACCGCCGTACCACCGTCTTTCACGAATTTTTTAAGCAGCGTTATAATGGTTTTCTCCGTGGCCGCATCGACCCCTGCAAAAGGCTCATCCAGCAAAAGCAGGTCGGCTTTTTGCGCCAATGCGCGGGCGATGAAAACACGCTGCTGCTGACCGCCGGAAAGCTGGCCGATCTGCCGGCTCGCCAGACCCGCCATATCAACTTCCTCCAGACAATCTATCGCCATCTGGCGCTGTGACCTGCCGATCAGGCTAAGTGGTCTCAGTCGACGATAAAGCCCCATCAGCACGACATCGATCACAGTCGCGGGGAAATCCCAATCAACACTTGCGCGCTGCGGCACATAAGCGATGCGATCGCGCATGGCGGCAAGCGGCTTTGCAAAAAACAGTGCCTCGCCACTGATCGTCGGGATTATGCCCATCGCGGCTTTCAGCATGGTGGATTTCCCGGCCCCGTTGGGACCGACGATGGCGCTCATGCGGCCCTGTTTGAAAACAGCATCAACGGAGGACAGGGCCGGTTTGTCACCATAGGCAACAGAAAGGCCGCGAACAGCGAGTGCTGCGTCGGAATCGGTGGGAGAAATCTTCATTTCAGCTTCCAATCAACTTACCCTGAAAACCGGCAGCCGGTGCCTTGCCTCCAAGAGAATTGGTTATCAGGGTTACATTGGAATCGATCATGCCGATATAGGTGCCGGTATAGGTACCTGCTGACCCCATGGCGTCGGAAAAGAGCTGTCCGCCAACCACGACCTTGTGCCCCTGCGCCGCCGCACCTTCAATCAGTGCGCGCACATTGCGCACCGGTACGGATGTTTCAACAAATATGGATTGAATGTTGCGCTCAACGATGAGGCTGACAATCTGATCAACGCGCTGCAACCCGGCTTCACTCTCCGTTGAAAGACCTTGAATGCCGACCACCTCGAAATCATAGCTGCGCCCGAAGTAACCGAAGGCGTCATGCGCGGTGACAAGCACACGCTTGTCTTTCGGCACCGTTGCAAGACTCTCGTGCGTATAGGCGGCAAGCGCGCTGACCTGCAGCAAATAGTCTTTTGTATTGGCCGCATAGATGTCCGCACCTTCAGGATCCAGACCAATCAATGCATCGCGTGCCGCTTCCACGACATAAGGCCATAAATCCGGCGTCATCCAGATATGGGGATCATATCGATCCGGATAGGCAACACTGGACCTGCGCAAATCCTCAGGCACGGCCTCGCCAATGGCAAAAACCGGCTTGCGTTTTGCCAGTTTCTCAAGGAATTCTTCCAGTTGCGCTTCCAGATAGAGCCCGTTCCAGAAAACCGCATCGGCACGAACCATGGCCGCTATGTCCGATTGCGTCTGACGATAGAGATGCGGATCAACCCCCTCGCCCATCAGCGTCACCACAGTGGCGCGATCGCCAGCGATTTTGTGCAGCGCATCACCAATCATGGAAACCGTTGCGACAACAGTCAACCGGTCTGCCGCCCCGGCAGCCGTCACCGACAGATTGACTGCAAGCAATGAGGCGAAAACACCAATAACGATGAAAAAGCGACGCAACATCTTGAACGCACTCCATAATTTCTGGGCCAGTCAAGCTCGCCCGGATCACACTGAAATTCTTTTATTGCAAATCATTCGCAATTGCAAGAAAGATTGATCGTATAAGCCCACAACCCATCTTTTATTCAGGCAGCGAATCCGGGATGATCGCCCCATGGCAGTCAAACATCTTTCAGAGACCCTCATAAACCAGATCGCCGCTGGTGAAGTGATCGAGCGACCGGCGAGCGTCGTCAAAGAATTGGTGGAGAACGCCATTGATGCGGGCGCAACGCGTGTCGAAATAGCGACCGCTGGCGGTGGCAAGGCGCTGATCAGGGTGACCGATGACGGTTGCGGCATGGATTCACAGGACCTGAGCCTGGCAATTCAAAGGCACTGTACCTCCAAAATCACTGACGGCCTTGACGCGATCGCCACGCTGGGTTTTCGTGGTGAAGCGCTGCCCTCTATCGGTTCGGTTGCCAAATTACGCATCCAGAGCCGGACGAAGGAGGCAGATAGCGGCTATGAGGTCAGCGTCGCCGGCGGCCTTGTACAAAAGGTCAGACCGGCAGCAGCCAATCGCGGTACAGTGGTTGAAGTCAGGGACATCTTCTACGCGACACCTGCGCGACTGAAGTTTCTGAAAAGCGACCGCGCCGAGACCGGTGCCATTACGTCTATCGTCAAACGGATTGCAATTGCCTTTCCGCATGTGCGCATTGCCCTTTCAGGCAGCGACCGCACAACAACCGAGTACCCGGCAACCGGGGATGATGAACTGGCCCGGATCGGCCAGGTCCTCGGCAGTGAATTTGCTGACAATGCCATCGCAATTGACGCCGCTCGGGAAAATATCACCTTGACGGGCTATGCCTGTGTGCCGACCTACAATCGAGCCAATTCCCTGCAACAATACGCCTTTGTGAATGGCCGCCCGGTGCAGGACAAATTGATCCTGTCCGCATTGCGTGGCGCCTATGCGGACACCATACCGCGTGGCCGCTATCCGGTTGCCGTGCTGTCAATCAGGCTGGACCCGAGCCAGGTGGACGTCAATGTTCACCCCGCCAAGGCCGATGTCCGATTTCGCGATCCGGGCCTGTTGCGCGGTCTTATTATCGGGGCCATTCGGCAATCGCTGACGCAGCATGGCGATCGCGCCTCCAGTGTAGGCGCCCGCGATATGGCTTCGGCATTCACAGCGGGTTTCGGCCCAAGGTTCGGATCAAAATTCGGGGCCCAACCCCAGATGGATCCCGCAGACTATGACCCTTCAACATCACCTTTTCGGCCCTTCGGCAGCCCCGCAGGAACGGGATTTTCCGACAATGGTCAGCGCGCTTTCAGCGCCTTTTCGGCACCCACCGGTCGAAGCGACGCCCCCCCACTGACGGAGGCGGAAGGGTTGGATGGTTCAGAGCAGGATCACCCCCTGGGTGCAGCCCGCGCGCAACTGCACGAAAATTACATTGTTGCGCAAAGCAGGGATGGACTGGTTATCGTCGATCAGCACGCGGCGCATGAAAGGCTGGTTTATGAAAGCCTGAAGCAATCGCTGCATGCAGACCAGGTCCCCTCCCAGGTATTGCTGATCCCCGAAATCGTCGATCTGCCGGAGGAGGACTGTGATCGTCTGGTGGCCCGCGCAGATGAATTGTCCCAACTTGGATTGACAATCGAGCGCTTTGGTCCAGGCGCAGTGGCCATTCGCGAGACGCCCTCCATTCTCGGCGAGATCGACGCTATTGGACTGGTGCGCCAATTGGCGGACGAGATTTCGGAGTGGGACGATTCGAGCGGTTTGCGTGCCCGGATAGACTACGTGGCAGCGACGATGGCCTGTCACGGATCAGTGCGGTCCGGACGACGCCTGACGGCGGTGGAGATGAACAGCCTGTTGCGGCAAATGGAATCAACTCCGGGATCAGGGCAATGCAATCATGGTCGGCCAACCTACATTGAATTGAAACTTTCTGATATTGAGAGGCTGTTCGGCAGGCGATAAGCCAGAACGGTTCACCATGATGTGGTTCCATTTGATTGTGAACCGCTGTAGAATATCGCATACGCAGCAGCACGACAGGAATGCCACATGAATCGATTTGAAGGACATGGCTCCGGCGAGGCCAAAATCCGCTATCTGGACGCTGACTTTGAGGTCGTCCAGCCCGGAACCCACGTGCGCTGCGCCATCACCGGGGAGATCATTCCCCTGGAAGAGCTCAAATACTGGAGCGTCGCTCGCCAGGAACCCTATCTTGACGCAACGGCGTCACTGAAAGCCGACCGGGAAGCCGGCGTATTGCCGACACAAAAAACCTGACAGCGCACCGTTCACCATCCGCTATCAACCGTTCTGCAGTTTTCTTTTCTTGAAAGACCCGATTGCGCTGCTGATGATTGTCGCGGCAATATCGGGTTGCTCAAATTCCAGACGGACGTCCAGCACCCGGGATTTGTCAGCAAGTTCGGCGGCAAGCCCCCGGCCTGCCCTGAGCCGAACCATATCCTTGCTCGTGGTGACGATGTCCAGTTGGTTGGCGGCCGCCGTTTCCAGAATTTCGCGGATCTCCTCGTCACTGAAATGGTGATGATCGCCAAAACTGCGTTCGCTGACCAAATGTGCGCCCGTTGAGCGCAGGCTGTCGAAGAATTTTTCTGGATTGCCAATGGCCGCAAAGGCCAGCAGGCGTTTGTCTTTGAATGTACGGGCTTTTTGCACTGCCAGTGCGCCGGAAAAAACCGGCTTGGCAGCGCGTGCAGCGCTGCGGATGGCTCGATCAGCCGCCGTGCCTTCACCAATCACCAGCAAGGCCGACGCATGGCGCATCTGGTCGAGCAAAGGTGCGCGCATCGGTCCACCCGGAATGACATGTACATTGCCTATTCCGCGATGGGCATCGACAACCAGCAGAGCATAGTCAAACAACAGGGCTGCGCTTTGAAACCCATCATCCATGATGATGATGTCAGCGCCCTCCAGCAACAAACGTCTGGCACCCTCGACCCGGTCCGCAGAAACGACCGTCAGCGCCTTTGCCGCAAGAAGCAAAGGTTCATCACCCACTTCACGGGCGTCGTGGCGGGAGACCTCGACGCGGGTTGCAGTGCGCACATTGCCGCGATAGCCACGCGACAAAAAACCGGGTTTCATGCCCGCCTTTCGGGCAGCATCGGCAAGCGCCAAGGCTGTTGGTGTCTTGCCGGCGCCCCCAACGGTGAAATTTCCGACGCAGATCACCGGCGCATCGACCGGTGTGCGTGGCGCCCGTTCCATCCGTGAACGGGCAATGGAACCATAGACCCAGGAGGCAGGATAAAGCGCCCAGGCGCGCCAGTCCGATTTCAACCACCAGAAAGGGGGCGCTTCACTTACCATTTTGGTTTCCGACCTGGCTCATGGCGCAATTCCGCTTTGACAGTCAGAGGGTTGATATAGGGTTCCAACGCCATGATGGTTCGCGGCAAAGCGCCACTGAGCTCCTCAACCGTCTTGCGCGCTGCCGCACGCATCTTGTCGCTTGCTCTGCGATTGCTCATGAGAAACTCCACAGATTTTGCCAGGGTTTCACCATCATTGACCAACCGTGCGCCACCGTTCTTGATAAGACTGCGGTAGCTGTCGCGGAAATTCTGGATATTGCGACCAGACAGGATCACGCAGTCACACATGGCAGGCTCCAAAGGATTCTGACCACCTGTTGATGTCAGCGACCGCCCGACAAATGCGATCTGCGACAGATTGAGATACAGACCCATTTCACCGATCGTATCGCCGAGATAGACCTGTGTCTCCGCCGTGATCACGTCGCCGCGGGAACGGCGCGCCGTCACCAATCCGCGTGCCTCCAGCATTTCTTCCACGTCATCTGCCCGCTCGGGATGCCGGGGCACGATGATTGTGAGAGCCTTGTGACTGGCTTTCAGGCTTTCGTGAACGTCAGCCGCAATGTCTTCTTCGCCTGCATGGGTTGATACCGCTGCCCAGACCTGACGATCTCCAACCCACTGTTTCAATTTTTTGTATTCCGCCTCATCATAGGGCGGTGGAAGCGTATCAACCTTGAGATTGCCCGAAACGGTGACCGGACGGGCGCCCAGGATACGGAACCTCTCGGCATCCACATCGGATTGGGCAATCACCAGAGACATATTCTCAAACAGTGCTTCTGCCAGATGGGGACGTTTTCGCCAGTTCCTGAAGGAGCGGTCCGACAAGCGGCCATTGACCAGCACCTGGGGCATTTGGCGCGCTCCCAGTTCCAGGATGGTAACCGGCCAGATTTCCGACTCTGCAATCAATGCCAGATCCGGCTTCCAGTAATCAAGAAACCGACTGATCGCCGGCTTCAGATCAAGCGGTACATATTGATGGATGATCGTATCGCCCAGTCGTTCGCTGGCCACGGTGGCAGAGGTTACCGTGCCGGTTGTCAGAACGACAGAAATGCCGCGCCGGTGCACCTCCTCCATCAACGGAATAACCGCCGTTGTTTCACCTACACTTGCCGCATGCACCCAGACAACGGGGCCTTCCGGACGAATGACGCTGGCATGTCCGTAACGCTCCCGCCGTCGATCCGGATCTTCTTTACCCTTCGATGCCCTGACGGCCAGATAAGAGCCCAGAAACGGATAGATGGAGGATCCGAAAAGGCGATAGGCCGTCAGCAATACACGCGCCCAAACCAAGCTCATGCGCGTGCACCAACCGCCTGGTACGCTTTCTCGGTTACACGATTCAACTCGTTGGTTAACATCTGTCGAAAGTCTGCCACTTCTGCATCCGAAGCATCACGGGGTATGTGGATAGGATTGCCGAGCTTAAGGCACGCGCGACCGAATGGTAAATTAATCGTTGTCTTGTCCCATGATTTTTCGACAATATGATAGCGACTGGTCGCAACAGCAAGCGGAATGATCGGACGGCCCGAAAGTTTGCCAAGGGTAACGATCCCTTCGCCGGCCTGCCGGGGGGCACCTTTTGAAATATCGGCAATCATGACAATATTGAGCCCGCGCGCCAGCGCTTTCAACATGCCTTTCAGTGCTCTAATTCCGCCCTTTTCGATTGTTTGCGTTCTCTCCCGTCCGCCAGAACCGCGAATGACCATCACGCCGGCTTTTTCCAGAACACGGGCATTGATCTCCGCATCGGCACTCTTGGACACGAGCGCAGCAACATCCTCATTGTCAGGATACAAAAAAGGCGCCATCAATTGCTGGCCATGCCACAGGGCGATGATGACGGGTGTTTTGCCATCCACCGCCTGCACCAGATTGTCAGAGTCGGAAATAAAACGATTGGTCTTGTGAACAAAAACCAGCGCACCGTAAAGCAGCGTGGCGGCAATGCTTTGAAACCTGTTCGAAGCCAGCAGGGTTTTTCCAAAACGTCTAACCGCCTTTTTCAAACAGTATCTCCCTTATTCGTAACGGGTCCCGCCGGGACCATTTGGCCCGGTGACCACAATGTCAAAATTGCGCTTGTTGGTGAATAACGAAATGCCTGCACTCAATGAAATACCGTTTTCACCAGGTGCAGGAATATGCCTGAAAACCGTCGGAAAGGCTGTTTGAAGGAAGTGTCTTATAGATTTACACCCAATCCTGCGGCAATTGGGCCAGCGGTATAGGGCATAGACTTAGACGCAATCCCGTTCCATCATCAGGACCGGCAAGGCAGCCGCCCGGGGTTTACAAGCGGATCAGGAATCCTCATCAGGATTAAGGAATTTGTGCATATGCACAATGAAATACCGCATATGGGCATTGTCGACCGTTTGTTGGGCTTTTGACTTCCAAACCTCGTAAGCTGCTTTGTAGTTGGGATAAATACCAACGATGTCCAGTTCGTCCAGATCGCGAAAACGGACCTCACTGAGTTCGTCCAGTTCGCCGCCAAACACCAGATGCAGAAGCTGCTTTTCCTTGTCTACCATCAAATTCTCCATCAACACTGGGGCCGGATCGTTGCAATCAATCGATTCCAGGCCCTTGAAAACTGTTTAGAGCGGATTGTTCGAAAAACCGCTGCAGATTCACTGCGGAACCCTGCTGGCACGCAGACCCGCATCTTCACAGGCGGTTTGCTGCAATTACCCTCAAAGGTCAATGCCGCTCAACGCATCATGTATCGCAGGAAGAAAACCCGTTGGGGCCGCAACCAGCAAGCCATGCGTGACCACATCCCTGTTATAGCGCAGTAGCGCACCGTCTGTATCAACAATAGCGCCACCAGCATTTTGCAAAATCAAATCTGCTGCGGCCAGATCCCAATCATGGGAATGCGGCTTGATCAGGGTTGCCGCCAACCGTCCGTCCGCGACCATGGCAATTCGATAGGCCAACGATGGAATATGCTGGGCACGCTCTCTGTCACGCATGAATTCTTCCGGCAGACGCCGCAAGACGTTTTCGGGTGCAGCGATCTGTACTCTGCTGTCCGGCCCCGCCACCTGGATCGGCTTGTTGTTCCTGCTTGCGCTGCCATCGAGGCCGGAGGCAAAAAATTCTTCCCGCGCCGGGCACGCCAGCACCCCGGCAATAGTGCGGCCATCGAGAACGACGGCGACACTGACACACCACACATCATCTCCATTGACAAAGGCGCGTGTGCCGTCAATCGGATCGACGACAAAAACGGCTTTGCCTTCCAGACGAGAACTGTCATCAACCGTTTCCTCGGACAACCAGCCATAGTCTGGACGCGCCTGACGAAGCTTCGTGTGCAGGAAGGTGTTGACGGCAATATCTGCTTCGCTGACCGGTGAGGCGCCACTCTTGTACCACACATCGGGATCCTTGCGAAAATAGCGCATGGCAATCTCGCCAGCTTCATGTGCAGCATTGCTGATCAATGCCAGATCATCGCCGATCATCTTATTTTCCAGCAAGTGTCATGCCTTCTATGGCCAGAGTTGGAGAGGCCGTGCCAAATTTGCGGTCGATATCGCTGGCAGGCGTCATGTTCATGAACATTTCTTTCAGGTTGGATGCAATGGTCACTTCCGAAACCGGATAGGTCAGTTCACCGTTTTCAATCCAGAAACCGGATGCGCCGCGACTGTATTCGCCGGTAATCATGTTGACACCATGGCCGATGACTTCCGTGACGTAAAATCCGGATTTGATCCCACCGATCATTGCCTCGGCGCTCAGGGTGCCCGGTTCGAGCGCCAGATTGGTCGATCCCGGGTTCACATTCGATCCTGCCCGCACGCCACGTCCATTTGTGCGCAGGCCCAGTTCGCGCGCCGTACCGGTGGAAAGGAACCAGGCTTGCAAAACACCATCCTCAACCATGTTCAACCGGGTGCCACGAACGCCCTCGCCGTCAAACGGTCTCGAACTCGGGCCGCGTATGATCTGCGGATCGTCCGTAACGCATATGCCCGGCTTCATGATGGCCTGCCCCATCCTGTCGCGCAGAAAGCTGGTCTTGCGCGCAATGGCCGCACCATTGATAGCGCTGGCGAGATGTCCGACGAAACCGCGCGCAACACGCGGATCCAGTATCACTGTGATGCCGGATGCGGTGTCGACCTTGCGCGGGTTCACACGCCGCACCACGCGATTGCCAGCAGATCTGCCGATCGATTCAGGATTGTCCAGATCAGCAAAATACAAGCGCGAGTCAAACTCGTAATCACGCTCCATCAATGTGCCCTCGCCAGCAATGACACTGACAGAGCGACCGAAGCGGGTCCCCGCGTAGGAACCGGTAAAACCCTCAGAGGTGACGAGGACCAGACCGCCCATGCCTGATGAAGCCCCAGCGCCACCTGAATTGCTGACACCCTCAACGCCGAGTGCCGCCTCTTCCATCGCCAGCGCCGCATCCGTCAGGGCTGCAGCATCAACTTCGGTTGCATCGAACAAATCCAGATCATCGTAGGTCTTGGCCAGGGTTTCCGGATCGGCCAGAGCCGCAAAGGGATCTTCGGGAGAAACGCGCGCCATGGCAACTGCACGCTCCGCCAGTTCGACAGCATCAATGCCGGCATTTGCATTGACGCTTGCAACCTGGTTGCCGACAAACACACGAAGAGAAAAACTGTCACCTTCAGATGAATCGGTACCCTCGACTTTTCCAAGACGAACATTGACCGAAGTCGAGCGCCCTCTCACGACTACTGCGTCGCAGCGATCTGCACCGGCTTTTTTTGCCTGTTCCACGAGTTGCGCCGCTTTGTTAACAAGTTCTTCTGTCTTATCCGCTTGAAACATTTATCAGGCCTTTCTGCTGGGCTCCATTTATTGTGGCGCCGACCAATCATCAAGGCTAATAACGGAATGTTCAACCAACTGATAGTGTTCTTGAAGGGCACAATTTATGGACACAGCTAACACATCCTACTACATCCATGCACTTGTTCTGCTTGGCGCGGCGGTTATTGCCGCTCCCATGGCCAAACGCATCGGCCTGGGTACGGTTCTTGGATATCTGGCGGCTGGTGTCCTCGTCGGTCCGGTGTTCCAGTTGGTCACCGGCGGAGAACGCATATTGCATTTTGCAGAACTCGGCGTGGTTTTGCTGTTGTTTCTGATTGGTCTTGAACTCAAGCCATCAAGATTATGGGCATTGCGACGGGAAATATTCGGCCTTGGATTGTCACAGGTTGTGATCACCGGCATCGTACTGATGGCTTTTTTAACCATCGCAACAAACCGGACATGGTCAATCGCGGCGATCATTGGATTCGGCCTGGCCCTGTCCTCCACAGCCTTCGCGCTGCAAATCCTGGAAGAACGCGGTGAACGCAGCACGGCCTATGGCCAAAGGGCGTTTTCGATCCTGCTGTTTCAGGATCTCGCCATCGTCCCCATACTGGCCCTGATACCTTTGCTGGCGCCGTTGAGTCCTGACCATGATTTTCATCCTGTCCGTGATTTCGGCATAGCCCTGGCCGCCATCGCCTTTCTGGTTCTGGCGGGAAAATATCTGCTCAATCCACTGTTCCAGCTGATTGCAAGCACCGGAGCGCGCGAGGCGATGATCGCCGCGGCATTGCTGGTCGTGATCGGTTCTGCTGTGCTGATGGATTTCGCCGGTCTGTCGATGGCCATGGGGTCCTTTCTCGCCGGTGTCCTGCTGGCGGAATCGTCCTATCGGCATGAACTTGAGGCCGATATAGAGCCGTTTCGCGGCATTTTGCTTGCCTTGTTTTTCATGGCTGTCGGCCTATCGTTGAATCTGCATGTGATCATGGATAATATTTTTCTGATCGCCGCAGCGGTGCCGGTGGTGATGATTATCAAGAGCCTGCTGATCTATGGGCTTTGCCGGGCCTTCGGATCCGATCACAATGACGCCCTGCGCATTGCCGGCCTGTTGCCACAAAGCGGAGAATTCGGCTTTGTCATCTTCACGGCTGCAGCTGCTGCCGGCATCTTCCCGGAGACCCTTGCGTCATTGCTGATCGCCATTGTCACCGTTTCAATGGCATTGACACCCCTTGCCTCGGCATTTGCCAATCGGTTTTTGCATGACGCAGGGAAGGATGAAATGGACGAAAATTTCGAAGGTGCCGGCTCCGATGTGCTGATGATCGGATTTTCCCGTTTTGGACAGATCGTGTCACAAACCTTGCTGGCCGGCGGCTCTGAAGTCACCATCATCGATCATTCGACGGAACGTATTCGCAGCGCGTCGAAATTTGGTTTCAACATCTATTTTGGTGATGGAACCCGGCGCAACGTGCTGGAGGCGGCAGGCATCAAACGGGCCAAGCTGGTCGCCGTATGTACCCATGGCCGGGAAACAACAGACAAGATCATCGATCTCATTCAGGCCGAATTTCCAGATTCAAAAATTTTTGCCAGAGCCTATGATCGTTCGCACACGCTGTCATTGCGCAAACGTGAAGTCGCCTACGAATTGCGTGAAACCGTGGAATCCAGCTTCATCTTCAGCCGTAAAACACTGGAATCACTCGGACTTGATAGTGAGCGGGTCAATGCAATCATCAATGAAACACGCCGCAGGGACGAAGAAAGATTAAGCATACAGGCGGTTGAGGGTATTTATGCCGGTGGAAACATGCTTCACACACGGCCGGTTACACCAGAGCCCTTGATAAAGCCGAAAAAAGAGGCGGAACGACTGGATCTTGAACCATAGCCAGATAACTCCAGTTAATTGTGTGGCACTTCAACGCACGCGCGCTTTACCTTTCCGACCAGCAAAAGGTAAAAGCGCTGTAGTCCGCTCATTAAAGGGGCCATCCCGGGGAACTGATGCAAGACCGCAACGAAACCGACCTGTCCACCCGCAGCGCGCGCCAAAATGAGTGAACCCGCAAAGTTCGTCACCGGTTCAACCCTGCGTCATGTCCTTGTGATGTCGGCGACTGGGTCGATCGGCTTGATGGCCGTATTCCTGGTCGATGCCCTTAATCTGTTTTATATTTCCCTTCTTGGACAGCAGGAACTTGCGGCGGCAATCGGTTATGCTGCGACTCTGATATTTTTCACGACATCAGTCAGTATCGGTCTTTCGATCGCGGCGACGGCGATCACCTCGCAGGCCATTGGCGCGGGAAACCGGGCACGTGCGCGCCAGTTGGCCGCCACGTCTATTTTGTACACAACAGTCATCATGGCGACGACTGTTGCGGCAACCTACCCTTTTCTGGAACACCTTGTGCGCTTCATGGGCGCACGCGGTGATACGGCACAATTGACCCTTGAGTTCATGCAGATTGTCCTGCCTTCCCTGCCGATAATCGGCATGGGCATGAGCATGGCCGGCCTGCTGCGCGCTGTCGGAGATGCAAAACAGGCGATGTTTGTGACACTCGGCGCCGGCGCTGCCACGGCCATTTTGGACCCGATTTTCATATTTGGTCTCGATATGGGAATTCACGGCGCCGCCGTGTCGACAGTGATTTCGCGCTTTGCGCTGATCGCAATCGGATTTTACGGCCTGCACCACAAGCACCGGATGCTTGCCATGCCGTCTCTTTCGCTCATATCCGGTACAATCAGACCCTATCTTTTTGTGGCCCTTCCAGCGATCATGACTCAGCTCGCCACGCCCGTGGGCAACGCCTATGTGACCATTCAGATCGCCAAATATGGCGACGCGGCCGTCGCTGGTTGGGCGGTCATCGGCCGCCTGATTCCCGTCGCCTTTGGCGCGATGTTTGCAATGTCCGGAGCGGTTGGCCCGATTCTGGGTCAGAACTATGGCGCCATGCGCTTTGACCGGCTGCAAAGCACCATGCGCAACGCATTTGTCGTCATCACGATTTACACTCTGGTGGTCTGGGCTCTGCTGGCCATGGGCAGCAATCTGATTGCCTCACTGTTCGGGGTCGAAGGAGAGGCGCGCGAGTTGGTTGTCTTTTTCTGCAATTTCGTCAGTGTGAGTTTTCTTTTCAACGGCATGCTTTTTGTCGCCAATGCGGCGTTCAACAATCTGGGTTACCCGTTTTTGTCGACAATCTTCAATTGGGGTCGCTCCACTCTTGGCGTCATTCCCTTCGTCTGGTTCGGATCAAAATATTACGGAGCAACCGGCGTTCTGGCGGGCTATGGTCTCGGTGTGATCTTTTTTGGCCTCGCCGCAGCCTTTGTCTGCCTCAGGGTCATTCAAAAACTCGCAGAAAATCCGCCGTCACAACCACCAGGCGGCCCGACGATTCAAGTGCCCCCAGCGGCCAATTCGCCATTCACATCCGGCAAAGGGGCAACTTAGAGTATCCGTTGTGATCAAGCCATTTTTTCGTTCCATTTTCTTTGGTCTCTGACAAGGGCGTTTGCCAGGACGATCAGTTTACGCATGATTGCAGTCAAGGCGATTTTTGGTGGTTTTCCCGCCTCAATGAGTCTGCGGTATAGAATCTTCATATTCGGATTGTACTTCGATGCGACGAGTGCCGGCATATAGAGAGCCTGGCGCACATGAGAGCGTCCACCTTGGACGAATGACTTGCCTTTCCACTTTCCCGACTGGCGGACCATTGGCGCTGTTCCAGACAGGGCTGCAGCTGTTTGGCCGTCCAGCTCTCCCAATTCCGGCATGTCGATAATCAAGGCAAATGCGCTGCATTCGCCGATGCCAGGAATGCTCATGAGAATGGCAAGACGTTTAGCCAATGCCGTATCGCTCTTGATCAAATCGCCAATGGCCTTGTCGATCCTTTCCAGCCGGGCCTCGATATGTTTCAGGCTTTGCTTGGCATCACGCATGAGCATTGGCAGGGTGAGGTTCTTCTGCCGGTTCTTCGCGGCAGTACGATCCTTGATGAGCGCTTTGCGCGCAACGTGCAACTCTTTGAGATCATACATGATTTGTGGTGCAACCTGGCGCATTCGTAGTTCTACGACCGCACCGAACCTGGCCAGCAAGACCGCGTCCATCTTGTCCGTCTTGGCCAGTTTGCCAAGAGCCTGCCCGAACCTTTTTGCGTGGAGAGGATTGACCTTGGACAAGGGCAAGTCGGTCTGCCCAAGCGCTTGTTCAAAGGCACGATGATAAGCGCCAGTTGCCTCGTAAACAATGCGGTAAACAGGTGCTCCATCCAGCCATTTGATGAAGCTCTTGAACCCCTTTGCATCATTGCTGAACTGGCAATGTTCCTTCTCTGGAAGACGATAAACGTCCAATGTATCTTTCGAAATGTCTACTCCGATGGTAATATGTGACATCTTTTCCGGTCCTCTGCTTGTACTTCGGGCCTTTATGCCCCTGTATCCATTCAGGTCTTTGGAAAAGACGAGGGTGATCATACTCTAGCTCGGCCCGTAAAACGGCCTGCGTGTCAACGACCCACCCTCGCCACTGGTCGGCATGTACATGGTGCCGACCAGTATCTCTTAATCTCTCACAAAAACTGGGAAAATCATAAGACAAGCATGTCTTGCTTTCATTGAACCACTCTGTTCGTGATCCAGTGGGTCGATCCGCCAGGAAGGCGGTAAAGAGCGATGCTTTCGCATCGGTCGAGACGTCTGACGCAGCGGGCGGCCACAGGTCGCGAACCAACTTGATCCTGACCAAAAAACAACTGGCAGAGTGAATCAATGAAAGCCAGACATGCTCCAAACCCCTCAGGGTAACTTGAGAACATCAGGCGCTTTGGGAAGAACCCCATTCTTTATGGAATAGGTGATGATTGCATCCAGTGCATGCTTGAGCTCGTCGCGTACGTCGACTGAGGCGGTGAGGATTTCATCAACCTTGAGGAAATCCAGAACACGGAATTCACTGACATTAGGGCGCAAAAATATATCGGGACGATTGATTTTCAGCTTCATGCCGATAATGGATTGCATCATCAACTGGCTGGCGCCGAACATCAGGTCTGTGGTTGTCGGACTTTCGCCATCATCCCCGCTTGGCCCGCCGACAACATCAATGCCAATGATAATGTCGGCCAAACCATACAGATGATCGAAGGGAACGGGATTGAATATTCCCCCGTCAATCATGTATCGGCCGTCGCGCACCACGGGTCTGAACAGCGCCGGTATCGCCGCCGAAGCTGCAATCGCATTGATCAGGTCTCCGCTTGAGCAAACCGCTTCCTGCTGGGCATAAAAATCGGTGACGATAATCTGGGTCGGGATATCAAGTTCTTCAAATGTCGCAGGCAGGGACTCCGGCAGCATGGTTGTCAGAATGCGCTCAACATTGAATTGCCCAAGGCGAAACCCACCGGAGATGACATCGCCCATCCTGGTTGGTCGCAACCGCCAGATTCGGCTGAGCACCTCACTGCGGCTGCCAAGGGTCGCCCGCGTGTATTCGCGGATCTCGGCTCCGCTCATGCCCGAAGCCATGGCCGCCCCCATGATCGCGCCTATGGAGGCGCCGGAAATGGCAACGGGTCGAATACCCAGTTCATTGAGAGTCTCGATGATGTGGATATGGGCAAAGCCGCGCGCGCCGCCTCCACCAAAGGCGACAGCAACCGTGGGATCGCCCGTCGAGGCAGGTTCTGTTCGCCTGTCGGCTGTTATCGATTGTTCGTTGCCCATTGCCTGTCCTGTCAGCGATGCCAGTTAGCGATGCCTGGCATCGCGCGTTCAGATCACACCATCATGAAATCTTTTCATTTGACGCTGATGGATCGAATGTGACGTGCCTTCGTGCCAACTTCAAGACTGCACTCTCAACCAGAGCAAAAATGTTCGAGATGGCTTTCCGACATCGAACGACAGGCATCACTGAATTGGCAGCAGCGCGTCCGGGCGATATCTGTAAAAATGCATGGCGCTGTCGCCGAATATTCGTTTTTCAACCATTTGGTAAGCGTCACCGGGACCAGGCGCCACGTCCTTGTTCTCTTCAAGAATGACCAGTGCATTTTCCGCGATCCAGCCGCCCAGAGCCAGGTGGCCAAGGGCACGGTCTCCAAGCCCTTGGCCATAGGGTGGATCGGCAAATACCAGATCAAAGGGCTGCTTTTCCCCGGCTTTGCCAAGATTTGTGGCATCGCGCCGCGACAGACCGGTTTGTTCGCGCACATTCAGCGTTTCCATATTGGCACGCAGCAGACTGCATCCTTCCGCCGACTGTTCAACGAAATGAACATAGAGGGCACCACGAGAAAGAGCCTCGAAACCAACCGCGCCGGTGCCGGCAAACAGATCCAACATGCGGCGTCCTTCGACAGCAGCCTCATATCCATGGGTCAGAATGTTGAAAAGCGATTCGCGGGTACGATCCGTCGTCGGCCGAATGTCCTGCGAACGCGGCGTTGCCAGCACCCGACCGCGAAACCTACCGCCGACGATCCGCATTGCCCGACCGGTCGTTACCGGCGCCCTTGTTGTCCGGTTTGCTGCGTGGTTTGGATCTGGCGTCCGAATAGCCCGATTTCCCCGGGTTCGCGGTCTTTTTCCCTGTCCTGGCCGGCGTTTCAGCCGTCGATTGACCGGACGCTGCATCCTTCTTTTTACCAACAGGCCGGGCCCCGGCCCCCATCCAGACATTCGACGCCATATTTCTGCGCATCGGTTTTTTCGGTCGTTCCTCCGGCGGTTTTGTATCAAGACGCTCGAGGTTGCGGCTGCGTTTATCCGATGGACTTTCATGCTTGTTGCGTGCCGGTGCCGTTCTCTCCGGCTTGCCTGCATATTTTCCCGTCGGTTTGCCAGCCCCTGCCGGTTTGCCAGCCCCTGCCGGTTTTCCAGTTCCTGCTGATGTTCCTTTGTCACGGCCCTTGGAGGCGGGCGCAACAGAGACCTTCGGCTGTCTCGACCAGGGGTCCGGCTTTTTCTTTTCTTCGACGGGCTTTGTCTCGTTGAACAATGGCGCATCGAAATCCGCGCCCGATTTGGCAATCAGCCTTGGTCCGAGCTGATCGCGCAATGTGCGACCCTTGACCTCGACTACGCCGCCCTCCTCCAGGTCTCCCAATTGGAAAGGACCATAGGAAATGCGTATCAACCGATTGACTTCAAGCCCAAGAGCGCCAAGCACATTCTTGATTTCGCGATTCTTACCCTCGCGCAGCCCCATGGTGATCCAGACATTCGATCCCTGGGTGCGATCCAGAGTCGCTTCGATGGCGCCATACAGAACGCCATCCACGGCCATGCCGTCCTTCAATTGATCAAGTGCAGGCTGCTCAATGGTGCCATGGGCACGAACACGGTAGCGGCGCAACCAGCCTGTCGAGGGTAGTTCCAATTCACGTGCCAAGCCACCATCATTGGTCAGCAGCAGCAGGCCTTCGGTATTGATGTCGAGGCGACCAATAGACAGAACCCGTGGCAAATCGGCCGACAGACTGTCAAACACCGTTCGGCGTCCCTCGGGATCCTTGTTGGTTGTCACCAGACCTGCCGGTTTGTAGTAAAGCCACAGGCGGGTGCGTTCTATGCCGCGCAGGGGTTCGCCGTTGACTTCGATACGGTCCGCCATCGTCACATTGACAGCAGGTGTGTCGAGCACCTTGCCATTCAATGTCACCAGTCCCTGCTCAATCATCCGCTCCACTTCGCGACGTGAGGCTATCCCTGCTCTTGCAAGCAGTTTGGCGATCCGCTCGGGAACCATGTCCGGCTGGGACAGATCTGATGAATCCGGGCCGTCATTCTTTACCTGACGATCTTTCCCATCCGCGCGCTCAGTACGTTCAGGTTTTTGCGTTCCGGACCGCCGGGGCTTGCCACGCGTGTTCATTTGGTGTTTGCCTTTCAAACGTTTTCAGCTGGCAGGACCAGCCAACTCGCAACGAATTGTGTCGCCAGCCATATCAGGTTGCGCTCATCGGGTTAAGGCGCATGGGTATTATAGTTCAAATCAACGTCGCCAATCATCCATTGTGCGAGATGCAAAATCAGCAAAGCAGGTTTGCGTGAACCGGCGCATCATGGATCTGGCGCTTGAGGAGGCGATTTGGGCCGCCGAGCGCGGCGAAGTGCCGGTAGGTGCTGTCATCGTCTGCAATGGCGAGATCATCGCCCGCGCTGGCAACCGCACACGTGAACACCATGACGTCACTGCCCATGCCGAGATTGTTGCCATTCGATCTGCCGCAGCCAGCCTCAAAAACGAACGTCTGTCCCATTGCGATATATATGTCACTCTGGAGCCCTGTGCGATGTGTGCTGCAGCGATTTCATTTGCCCGCATTCGTCGGCTCTATTTTGGCGCGGAAGACGTCAAGGGCGGCGCTGTTGTCAATGGCGGACGTTTTTTTGATTCACCGGCCTGCCACCACGCGCCGGACATCTATTCCGGAATCGGTGAATTTGAAGCCTCGAAAATACTGACCGAATTCTTTCAGCAAAAAAGAATGTGAAACCGATAGACAACAGCCCGTTGGCACAATGATCCTCATTGCCAAGCTGACGCGCCATCTTGTTGCAGGATCACATTACAAGTGTTGCGAAGCGCTCAGGCAGAGACAACCGTCACAGATCAAAACGGCCAGAGCTTGCCAAGACTGAAACCGCCCTTTTTCTGCGCTTCCTTCTTGCGCCGGCGTTCCTTGACATATTCGGGCTCACCCAGATCATCAGTCGGGGCGGTCGCCGCCGGCTCGCGATATTCCGCCGGCGGGTCGCTCAGGAGACGCCGATCTGCATAGGCACCCTTCTGCTGGGCCTTGGCTTCCTGGAATCGTTTGCGCTGCTCCGGCGTCGTGCTGTTATCGCCCTGCCCCAAAGGAGAACGATAACCCGGCTTATTGTCCGCATTGGTGGCGTCATCAACCAAACGCTGGCGCGTTTCTTCAGGCGATTCGGGCCATTGCGGGTTTTCTCTGGAAGCCAGACTTTGCTGTGGGGCCGGAAGCGGCGTACCGGGTGGCGGTGTAACAATATCCGGGCGTGGCTTGTAGGCCACCTCACTGCCGCTCTTGGGCGGGGTGATCGAAGCGATGCTCATCACATCATCGACCAATTGTGCATTGGCGCTCCTGCCCGTTCCATAGGTCGGGCCGCCAAGACAACCCGACAGCATCATGGACGCTGCCACGGCGGCTATCGCAGTGCAAACTCCGCGAAACTCAAATACTCTCGTCATACAGCAGTTCCCGATTTCATTCCGCCAGCAGTTCCATTCCGATACCGGATTTCCTATGCATGCGAAATCCGACTATTTGTTGGCGGTCTTTTAGCGCAAATCGTTTCATACGGCAATCTTTACGGCACTACAGCCGTCCAAGTGCCTTGAGTTCCTGCAATGCCTTTGCATCACGCGCTGAAACATCCGGAAAATCCGGATCCGTGCCGACATCATCTGTCATGCGCCATGAGCGGGCGCATTTTTTTCCGGTCGCCAAAGCAGGAACGACACTGACACCTGCAACGTCATCAAGCCTGAAGGCATCCGCCGGACCAGCATCCTGCGACAGAACCAGCCCCGACGTGATGCTGATTTCTGCGACGTCCTGCCCTTCCAGAGCAGCCAGCAGATTCTGGTCGGAGACGTGAACGATGGGCGCAGCTTCCAGCGAGGAACCAATGCGCTTTTCACGTCGCTCGATCTCCAGCGCACCGGTTACGACGCGGCGAACAGCACGGATCTTTTTCCACTTTGCATTCAACGTGTCATTGCGCCACGCAGTTGGAACCTCCGGGAACTGTTCGAGATGAATCGATTGCGAATCGGGGTGGCGCTCAAGCCACGCCTCTTCCATGGTAAAGGGCAGCATCGGGGCAAGCCAGCAGGACAGGCAGTCAAAGACCGTGCGCACAACCTGCAGCGAGGCCTTGCGTCGGATGCTTGAAGGCGCATCGCAATAAAGCGCATCCTTGCGGATATCGAAATAAAAGGCCGACAATTCCACATTGGCAAAGTCGATCAATGCGCGGGTGATGCGTTTGAAATCGAAAGCATCATAGCCCTCACGGACCAGCACATCGAGCTCGACGAGCCTGTGCAGCATAAGCTGCTCCAGCTCCGGCATGTCGGCAAAGGCAACCGTGTCACCGTCATCATGCGACAGGGTGCCAAGCATCCAGCGAATGCTGTTGCGCAGCTTGCGATAGGCATCGATATTGGTCTGGATATTGGCTTTGCCGAGGCGCTGATCTTCCCAATAATCCGTTGTCATCGCCCAAAGCCGCAGAATATCCGCGCCGGACTGGCCCATGATCTCCTGGGGTGTAACCGTATTGCCCTTGGACTTCGACATTTTTTCGCCCTTGTCATCCATGGTGAAGCCATGGGTAACAACGGTGTCATAGGGTGCACGACCGCGCGTTGCGCAGCTTTCCAGAAGCGAGGAATGGAACCAGCCGCGATGCTGGTCGGATCCTTCCAGATAGACATCCGCCGGCCATTTGAGATCCGGACGGTCTTCCAGGGTAAAGGTGTGCGTGCAGCCTGAATCGAACCAGACGTCGAGAATATCGCTCACCTTGTGCCAGCGGTCCATGTCATCGCGCCCGGCCAGAAAACGCTCTTTGGCCCCGTCGGCAAACCAGGCATCGGCCCCTTCAACCTCAAAGGCTTCAAGGATGCGTGCATTGACGGTTTCATCCAGCAGGATGACACCATCCTGATCGACGAAGACAGAAATCGGCACGCCCCAGGCCCGCTGGCGCGACAGCACCCAATCGGGTCTCGTTTCGATCATGGCGCGCAGGCGGTTCTGGCCGGCTGATGGCACGAAGCGCGTCGCGTCAATTGCATTGAGGGCACGACTGCGCAGTGTCGAACCATCATCAAATTCCCTGTCCATATGGACAAACCATTGCGGCGTATTGCGAAAGATGATCGGTTTTTTCGAACGCCATGAATGCGGATATGTATGTTTCAGACGACCCCGTGCAAACAGGTTTTGCGACGCAATGAGGGCTGCAATGACACGCTTGTTGGCATCACCCTTTTTGCCCTTGTCATCAATGACTCGGGCAGCGCCATCGGCAGAATCCGGACCAAAGCCCGGCGCGTCCTTCGTATAGAAACCGTCGTCGCCAACCGTGAAGGGGATGGAAACATCAATACCGCGTTTTTCAAGATCGCGGGCGCTGTCCATCCAGGCGTCAAAGTCCTCGCGGCCATGACTGGGCGCCGTGTGAACAAAGCCGGTGCCGGCATCATCGGTGACATGTTCGCCTTCGATCAACGGCACGGCAAACGCATAGCCGAGATCCTTGAGTGGATGATCGCAAGTCATCTGCTGGAGTGCCTGCGGGGAAACATCGGCCAGCCGCACCAAGGTGACCTTGGCCTTCTGTGCGCAGGCGTCTGCAAGACTGTCAGCAAAGATCAGTTTTTCACCCGCCTGGGGGCCGAAATCATTTTCGGCGTCCGTCACCTCGAACAGGCCATAGCTGATGCGTGCGGAATAGGACACGGCGCGGTTGCCGGGAATGGTCCAGGGTGTGGTGGTCCAGATCACCACATGGGCACCCAGAAGCTCTGGCGCACCTGCGGTCACGGGAAATTTCACCCAGATCGTATCACTTTCGTAGTCGTGATATTCAACTTCGGCTTCGGCAAGGGCCGTGCGCTCGACGACGGACCACATGACAGGTTTTGACCCGCGGTAGAGCTGGCCGGTTTTGGCAATCTTCATCAACTCGCCGGCAATGCGCGCCTCGGCGTGAAAATTCATTGTCGTATAGGGCCGTTCAAAGTCACCTTCGATACCGAGGCGCTTGAACTCCTCGCTCTGCACGCCAATCCAGTGCGCAGCAAAATCCCGGCATTCCTGGCGGAATTCATTGACCGGCACTTCATCCTTGTTCTTTCCCTTGGCGCGGTACTGTTCCTCGATTTTCCATTCAATCGGAAGACCGTGACAATCCCAACCGGGAACATAATTGCTGTCATAACCACGCATCTGAAACGACCGGGTGATGACGTCTTTCAAAATCTTGTTGAGCGCGTGACCGATGTGGATGTTGCCATTGGCATAGGGCGGGCCATCATGCAGGACAAATTTCGGCCGTCCGGCAGAGGTTTCGCGCAGCAACTTGTAGAGACCCATATCCTGCCAGCGGGCGACAATTTCCGGCTCCTTTTTCGGCAGACCGCCGCGCATCGGGAACTCTGTCTTTGGCAGATTGAGGGTTTTGGAATAGTCCAGTTTTTCAGTCGTATCGGTCATCATTCAATCGATTTCAATGGTTGCGCCCGGCGTCGTGGCTTGGGGCGGAAAAGACGTCACTGCGTCTTACAGTGTCTTTTGGGGTTTTACGCCAATGGGGCGCGGCAGCAAACAGTCCCGGAATCCCACCATGCCAGACGCACCCGTCAGCACCAGTCAGGAAGCCGGGCCAATAATTCGTATCATAATCTCGAAACGGAATACGGCCTTCATGATGAATTGCGTTCTATCAATGCACTGGCCCGGAATAAAGGGTTTTTTCAATAAACGGACCGTTGAAGTTTTTCAAAAATCGCGAGACGCATGAATCGCGTCGTGGTTTCGGGCATGACAGCCCCGATGATACGGACAAAATTTGCCGCTTTTCCAGGATAAAGCACCTTTTTGCGCTGCCTGGCTGCCGTGATTATTCTATCGGCAATCTCGCCGGGTTCCATGCGGCGCTCGGCCTTGGCTCCCGGTGGTGCGTGGCGTTCGGCATGATCGGTGCGAACGGGACCCGGGAATACTGTCATGACATGTATCCTGTCCTTGAAAAGGCTTTTGCGCAGGCTTTTTGCGTAGACAGCCAATGCATCCTTCGACGCGCCGTATACTGCGGCGCCGGGATATCCCGTTGAATGAGACAGGGAAGAAATGAAAATGATCCGCGTGTCCATGACAATGCAACCGGCTGCCAGAAGCGCCGAGGTCATGACCAGAGGTGTTTCTGTATTTACGGTCAGCAGGCGGCGGTAGGCTTCATCCGGAATATGTTCAAATTTGCCGGTTGCGCTGATGCCGGCATTGTGGACAACATAGTCAAAGGGGCCGTGATTTTTCAGTTCAACGATGAGACGATCAACATCCTGCCGACTGGCGAGATCAGCCCTGATGGACACCAAATTCCCTTTATTGCCCACGGCCTCCCGGTCGACGCCAGCCACCTGCATATCGAGTTCGAGGAAGCGCTCGACCAGTGCCTTGCCAATGCCCGATGCGGCACCTGTAACAAGTGCTTTCATGGACGCCTCCGCAGGATCAAACGGCCGAGGCGAGCCCTGATGGATATCTGGGTGCGCGCGCGGTCGTCTTTGATGCGTTGGACGATTTCATCTGCCATTGCTTCCGGGCTGAAAAACATTTTGCGCATGATGCCGGGATCATAGCCTGCTTTGGCGTGCATGGTGGTGCGCGTTGGACCCGGGTGGATTATCTGAACACCTATGCGGCCCTTCCATTCCGACTTCAAGGATCGCGCCAGACCGGACAGCCCAGCCTTGGATGCCGCATAGGTTGGCATGTTGGCAGCACCACGATGGGCAACAGAACCGATGAAGACGACCTTGCCGCGCGATGCTTCAAGTATAGGTGCAAATTGCCGGACGATCATGATGGAGGACACCAGATTGACATCCAAAGTCTGGCGCACCATCACTACATCTTCACGACCGGCCGACGTATGAAATCCGATGCCCGCATTGATGATCAACAGGTCCAACCGGCCCAATTCCAGCGAGAAAAACTTTGCAGCAAGATGCCTGGCCGACAGGACAGGATCGCTCAAGTCGGCCTTGATATAATGGGCGGCGGGTGGCAGGTCGCCGGCGCATTCGTGTACTTGCCTTCGCCCGGTCAGCACAAGCTGATGGTCGACTGCCATCCGTTTTGCCATCTCCAGACCTATTCCGGATGTTGCACCGGTAATCAGAGCGCTTGGTCTGCGACGCATGGTCATTCAGGCAAATGCCAGGGCACGATCCAACTGGCCCATGGGTCGAAGGTCAGACAAAACTGCTCGTGCTTCATCGGTGTCACGCTTCATCTGTTCCACCAGCGGGTCGAGTCCGTCGAATTTGACCTCATCACGCAAATGGGCAAAAAAGGTCACCGCACAGACCTCGGTGTAAATCTCTTCGTCGAAGTCAAAAATATAGGTTTCCAGCAGGGGTGCCCCCTGATCATCGACGGTTGGCCGATAACCAAAGCTGGCAACACCGTCATGAAGGCTGCCGTTCTGCCTGCGAAAACGAACCGCATAAATTCCCTTGCGCAGCTGCACTTGCGGCGGCAGGGCCATATTGGCAGTCGGAAAACCCAAGGTGCGCCCCAGTTGCTTGCCTTTGATGATTTCGGCTTCAATCGTGTAGCGATATCCAAGCAGGCCGGCAGCGCCTGAAACATCGCCCTGCTGAACAAGAGCGCGAATGCGGCTGGAGGAAATCAGTTCCGTGTTTTCATCCTCGAAGGGTTGAACCACGGTGACGCCAAAGCCCATTTTTTTGCCTATTTCACTGAGGAATTCCGGGCTGCCCTGCCTGCCCTTGCCAAAGTGAAAATTGAAACCTGTTACGACGCGATGAATATTAAGATGTTGAACAAGCACCTCTTCGACAAATGCTTGGGCCGTCTTTTGTGCCAGATCGCGCGTAAACGGCAATTCGATCACCGCGGAAAACCCCATGGCTTCCAGCAATTTTGCCTTCAGTGCCGCCGGTGTCAGCCGGAATACCGGAGTCTGAGGCTGGAAGACGGTCCGCGGATGGGGCTCGAACGTCAGAACAACGGCCGGCACGGCTTCCTGTCGCGCATGTTCCAATGCCGCGCTCAACACGGCATGGTGGCCACGATGGACACCATCAAAATTTCCGATGGCCACGACACAATGACGCAAGCTCTCAGGAAACTCTTGAAGTGCGCTGATACGGGTGATTGGCTCCGTTATCATCGTTTTTTCGGGGCTCCTTCAGGGTTAGCGCAGGCGCGGCATCCAGCATACCGGTCGCGCATCATGCCTTAGCAGAAATTCTTTCAGTCTCAACGGGTCAACCACGGAACGCTCACTATATTCGCGCGCGTGTATCCCCTCGGACACGTAAAGCAGATCAAGTCCATAATCCTGCGCACCCTTTACATCCGTCGGCATGCCATCGCCAATGGCAAGGATCCGGCTTTTATCCACATGAGAACGCAATTGCCCTGCAGCAGCCAGGGCAGCATCGTAAATCGGCTTGTGCGGCTTGCCCGATACCAATGTGGTGCCGCCCATCTCTTCATAGAGGGCCGCTATGGCGCCGGCGCAGGGTATCAGGCGCTCTCCGCGCTCAACCACCAAATCGGGATTGGCACAAATGAACGGCAGGTTTTTCTCACGGATGTCCCTGAGGACGGAAACATATTGCTGAGCTGTCTCATTCTCGTCATCAAACAGACCCGTGCAAACGACGATACCGGCATCGTCCAGCCCGACATTGCTGACGCCGAGACCTTCGAACAGAGACAAATCACGTTCCGGCCCGATATAATAAACCCTCTTCGAGCCTGCGGAAATCAGATCTCTTGTCACATCACCCGAGGTAACGATGGAATCGAAGGCATCCGGATAGACCCCCATCAGATCAAGTTGCTCGGCAACACTTTGCCGTCGGCGGGGGGAATTGGTAATCAGGACAACCGTGCCGCCCTGATTGCGAAATGCACTGAGCGCTTCACCGGCAAGGGGCCAGGCCTCCACGCCATTGTGCAAGACGCCCCATACATCGCAAAAAATGACATCATACCGGTTATGGAGTTCAGCAAGGCGGTCGAGTTTATTTACCATGATGTTCCAAATTTTCTTGAACGCTGTTAGGTGCCAGCTTGACCTGCGCAGACATTCACTATCGGGACCGAGAAAACAAGCCCCATTTAGCGGCTGCAACCATCTTGCCGCCGGAACGCGCTTCCGTTATGTCATGGCACAGCCATTGAACAGGCTGGGCAACAACCAACGACACCGTGATTTTGTCTGGCCGACGAGCGCAGAAAAGAAAAATTCGGGCAAATCTCTTGACTCCCCAATTCACCAGACTTATCTCAAGGCCGAATTAGCACTCCTCTTCGACGAGTGCTAATCATGCACCGGTCAGGCATTCCGCCTGGCTCTGTCATTCGATCGAGGGTAATAGACAATGACAAATGTCAATTTTCGTCCACTGCACGACCGCGTTGTTGTGCGCCGTGTCGAGTCTGAAGAAAAGACTGCGGGCGGCATCATCATTCCTGATACTGCCAAGGAAAAGCCATCTGAAGGCGAAGTTGTCGCTGTAGGTCCTGGCGCACGCGACGAGAGCGGCAACCTTGTTGCCATGGACGTCAAGGTCGGCGACCGCATTCTGTTCGGCAAATGGTCCGGCACTGAAGTGAAGCTCAATATGGAAGACCTTCTTATCATGAAGGAATCCGACATTATGGGCGTTATCGGCTAATCCGATCCTGCCAATTATCAGTCCCCATCTGGAATTCGGGCCACTGGCCCAGAAATGAGGAATTATGTCAGCTAAAGAAGTAAAATTCGGCCGCGACGCACGTGAGAGAATGCTCCGTGGCGTTGATATCCTTGCCGACGCTGTAAAAGTAACGCTCGGTCCCAAGGGCCGCAATGTTGTTATCGACAAATCCTTTGGCGCACCGCGCATCACCAAAGACGGTGTAACGGTTGCCAAGGAAATCGAACTGGAAGACAAGTTCGAAAACATGGGCGCACAGATGGTGCGTGAAGTTGCTTCCAAGACCAATGACGAAGCTGGTGACGGAACAACAACTGCAACCGTTCTGGCCCAGGCCATTGTTCGCGAAGGCGCAAAAGCCGTCGCAGCCGGCATGAACCCGATGGACCTGAAGCGCGGCATCGACCTTGCAGTCAATGATGTTGTTGCCCATCTTCTTGCCACAGCAAAGCCAATCAACAGCTCCGATGAAGTTGCCCAGGTTGGTACGATTTCAGCCAATGGCGACACGCAGATCGGCGCAGACATTGCCGAAGCCATGCAGAAAGTCGGCAACGAAGGCGTCATCACTGTTGAAGAAGCCAAAACAGCCGAAACCGAACTCGAAGTCGTTGAAGGCATGCAGTTCGACCGCGGTTACCTGTCTCCCTATTTCGTCACCAACCCTGAAAAGATGGTTGCCGATCTGGAAGATTGCTACATCCTGCTGCACGAAAAGAAGCTCTCGAACCTTCAGGCCATGTTGCCGGTTCTCGAATCCATCGTTCAGTCCTCCAAGCCACTTCTCATCATTGCTGAAGACGTTGAAGGCGAAGCGCTGGCAACTCTGGTTGTCAACAAGCTGCGTGGCGGCCTGAAAATTGCTGCTGTCAAGGCTCCTGGTTTCGGCGATCGCCGCAAGGCCATGCTCGAAGACATCGCAGTTCTGACCGGTGGTCAGGTGATTTCCGAAGATGTTGGCATCAAGCTCGAAAATGTCACACTTGACATGCTCGGCACTGCAAAGCGCGTCAGCATCACCAAGGAAAACACAACAATCATCGATGGTGCCGGCAAGAAATCCGAGATCGAAGGCCGCGTCGCCCAGATCAAGGCACAGATCGAAGAAACCACTTCTGACTACGATCGCGAAAAACTGCAGGAACGTCTTGCCAAACTGGCTGGCGGTGTTGCTGTCATCCGCGTTGGTGGTGCAACTGAAGTTGAAGTGAAAGAAAAGAAAGACCGCGTTGACGATGCACTGAACGCAACACGTGCTGCTGTTCAGGAAGGCATTGTTGCCGGCGGTGGTGTTGCTCTTCTTCGCGCTTCTGCTGTTCTCAAGACCAAGGGTGTCAATGACGACCAGAATGCCGGCGTGAACATCGTTCGCCGTGCACTTCAGGCTCCAGCACGCCAGATCGTTACCAATGCCGGTGACGAAGCATCTGTGGTTGTAGGCAAGATTCTCGACGAGAATTCAGAAACCTACGGTTACAATGCTCAGACTGGTGAATATGGCGACATGATTGCCATGGGTATCATTGACCCGGTCAAGGTTGTTCGCACAGCTCTGCAGGACGCAGCTTCGGTTGCCGGTCTGCTTGTCACGACCGAAGCCATGGTCGCAGAAAAGCCGCAGAAGGACAGCGGCGGTTCTGCAATGCCAGGCGGCGGCGGCATGGGCGGCATGGGCGGAATGGGCGGCATGGACTTCTAAGTCAGCCACTCTCGCACTTATTGAAAAGGCGGCCTTCGGGTCGCCTTTTTTATTGTTTGCCTTGTGGGTTTGATGGCGCCCCTGCGCAATTTGCCGAAAGAGGCCACGCACTTTTCGGGTCTCGGACCCTTCCTGTCGCTCGACTTATCCGAAAACCGCTTCGCACTTTTCGGGTCTCGGACCTTTCCTGTCGCTCGACTTATCCGAAAACCGCTTCGCACTTTTCGGGCCTCGGACCTTTCCTGTCGCTCGACTTATCCGAAAACCGCTTCGCACTTTTCGGGTCTCGCTATGGCCGCGGCGGAATATTCTTGCCCTTCAGGCTGGCAGGGCGTGCCATGCATCTTTCCAACCAGGCGGTGACATTGGTGTAATCACCCAGCCCGACCGCTTCACCGGCCTCGTAGAAATCGCGCACGGTGCCAACCCAGGGGAAAGTGGCGATATCAGCAATCGTGTAGTCGTCACCCATGATCCACTGGCGCCCGTCCAGCCGCTGGTCGAGAACAGCAAGCAGGCGTTTGGTTTCATTCTGGTAGCGTTCGGTCGGATAGGGATCGGAGATCTTGTCGGCCATGAATTTGTAGAAATGCCCATATTGGCCAAACATCGGCCCGACACCGGCCATCTGGAAAAACAGCCATTGGTGACATTCGAGACGCCGGGCAGGATCAGCCGGAATGAGTTTACCGGTCTTGTCGGCCAGATATTGGAGAATTGCTCCGGATTCAAAAATGCCGACAGGCTTGCCGTCAAAACCATCAGGATCGATCAGCGCCGGAATTTTTCCATTGGGGTTGAGCGACAGGAATTCGGGGGTTTTCTGGTCATCCTTCATGATGTTTGCCAGATGCGCCTCATAAGGCAGGCCAAGCTCTTCAAGCGCAATGGCGACTTTGACACCGTTTGGCGTGGGGAATGAATAGAGTTGAATTACACCGGGATTGGCTGGTTTCCAGCGCCGGGTGATGGGAAACGCGTTCAAGTCAGTCATTGATGATCCATTCCTCTATTTTAACCAGTGTTTCTGGCCGCTTGTAACATTTTTCCGTCAACAGGCGTCCGCCAAGCTGCAGATAAAGCCAGCAAGGCGATGGTATCAGAATGCGCCTGAGTGCACTGTCTTCAATTTATGAACAATCCGTCGACAATTGTTCAGCTTCCCTCCCCGCGCAGAACATATATACGGCCATTATGACAACAAAGGAGATCTCCATGTCAAACTCGGCAATCCTTCTCATAGGCCGTATTCTGTTAGCAATCATATTCATCATGGCAGGCCTGATGAAATTGGGCAGTGTCGGTGGCACTGCCGGTTACATGGCCAGCATGGGCGTACCAATGTCCAGCCTGCTCGTATGGGTCGTCATTGCTGTTGAAGTTCTGGGTGGCATAGCGGTGCTGATCGGCTTCATGACCGCACCGGCCGCCTATGTGCTTGCAGCCTTCTGCATAGCATCCGGTTTTCTGGCGCATTTCGACCCGGCAAATCAGGCCGAATTCACCAATTTCCTGAAGAACCTGGCCATGGCCGGTGGTTTTCTTGTTCTGGCTGTTTCGGGTCCAGGAAGCCTGTCGGTGGACGCACGCCGCAGGGGCTGAGTCTGACTGGCAGCACGATACTTGACGCATCAATCAGGCAGCCGCGGATGAACGCCACTTCATCCGCGGCTGTTTGTTTCTCAAGAAAATATTCCTGCACCAAAGGGTCTGCCCTGCCAACGGCATCAAACAGCACACCTTCAGCCTGGACCTTGTATCGCTCGGCCGATTTACCGGCTGAACAGGGTCGCCAGAATATCGATGCCTTTTTCTCTGTAATAGTTCGAGGCGCTTTTGCTGTTCGGGCCGATGACGATCACCTTTGATCCGATGGGCGCGCGTTTATAAAGATGCTCGACATCCTTGTTCATCATCCGGATGCAGCCAGACGACATGTTCTGTCCAATGGTCCAGGGCTGGTTTGTTCCGTGAATGCGATAGATTGTGTCACGACCGCCGCGATGAAGGTAAAGTGCGCGTGCGCCGAGAGGATTGTTGATCCCGCCTTTCACATAGGATGGAATATGGCGGCCTTTGCGGCGTTCCCGGGCGATCATGCTGGCAGGCGGGCGCCAGTCCGGCCATTCGGCCTTGCGACCGACCTTGACCGTTCCCGACCACCCGAAGCCGTCACGTCCGACTCCCACGCCATAGCGGATTGCCCTGCCGTTGTTCTCAACGAAATAGAGATACTTTCGACCGGTATCGATGATGATCGTGCCGGGTCGTTCATCCGTGTCAATTCTGACCTTCCGGCGCATATATTCCGGCTTTGGACGCTTGGCCTGCGCCACGCTGATGACGTTGGTTGCCACATCCTGCCTGGCAAGCGTCTCATCACGCATAAAGGCGTTTGCACTTCCCGTCACGAAGATCGTCGCGGCTATTGTCACGACGAGAAAACCTGCCATGAACAAAGGCGAAACAAAATTTTTCACTGTCATTCTCCCCTGAATTACTGGTGATCAGGGTAACATTCATGCCGATGCTTGCAAGAAACGACGGGCAGAATAAATAAAAAGTGATTACAAACGGCCACGATCCGGACGCTTGAGGAGAACATCTGGCATCATCTTTCAAAGGATATCGACAGCCGGGAAGACATGATCTTCCCAGCTGGTCTGACTTCAGATCACCACAACTTTGGTGCCATTGTTGACGCGTTCATAAAGATCGACAACATCCTCATTGCGCATGCGAATGCAACCGGACGATACCGCACCACCAATGGTCCAGGGCTGGTTCGTGCCGTGAATCCGGTACAGCGTCGAGCCGAGATAAAGCGCGCGCGCGCCCAGGGGATTGGCAGGGCCACCTGCAACAAATTGCGGCAGAATGCGTCCCTTTTTCTTTTCCCGGGCAATCATTTCCGAGGGTGGCCGCCAGTCCGGCCACAGGGCCTTGCGACTCACTTTATGTGTTCCGGCCCATTCAAAGCCTGGCTTGCCGACACCAACACCGTAACGGCGCGCCGTGCCATTGCCCTCTACCAGATAGAGAAACCGGTTTGGCGTGTCGATGATGATCGTGCCGGGTTTGTGCCGGCTCTCATAGGACACGGTCTGGGGCAGATAAATCGGATTTATTGCCAACGCCTTCGGCTGACCAGCCGGCCGGGCCTTCTGGCGCACCGAGGCCACCTGCGTGGCTTTGCGCTGCCGGTTAACCTGCTGGCGCTGTTGGGCCTGGCGGTTTTGCCGCACGATTCTGCCCGCCCCGTGGGCGGTGCCGGGTTGGCGCAGTTGGGTGACCCAGGGTGCTGTTAAATCAGGGCTCAGCACCACAGGTGGTCGTTGACCATATCGTTCGCCGGCCGGTGCATGCACAGTCAATACACCAAGGCAAATCGAGGCGAGGAAAAACGTTTTCATGTTCATCGGACAGACTCACTACCTTTTGTCAGACACTGTTGTTCCAGCCGCGTTCCATGGTTGAAAAACGCAGATAGAAGGGCTTTTGCCACCATCAACACTGCGGGGGGAAGAAGACTCAAAGGTGAATCGGGATGGATAAAAAGCGTTTCAACCGATAAAGCTTCTGGCAAGGTTATCGGGCTGTTGATAAATCCGGTTAACAATCGGTAAAAGGTGAAAATCATGCCAAACACAGGTCTGGTCGAGGGCGTAGACGGAAAGTTGCGTTGCTTCTGGCACGGCAACAAGGATGATTATCTTCACTATCACGACACCGAGTGGGGACGTCCGGTTGGCAATGACACACAATTGTTCGAGAAAATCTGTCTGGAGGGATTTCAGTCCGGACTTTCCTGGTTGACCATCCTGCGCAAGCGCGAGAATTTTCGCGCTGCCTTTGCCGGATTTGACATGGAGAAAGTGGCAAGCTTCGACGCGGATGATGTGGAGCGCCTCGTCGCAGATGCCGGTATCATCCGCCACAGGGGCAAAATCAATTCGACGATCAACAATGCGCGGCGTGCGCTGGAGCTTCGCGCAGAATTTGGATCTCTGGCTTCCTACTTCTGGTCCCACGAGCCCGATCCGTCGCAAAGACCGTCGAGTCTCGACGGGCAAACCGTGATGGCGCTGGCCAAAACGGATATTTCCGCAGCGATTTCGAAGGATCTGAAAAAACGCGGATGGAGCTTTGTCGGTCCGACAACGCTCTATGCCTTCATGCAGGCCATGGGCCTGGTCAATGATCACATCGAAGGTTGTTGCGTACGCGCGGAAGTCGAGGAACTGCGGCAAAACTTCACGCGTCCCGGCTGATCGCTGCCGACGCATGGCACGTATGGCTTTCATTGCACCGGCTGACAAAGACAATGTGCCTTGCTGCCATGCGGTCAATGGGTTAGGAAGTCGGCGTTTTGCAAATCATGCAATCAGCCACCCGACCAACCAGCAATGCCGGACACTGCACCATGGGCGAGAAAAAGAAAAAACCGCAAAAATTGAAAGCCCGCCTGCCACGCGGCTTTGCGGATCGTTCGCCTGAGGACATCCGCGCCACCGACGAGATGGTGGCCAATATTCGCAAGGTCTATGAACTCTACGGGTTTGATCCTGTCGAGACACCGATGTTCGAATATACCGATGCGCTGGGCAAGTTCCTTCCCGACAGCGACCGGCCGAATGAGGGTGTTTTTTCGCTGACCGATGACGATGATCAGTGGATGAGCCTTCGCTATGATCTGACAGCACCGCTGGCGCGTCATGTGGCTGAAAATTTCAACACGATTCAGCTTCCCTACCGCACCTATCGCGCCGGTTGGGTTTTTCGCAATGAAAAGCCGGGACCAGGCCGCTTCAGGCAATTCATGCAATTTGACGCCGATACGGTGGGCGCGCCCGGTGTGCAGGCCGACGCCGAAATGTGCATGATGATGGCCGATACGATGGAAGCGCTGGGAATTGGCCGGGGCGACTATGTCATTCGGGTCAACAACCGCAAGGTTCTCGACGGCGTGATGGAGACCATCGGCATCAGCGGCGAAGACCATGCCGACACGCGGCTGTCGGTCTTGCGCGCCATCGACAAGCTGGACAAATTCGGTGTTGAAGGCGTGCGCCTCCTGCTCGGCGATGGTCGCAAGGATGAAAGCGGCGATTTCACCAAGGGTGCCAGTCTGGACAAGGCCGCAATAGATCGCGTCATAGGCTTTGTGGAGGCTGCCGGTGCCAATGGCGCTGAAACCATCGGCAATCTGACCGCCACGGTTGGCGATGGCAGCGCCCGAGGCGTTGAAGGCATTTCGGAATTGTCACAGATGGCCTCGCTGTTTGCTGCCGCTGATTATGACGACACGCGCATCAAGATTGACCCTTCTGTGGTCCGCGGCCTCGAATATTACACCGGCCCGGTCTATGAGGCCGAATTGCTGTTCGACGTCACCAACGAAAAGGGCATCAGCGTTCAGTTCGGCTCAGTCGGTGGCGGCGGTCGTTACGATGGGCTCGTATCCCGTTTCATGGGCCAGCCTGTACCGGCAACCGGCTTTTCAATCGGTGTCTCGCGGCTGATGACTGCGTTGAAAAACCTTGGAAAACTGGGGCAGGACGAAGTGGCTGCACCGATCATTGTGTGCGTCATGGATCGCGACACCCAAAGCATGGGACACTACCAGCGTTTTGTCAGCGCATTGCGCAAGGCAGGCATTCGCGCCGAGATGTACCAGGGCAACCCGAAAAATTTCGGCAAGCAACTGCAATATGCTGATCGCCGCGGTAGCCCGATCGCCATTATTCAGGGTTCTCAGGAACGTGAAGAAGGCACCGTGCAGATCAAGGACCTGCTGGAAGGCAAACGCCTGTCAGGCGAGATCGAGGACAATGCCGCCTGGCGCGCCGAAAGGCCTGCCCAGATTTCCGTGCCGGAAAAGGATCTTGTTGGCGAAGTTCAAAAGATACTCGCCATTCAAGCCGGGGATCGCAAGGCACACTGACCATGCTCAACCATCCGAAATTTGCCGACGATATCATGACGCTGTTTGCGCAGCGCAAGGCTCTGCCCGTCCATATACCCGTCATACAGCCAGCCGATCCGTTTCTGGATATGGCCGGAGAGGATTTGCGGCGGCGGATTTTCCTGACCGAAAGCGAGACCGGCGAGAGCCTTTGCCTGCGGCCGGAATTCACCATTCCCGTATGTCTGCGCCATATCGAGACTGCATCAGGGACACCGCAGCGTTATGCCTATCTGGGGCAGGTGTTTCGCCAGCGTCGTGATGGAGAAAACGAGTTCTATCAGGCCGGCATCGAAGACCTCGGCGATGCGGACATTGCCAAAGCCGACGCCCATGCCATCCGCGATGCCAGCGACACGCTGACAGCGCTGTTGCCCGGCATTGAACTGCATACGACATTGGGTGACCAGACCGTCTTTGAAGCCGTGGTTGCGGCACTCGGCCTACCCGATGGATGGCAGAGCCGGTTGATCCACGCATTCGGTGATCCGGCGCTCCTGGATAGCCTGCTGCAAAGCCTGTCGCAGGCCTCCGGCAAGGTACCGGGGATTGATGACAGAGTCGCTGCGCTGCTGGACAGCGGCGACGAAGCCGGATTGACCGAACTGATTGACAGGCAGATGGTCGCCACCGGCTATATGACCAATGCCAGCCGGACACCGGCCGAAATTGCCCATCGTCTTGTGCAAAAAGCACGACTGTCCAATGCGCGTCTGGATGCCAAGGCACTCGATGTGCTCAAAACCTTTCTGGCGCTGAATACACCGATGCGAGATGCAGCCGATGCGCTGGCAGCGTTTTCCCGCATTGCCGGGTTGGACCTTGATGCAGCACTGAACATTTTCAATGCGCGGGTGCAGGCGCTGGAAAAGGCAGGCTTTGACCTGTCCTCCTCACGCTACCGGGCTGCCTTTGGCCGACCGCTCGACTATTATACCGGCCTTGTCTTCGAAATGTCGGCGCAGGGCGCCGTGCTTGCCGGTGGTGGTCGTTTTGACCGCCTGCTGACACTTCTGGGTGCCAAAGCCGCAATTCCCTCTGTCGGCTTCTCCCTGTGGCTGGATCGCATTGCGGCAGCCGGAGCCGTCAAGTCCGAAAGGCCGTCGCAATGAGTGTGACCATCGCGCTGCCGTCAAAGGGCCGGATGAAAGACGATGCCATGGCAATCTTTGCCCGCGCCGGGCTGGAGATCGTCAATATCGGCAATGAGCGGTCCTATCGCGGCGTGATCACGGGCATGGATGGGGCTGAGGTCGCATTTCTGTCTGCCGGGGAAATCGCCCGGGAACTTGGCAATGGCAATATTGATCTGGGTGTCACTGGCGAAGATCTGGTGCGTGAGGACCTCAGTGCCGCAGACGAACGCGTGACGTTTTGCGCCCGCCTCGGCTTTGGCCAGGCCGATGTGGTTGTGGCGGTTCCGGACGTCTGGCTTGATGTTGATACCATGGCCGATCTCGGCGACGTGGCTGCGGATTTTCGCGCCCGTCACGGACGCCGCCTGCGCATTGCCACAAAATACTGGCGGTTGACCCAGCAGTTTTTTTCCGCCCAGCACGGCATTCAGGTCTATCGCATCGTCGAGAGTCTGGGCGCGACCGAAGGTGCCCCCGCGTCCGGCCAGGCTGATATCATCGTCGATATCACCTCTACCGGCTCTACCCTGCAGGCCAACCACCTGAAAATTCTCTCCGACGGCATTATCCTGCAGTCGGAGGCCTGCCTGGTTCGTTCGCGCAGCGATGTCCGGTCGGCTTCGGACGAGATGTTGCTGGACGATATCGTCCAGCACATACGGACTATTTCAGCCTGACGCGCTTATCAGCCAAAAGACCTTTCACACTTTTTCGGAAATGCCTCGCAACTCTTCAGGCTTTGGACCGCCATAGGCCCAGTCTAGCAGTTTGACTGTGTGGACCACCGGCAGGTCGCTGCCCTGGGCGATTTGAGTGAGACAGCCAACATTGCCGGCTGCGACCAGATCGGCGCCGGTTGCCTCGATATTGCCCACCTTGCGGTCACGCAGGCTGAGCGCAATTTCCGATTGCATGATGTTGTAGGTTCCGGCCGAGCCGCAGCACAAATGGCCTTCAGCCGGTTCGCGCACATCGTAGCCCGCCGCCTTCAACAGGTCTTTCGGCTGACGGATGATTTTTTGCCCATGCTGCAGGGAACAGGCTGAGTGATAAGCAACGCTGAGGCCGGTTTCAATCACGGGTGCGGGCATTTCAAGCGTTGCCAGATATTCAGTGACATCCTTTGCCAAAGCCGAAACTGTAGCGGCTTTCTCGGCGTAAAGCGGATCATCACGCAGCATATAGCCGTAATCCTTGATCGTCGTTCCACAGCCGGAGGCCGTGATGATAATGGCATCGAGACCACCATTGCCCACTTCGCGCATCCACACATCGATATTGCGGCGCGCAGATGCCAGAGCCTGCTCCTCCCGGCCCATATGATGGACCAGCGAACCACAGCAGCCTTCTCCCGCCGGGACAACCACCTCCACATCCAGACGATTAAGCAAGCGAATGGCAGCAGCATTGGTGTCAGGTTCAAGAACCGATTGCGCGCAGCCTGCGAGGATGGCCACACGTCCGGCAGTCTTGCCAGCAGCCGTGTAGGTGCCTTTTTCAACCTGCATTTCACGCGGTGCAATTTTGTCGGGCGCCAATTCCAGCATCGCACCAACCGGCTGCAAACCGGGCATCCTTTTAAACAATACTGCAAAAGGGCGGGCGAACCGGGCCAGATTGAGAGCCAGGCGAAAGCGTTCGGGAAAAGGCAGGACCCAGGCCAGCATGGCACGGTTCAAACGGTTGAGCACCGGTCTTTTATAGGTCTTTTCAATATGCGCCCGGGCGTGGTCTACCAGATGCATGTAGTGAACACCCGATGGGCATGTGGTCATGCAGGCCAGACAGGACAGGCAGCGATCGACATGTTTGACAATCTGCTCGTCGGCCGGACGGTCATTTTCCAGCATGTCCTTGATCAGATAGATCCGGCCACGCGGGCTGTCGAGCTCATTGCCCAGCGTCACATAGGTCGGGCAGGTGGCCGTGCAAAATCCGCAATGAACGCATTTGCGCAATATCTTTTCGGCTTCGGCAACGCCCGAATCGGCAAGCTGAGCGGCCGAGAAATTTGTCTGCATGGAATGCGTCCTTGATGGTGACGGTTCAAACGAGCCAGGTGAGCGGATCGGTGATGGATTCATTGCGGCCGATGGCCTGCAGACCCTTGATGCAACGGATGATGAACCAGGCGGCAGCAGCGATCATCAGCAAGAAACCGATACCGACAAAGGCCAAAACCAGACATATGATGGAATAGACGATGCCAATCCAGAAGGTGCGGATCGCATAGGTATAGTGGCTGTCGATCCATTCTTCGGACTTGCCGCGGTTCATATAGGCAAAAACCAGGCCGACCAGCACCGAGATGCCGATGGCCATGCTGACAAGGTAGAGTATGTATACCAGTTGGGCATTCTTCTGGCCGGGCTCGATCCAGCTCTGTGCATCATCGCCTGTGTTTCGTGGTTGCCGGCCTTCGGGCTGTTGATCGCTCATCAGACTTTCTCCCTGAATACAGTATGGTGGCGATATTCTATCATAATTCAATGCCCATGCGGCCGGGATTGAGGATGAATTCCGGATCGAATTGCTGTTTGATGCGCCGGGTCAGAGCGGCAAGCGGCGCCTCCTGCGGCTCGAATACGGGGTATTCATTGCGCATGCTGCCACTGGCACGGATCATTGTCGCATGGCCGCTGCCCAGCGCCCTGATTGAAGCACGCACCAGATCCGCTTCGGCATCAGCCTCCATACGCAGCCAGACAAGCCCACCCTGCCAGTCATAATAGGCATCGATGCCAGCGTGCAAACGCAGGGATGCCACCAGTTTGTGTCCATCGCCGGGTGCAACGGAAACCCGCCATACCACCCGTCCCGTATCATCACAGAACGGTTTGACATCGCGGATTTCCTGCCACAGCACCTGGGTAGATTCCGCCTGCAAACGATGGCATTCTCCCATCGGACTGAAGGCTTCGATCAATTTGCCAATCCGGTAATCAACGGAAGGCGCAAAACCCTCAACCCGCAGGACAGTCGCTGCGCCTTCGGGAAGCCCGCCATCCAGAAACTTCGCAGCCACGCTTTCGGGCAGATGCGCTGCAGAAGAGACCTCGGCGTTTGAGCCCATGGCCCGTGCCATGACATCGCCCGCCTGGGCGTCGTCGAGTTTGCTGACAACGAGGGTCTCCTGCGTTTCAGCGCGCGGCATGACCTTGAAGGTCAATTCGGTAAAGGCCGCCAGCGTGCCCCAGGAACCGGACAGGCCTCTGGAAAGATCATATCCGGTGACATTCTTGACCACCCGGCCGCCGGACTTGATGAGATCACCACGTCCGGTGACCGCGCGAATGCCCAGCACATGGTCACGGGCAGCGCCTGCCTTGAGACGACGGGGCCCAGACAGGTTTGTCGCCAGCACTCCGCCGATGGTGCCACGACCGCAATGGCCCAGACCAAGCAAGGGTCGATAGTCCATCGGCTCAAACTGCAGTTCCTGATTGTTCTTTGCCAGCAGGGCCTCGATCTCGTCCAGCGCGGTCCCTGCCTTTGCGGTCAGGACCAATTCCTCCGGCTCATAGAGTGTCACGCCCGTAAGGCCGGAGAGATCAAGGCAATGGGCCACCTGCATGGGGCGCCCTATGGTCTGTTTCGAGCCGTGGCCGCGCACTTCAATGGGCGTTCGTTCCGAAATCGCCCATTGCACGGCGTCCAGGACATCCTTTTCATCGCGGGGGTGGAGCGCCGGGTTTTGTGTGTTGTCAGCCATGAATTGCAGTCACCTAAAATCGCGGAATGTCGGGAAACGGCAATTGACCGCGCGAGATATGCATGCGGCCCATTTCGGCGCAATTGCGAAGTTCGGGGAAGACCTTGCCCGGATTGAGCAGATGCAGATCGTCAAAGGCACATTTCACCCGTATCTGCTGATCCAGATCATCCTTGCTGAACATGGCAGGCATGAGGTCGCGTTTTTCAACGCCCACGCCGTGTTCACCGGTCAGAACACCGCCGACCTCCACGCAGAGACGCAAAATGTCACTGCCAAAATCCTCGGCCTTTTGCAATTCTCCGGGCTTGTTGGCATCATAAAGGATGAGCGGGTGCAGATTGCCGTCGCCCGCATGGAAAACATTGGCAACGGCCAGACCGTATTTTTCAGACATGGCACGCATGCCGGCCAGCACTTTCGGCAGGGCCTTTCTGGGGATTGTGCCGTCCATGCAATAATAATCCGGCGAAATGCGCCCAATGGCCGGGAAAGCCGCCTTGCGACCGGCCCAGAAGGTTTGTCGCTCTTCTTCGCTTGTCGATATGCGCGACATGGTCGCACCGTTGTGATTGGCAATCTCCACCACCCGGCTGATCAGAAACGCCACCTCGGCCTCCGGCCCATCCAGTTCAACGATCAGCAGGGCCTCCACACCGAGCGGATAGCCGGCATGGACAAAATCCTCTGCCGCCTGAATGGCCAGCCGGTCCATCATTTCAATACCGCCGGGGATGATTCCGGCGCCAATGACATCGGCAACGCATTGACCGGCTTCTTCACTGGAGGCAAAACCAATGAGTATTGCCCGTGCAGTTTCGGGTTTTTGCAGGATACGGACCGTGACTTCGGTCACCACGGCCAAAAGGCCCTCTGAGCCGGTGATCAAACCCAGAAGGTCGTAGCCGGTGCTGTCGAGATGGCGTCCGCCAAGACGAATGACCTCTCCGGTGATCAGCACCATTTGCACACCGAGCACATTGTTTGTCGTCAGTCCGTATTTCAGGCAATGCACGCCGCCGGCATTTTCCGCAACATTGCCACCAATGGAACAGGCAATTTGCGATGACGGGTCGGGCGCGTAATAAAAACCCTTACCCGCCACCGCATTGGTGATGCCGAGATTGGTCACACCGGGCTGCACCACGGCAACCCGGTTGGGGTAGTCGATATCCAGCACCCGATTGAAGCGCGACATCACCAGCAATACCGCATCCTCCAGCGGCAATGCGCCACCGGAAAGCGACGTGCCGGACCCGCGCGGGACGACCCTGATCTTGTTTTCATGGCAATAGCGAAGAATCGCCGACACCTGTTCAACGGTTTGCGGCAGCACCACAACAAGCGGCAATTGCCGATAGGCTGTCAGACCATCGGTTTCAAAGGCTCGCATTTCGTTGGTGGCATCGACGACTCCCTCACCCGAAACCATGTCCCGGAGATCGGCAACGATCTGTTCGCGTCTTTCAAGAACCTCGGCATAAGGTTCAGGCATTTTGGGCGATGTCATCCGGCACTCCGTTCACATATCGGCTTATAATTGGTCAATATATTTTACCAGTCAATATCTCTCTGCCGATTTACCGTTGCATGTTGCTGCCTTAACGGACCATACATCTTGCAAAAGAGGCAGGTCAGTACAGAAGATAGCAGGTTTCAGGGGAGTTGGATGCATGAACAAATTTGATGACCTTGAGATCTTTGCCAGAGTGGTTGCCTGCGGCAGCCTGTCGGCGGCCGGGCGGGAGCTGGGCCTGTCGCCGGCCGTTGTTTCAAAGAGACTGCGGCGACTGGAAGAACGCATTGGCACACGCCTTATCCAGCGCACCACCCGGCAGATATCCCTGACCGAGGCAGGCCAGGGTTATCATGAGCGCATTGTTGCCGTGCTGGCGGGGATCGAGGAAGCCGAAGCATTTGTGACAAGGCGCTCCCAGCAGGCACGCGGCCTGTTGAAAATTTCCGCGCCGACCTCCTTCGGCCGCATGCATATTGCACCCCATCTGAAAGCCTTCATGGGCGCCAATCCTGACCTGTCGGTCAATCTGGTGCTGTCCGACAGGTTCGTCGATATTGTCGCGGATGGTTTTGATGTGGCCATCCGCATTGGCGAATTGTCCGATTCCAGCCTCGTCGCCCGCAAATTGGCGCCGGTGCGGCGGATCCTGTGTGCAACGCCCGGCTATATTGAGGCCCACGGCGCGCCGCAGAGCATTGACGATCTCGACCATCATGTCTGCCTGCCGCCGCACAACAATGACCCATGGAAACTGGAAGGCCCTGACGGGCCCTTGCTCTACCGGCCCGCTGGACCGCTCGCCACCAATTCCAGTGAAGTCATTCGTGAATGCGTCATTGCCGGACTGGGCATTGCCCTGCGCTCGACCTGGGACATCTCCGAAGAGCTTGAATCCGGACGGCTTGTTCCGGTGCTGCCCGCCTATCGGGGATCGCGCAATGTCGCTGTGCATGCCGTCTATGCCAGCAGACGGTTTTTGCCGACCAAGGTGCGGGTGTTTGTCGACTATATGTCGGAACTGTTCGGCCCCCGCCCCTATTGGGAAAAATAGATCAGGATTGCCCCGTTGCCCCGCCGCTTTCATCACCGTGTTTCTTGCGGATGCCGCGCACGATCCGCCAGATGACAAAAATGATGATGGGCACGGACATGCCGGTCAGCAGGCCTGAATGGATGGGCAGGCCGGCACTTTCCACCGCCTTGGCGATATAGCCGAAGAGACCGACCACATAATATGAGACAGCGGCGACGGAAAGCCCTTCGACCGTCTGCTGCAGGCGCAATTGCAGCTTTGCACGGCGGTTCATGGAAAACAGCAATTCGCTGTTCTGTTTTGCCAGTTGCAGGTCAACCCAGCTGCGCAGAAGCGCCGTGGCACGCGACAGTTTCCGCGACAGGCCTGCCTGCCGCTCTTCAATGGAACGGCAGGTGCGCATGGCCGGCGCCAGACGTCGCTGCAGAAATGCGCCCCAGGTATCATAGCCCGATACGGCAACCTCGCTTAGCGTCGCAATGCGTTCCTGAACAATGCCGTCATAGGCACGGCTGGCACCGAAGCGATAGAGGCTCGCAGCCGCGCTGGCTTCAAGTTCGGCTGCCAGCGCTGTTATTTCGCCCAGCATCTCATCGCTGCCCGCCTTGGCCTCTTCACGCATGCGCTGCGTAATGATGGTCAGTTCATCTTCGATCCGCCGCATCTGCGGCGAGAGCGAATAGGCCAATGGCAGGCCAAGCATGGCCAGGGTGCGATAGGTCTCAATCTCGATCAGCCGTTGCGCCAGCGCCCCAACCCTGGCGGGTGCAAGCCCCTTGTCCAGAACCAATATCCGGGTCAGGCCATCCTTATCCTGCCGGAAATCGGTGATGACAGCCGCTGCACCGTTTTCAACCTCGGAAAAACACAGGCTGGCGGGATCAAAGGATGCCAGTGAAAGCTCCGCTTCGGCTGTCCACTTTCGCACTTCCAGCCGCACACCGGAAATCAGGCTGCCGGGCGGGCTGAAGCCGTCTCCAAACGGATGATCGGTAATCTCTCCGCCATATTGGGCTGGCACCGGCCCCTCATAAAAATAGGTCGAAAATTCCGTGTGCCGCTCCCAGCGCAAAGTGCCGGTGCCCCAGCTCATCACATAATGGCGCGCATCGGGCTGCGGCGCCGCGACACCGCGCGCCCGGCTCAAAGCGGCCAGCACAGCATTGTCCACTGCCGCGCCACCGTCCGTCATGAAGGCAAGCTGAACGATGATCCGGGGAGATTCGATCAGAGGATAGGGCCGGGCATGGACTTCACCCAAAGCCATCGGCCGATCCTTGGCGATCGGAAATCCAAAACTGCCACTCACCATCTGCATTCCTCGCTTAATGCTGCGTTACTTATGCCGCATAATGGCATTCAGACAAAGCTGGTGCGGTAATTTGCCCTCATGGAGCACCAAAACAGCCTGTCGGCAATGGGCCATGAACTCATGCAGAGCCTTGAAAGTGGACAAAATTGTTGACCAGTTTGATAGTCACTTGTTAGCCTTTGGCAATGCATAGGGTCTAAACCCGCAAGCGCGGAATGGGAAAACAGGACCTGCATGGTGAGAACGGCTGATACAGATGACCAGTGATGTTTTTTCAAAAATCGAGCACGGACGCACTGCCGACGCCATTGTGCAGCAGGTCGAATTGCTCATTCTGGAAGGCATCTTGAGGTCTGGCGATCAATTGCCCGGAGAGCGGGAACTGTCGCGCACGTTTGACGTGTCACGCCCGATCGTGCGCGAAGCACTGAAGATTCTTGAAAATCGCGGTTTGCTCATCAGCCGCCATGGGGGCGGCACCTTTGTTGCCGACCTGATCGGCGAAGTCTTCAGCCAGCCGGTGTTGAATCTGATCTCCCGCCACCGGCGCGCAACCCATGATTATCTCGAATACAGACGGGAAATAGAGGCAACAACAGCCGGATTGGCAGCCCAACGCGCAACCTCTGCCGATAAAAATCGTCTGAGCCTGATTGTCGACGGCATGAAGGAAGCTCATGGCAAGGATGATTTCGATGGGGAAGCGGCACTCGATGTGGCCTTTCACAATGCCATTGGCGAGGCTGCCCATAATATCATTCTCCTGCATACGCTCAGATCCTGTTACCGGCTGTTGAGCAATGGCGTGTTTTTCAACCGGAGGCTTGTCTACCAATACTCCGGATCACGCGACCACCTGCTGGCGCAGCATGTGGCAATCCATGATGCCATCGTCAGCGGCAAGGTGGAGGCCGCCCAAAAGGCCGCTTCCCGTCATATGGAATTTGTTGCACAAACGCTTCGAGAGGCAGAACAGGCCAATGACTGGGCACGGGTATCCGATCTGCGTCAAAGGTCGCATGGTTCCATCCGGGATCAGGGACCGGCGGTCTCAAAATAAGCCATGCAGTTGAGATTTGATCCCATCACCGCCTATCCACCCCAAAGGCCTTCATCATGCCCGTCACCATTGAAACCCTTCTGACATTTGCCCTTGCCAGCTTTGTCCTGCTGATCATACCGGGACCGACCATCATCATGGTGATCAGCCAGGCACTTTCCCATGGCAAACGCGTGGCGCTGGCCAGTGTTCTGGGTGTCGCGCTGGGCGACCTTGCCGCGGCCTCGCTGTCGATCATCGGGGTTGGAACCATACTGGCAGCCTCCGCGACGATCTTTGCCATCGTCAAATGGGCAGGCGCTGGCTATCTCATCTATATCGGCATCAAGATGTGGAAAACGCCGGTCAGCGTGCCGCATCTCGAACAATTGGCGCCAGTGCACCATCGCTGGTCGATATTCCGCGATTCATTTCTGGTGACCCTGCTCAATCCCAAAGGCATCATCTTTTTCGTCGCCTTCGTGCCGCAATTCATTGCACCCGACAGGGCTTTCGCGCCACAGGCGGCCATTTTTGTGCTGCTATTCGTCATTCTGGGCGTTGCCAATGCCTGGGCCTATGCCTTGCTTGCCAGCCGTGCGCGGCACATCATCCGGCGTCCTTCGGTGCTGCGAAGGGCCACCCGCACGGGTGCCGTATTGCTGATGGGTGCCGGGCTGTTTTCCGTTTTCGCACGCCGGACGGGCTAATCGGCCATCGGACAATTTGCCGGTCTGGCAAGCGGTAGTGCAGAGGCTTGAGTTTCTGCCGGATGTGGGGCACACAATCCTGATGCGAGCAAATTTCAAAATTCAGCGGCTCTTCGTCGAAGATGATCTGCAAAACGGCGCAAAGGTCCCGGCTGACAAGGATCAGTTCAACTATCTTTCCCATGTCCTGCGCATGGGCGAAGGCGACCGGGTTCTCTTGTTCAATGGACGGCACGGTGAATGGGCCGCAAAAATTCATTATGAAAGCAAGAAAAAACTCGTACTTCTCGTGCAAGACCTGGTCCGGGTTCAGCCCGATCCCTGTGCGTTGCATTATCTTTTCGCGCCGCTGAAACAGGCGCGGCTTGACTATACCGTGCAAAAGGCCGTCGAAATGGGCGCAGGCGTTATTCAGCCGGTGCTCACCCACCATACGCAGGCACATAGAATCAATGCCCACCGGCTTGAGCGCAACGCCATTGAAGCTGCAGAACAATGCGGGATCCTGTCGATACCCATCTGTCACGAACCGGTCAAACTGGCCAGGCTTCTGGAAAATTGGGATCCGCAACGCCGCATCATCTATTGTGATGAAATGGCAAGTACGCATAATCCGCTTTCGACGCTGCAAGCCGTAAGCGAAAGCCAACTTGCCCTGCTGATCGGACCAGAGGGTGGATTTTCAGACGAGGAGCGCCATTTGCTGCAGTCGTGCAGTTTTGTCACAGCAATTCCACTGGGACCGAGAATTTTGCGCGCCGATACGGCAGCGGTTGCCGCGATGGCGGTTTTGCAGGCGACAATAGGGGATTGGTGACGATGGATTTTCCACATCAACTTTTACTGAACGCTGCGATCAACGATTTTTGCTTGCACAGCGCCGCAAAGCAGTTCAAGCACCTAAACCAGTTTACCGGTCGCCTTGCGGTGGCTTTCCCAATGGCTGCAGTTTGAGAATTTAGCCCATGGCCCGCGATACGATCGATCAGACACCCATCAGTTCAAAAGACGAGCTGGTTTCCTATCTTGCCAAAGGCTGCAAGCCGAAGCAGGATTTTCGCATAGGAACCGAACACGAAAAATTCGCGTTCTTCCTCAATGACAATTCTCCCGTTCCCTATCGGGGAGAACGATCCATCTCAGCTTTGCTTGAGGGCATGCGTGACCTGCTTGGCTGGGAGCCGATCCTCGACGAAGGCAATATCATCGGTCTGGTGGAACCAACCGGAATGGGCGCCATCTCACTGGAACCGGGCGGCCAGTTCGAGCTGTCGGGTGCGCCGCTGGTCAATATTCACCAGACCTGCCGCGAATCAAATGCCCATCTGGCGCAGCTTCGCGAAATTGCCGAGCCGCTAGGTATCGGGTTTCTGGGACTGGGTGGCAGCCCCACCTGGACCAGGGCTCAAACACCCCGCATGCCCAAATCCCGCTACGACATCATGACCAATTACATGCCCAAGGTGGGCAGCCAGGGTCTCGACATGATGTATCGGACCTGCACCATTCAGGTGAATCTCGACTTTGAGTCCGAGCGGGACATGCGCCGCAAAATGCAGGTATCGATGCGTTTGCAGCCTTTGGCGACAGCGCTTTTTGCCCTCTCGCCCTTCACCGAGGGAAAGCCCAACGGATTATTGTCCTGGAGATCGGACATCTGGCGCGATACCGACAACAGGCGCGCCGGTATCTTGCCATTTGTCTTTTCCGAGGACTACGGATTTGCCGATTACGTCGAATGGGCATTGGATGTGCCGATGTATTTTGTCCTGCGTGAAGGCCATTATCACGATTGCACGCATGTCACCTTCAGGCAATTCATGGATGGTGCGCTGCGCAATGAGCTGCCCGACGGTCTGCCCACCATGGGAGACTGGACAAATCATCTTTCAACGCTGTTTCCAGAGGTTCGTCTCAAGCAGTTTCTGGAAATGCGCGGTGCCGACGGCGGGCCATGGAGGCGCATTTGCGCCCTGCCCGCACTTTGGGTCGGCCTGCTTTATGATGATGCCGCGCTGGACGCAGCCGAAGATCTCACCCGTGGCTGGAGCGTCGGACAGGTTCAGGAATTGCGCGACAGCGTTCCGTCGCTTTGTCTCGATGCGGAAATTGCCGGCAAAAGCCTGCACAAGATTTCCCGCGAAGTTCTGGCCATTTCGCGCGCCGGACTGCAGGCGCGCCAGCAACTCAATGAAGACGGCAATGACGAGGCGCATTTCCTCGCACCGCTTGAAGAAACGGTCGCCCGCGGCAAGACGGCAGCCGGCGAATTGCTGGATCTCTATCATGGGCCGTGGAAAGGCTCCGTGGATCAGGTCTTCAAGGATTATGCCTATTGACCATTGTGATTGCCTGACGGCAGCAAATCTGGTCCTATAGGCGCTGATAAGCGATTGCGGGTGGCCAGACCGTCCGCAAACCGACAGTTCCAACGAGGATCAGACCGTGCCTATCCGCTTAACGCCCATACCCACAACATGTAGGATGCTGCCATTCTCCCGAATATAACCCCGCCCTGGTCGGCGCGGTCGTGCCCCCGGCCATCCCAAGGAGCGACCGGAAGGCATTAAA
>Ga0208648_1000108_pt1 | contig 87943 bp, 69 predicted proteins | sample AntAceMetag02UKL_FD_184772 | JGI IMG/M metagenome (GOLD analysis project Ga0208648, IMG submission 184772) | Saline lake microbial communities from Ace Lake, Antarctica - Antarctic Ace Lake Metagenome 02UKL (SPAdes) (version 2) | ecosystem: Environmental > Aquatic > Non-marine Saline and... | reverse complement strand
ATTCTGATAAGTTTTTGATCGATAAGGCCGGCAAAAGGAACGACTTTAAAAGTGCTTCCAGGCTCGAAAGCTACTGTCACAGACCTGTTTTGGCGTGCTATGTAACTGAAATCCATGAAATTATTCGGATCAAACCGTGGTGAGGATGCGATCGCGATGATTTCTCCGGTAGCCGGTTTCGTTATAACAATCATTCCACCGGTGGCATCATGAGCCTTTACTGCCTTTTCAAGTTCCTCTTCTGCTATTGCCTGGGCATTTATGTCAATTGAAAGAATAATTGTACCGCCGTTAACAGCATGACGGCGTGGTAATGAATTGTCTTTTATTCTACTCTTACGACCATACCTCTGAAGCACTTCCCAACCCGGAGTCCCTGACAATATGTGATCGAATTTCAGTTCAATTCCTCCAAGCCCTTCATTGTCAACATTGACATAACCGACAACCTGGCCACCAACCTTTAAGTATGGATAATCTCTTTTCGTATCTTTCTGGACAATAACACCTGATAAACCGAGGCTCCTAACCTGCTCTGCTACAGCGGGATCTACTTTTCGCGCTGCCCAGAAAAAAGAGGTATGTTCTTTCAGCTTTTTCCTTATTGAGGTTGCATCGATCTGCAAAATACCTGAAAGTTCCGTAACAACAATATTTCTGTTCTTTATCTCTGACGGGTTAATTCCGATAGCCGTGAAATCGAGCAAATTGACAGCCAGCTCACTCCCAACACGATCAAGGATATGGCCACGGCTCGGTTCGATTTCGCGTTTACATAATTGTTGGATTTCGGCTAACTCGGTAAATTCCTTATGGCGGACAAGTTGAACTTCTGTCAAACGAATGATTGTGAGTAGAACTAACAAAAAAAATGGGGAAAGGATGGCAATGATTCTTCCACGAGAAATGGGAATGCTTTGCTTGGGACGCTCCCTCCATTCTAATCTCTCCTTCACGGTGACCCCGCCTCCCTCCAAGCAGTAAGATTCCTTCGCTCTTCCGCCTGCCTCCTGGCAACTTCAGTTGCAGAAAGTTTATCCTGCCATGTTGGTGGTATTGTTCCCCGGGGCACCCTGACTATTAAAGTTTTATTTGCTTTTTTTGGGTAAATCATTCCAATTTTTTTTGCATTATCTTCTATAATTGAGAAAGCTGTAAGCTTTGCTTTCTGACTTCTAAGATCACGAACGTCATTTCTCAGTAATGCAACCTCCGTCTTTCGATTTTCAATTTCCTGACCATAACGCACCTGCAGGACATTTATGAAAACCATTCCCAGCAGCAAAGACAGTATCCAAACACCCAGAAACATCAAAATGCTTATTCGTTTTGGCTGGCTTGGAGATATTCGAAGCTGTTGTGCTGAACTTGTTCGTTTTATGTTATTTACTTTTGCCATATTCGGTTATTTACAGTTTTTCAATCGCCCTTAAACGGACACTCCGTGACCTTATATTATCATTCCGTTCTTTGTCCGTAGCCTTTAACACTTTACGGAACAAAGGTTTAACGGTTGCATTTTGACCACCACAGGTGCATACAACCTGCCGGGGAGGGCAAATACAATTTCTTGATATGTCATTTATGAAACGTTTGACTATCCTGTCTTCGAGGCTGTGATAAGCAAGTGTGATCATCCTGCCGCCCTGTTCAAGCAAATCGACCGCCTGGGGTAAAACCGCTTCAATGGCTGACAGTTCTTCATTTACCACGATCCTGATTGATTGAAACACTCTTGCTATCGATTTTGCCTCTTCCTTAACCGGAACCGCGCTCCTGATTATATCCGCCAGCTCAATCGTATCTTTTACCGGTCTTGATTTGACAATAGCATGAGCAATTCTTCTTGCATAACGTTCTTCGCTGTAATTCCTGATTAGAACTGCTAAGTCTTTTTCATCGTATTCATTAACGATTTGATCCGCAGTCAAATCCTGTTGAATGTCCATACGCATATCAAGCGGTCCGGCGACCCTATGGGAAAATCCTCGAGAATGTGACAGATCGATCATATGACTTGAGATTCCGAAATCGAATAGTATGCCCTTAAAAGGCTTTGCGCTTTCTAATCTTTCTAATTTGTTGATGTTTCTGAAATTGGCATGAATAGTTTGAATTCTTGAATCATTATTGAATTTCTTGCTAAGCTCAACTATGGAATCTTTGTCCCTGTCAATGGCAAATATTTTGCCATTCTTATCCAATTTTTGAAGTAATGCTGCAGTGTGACCACCACCGTTTGCTGTAGCATCGATGTATTGTCCGGATGGGCTTGTCAGAATTAATTCAACTACTTTTTCAACCATAACTGGTGTATGAGCACCATAAACGGCTGATTTCAAAGATTAACTCCTTCTACTGTTCCTTCCCCGAAATCATCAAGGAAGATTGATAACGACTGCAACGATTCTTCTTCATACTTATCTAATTCTTTGGGTAATATCTCAAAATAACTTCCGCGACCGATCAGGATCACATCTTCACGTGGTTTGGGTTTTGAAAACTTAAGTTTGGAGCGCATCTCAGGAGAGAGGATTATCCTGTGTTTGCCGTCCAGTGTGATTTTCTGCGAATGAGCATATAGCAGCTTTCCAAGGTTCTTTGCCTTTTTACTGGCATCCTCTATCTTTTCAGGTGGTAATTGATTAACTTTTTCAATAATATCGTTGATCATTTTTTTAAAGACGCTGATAGGACGAATCATGAGGTATCCATCTGCATGCGGTGTAACCATGAACTCAGCGCCAAGTAGTTGGTTAGGATTTTCTTTTCGGTAGGGAGATGGAATGACAGAGCGAGACCGTTCATCCAGTTTTACTTCATGTCTTGAGGTAAAGAAATATTCTTCCACTTTTAATCCTGAAAATTGAAACTGAGAATATCAGCCCAATACGAGCCCAGACATACCAAAATCGCCCTATTTGACCCCCAAGGTATGGTGAGTTAATTGGTGAGTCAATATCAGATCAATAATTACATAAAATGTCTCTCTTGCAACCCAATTGTGTTATTCTTTAATAAACAATCATTAATATCAAAATTCCTGCGAATTATCGAATATTTTTACCCACCTGTTTTTCACGACAGACTCTCTTTCTTCCGGGAGCTACCTTGTTAATTCTGAGCACTTTAACATTTGTTCAGTATTTTGTCTGTAACATCCTATTTCGGGATTATTGATATTGCAAGTGAGTAGAGTGGTAGAAAGACAGCCTATTATGTTGAAGGTATTATGTGCAAAAGTTGTTTGGGTTGGAGTGTTTCAAATGAGGTATTTTATTAGAAGAAACAGATATTCAAATTCAACTTGTTCTTTTTGTCCAAGATGAGTAGCGCCAATCAAGAAAGTCTTCCACTAATCCTGCTTTGACAGGATTTTGCCGAATATATTCTATAATCTTATCATCTTCTTCAGCAGTCCGAGACCAGTGATCAAACCAGTCTCGCTGCCAGAAACGCTCACCTATTTTATTCAACACCTTATTGGCACGAGTTCCTGTCCAGCGTTTGAATTCGGGCATAATTTGATCCAGATGGGAACTGTTACTTGAAAAAAACATGTGTATATGATTAGGCATCAATACATATTCCAACATTTCCCATATTCCAATTTTCTGGCGGTATTCAATAGCATTCATGATAATTGAAGCTACTTCAGGATTACTCAAGCAGCAATTCAACCTACTTTCATCCAGCCATCCCTCTATTTTCCTGAATATGTTCCGCTGAATTGCAATGAAACCATCACCACTACTTTGCTTTAATTGCCTGATGATCTCACGAAGTTCTTGTACAGCTTGAGATGGGATTGATCCTGTGACACGGATAGTAACAAAATACTTACCATCCTCCACCTCCCAGTGTGGTAATCGTTTTCGATAGAAAGCTGTAGTTTTAGGTTTTTCGGGCATGATGGTTGAATGAGTTTATAATGATCTTATGTTATTTCTGTAAGTCTCTCTTTATGGAACTTCAAAAAAAGTAATTCTGAAAAAGTAACTCCCTTTCGCCGAAAGGGAGCCGAGTGAAACTAATTAATAGCGAGAATTGCAAATGGCGATCAATTCTATCAACTACAGGTTAAACAAATTAATATTAAGGTATTTTGCGTCAAGAGATTTATATGATACAATGGAAAAGAAGCTCCCTTTCGGCGAAAGGGAGTTACTTTGGCGATAATAACTATGTATCGCATCACATAAGAAAAGTCATATTCTCCCAATCAATGAACCTGATTTCTGAATATTAAGATAGTCATGGATTCGATGAGGAGTAAACCAACCTAAAACCTATATCGTAGTAACGTTCCCTTGCATCGCTCTTCAATCGAAATGCTGAACGACAAAAGTCCGGTTCTAACAACCATGAACCACCTCGAGTGACACGATCGTTTTGAGGAACAGTTATCCAGACACTACCGTCAGAAGGCGCACCTTTGTAATTAGCGTGGTAACTATCCTCACACCACTCCCAAACGTTTCCGTGCATATCATACAGTCCCCAGGCATTTGGTTCTTTCTGACCTACAGGGTGTGTCGTACCATTGCTGTTGCCTTCAAACCATGCTACTTGTTGCAGTCGAGACACACTGTTCCCTGAATGGAAAATTGTCGTTGTTCCAGCCCGGCAGGCATATTCCCACTCTGCTTCGCTTGGCAATCGATATCCCTTGCCTGGGAATAATTCATTCATTCTTTTAACAAATTCTTGAACATCATACCAGGATATACTCTCAACAGGGTGTAGTTCGCTTTTATAATTAGATGGATTTAATTCCATTACAGTCTGCCATTGTGCCTGAGTAACCTCCGTATTCATCATATGAAAAGGCGGGATGTTAACTTTATGTGCTGGTTTTTCATCTTTTGATTTAAACCGAGAACCCATTTTAAATGATCCAGCAGGTATGGAAACAAATTCAATTGATTCAACAAAGTCCTGTTTTTTGCTTTCTAGCCATTTCGGTATTTCCGATATGTAGTGGCTCTCAGGGTAATATGCACGCATTTGAAGAAATTTCTTTTCCGCAGCACTTAAACTTTTTTCGTTTATTATCAGGATATAGAGTGCATCATCAGCAGAGGAACAATTCCCATATTTATCAACAATTTCGTTTAATAATGAAATTGCCCGACTATTATTGCCTCCTTCATCAATGATGATTTTAGCTAATCTGAATTTTTTATCACCTTCTGTTTCATTTTCAGTATTTTTTCTAACAACTGTTTGCGTATGGTTCTCAGGTGTTTCTTTTCCAACAATTTTGTAAGCGGCTTCTATTAAACTTGTTGTCGCCACATCTTCTATCGAACAAATACATTGTGCAATCTCAGCACGAACGATCTCACCAGACTCTACTTCAATCAACCTCAAAGACACCGTATGCAGCTCACCAAGTTTGCTGATAGATCCTGCTATCATCTGTTGAACTCCGAGGAGTTGACCAGCTTGCACCGCACAATCAACTGAGGTGCATCCTGATATTTGAAATCCTTGTTCCTCTAAGATTTCTTCCATTTTACCTCGTTCAAGTACACGGAAGCTTTCAGTATTGAAAAGAAAACTGCGTAAAATACAAGTAAGTGCTCCAGCATAAGATTCTGAAACACCTGCTTCCATATCCAATCTGAGAACTGCAATAGTAACAAGCTCTTCTGATCGAGTACTGATATTACCCACAACAAACAAAATAAACACTGTATAAACAATTCGTTTGAACACCATTCCTCCTTAGACAATGATATTTATAGCATGGGTCTTCTCATACAGCGTATTGATATTTTTTGTAATAAGAGACTGTAAGTGAATATATTCATAGAAAAATCATTTGACAATATCGTTACTGAATTACATACGAATATTCGAATATTGCCACTAATGGGGTTATATTTACATTGAAAAGTAACTCCCTTTCGCCGAAAGGGAGCAGAAAGAAAAGCATTTGCAATAAGCAAGGCAAAATGCGATCAGTTCCATCAAATATTAGTTAAACGAATCAAAATTCAATGATTATGCATTGAAAGATTATTATAACACAAAGAAAAGAAACTCCCTTTCGGCGAAAGGGAGCTACTGCGGCAGAGAGTAATTACGGACATAAAATTATATATTGCATCACATAAGAAAAAGTCAGATTCTATGAATAAGGGAACTTAAAACTTGATCGAGTAAAATATTTATTTGAGAACGGTTGAAACTTGCGAGCGGCGTTGTTCGATTCTACCTTATTATGTTACTTGACATGACTTTTACAAAGGACTCATCTAAATGGCATCATCTGGCGGAATCCATCGTGAAACCTGGGGAAGTAAAACCGGGTTTATTCTTGCGGCAGCAGGGAGCGCAATCGGTTTGGGGAATATCTGGCGGTTCCCGTATATACTTGGCGAAAACGGCGGATTTGCATTCCTTTTGATCTGGATTATCTGCAATATTCTTATCGGTTTGCCGATATTAGGGGCGGAGTTGGCAATAGGCAGGGGCAGTAACCGAAATCCTGTCGGTGCTTTCAAGGCTTTAATGCCGGGTACAGCATGGTGGCTGGTAGGATTCATGGGACTCATTACCGGTGTTATAATTCTTTCTTTTTATTCCATAGTCGCCGGATGGACGCTTGCCTACCTGGTCAAATCTGTCACTGGAGTAACGGTTAGCTATCCTGATGCCGAAGCCTCGGCGCTCGCCTTTGAGAACTTTGTCAGCTCTGGCGGACAGATAGTCATCTATAGTTTTGTTTTCACACTTCTGTGTATGATCGTCGTCAGTCAGGGGGTCAAGAGCGGTATTGAAAAGTGGTCGAAAATCTTGATGCCAACTCTGTTTATTCTCATAATCATTCTCATAGTACGGTCATTGACATTAAAGGGGGGAGGAGCCGGGCTCGCTTTCCTTTTCAAACCTGATTTCAGTAAAATTACGTTGCAAGTGATCGTTATGGCGATGGGACAGGCATTCTTCAGTTTGAGCCTTGGCATGGGAGTGATGATCACTTATGGATCATACGTTGACCGAAAAACCAACATAATCAACAGTGCCGGGAGTATTATGCTGTTGAACATGTCGATTTCAATCCTAGCTGGTCTGGCATTAATCCCTGCGGTTTTTGCGATGGGGTTTCAGCCGTCAAGTGGTGTAGGGCTTACTTTTCATGTACTTCCCCTGGTTTTCAGTAAACTGCCCTTCGGTACTTTCCTGTCGATAATATTCTTCTTCCTGCTATCTATAGCGGCATTGACCTCTGCGATCAGCCTGCTCGAGGTTATGGTCAGTTATGCTACAGATGAACTACGCTGGTCACGGCCGCGTGCGACAGTGATCATGGCAGCTATTGCATTTCTCTTCGGAGTACCTGCCGCTTTAAGTTTCGGTGTATGGTCTGAAATCAAAATTTTCGGTTTGGGATTTTTTGATCTCTCGGAATATATCACTGCCAATGTTCTTCTCCCTATCGGCGGTATCTTAATAGCTCTTTTCGCAGGATGGGTCTGGGGACGCGCCAGGTTGGAAGCAGAGATCAAGGAAGGCAATCCCGATCTGAAATTTTATAAAGTCTGGCTCTGGATGATTCGTATTGTTGCACCTGTAGCTGTTGCAACTGTATTGGTCACCAGTCTGCTTCCTGAGAAGACTGAAGAAGCTCAGGTCGAGAATAATGCACAACCTGATACTGTCCTTGTCACCGAAACACCTGGAGTGATTGACTCTTCAGGTGATCAGCCGACTTCTGCTGCAGAACCTTCAACAGAATGAGAATCTCTAAATGAGCTATAATTCGTCATCAGAATATTTTGTCGAAGAAACTTATACCCCTGCAATACTGAATACTTTACAGCAATTTTACAGATGCAGGGAAACTGAGGATGCAAGATAAGAAGCTCCTCAGTGTCAGCGATTAACCCGGTTGTTTTAATTGGTCAATTTTAACTTACTCAACAAAACATTGGTCTGCACTCATGCAACATTTCATTGATTCTACTGCTTCATTATTAGGTCTGATCATCATTATTCCGCTTATTGGGACAGGATTATATCTGACAATTCGCCTGAAACTGGTTCAGATGATGCAATTCGGACATTCATGGAAAGTGATTTCCGGCATATATGATGATCCGGAGGAGATTGGAGATATAAATCATATCCAGGCACTCTCCGCTGCCTTGAGCGCAACTATCGGTATTGGAAATATTGCGGGTGTAGCGACTGCTATTCACTTTGGCGGTCCGGGTGCCTTGTTCTGGATGTGGGTGACGGCTTTTGTGGGGATGGCAACCAAGTTCAGTGAAGCTACTCTTGCCCTGAAGTTCAGGCAGATTCACAAAGACGGCAGCGCATCAGGTGGACCCATGTACTATATAGAACTGGGTCTTGGAAAATCCTGGAAACCCCTTGCGGTGATTTTTGCATTCTGTACTATCATTTCCAGTTTCGGCTCGGGGAATACAGTACAGGCATTTACTGTGGCTGACAGCTTTGGTGCAGATTTCGGTATTCCTAACTGGGTTACCGGACTGGTGCTTGCTACTCTTGTTGGAATGGTGATCATAGGCGGAATCAAACGAATAGGTATTGTCGCCAGCCGTCTTGTGCCGTTCATGGCGCTTGTATATATCATCAGTGCACTTTGGGTTATCGGGAGCAATGCAGACAAATTGCCGGATGCGATAAAATTAATCTTCAATTCCGCCTTTTCTGCCCGCGCCGGTATTGGTGGATTTGCCGGATCGACCTTTATGATGGCTCTGTTATGGGGAGTTAAACGAGGTTTGTTCTCTAACGAATCGGGTCAGGGTTCAGCTCCTATCGCTCACGCTGCCGCAAAAACAGAAGAGCCGGTTCGTGAGGGCACAGTAGCAATGGTTGGCCCATTTATCGATACACTTGTTATATGTACCTTAACCGGACTTACTATCATTACCAGCGGAGCCTGGAATACACCATTCTTCACCACGATTGATTTGGATCAACCTACTGTTGTTACCGGCATGGCAAAACTACTACCGGGTGGGAAAGTGGATGAAGAAGACCTATTTGTTGGAAGACGCCCGATTCTTGGCGGGAATGTCCTGGGTGTGAAATTCATTCATAATAATAGCTTTTTTATTGACCCGGAGATTGTTCAGACCTATGAAGATGGCGAACCCGTTCCACTTAACCAGGGCACCTTCGAGGTAAACAAAGATGGCATAATCGAAATATATAGAGTCGAACTGGACTCAATCGGGAGGAAGATCGACAAACCTGAAAACGAAATCCCTCTTGAGAATATTAGAATTGAAGGTAAAGGATTGCGTAACGGATCTCTTCTAACCGCCCAGGCGTTTGAGTCAGGGCTTGGAGGAAAGTGGGGTAACTGGATGGTCACAATTGCTGTTTTCCTCTTTGCAATATCCACTGCAATTTCATGGAGTTATTACGGTGATCGTGCTACGGTCTATCTGTTCGGTATCAAAGGTGTCAAAATTTACCGGATGGTTTATGTCGTCGTGGTTTTCATCGGTGCAAATCTTGCTCTCGAAGCAGCATGGGGATTTGGGGATATAGCGCTCGCTTGCATGGCAATCCCCAACCTGTTTGCTCTTGTACTCCTTGCCAAAAAAGTTCAGGAATGGAAAGAGGAATACTTCAGCCGTGAACATGTACCGGTGAGTAAAATGCATTTTTAGAAGTGCTTAATCTGATAGTCTTTAATATACTTCCCAGGAGGGCGGGCGTCCCTGCCCGCCATTGATTATACTAGTTTAACCGACTGGCGGGCAGGGACGCCCGCCCTCCTAATGTCGAATGAATTTTAATAATTACCATTGAATAATCGGAATTGATATATGATCCATCCTGATCTAAATGGCGTTCGAACTTTAATCTTTGACCTTGACGGGACACTGATTCGCAGTGAGGATACTGCAAAATTATCTTTACGTGGTGCACTTGACGACTTCTATTCATTGATGGGATTGACAGCGCCGGAGTTCAGCGATGCTGATCTTATGAAAGGAGTTGGTGCACCGTCAAATCAGTTCTATAAATCATTGCTTCCTGACAAGTACCAGAAGGACTGGAAGAAGTATCGAGAATTTGTTTTCAAGCATGAAAAACGATTGTTCTATTCGAAGCGGATCACATTTTCAGGTATTATCAAAACACTTAAGGAATTGAGAAAAAGAGGTTATCACCTCACATTAGTGTCGAACTGCAACAGATCCTATCTTGAAACGGTTCTTGAATCACAGAATCTCAAAAAATACTTCAATCCAGCTTACTGTATTAGTGATTTCGGAGGTACTACCAAGCAAGCCCTGGTTAAAAAAATTCTGGATGAATATGGAAGAAATGCTGCTGTTTTTGGCGACCGTATATATGACGTCGAGGCGGCTCAGAGCAACAATATTCCTGCTGTCGGAGCGCTTTACGGATACGGCACACGTGAAGAATTGGCTGGAACTGTAACATGGATAGAAGATAATTCAGATTTGCTGTATCTATTTGATCCCTTTAGAGAACTTGTTGAAAATATAGCGCACTTAATAAATCAACGTAGAAAAAATCACCGTCCCATGATAGCTGTAGTCAGCAGTGCTCATAGTTCGCAAAGTCATGAGTTTGTAAATGCTGTACTTACAACGCTTTCCGAACTCAATGTTCCATCAACTCATATATCCCTGGACCGATACCGTAATGATAATGCTTTAGATGGAAATCACGATTTATTCTCGAAAATTCAGAAAATGTATCCCTGGAATGTTATCCAGAAAGAAATTTTTGAAAAAGTGAAAAACGGGAAAATCGAATTCGAATTAGTAGATAATTGTGATACAACAAGAACATATCGCGCGCGTCCAGGGCATGTAGTTTTGGTTGAAGGACCCTTTATATTAGCGAAATCACTGGCACAAAATATCGATTTCGGCTGCTGGATTAATTCGACAGATGTTGCTACAGGGCGCGCAATTAAAAAGATGTTTGGAAAATATAAAACTGACAGTAGATTGTCACATCTTGAGGTACAGTATCCCTGGTTAAATAATTCCTGCGATCAAGAGTTCCACAATTGGGAAAGAAAGCAGGCTAAGTTGCAGAGATTCTTTTTAGAAGAAAACAAGCCATCGTCCTTTGCTGATGTTATTATTGAGGGTAATCGTATCTATAAAGGACAATTTCGACAATTAAGGCATAATTGAAGATTCTGGATATCATAATATTTACTGTTTTGAAAATTTTGGTTATTTACATAGGAACCGTTCTATTTTGATAAAAAGTGAAGCGCTGATTCTCCGCAGGTTTCGTCACGGCGAAACAAGCCTGGTAGTTCATGTTTTTACAAAAGAGCATGGGCGTGTACCTTTTATTGCCAAGGGTGCTCGCGCAGGCGGCAAGAGATCTTCGGTTCCTTTGGTCCCTTTAGTACTACTCGAAGTTCTATGGAAACAATCAACCCGATCTGAAATGCAGTTGATTCGTGAGGTTTCTCTAATAGATGGATTCGGAACATTACATAATGATCTTGATCGAATGGCATGGGGGCAGGCTGCTATTGAGACTTTAGGCAGAACTTTGACAGGGGCGGAGCCTCATAAAACCTTGTTCGATGCGACTGTCGATTATCTAACCACATTAACCGAGATCAATGATAAACATGACAATCTTTTCAGCCAATTTCGTCTGATGGTTCTTCGTGAACTTGGTTATGCAATCAACATGGATATTCCTGAAAATCCCGGAACGACTTTACATTTCATCCCATCTCAGGGCAAAGTGACGAAACAAAACAATACCGGAGAATTCGCTGTTCCTGTTCACATGGGATCATGGAAACTACTGTCAATATTAAATGAAAAAAGTTTTGACGATGCAAAACGATTAAAAATTCCACTCCAGGCAGCAAAAGAGATTGAAAAAGTACTTGATTCCATATATCGTCATGCATTTGACAGTTGGAAACCATTACAAAGTTTAAAATTGATAAAAAGAAATTGATTTGATATTTTAATTAACTGATTAAAAGAACTGATGAAAGAATAAAAACCAATGCGAATTTTGTTGATCGACAATGATAGTGTTTCCCGCGAAAATGTTGGTAGTATATTAGATGTGATCAGCGCTGAAGTCCTATTTGCGGATGACGGCAAAACCGGTCTGGATATCCTGGCAACTGTTGAGGGTAAAATAGACCTGATACTTCTTGAATGGCTGCTGCCAGGAATGAATGGACTGGAATTTCTGAAAACCATTAAAAATGATGACCGTTATAAGGATATCCCGGTAATTATGTTGACTGCTGTGTCTGACAAGGAGAGGATGATTCAGGCTGTTAGGTCAGGAGCCTGCCAGTATATAAGAAAACCCTTCACAAATGAAGAACTATTGACAAAGATAATTCAAACTCATGCCAATGGTTTTCAGGAGTAACAATTAGCTGTAGCTCGGATGGCCCGTACGACCTATGGCGCATTGCATCCGGGAATGGTTTGATTACAAATTTTACCTCTATTCTACATCCTGAATGCAAGCCATCAAGGCTACAATGTAACTAAAAACCCGGAACAAATTCCGGGTTAATAAAGATCAATATTCTTTTAGAGTCCGGGAATTTTCATCCCTGGTGGAAGCATTCCTGCTAATGGTCCGGTAGCTTTTGCCATGTGTTCTGAAGCAGCCGCACCCGATTTGTTTAACGCCTCATTGACGGCAGCGAGAACAAGGTCTTCAAGCATTTCAATGTCATCAGGATCAACAACTTCTTGTTTAATCTTGATTTCAAGAATCTCGTTTTGACCATTTGCTCGAACTGTAACCATTCCTCCACCGCTTGTAGCTTCAATTTCAAGTGATGCTAATTCTTCCTGGGCTTTAGCCATCTGCTGCTGCATTTTCTGAACCTGTTTCATCATCCCACCCATGGGATTGCCACCTTTCATCAAATCCTCCTTTATCCTGCACTCAATATCTTAATGCGTGCATTTTGATATTTTTTTTATGTTTCTAAACAGTAAAAGAACTGTATGATTCACTCTTCCAGTTTAAGGTCAAGACGTTCGACCATTTCCTTCAACACCGGACGTTCATCCAGCAGGTCTTGAAAGGTTTCCTGGCGTATTTCTTTTTGAGTCTTTCTCTTCGGGGGTCGTGCATCTTCAGATATTTCACCTTGAATGACTTTGACCTGTATTTCAATCCCGAACGTTCTTTTCAAAGCTGCTGACAATTCTTCCCTGTTGCGTTGAGCGAGATCATAAGCGAATGAATCATCTTGTTCATAAGTTATTTCCAGCATCTTTCCATCAAAACCGGTGGGGGCGCCTTTCTCAAGATTTGCTCCAAGCGATCGTTTGTTCGGATTGATATTTTCGCAAATATCCAGCCATCTCTCTCGCAATTGCTGAAGAGTAAGCTCCATTGCGACTTCCGGCTGAGATTCAGTTTTTTTATCTTCCTTTTCAGCACTGATTTCTGCTTGATCCGTATGTTCCTCTGCAGAATCATCCTCTTTCAATAGCACTGTTTCACGGCTGTCTTCTACCGATTCGCTATTTCCGGTTGTTGGTAGATCAGCAATTGTTGCATCTTCAGCGGTAGTATCTTCAACGACAGCAGGTGTAGAAATTGTGGTGTCTTTTTCTTCTATCTCAACCGTATCCTGTTCTTTTTCAATAATACTATTATCATCTGTCTCAATCTTGGCTGCCTTAGTTTTGGCAAAGGGTTCCCTTTTTACCGGGGTTTTGAAACTGTCAGGTGCAACTCCCATCTGCTCAAGAAGCGCTCCAATATCAACAGCCCTGTCCATACGGGCGATGCGTACAAGAAAAAGCTCAAGCCTTAGCTGCGGGTCAAGAGCATCTCGAAGTAAATCTTCCGATTCCGCCGACCATTCTGCCATCCGCAGAAGATCTTCATCAGTATGCTCATCATCTGATTTCTTATAACGATTCCTGAAATGATCCGGAACTTCTAATTCTTCAGGACTTCCTCCGGCTCGAATGTAAAGCATGTCAAGAATATGACGTTGAAATCCATGCAGGAACTCCCTTGGATCATGACCGCCCCCTCCAATAGTCGCCGATAATTCAAGTGCTTGTGCGATATTACCGGTTGATGACATGTCAGTTGCAGCAAAAAAGAGTTCTTCATTTATCAAGCCGAGAGCTTGGCGTACTATTTCACCCGTAATCTTTTCTTCACCCTGGTAAGCTACTAATTGATCAAGGATTGACAGGGCATCACGCAACGATCCCTCTGCTTTAACGGAGATTAGAACCAGTGCATCTTCACTTATCAGGATACTATCTGCTTTGACTATTGTTTCGAGTTGTTTCCTGATGCCACGTGTCGGGATTCTTTTGAAATCAAAACGTTGGCAGCGCGATTGAACAGTTGCCGGAACCTTGTGCATCTCGGTCGTGGCGAAAATAAACATTGCATGATCAGGGGGCTCTTCAAGCGTTTTCAGCAGGGCATTGAATGCAGACTGCGTCAACATGTGAACTTCATCAATAATATATACTTTATGCGGAAATGCTGTCGGTGCATACTTGATATTTTCACGGAGGGTGCGGACATCCTCGACCTTGTTATTCGAAGCGCCGTCTATTTCAATCACATCAAGGGCGTTACCGGCAGTGATATCGTTACACGAGGGGCAGTCATTGCAGGGTTCAGGTAATCCACTCTCACCTTCAATCACGTTTGGACAGTTGACCGCTTTGGCGAAAAGCCGGGCGCAGGAAGTTTTTCCAACACCTCTTGGACCGGTAAAAATGTACGCATGTGCCACCCTGTTGCGTTTTATCGCCTGCTGCAGGGTTACTGTCACATGATCCTGACCGATGACTTCACTGAATTTCTGTGGACGCCAGCGTCTTGCCATTACAAGGTAAGACAAGTTTACTCCAGGTTATTAACAATTGTAACTGTATTGTCTGTCAGTCATTCTGAACGTAGTGAAGAATCTCAAATGCTGATTTTACAATATGCTAAATTGAAAAACGGAGATTCTTCACTACGTTCAGAATAACAAGAAATCAAATACTTGCGGTCTGAACAAAACAATTACAACAATTAGATGATGATTATGAATAATCTTACAATATCGTAATATCTGTCACGAAAAAAAAGAACCGGAATCCGGATTCGGGGATTATCCCGATTCCAGATTCCGGAATTGGTTCTGAAATCTAATCATCTAATACAAACTACTATTCCTCTACCTGGTACTGAATGTATAGTGTTTTATCATTACCATCTTCGTCAGTAAAATTAATCTCAATTATTTCCAGACCTAATTCTTCCATAGTCTCAGGCAGCTCATTAGGATCAATTTCGATGAGATCAATATTTCCTTCAGGGTCAACCTCACCCATCATTCCTGCAATAACCTCTTCTGTTTCACCGGTGAGACTGCTCAGCAGAGTTACAATACCCTCGATGGTAAGTTCTTGAGTGGTGCCATCCGGCAGTACGATAACCCAGAACTGTGTTCCCTTAACAGATGCCACTGCTGTTGGAGTAGCGATCTGGAGAGAGCCTTTCTGTTTCTTTACTTCAGCGAAAAGTTCGCCAATCTCCATATTTACTTTTTTGGCGAGACTACGATCATCCTGTCGTTCAGCATTAAGCGTAATATCAGTGTTCGGGCGTAATTTCAATTGTGATTTGTCGTCGGTAAAAACAATAGCTGCAAAGCTTTTTGTGCCGGTTTTGATCCTGTCCTCATTGTCAAGAACAGCGCCGAATTTCAAAGGCTTCCATGAAGCACCTTTTTTCATTATTTCGACTGTACCTTTAGTAGATAAAACTATGGCAATGCCTTTCGCCCCATCAGCACACGCTATAGAAGCAAGGAAAAGCAGCAGAATCCCGACAGAAATCCAAAACTTGATCCGGTTTGTTCTCATAATGATACTCCTCTTCAATCTCCCTGAATTGTTGTCAGGGCTGAATATTCAAAGGTATTTCATAATAGTGGGTCAATTTTCTTTACATGCTCATTTGGTTCAGGCACTATTCTGAAATAAAATAAAATCTGGATTACTCAATAAATGTTGTTAGTATTGTAACACCCTGTGCAGATAATTGTGTGTTCAGTTCATCCAGGGAACGTCCTCCAAGTCCATTAAAAGTTATAGTTGATAGATTATAACCTTCAACTTCGTTCCTGATTAAATTCACAGCTTCGTCTGACAAATATCTTGAAAGCATGCCAAAAAGTATCTCGGTCTGGGGATCTCCTTCATCTCCAATGTCCCCGCCTTCACCTCCAGCGCCCGTGTCAACAAAATTAAAGCTTGACGGTACACCTCTTATGACTTGAGATTGGCCTTGAAGAACTGTTGGTACGGTTATATTTACAACCCAATAATATGTTTTCCCTGCGGTAAACGCCACCTCATTACCGGTAGCTCCCGTATAGATATGATAGTCTGTGAATTGTGGTTGACCCTCATAACGGGTGTTTATCAGGGTACGGCTGTCAATTACGTCCGATGGATCGACAACCGGATCATAGGCGTCTGCTTCCACAATGATCAATACCACGTCTTGAGTCGTGATCGGTCCACCATTCCAGGTCCACGAAAAGAAAACAGGCATTGCGGTTTCATCATCATTATAAACTGGAAGTTGAGCTGATGGCCGACTTGGATTATATACCTGGACAGTCTGCCGGTCTTGACCAACCAATACCCCAGGAGTTGTTCTGTCAATAGGTTTATATACTTCTACTGTAACGGTATATAGAGCCATTTGAAGGTTTGCGCCATCTAATAGGCCCAGGAAAGTGGATATGTCTGCGTTTTCAGTTCGGTCTCCATTGCGTCTGAGCCAATCGTTCGCATCCTCATCAATATCACTGTTAGTGAAGGTGTAATTTACACTGTTGTTTATCCAGTCATTAAAATGGAAATGCTGCGACCAGAAATTAATAAGAGTTATTCCACCTGTTTCAAGTGTGAGATGAAACATCAACGAAGTATCATCTGGTGTGGACTCGTTCGGAGCGAATCGTAAGTAAACCAGCTCCGGCAAGGATCCAAAATCAATACCTGCGCCTTCATTAATTATATCCGAATCTATCATATCGCCAACAGGGAAAATCTGTGGATTTGTGGCGACAAATCCGGTCGATACATCGACTGTCCAGGACAAGGATTTCGATGGTATGCCGGCGATTAAGACAGCAATAATAAGTAGTACAACCCATCCGGAATATTTCATGATATCCTCCAAACTTTAAAGGAATTCTGGACTCGTTCTTTCAAGCACGAACATTAACACGGAATCCAAAATTTCAAGAGTATTTAAAGCAATTAATGTAAACCTATCTCCAATTAGATACAACAATCACTGTAAATATTGTAATATTTATTTAATGTTCTGACAATGGTTCAGCATATTATCAGAATTACTTTTACCTGCTTCTGTATTAAATCTACAAATAATCCTATTCAGGTGGTTGTGTCCCGTATCACCTCTGAAAAATAAACGGTGCGTTTTATTCTCCACCTATTCGTAAGTCATAGTTATTCATCATCTTCCCTAATTACCTTTATCAACGACTTTGTTTAAAAATGTTTTCATTCCGTGGTCATTGTAGTATTTAATAGCCTTCCTGAAACCATCTCCATAGATGGGATCAGGTGAATTTTCCAGGCTTTGACGAAGATAAGAAGCGAGATCAGATGACAGGTCGCTTAGAAGAAGATACATTGCAACATTAGCGCTGCCTTCCCGCCATTTTGCATTTCCTTCATCCGCTCCTCTCTCATGCTGCCAGGCATGAAAAAGCTCGTGAGCAAGAACTCCCAGCATTAAATCCCGTGGCAGGTGAATAAGGAGATAGATAGTTGTCTCCTCTTTAATTATTACACCATTGCGCGTTATTGAGTTTACTGAATGCAGCCCGTGAGGGTCACCGCCCTTACCACTCAATTCTTCAAGCAGTGAACTATTCACCAACTCAATTTTGAAGTTCTCCACCGGGGTAAACAATTCAATACCGTGATCCAACATCATAGCGGCAGCCTGCCGCATCAGTTTTCTTGCCTGATCTACATCATCTATTCCCTGTTCACGGCAAATATTACATTGAATTCGATCATCCGCAAATGTCCAGTAAGTTTCACTTAGAACAAATCTACCGCAGGAATCGCATTTTTTTACCTTATTCTCATGTTCTGAATGAATCCGCTGTCCCCAATAATTTTCAATATACTGACCGATAAGCGGTTCACCACAGGCATCACATCTAAGTGCAATTTTTTCCATATAACAGGTTTCATGATAGTGTTTGCCTTCTTTTAATGTATAGTATCCTATGATGGGCTCGCCGCAGACACCGCAGCGTGGTGCAAAATGCCGCTTATAACATTCCGCGTGATAGAATTTTCCATCCTTTTCACTGAAAGATTCTGAGATAGGATCGCTGCAAACCGAGCATACAAAACACCACCGATGGTAATTTTTCCCATTGACTTCAACAAATTCTTTAGTGATTATTTTTCCACATGCCGCGCAATTGTTAATCTCTGCTGAATACACGGACGATACATAGAATACCGATATAATTACCAACATGAATGTGTATGTTGCCAAAAACTTAATAATAAAATACTTAGAGAATGAAGAGTACTTCATGATTATACCTGTAAACAAAATTTGAAATATACTTTATTATTTTCTTCAATCCTATCAATATACTCGTTCTTGAAAGTATTGCAGCGTGTTTATTGCCAAAAGTCGGGTTATTCCATGTGTTCATGATAGAGTAAAATTATCAGAAACTTATATTCAATCAGTCAAAAAGAAAACAACAAACCGCTGAGAACACAAAGTATGCACGAAGCTCACAAAGACAATCTCCGAGTTCTTTGCGAATTCTTTGAGTACTTTGTGGTTTTTCTTTTTAGTGCTGCTGAACCAGAGATCGTTCAAGTATGTGTTTTACATTAACGAGGCAAAACTTTCAAGAAATTGCATAAATCAATTTAATAAGGATCTTTTAGATAATAAAGGTGCTCATCAGGACGTGAGCTCATCTTGAAAGTTACTGTCTTTTCTCTTATTATTCACTGATTGTTCCTGAAGAAGTAGTTGCGATTGGATTTTAAAAACGGTTCTTATTAGGAGGTTTAAAAGATGAAGTACGATAGAATATGGAATTTTAATGCTGGACCGGCTGCTGTGCCGCTGGATGTGCTTGAAAAAGTGAACGAAACATGGTTTAATTATGGCGGTGCAGGTATGGCTGTAATGGAGATGAGCCACCGTTCCAAAGAATTTGATGAGATTCATAATAATGCCATTGCCCTTCTGAAAAAGTTAATGGGTCTTGGTGATGATTATCATGTATTATTTCTCCAGGGCGGTGCCAGTCTACAATTTGCCATGTGCCCAATGAATTTCCTCGGGGAAGGAAAAACTGCTGATTTCATCAATACCGGCGCTTGGTCAACAAAGGCAATCAAAGAGGCGAAATTGTTCGGAAACGTAAATGTCGCTTTTGACGGTAACGAAGTGGATTTTATGAGGCTGCCGAAACAGGATGAGTTAAAACTTTCCGATGATGCCGTTTACCTCCACTGTACAAGTAACAATACCATTAAAGGAACACAGTTTTTCGACTTTCCGAAGTCTGACGCTCCATTAGTATGCGATATGTCCTCAGATATCCTGTCGCATCGTATCGATCCAAAGCCTTTCGGTATGATTTACGCCGGCGCACAGAAAAACCTGGGACCTTCGGGTGTTACACTGGTAATACTACATGATGATTTTTACCAGAAAGCCAATCACGATAACACCACAATGTTGACTTATAAAATCCATATCGAGAAAAACTCTTTGTACAATACACCTAATTCATTCGGAATTTACTTCCTGGGTGAGGTACTTCAGTGGATTGATGGTTTGGGTGGAGTCGAAGCTGTTGAAAAAATCAATAAAGCCAAAGCAGACCTCCTATATGGATTCATAGATGACAACATTGATTTTTATCGCGGTCCGGTAGCCAAGGACAGCCGGAGCTGGATGAATGTCTGCATGAGATTACCAAATGAAGACCTCGAAGCGTTATTTATCAAAGAGGGTCGCGAAGCAGGATTTAACGGTCTCAAAGGTCATCGCAGTGTTGGCGGGATTCGTGTTTCCATGTATAATGCGATTCCATTAAAAGCAATCGAAGATCTTGTAGTATTCATGAAAGCTTTTATGGCGAAGAATGGTTAATGTATAACCGTCATTGCGAGGAACGTTAATTCACACCCGTCATTGCGAGGAACGAAGCAATCCCCAATGCATGGGAAGTATTTGCGTTCTTAGCGGCTTTGCGCGAAACCAATTTGCGTTCTTTGCTTACTTCGCGACTTTGCGTGAAACAGATTATAGCATGATAAATAAAGATTGATTTAGAGAAGAAAGGATATTGAGATGGCAAAAATACTTGTAAATGATGGAATGTCAGCCGATGGCGCTCAAATTTTGATAGATGCCGGACATGAATTGACTATGGACAAGGTTCCGCAGGAAAACCTGTCTGCTGAGTTGAATAATTTTGATGCAATTTTTGTGCGCAGCGCCACAAAAGTAAGGCAGGAGAATATTGACGCCGCACCGAACCTCAAGCTCATCGGACGAGGCGGGGTTGGACTGGACAACATTGATGTTGACTATGCGAAAAGTAAGGGAATTGAGATTGTCAACACACCGGCAGCATCTTCTGACAGCGTAGCAGAAATGGTTTTAGGACACATGTTTGCTGTCAGCCGATGGATTTTTATCTCAAACGTAACCATGCGTAATGGTGAGTGGAACAAGAAAGCCTACAAAGGTGTTGAACTTGCCGGCAAAACACTTGGCGTGGTTGGTTTCGGACGTATTGGTCAATCGCTGGCAAAGAAAGCAACTGCCCTGGGAATGAAAGTAATCGGGTACGATGTGATTGATGTCGAGACTGATTTTGAGTTCAGCAAAGACCTGGATAGTGTACTGCCACAATGCGATTATATCTCACTCCACGTTCCCTCATTGGGAAAACCGCTGGTTGATGCAGAATTTATTGCGAAGATGAAAGACGGAGCCTTCCTGATCAACTGCGCAAGAGGCGGAGTTGTGGATGAAAAAGCGTTGGTCGATGCATTGAATTCTGAAAAACTCTGGGGTGCCGGTGTTGATGTATTTGAGGTCGAGCCAGCAACAAATATGGACTTGATTAATCATCCCAAGGTTTCTGTAACCCCTCATATCGGTGGTGCGACAACCGAAGCACAAAGCCGTATAGGAACTGAACTTGCCACAAAAGTAAAAAACTTCTTTGATGGTAAAGGCGCGGTGATGTAGTCGGTTGTGAATTTTTATTCTCAAATCCAGTAATTGACAACAAATCTGTTGCCAACAATTTTGTTGGAATATAGTTAGAGATAAATCCCCTGAATTTTATCAGATTCGGGGGATTTAGATTTTTGAAATTTAATCAGAATTATTTCATCAAGACTATCTTCTTCGTTGCATGGAAATTGCCTGCATTCATTGTTACAAAATACACGCCACTGGATAGGAAGTCAGCTTCCCAGGGAATTTCATATTCTCCTGCAGACATGTTTCCGTGGATTAGAACATCAACTTCTCTCCCGGAAAGATTAGAGACTGCAATCCTGACTTCTACAGGATTCTTGAGTCTGAATTGGATATTTATTGAGGAATTAAACGGATTTGGATATCCTGTTTCGAGTGCATATTCATCAAGTGGCGAGGATAATATATTAGCTGTTATTTCAGTTTCAGGGAATTGAACATATTTAATAATCCTTGGCAGAAACCAGTACCAGTCACGCCGGGAATGCCCATCACTGACACCTTCATGTCCAGCTACGAAAACATCGCCTGAATCACTCAATTCTATCGCAGTGTTTTCTTCATCTCTCCGATTCTGCACAATTTCCCAATCCAACTCCCCATTTGGAAGAAGTTTCATTGTTGTTCCGTTGATCCCGGTTCTCTGTTCGCTTCTATCAATCCATGAGCCTGTTAAATAAATGTTATCGTCAAAATCAATTTCAATATCGCTGCGATAGAGATCACTATATTCCTCATTCTCGTAAACGAAACTCCAGATTTCATTGCCATTATTAGTATATTTCTTGACTGAAAATTGACTGCCGCTGAAAATAAGATTATCGTCATGATCGATAAAGCGTAATGTATAATTGGGTATAACATCAAAGGTTAATAGCTGATCACCGTCCGAGCTGTATTTTAGTATCTTGCCGACTGATCCTGAATCAGCATAAACAGTTCCACCCACAAAAACATTGTTTTCAGAATCCAAGAGTACTTTATAACCATAATCTTCACCATAATCTGAAAAATTAAACCGGTTGTTCCAAATTTCATTACCATCAGAATCATATTTAATTGTCAAGATATCATTTTGTGAAACACGATAGCCAAAACTTGTTCCGGTTACATAAATACCTCCGGAATTATCAACAGCAATAGAACGGGCATTATCTTCCTCGTGTCCTGGTCCATCATAAAAAACAGTCCATAAAAGCTCGCCCGAATCACTAATTTTGGAAGTAAAATAATCTCGTTCTGTAATGTTGTTATCCCTCCAACCAACCAGACAAATATTTCCGTTATTGTCGATAATATAATCATTTATTAAATATGGATATTCAATCGGTGGTATCTCCCATAAAAGTTCTCCGGAGGTACTGAATTTCAAAATAGAAGCGGAATATTCTGATATAGCGTAAAGGTAAGAATCGTTAAATATACTCAATTTTTTTAACTTCCCTCTTCCTCCAGTTTCCCAGACTAATTCACCGATTGGAGAATACTTAAGTAAAATGTAATACTGCGATCCTTCAGACACAGCTAATACGTATGAATTCCCATCTTGATCCACCACTATATCGAGAGATTCTGCAGTGGAATCCACATGATCATATTCGACAATCCATGACTCTTCCACTTCTGTAGAAATTGATACGGCAGGGGTAAATAGAACTGCTCCTGTTGTCGAGAAGGTTACTATTGCAAGAATAAAGAGATATCTCATGATATCCTCCTGGAAAGGATATAATTTAAGTGGGGGGGATGTGGCGCTTACTATTATAAATATCGGGATTATCTCGAAGAAAGTCAACCTACTGTGAAACAATTTATCATTCGATTGAAGCGCTTACGTTAAAGAATCTTCCAAAATAACTACGCAGAACAATTTCACCTGTGCTTGACTATCCGGTGTAAGAAAAAATTTCACTAAACTTGGGATTGGATTGTATAATTGCCGCATAATCCTGATATTATCAAAGTATAAAAAGGTTCTCAAAGATTTTCAATGTCCGGATAATTTGTGAAATAATAATCAATCAGCCTCTCTAAGAATATTTTTAAGATTGCCTTCAAAGTTAGGCGGTTATAGCTTTTAGGCTTTACAAACTTTCACAGGAAAAACATTCATGCGTCGTAATCGGATTATAATTGTGTTCGCTGTCGCCTTGCTTTTGCCAACGTTCACAATGGCAAAAGGAGTAGCTATAAGCGGTCGATTTCTCAACACCCAGGGTCTTGGTGGAGAACTGATTGGTTCAATTACTGATCGTTTCAATGCCCGTTTAGGATACAACTATCTCAGTTTCAGTTATACACAGGAGACTGAAGAGGTTTCTCTCGATAGTGATCTGCTGTTAAGCTCTATAAATATCTTTGTAGATTATTTTATTGTTGCTGATTTGCATCTGTCCGGGGGAGCGGTGATCAATAATAACAGCAGCTCGAGTTTCGGCATTCCCAGCCAATCCTTCAGCTATGGTGGATTTGATTTCACACCGGAAGAGATTGGAGCCATGACTGTTGACATCACCTATGACAAGCTTGCTCCATACATAGGCATAGGTTATGGAAACCCAGTCGGTGAAGGAAAAGTCAGGTTTGTTTTTGATCTTGGTGTTTTTTATCAGAATTCACCAAGTATTGCATTAGATGCTACCAATATGCTCGAACCGACTGAGAAAAATGCGTATATAATCGAGAATAACCTGAAAGATCTAAAGTTCATGCCTGTCCTTTCAATGGGTATTACTTTCAGAGTTTTCAATTATTGACGGAATTAATTAACAGACATCTCATTTTAATTTATATTTATACATGAACATCGGTTTGGGAAGGATTTTAAAATGTCACGCCAGGTACTCACAGTTTTATTTATACTGATAATAGCCGGAACATCGTTTATTATATCCAGCTGCACTATCCCTGATCCTCTTGAGGATTTCAGGATTGTCGTTAAGGGACCGGCTCTCGGAACTTCGTTCGCCGGGCGATTTGTTAATGCTGTTGATGGAATGCCAATTTTCAGCACTCCGGTTAATGTCAAGATTGAAGGACCCGATAAAGACAAGGTTTCTACCTTAACAAATGTCGCACAAACTCAGTTTCGCGCTCCATCGGGTTTTTTAAGCTTTGCACTACTCGAAGATGTAATGCCAAGCGCCGATAATCCCGTGGAGTTTGTTGTTGTTGCAAGCGCTGACAACTTTGTATCAACAAGCCACAGGTTTGTATTAACCGAGCAGGGAGATTACAGCTTTTCTCTTCGGATGGTAAATATTGAGAGAACTCCTCCCGGTGTAGCTGCCGCGGTTGATACTAATGCCGAAGCCAGCGCCGGTGTATTGAATCAGCCCCTTGTACTTACCACCGAAAGCGAATCGGAAGACGGAAGCTCACTCGGCGCTACAATCTCATTACCGGCGAATACCATATTGAAAGACGCCGATGGTAATCCTCTGGAGGGTAAACTTACAACCAGCATGGTTCAATTTACCACCCAGGATGAAAAATCAGTTGCATCATTTCCGGGAGGATTTGACGTCAGCGCAAATGTAGATGGTGAGATGCAGGACCTGCTGTTTTTCACCGGAGGTTTCACTGCAATCGATATAACTGATGAGGAGGGACGTTCGGCTCATACATTTGAAGACGGCGCTATGGAGATTCAGTTTGAGCTTGATGATCAACTGTTCAACCCGGTAACAGGTGAACAGGTTCAAGCTGGTGATGAGATAGGAATCTGGAGTTACAATGATGAAACCGGGGAATGGACTTCTGAAGGCAATGCAGTAATGGGCGCAGGTGAAGAGTCAGGAGAACTGCGCACATCATTTGAAGCCACTCACCTGTCATACTGGAATCTGGACTGGCATTATGGCAACAGGTGTTCATCAGTTCTCAGCGAATTCCTTAACGATCCCGGTTTCTCCAAAACAGTCCGAGTTTCTTCAACAAACCCAAGTCAGTGGTACAGGGAGAGAACAATAACGGATGAAGAAATTATTTTTAGAAACTTCCCGATGAATATTCCCATCCGGCTCCAGGTCAGTATAAGTGGAGTAGGTAGCGTAATCGATACAACTATTAATGTCACAAACTGTAGCCAGGAGTATTCTTTTGATTTTGCTGACTTAGGTATTGAATCAACAGTAGATATTGTTGGGGCAGTTCGAGCGTATTGTGAAGATGAACCGGATGTCCGTTTCGGACCTTCAATACCTGTTTATTATAAACTTGCTGAAGAAGAGGAGTACACCTATGCCGGCGTATTGGATGGTGGTGAGATTACTTACGAGAACCTGCAATTCGGCGAAACATACCAGTTTATGGGTGTTTACGAAGACCAGCCGCCTTTCATATCAGAGTTCACAATAGAAAGCCTGGATACAATCTATATAGAATACCCCCTTGACGCTTCTTTCTGTGCCGGTAACGATCCTGTATATAATACTAACCTCAGGGAATCAACCCCATGGGGATTAATTGAAAGACGCAGGAATGGATCAAGTATGAGTTTTGATGAGCCCTATTTTGCTTTCTTCAACTGGGATGGAGAAGGAAATTACCAGATCGAAGATCAACTTTATCCTCTCACCTGGAGCACATTTGATGATCAACTGATGATGTCAGTCCCCATGGGTTTACCAAGGGTGGGTGAATTCGAAGTATATACAGAAAATAACAACAGGTACTTGAGTTATACTTATGACGTTGAAACAAGCGAGGATGATGCTACATATAGCGAGGTTTATGAACTGACAACGTCAATCGACGATCTGGAAGAAATTACAAATTTACACTGGAGCAGATATTATCTGCTGGGAGAGCTGTTCGAAGATGACGAGCAAATCGCAGCTCCTTTAGAGTATCTTTATTATCATGATGAAGGTCGGGGATTCCAACCTGACGGATGGGCGATAAATGAAGATTCTACCAGTAGATTTTATGTTTACAGTTTCCAGGATTCTTTGTATTGGGATGAGAGTCTATGGGGTGGAGAGCGTAAAATGATTGGTTTGTCAACTACCCCTGAAGATACAACCTTTGCTATCAGTTATGAGAATCCAGCAGGATCAACAATTGAGGAAAGATATGTTCCATTGTACCGTGAAAGGTTCAGCCATGTTGCAATGACTTCGATTTCACGTATGGTTAACGGAGTGGAAGAAGAATCTGATAACTGGATGTTATTTACGCAGGTGTCAAATAATCAATATTTTAAAGACGGTGACGAGATCAATCGATTTTCATCTGCTTTATACAATGATGATTATTGGCTCTTCAATGTGAATGAAAATCCCAACTTGCGTCTTTTCAATAGTTCGTGGGATAACGACATCGTTGCATTGAGTCATAATACTGAGACTGACACAATTGTTGAGGCTTTCCAATTTGTTGAACAGGATACTTCTCTTGGCACTACTAATGGTGGATACTGGAGACTTTCAGAACGCCTGGTTGATGGTTTGCCGGAAGATCTTCCGCCTGACTCGATTAGAGCTTACCTGACAATCAGCAGGCATGGCTACCTTTCAAGTAACATCTGGAGTGATGATTATGAAAGGTATTTATCCGGTTCATGGAAATACTGGTTTATTACCGCGGATAATGTAATGTGGTGGGTGATGGACCAGGATGATCCAGTGCTTGAAGCAGATTATATCCGTAATGATACAAATTCATTCAGCCTGACATTCATCCTTGATGACGAGGAGATTACCGAAACCTATGAGTCATTCGAACCACCTGAAATGCTAAGGAGCGTTCCACCTCCAGGTTTGTTAACAGGAAACTACGGTCTGTTTACCTGGACAGAGTGATGAGGGTTCTCTGAAATTGTTGGTATTATAGCATTGCTCGGAAGTAAGTTCGCATGTTGTAGGGGCAGGATTTATCCGCCCGTGATTGAGTCAATTGGACTGGGCGGATAAATCCTGCCCCTACATTCACATGTATCAAATGATAATCCTTATAGTCATGCGAACTTATTTGTTAGCACTGCTATATGCTTAGAAGTAGATAAATACTGAAGGAAAATGTTTAATACCCGGCGAACAATCTCTATTGACAGAGATATACATTCGCCGGGTATTACACTCTAAGAATTCGGAGAGGCGGAGTTCAGAGTTCACACTTCAGTGTGCGGATGTCAGAGTTCAACCTATAGCAGTATAAAAAAACAACCTGAAGGTTGAACTCTATACTTATGCCTACCTGAGTAATATAATCTTCCGCAATTCATTCATCTTTTCCGGAACAGTTGCCTGGATAAAATAAATCCCGCTTGCCATACCATTGGCATCGAAAGTGAAGGTGTGGTAGCCTTGTGATTTTTTCCCATCAACAAGAACCGCAACCTGTTCACCAAGAATGTTATAAATACTAAGCTCCAGGTTAGCTGGTTGTGGAAGACCGACAATAATCGAAATCTCCGGATTGAAGGGATTCGGATAAACCGCCGCCAGGGCATATTCTTCCGGAAATCCTGTGAAACGTTGATCGGGTACACTTAATGAGGGGAGGAAAAATGAAAATGTTCTATTACATTGCACTATATCCTCACCGGAAATCGCCCTGACCCACCAACGTACATTCAAAGATCCCCGCCAGGGTTCGAGTTCAAGTTCCGAGGGTATGTCAATTGTATATGTAGTATCTGTCAGGTCATTTATTCGTATCGTATCAACCGAACCGTCCTCCAAAGATACACGAAATTGTAGTTGATAAGTCACCTCCTCGCCGTCATCGGAATCTGTAGATTGCTGCCAGATAGTCTCGACTTCATTTGGATTCTCTACGGTATTTTCGTCCAAAGGCTCCAACAGGTTAAAGAAGGACGGCGGCATAGGAGCCCTTACATTAAAGGAAACAGGAACCTCATATTCTTCATTTGCCGGGTCGTTTGTGGTGAATAGCAAAGTGCTGCCGTAGAGTCCGCCTCCCAATCCGCTTGCATCAGCCATAACGGTTATCTCAATTTCCGCACCGGGTTCCAATGTATCACGTTCTGAGTTTACAGCTAACCAGAATGAACTTGGAGTAATCTGCCAGGTTAAATCCAATCCACCTTCGTTACCAACTGTTAGAATTGTAGAATCCATAAAATCCTGGTATGCGTCAAGCTGAAGCGTATCGGGAGCCCAGGAGATTGTTGGTGGATGCAGGATCTCATAATCATAAGTGTTGTCACCCTCATTAACCTCAACACCGGTTTCGGTAATAGTGATAAAATCTTCAGCTTCGACACGAATAGTATAGGTTCTATCTACAATTCCCTCAATGGAATAATATCCATCATCATCAGTAACACCACTGTTCCTTCCATAACTTACATCAGCGCCGGCGACAGGATCACCATTCTGAGCATTGGTGATGGTGCCGTCAACATTTGCGTTTCCAACCGGATCCAGATCATTTTCCCACCAGGTAACATCATCGGCTTCATGAGCTGCTCCCATCACATCCATGTCACCATCGCCGTCAAGATCAGCGGCATAAACTGAACTTGCACCGGCGAAATTGCTTTCAATTGTGTGATCGTCAAATACCTGCTCGCCGTCGTTTTCCCACCAGGTAATATCATTGTCGTCACGCCCGGCACCGAGAACATCAACATCACCGTCATTGTCAATATCAGTCGCATAGACAGAAAAGGCATCGCCGAAATCATCCACAATTACATGCTCAGTGAAGTTCTGCTGCCCGTCATTTTCCCACCACGCAATACTATCGGATACAGCGGCTCCGAGAACGTCCATATCATCGTCGCTGTCAAGGTCAACAGCGTAAACAGAGAAGGCATCGACGAAATCATTTGCTATGGTATGTTCCGTGAATGCCTGTTCACCATTATTTTCCCACCAGGTAATTTCATTTGCCTGCGAAGCTCCCAGCACATCCCAATCGCCGTCGCCGTCAATATCTGCAGCATAAGCCGCGCGAGCATTCGTAAAGTCCGCTGCTATTGTATGTCCGGTGAAATTCTGCTCTCCGTCATTTTCCCACCATGTAATATCACCGGCAGAAAAAGCAGATCCCAGCACATCCATATCGCCATCTTCGTCAAGATCTACAACAGAGACACACCATGCGCCATCATAATCATCCACAATATTGTGTTCAGTGAATTCCTGCTCACCGTCGTTTTCCCACCAGGAAATGTCATCGCCAATTAAACTTGATGCGAGTATGTCCATATCACCATCACCGTCAATATCTCCAGCATCAACAAAGGTCGCATAATCGAAATTATTATCTACAGTATGCTCAACAAAGCCCTGCAATCCATCGTTTTTCCACCATTTGATATCATCAGCGAAATACGAGGCTCCCAGTATGTCAATTTCGCCGTCACTGTTGATGTCCGCCGCAGTTACCGACCAGGGACCGTCGAAATTATCTGCCAGGTTATGTTCGGTGAACTCGATTTGTGCAGAGCTGACCTGCACCCACATAAGAACGAATACGAATGCCAAAAAACAATGCTTGCAGTATCCAGACTCGAATTTCATCTTCCACTCCTCTTATGTTGCAACCGGATTGATTGGATTCCGGACGTTGTTTAAAGATACAGTATTTCTCAAAAGTAATGCCCCATAGTACCATTCCCGCAAAGGCTGGAGCCAGTAGGTCCCGGGTCACCGAACCGGGCAATCCCTCTAAACACATAATCTAAAGCTCGAAGCCTCAAATTCAAAGAGATTTTGTGAAAATCCAAGCTAAATCGGATAAAAAGTAGTTCTTGAGGTGTTTTGTGACAAAAGAGGTAGGCACGGGTCACTGAACCGGGCAAACACTGCTCAACGGTGGAAAATTTATTCTTACGGTGTTTTGTGACAATTACAAGGATGGAGCAATCATCAGGATCATCAAATTGAAATCGGATATAACGGACATTTGTTGTAATGAATCAGTTTATCTTGAAAGCTCAGATTATTGGTTTAAATGTTGTTCACATATCGCCTGGTTCGGAGACCCGAGTTTACCCGACAGTCGAACTCATGCGCCAAGATCACCAGCAAGGCTTCATCAACAAAACCGATATCACTCACGCCTTCGACAGCGGCATTGATGCCCTGGAATTTCTGAAAAAGTCTGCCATTGATCGCTTGTATCCGGGAAATTCCTCCTTATTTTCATCATATCCATAATCGCAACAAAAGGAGGGTAACGGATGGAATTTCTTAAGGCTAAAATCGAAAAGAGACGCTTCAGGTGGATATTCATTGTAGGTTTCATTTTATTGATTATTGAACTGGTTTGCATCGCTTTCAGTATTGAAGCTGAAGACCTCATTCTTCCAACTATTATTAAGGAAACTGAAATCCTCTATTATCCTGCGGCAATCATTTTGGTATTCTTGGCATTTATGGAAATACATCGTCGCAAAATTGATCGAAGAGAAAATAAACTAGAAATTGCCAATTTAGTAGTTGAGTTTGCATGGGAGATTAATTCATTCCTACATGATCAGAGTACAACAAAAATAGCAACACATCACAATAAAACAGAAAAAAAGATAATTATATGGTCTATTGAAGGTATTAATACCCAATTATCGTTGGGTTCCTCGATCTCTGAAATTCTTGTGTCGACAGAAAAAAACAGAAATGAAGAAATGTTTTTTTTGCGAGAGACTCTATCTGAAAGAATTGAAGCAAAGCACGGAAAATATTGTAAAAAACTGTTTGACTTATCCTTTACAGTATCGGATCTAACGTTTGCTATAATAGATGCTTTTGTGATAGAGAAAGATGGAATATTAGATGTGGAGCTGTCAGACGAAAAAACAGAAATTTTTGAGAATTATGCAGAATTCTTTAACAATAAACTTAAACCTAAAATCGAGAATAATTCTATTCTTAAGAAATTTAAAATAGCGATACCAATTGTTACAACAGATTCTGCGAAAGATTGTATAGACTTTGCAAGTTCAGTTTCAAGCAAATTAAATGAAAAACATCCTATTCCGGAATTTTTTGGAATTTTGAGGAGTAAAACATGACCAAAATAGCCGATATCGTGCACACCATAGCAGACACCAATGGCATTTCGCTCATGATTGCTATCTTCCCTAATCAAGATGCGGGAGGAGGATATTAGCATGAGTTTCTTGCGATTATTTACCGATAAGTTTGAAATCAATCGCTTGACAATAATCATATTTCTTTCGTTGTTTTTCGTAGTAGGTATTTTATTCGGACATGCAATAGGTTGGTTTTACAGCCTGAAAGAGTTTATTTCAGTTTTTGCATTACTTGTCTCAATCATTGGAATAATAATCGTTCCATTATGGATTGATAAAAAACACAGAACTAGACAAGAAGAAATGAGAATAGAAAAACTGAAAATAGAGAAAGAAGAATCAAAATATAATGATGCAGTTACAAATTTTTTGATAGCACGATTAGCTCATAGTATTGTAAATGTAAAGTTTGATAGAATTTTAGGCAAAATGAAAGGAGAAAAATGGCAAAATATTTGGTCTTTGCATTCAATTGCATTAAATGATCAGTTGAATTTAAAGCTCGGACTCATAAGCATCATTGCCCCGAACGAATCCGATCTAAGACCTTTAGAAAACTGTCTTCCAGCAGCACCAATATCAAACAGAATTGATGAGGAATATGGACCAAATAAGAGCGACATTTTCAGGAGTTATGCCTACATGGAAGTTTTGTTTAAGGAATTTCATCGCGGCATAGAAAAACAAATAGATGTCAGAGACAATGATTTCATGCTAATATACAATGGTGTTTTAGTCTTCTCTAAGAAACTGAATTTACCATTTCAAATCAACATCGATTTTGAACAATCTGAACCAGTTATTAAAAGAGAAATCTCTAAAGTGTTCGGAAAGTTAAATCTATTTCTTGCTCACCCTCGTGGTGATATATATCCATCTGTAACACAAGAATTTATAGATATGTGGAATGTTAGACTATAATATTATTTTTCTTTGTACCGGATCTTTGATTGGAGTATTTTATGCCCCCAATAGCAGGCATACTTCTCACTACCCCTGATACCAACAATGAGTCATCGTCTGTTGGTATCGACTTCATATTCATGAAAAAATAGTTAAAAACCTCAGAGAAGATTAAGAGTCAAGACATTTGCATTGATTCAGAATGAAACCAATCATTAGGATAGCGACTCAGAAAAAAATCGTCAGCCGATGGCGACAACAATAAAATTAAATATCAGATGGTTTCTATATTTAGACTATTCATCGTCCTCTTCTTTAATAAGTACTTCTGCTGCAAAATTCTTTTTTTCCAGTTTATCTTTTCCATCGAACCAAGTACAATTTACTTGATTTACTTCGTCGTTAATCCATTGAACACTCATCTTCGGACCACCAGATTTTAAACGTACGACATCACCAGGTTTGATTTGACTCATCTTTTGTTCCTTTCTTTTTGAAGAAAATTTTGAGTAAGTATGTAAACTGTAAAGCTGCAATGTAATATTTTGTATTCGTTGATGCAAATAGCCAGGTTTGGTTAATTCAATATGTAATTTTATCTGAATAAAAAAATATGAAATCAACCAATTACTATTCCGTAAGCATTTTCCCACACTCAAGACGTTCGAGCTACAATTCCTCCTTGATTGAACGTTCTCGCTCAATTTGCTCCTTTACCGCTTTGTAGTTGCCTTCGCGGTTCAGCCAGTATTTCTGGGGCAGACCAAGGACAGCCTCTAATTGAGCGGCAGTTGTTACGGTTATCGCTTTTTTACCCTGGATGATTTCATTGATCATTTGCGCCGGTATTCCCATCTTTAAGGCAAAATCCTTTTGAGACATTCCACGATCATCCAACATCTCACGGATCGTCTGCCCCGGAGGTATGGCAATGGGAGCTTTATATGGTTTTGGGAGAATAGCTGTTGTCATAATGGTCTCATTTTAGCATAATAGCTTATACCCCGGACGCAAGCCGTTCGAGCTACAATTATAAAAAATAATTAGGAATCACTAAAGATAGTAAACTATTGATCACTTTGAAAGGTTTTATGAGTGACTAACTTAGAAAAGGTGAGTATAGGTAGGCCTGGGTCTCCGAACCAGACAATCCCCTAAATGTTCACAAATTGCCCGGTTCGGAGACCCGGTCCTACCTGATTAATAATATTTTCTTTGCGTCCATGCTATTATTTGCGAAATCAGCTTTTACAAAATATATACCGCTGGCAAAACCGGCAGCATTCCACTCGAACTTTTGTTCGCCTCGTTCTGGATAACTGTTAGAAAGCGTTTGCACCAGTTGTCCATTAAGGTTATAAATTCCTAATGATATACGGGAAGCTTCCGGAACTGTGACGGTAATTTGCACCCGGGAATTGAAGGGATTGGGATAGACAGTTGAAATTTTCCAATCAGATGGTTTGATCTCAGCATCATTCTCACCCACAAAATCACCATCCCAAATTAACGTTAACGGTTCTGAAGTGAGAGAAATTCCTTGATCATATACTGCCCTGACTCGAAATGTAAAGGTTCCATAAGCATTCAAGTCAGACTCAAAGAATGTGCTTAATGCCGTTCCGATAACTCGATCATCACGAATAATTTCAAAGTGCAGAAAATCATCAAGTTCACCAGGTGTACTTATTCGTTTACCATTTTCAGGATTGGCAATCATCGAAACCGGCTCCGCAGGTTCCAGTATTTCTGTCATCCCCTCCCTGTATTGCACGACAGCCCTGATGAAATAAGTCTCATTTATCCTTTCCCAGGTATTATCGATATAATTCCATGCTCTTTGATTATTAACCGTGTTATACTTCAACTCACAATCTTCATTTATTGATCCGAACCCGACAAGAAAATCACCGTTTACAATGATATTACGGTTGGATATATTGACAATAGTCCAGCCATCCTCAACACCGGTGGCGCGTGAAAAAAGAAGCATGTTCGCCGGGAAATCATTTATCCAATTGAAAATCTTGGCATCGAACATGCCATTCCTGTAATTAGTAGTACCATACCATAATTCAAGGATCTTGCATGAACCACTGGGACTCATCCTTGTCGCCATTACATTATCTACCCAATTATAGACTCCTTCATTTATCCCATTATCATATACCAGGGTATCATTTACTCCATGATCGACATGATTCCAATAAAGAGTAAGGCTGCGATTGTTATAGTCGATATCCGCCTCAAGGTCTGAGGGCGGAAATCCATACAGGGTATCATCTACTATTAAGTCTGCTCTCATTTCCATGCCGCAATCACTGATATCTTTTATCTCTACCTGGGAATCTTCGCCATTGTAAAATCTGCTGTCGGGAATAGTGTTACGGTTGAAAAGCCGGACATTATCCATACCGGGATATGGATCATACGGATCACTGGGATTAACATTCTGTTCCAGGTCCCAGTTCCCGTCAGCCTGCTCAAGAGCTACCAGGTAATGTCCTTCATCAGTAAAATCCGGATACCATTCATTGTCATTTTGAGTATTTACTGTTTCATCCACATGATATATAAAAAATCCTTCACCGGGGAGACTGGAATCATAGCCTGTCCGTTGACGATTCTCAATGAGAAAATATTCAGCAACATTTGTAATGCCATCGGACCAGAGACGATAGATGTCCGGATGGTTAACTACATTATGTATCGGTTCATTCCCAATGTTATAAGTCACATCCAGTGGTGTTACAAATCCAACTTGAATTTTACTCCATGCATCCAGGTGACTTGGACTACCTCCGATTGATCGAGGTCCGTTCCAACCTCCTCCTGCCATCAAGCTCCAGGCTCCAAGACCCGCCGAGGAACCGTCACGGTCATATAGATCCGGTAAACCAAAAAAGAGATGGCTCATCTCATGGACGTAAACACCAATTGTGCTGATGTAACCATTACCCCTAAAATCCTCGGTTCTTTCAGGCATTATACAATACGTTGTAATCGAGACGTCATCCACATATATGTCATCTACCCATCCCATATGAGAATGAATTGCATTTGGAACTCCGGCATTTTCAGCGCCCATACCAGCGTGTACCAGTGTAAAAGCATCAACAACTCCATCTCCGTCATTATCATAGTCCGAAAAGTCAACGGATTCATCAACAGCATCGACAACATATTCGATCATGTCTGGCATATAGAGCCAGGGCATATCCGGTAAGCCTCCCAGATAGTTTGCATATGTTCTTGGCATCCTGATCCATCCGGTTGATGAGGGTAAATCCTGGCTCACAATATTGAATTGTCCATAACTGTTCTCATCGAAATAATCACGCACTTTTCCATCACCGTAACCGAACACCAAATTATCAAACTGTGATGAGGAATAGGTGCGCTGGTTATCACTGTAATCCATAAGCAACACCAATACATTGTAATCTTCATCAAGCTCATTAAGATCGAAATGAAAATTCGGGCGAGGCATATCAATCCCATGTTCACGCCATTCTCTTGGATTGCTCATATAATACGGCATATCTACCAGACCCTCACGTATTTGACGTAATAATTCGGGATGAGGCGGCATAGCATGGGAAACAAATAAACTTGGAATTATCAAGAATAAGGCTGGTGTTAATAGACGAGACAACCGATAAAAATTCAATTTCATGATCAACTCCCTTGAGGCAAGAAAATTATGCTTCTTATAAACTATAGTAAGAAATTGTAATAATGCAATTGAATAGGTAAGAAGTTACAAAATATTTCATTGATCCAGGTATTTCTGCCATTGCCATTTCAGCGAGTTCAGCCCGGAAGCACCGTATTCCGGGCTGCATTTTCTCACATATTGCCCGGTTAGGAGATTTTTCAGCCTTGGGATGACCAGTGCCTTCCTGACTAAGAACAACCTGAAGGTTGAACTCTAAACTTTTTCCTTATTTCATTAAAATCAACTTTCTTGTCGCATAATAATCTCCGGCTTTCATCTTGAGGAAGTAAATACCACTGGCGAGATATTTTGCGTCAAAATTGATAAAATGTGTTCCGGCTTCGAAGCGGTTGTTTACTACTTCAGCTACTTTTCTACCCAGTACGTTATAAACCGCAAGCTGCACATGGCTCCGATGAGGCAAAGTAAAGCTCAAACGGGTGCTATTATTGAACGGGTTGGGATATGCATTTGCGAGACGATATCCTTTTATAACAGCAATTTTCTGTTTCAATGGAACATCCTGCACAAACTCCACTGTCCTGATATTGATGTCGATTCCCTCAACATCTTCGCCGTCCACCTCGAAAGCTTCAGCATCATCATGCGGCATCATCCTATCGAAATTCGCTCCGGGATCGGAAATGTCCGGATACCATGTGCTCACCAGGAATGATGGATCACTTTCTCCGACCATAGCTAATAGTTTATAGTCTCCGTCAGGGATTCCGTTTATTTGATATTCAGGCTCATAGCTAAAGACAAAATTAGCGCTGGCTGCCACCCAGAGGTCATCCTCATCCAATAAGATCATTACCGGCGAAATACCTATAAGATCAACATCATTACTGAGGGAACCTGAAACAGTGTAACCCTCTTCTGCCATCATCAGGTCGATTTCAATATATTCTCCTTCTGAAATGGTCACAACTTCTGCATTATCATCGGTAAAACCACCTGTTTCATCGTCACCTTCGTACAGTGTTCGACGTATATCCGGAGGAATTGCATCAGGGTTGACAGGTATGAAAATCGGCAAACCTCCCACATGATAGTCGCCAACCGGCAGGACAATATCGATTCCTTCAGGATCACCAAACGGTCCATCAGAGGAGGTTGGTTCGTTTGCGGTACGACTGCCATCCACACCTAATGCGAAGGGCATAACGCCGGCATTCATCTCGAATGCATCGTAAGGCATGCCGTCTGGATTCATAATATTTACATGTAGTATGCCACCTTCGACAAATTGAAAATCAAATTCATATTCTTCGCCCGCTTCCACCTCAAAAGGCTCGGCATCTTCGATTCCAAATGCCTCACCACTGAATATTGCGGGCCAGGGACGATCCGGATCAACGTCATTCAATTCGCCACCTTCTTCCTCACCGTCCCCTGATTCAAGAACCACCTTTATTATATATGACCCTTCAGGTACGCCAGGGAAAACGTAGTAACCGTTTTCAAAAGAACCTCGACTCATAGTTTCCTGCATTTCCATATAGAGGGTAACTTCTGCATCATCAACCGGGTCGCCTCCAGGTCCGGTTACGGTTCCCGCAATCAAAGCGCCTGCATTAAAAACAATATCGAATTCACCTTCATCACCGCTTTCAAGCATCTGCCAGTCAACTTCCCAGTAAAGTGGACTACCACCCATGAATCCACTCGCCCATCCATTATCAGACCAGGATTCTCTCATAAGGGTGTAAAATCCCGGTGGTACTCTTTGGTAACTGTACCAGTTGCCATCATCGTCTATTACAACATTGAAGGAGAACCTGGAACCAGTTCCGGAAATTCCCTCGACAAAAATTTCATCGTTCTCAGGAATTTCGCCTTCAGGACCGGAAACTGTTCCGAGTATTTCGATCCCAAGTGTCAGTTCTGCATCGATATCTTCTGTGATCTCATCAGCGATAATATCAACTAATGTTGCCTGCACCGGATCATAAACGCCGTTGTACCATTGCTCGATGTATCCCTCATCACCCATTGGCATAAATAAAACCCGAGCAGTTCCTTCCGGGATACCCAGTATTGAGTATTCACCGTCTTCGTCTGCATATGCATAATTGAAAGGAATTTGTTCCTAGGGAGATCCGCCAGGGGCTGGAATTAGTGCAAGCACAACAACTTGATCGAGGGGATTGCCGTCTCCGGTTACAGTACCACTGATTCCACCGCCAAGCGGGAGTGCTGCATCTACATGTTCAAGAATGACTTCAGCTATTATTTGCACCGGTTCCGCATTTTCAGGGGTAATCGCCCCACCGGCATAGACCGGCAGGTGTAAATCCTCGCCTTCCGGTCTGAAACGAACCAGGTATTCGCTTTCGGGAAAAGGTGGACTTGTGTAATCACGAGCGGTTTCCAGCAGAAATCCCATTAATACCGCAAAAGGATCGCCTTCAACCAGGGAAAATTCCGCATTAATACTATTGGGCGGGAAGAAACCGCCTTCTTGAGGCACAACAGAACCGGAAATCCTTCCACCGGGACGGAGTATAAAATCGATGTCTTCAACCGCATCGTCTTCTTCAACAGCTACCAATTCCGCTTCATTAATGTGATAGGAATCGGGGTAAAACACTGGATAATACCAAGTTTCTCCATCCAGAGCCCTGACGTGCAGGATATATGTGTCCGGCTCGAGATCCTCGAAACTATAAGCTCCGTTGACCTCTACCCAATCCCAATTGCCTTCCCAGACATCATCAATCGTTGATATCCCGACTGTTACATCTTCATCGAGTACTTCACCCTCGCCATCCAGAATTGATCCGCTGATCGAGGCAGCGAAACTAAATACTGGAATTATCGAGAACGTTATGACCAGTAGGGATATTATCCCAAACGAGCCATTAATAGTCTTTTTCGTCTTTCCTCCAAAAGATCTATAATCAATGTAACGCTGAATAAAAAGTTTTCGGAATCCTGCGAGTAGTATTGCCTAATATATAAATTATTAGAAAGTTGTAAGAGTTATATGTGTTTTATGTCACTTCATGAATAATTTATAATAGATGTATCATTTTGGTTTTCCACCACATTCTTTATAAACCTTTTCGAGGTACTTTTTCATTCCGTTTTTGTCGTAATATTTCAATGCTTTACGGAATCCTTTTCCATAAACAGGATCTCTGTCTTCCATCATATGTTGAATGGATTTTTGAGCTTTTTCATTATCTATATCAACCAACACAAGATATTTAGCAACGTTTGCAGTCCCCTCAATCCAGCGAATCCATCCTTTTGATGCACCCCGTTCACTCTGCCAGAGATGGAACAGCTCATGCGCCGCCACACCCATCATCACATCTTCTCTTTGTCCTTTGAGAAAGGTTAAAGTGCAGTCTGATACCCAGGTACGGTCGCCCTGTGTTACAGTTCTGGTGCGGTGATGTCCTCCCGGTTCTCCAACCTGCACCAGTTGTTTCATCTTTTCACGAGTTCGCAGCTCGACTTTAATACGGTCCATTCGAGTCTCTAAATGAATCCCTTTTTCAGCGAGGATCTTTATGGTTCGTTTTACGAGGCTTCTTGCGGCAATCGGGTCTGTAACTGGGTCTGTGCTTACGTCAATCACTGGTGAGGCAATTGGTTGTTGATCTTGGTAAAATGCCGGTCTAACGATCATTAAGAATAATATGGCTAAGAATAGAATGTTTTTGGAGTGATATGTTCCTGACATTTGATATGCCTTTCAATTCAATATTTGTAGTTCGCTCGATAGTTGAATGTAAAGAATAATCTCCTTCATTATTTCTCAATACTATCAGGAATAAAAGTAGATCATTAATAATTAGAGCAACTTGCACGAAATGCTATGTCATTACCCGAGTTGATCGGGTAATCCATTGCTCTCATTTGTCGATAATTATGGATCCCGGGTTAAGCCCAAGAATGGCAGAACACCTCGCTGCGAGTGACCTTATCTACTATCCTGATTTTCAGTCAGGCACTAAGTACAATTTTTCACACTATAACAGCAAAGCCGGAATCAGAGTTCCGGCTTATTCGATGTAAAAAGTGTTATCCCTGTTCAAACTTTTTTTTCTGACGTCCCTGTTTGCGCTTGTCCGAGATTTTTCGTTCCTTTTCCCGGCGTTTCAATTGAATTTTCTTTTTCTCCAGATCAGCATCATTATTGCGACGATCTTCACCCCTTTGATGTTTTTCTCTTCGTTCACCCCAGCGGCGGTCAATCCCGTCCCAATTGTCGTGGATTTCTTTCTTTTGCTGTCTGCGCTCTTTTTTTCGATCTTCCTTTTTTCGCCGTTCACTTGATCGACGTTCACCCATTCGTCTCTCCAAAGTAAATGATGAGTTAATTTAAGAAGAAATGAGAATAGCTCCTAAGATTCTCCCGTCCATCGTTCGCGTTTCTTTAGGTCAACCAACTTCTGTTTTTCACGTGTCAGATCCGCCAAAGCAAGTTTAACATCTTGAAAGAGAGGCTGAATTTCCTCTTCCTGTAACGGATCGGGACGTTCTTCACCCTCTTGAAGTCGGTAAACAGCTTCACCGATTTTTGCATATAGAGAGCGGAGGCGGAGACGTATAGATGCGATTTCCAGCTCTATTTTTCCTCTTAATGCAATATCTTCAGCAGTTTCAATAGTTCGATGCACAAACCTGTCGGCAGTTCCGCGTATCTTGTCCCAGGTAGTTTTTGATGTAGTGCCGTCAAAAGAACTCTCTCCGTTTTCCATTTCTTCATGGATAAATTCTGCGTTCTCCTGATCGGTTTCCGACTGGTAGGAAGTATCCGGTTTCATTTCTTACATAGCCCTTTCAGACTGAGTTTAAACGATGCTTATAATATACGTTATAAATTGTCTTTTTGTGATAGTCCTGTGCTGAAACCCGGAGCGCACACATTGACTGACCGGCAGTGAAAAAACTCGGATATCATTGGCATAATGACCGATTTCATGTTTACCTTCCAGCACTTCTATTTAAAAGCTAACAAGAGGAACAAATCATGACTTATTTCCAAAAAACTCTAATCATATTATTAGCAGTAGTATGCGTTGTGTCGTTTTCGTTTTCTGAAACTTCAGAACCTGTAACGACGTCAGATGACAGCACGGAATCCATTGAACCAGTACCTGTAAATCAATGGCTTGTTACTGAAGCAGTTCTCATGCCCCATGCTCAGATCGATCCGGATACTTCTGCTGATCAGGTAGCTGATTTGCTCGGGTTTCCTCCCATTGATCCAAAAGATTTTTGGGTTGAAGCCGGTCAATCAGTGAGTTTTGCACCCGGAAAACAGTCAACCTTTAATAAAATATCCGGTGAAAATATTACCTTTGCAAAAATCCCTGATCCTGGTTCTGAACAAATATATATTGCATACGCGGCAAGCTACCTTGATGTTCCGCTCTGGGGAGAATTGAAATTTGAAGTTACAGGACGTGCTCCTTTCAAGTTGTATCTCGATGGTGAGAAAGCACTCGAAAGAACATCAGCCGCTGATTCCGACACAGACAAAGTATCAGAAAAGAAAACTATTGATATTGGTTTTCACCGCCTCATGCTGATAACTGCTGTGTGTGGAAAAGATTCACTCGATGAGTGGTCATTTGGAATATCAGCATCACCAACCGAAAAGGAAGTAGATAATACTCCACTGATTAGCGCAGATCCAAAACATCATTTCGATTTCCAGGATTATTACCTGATCGATGCCGTCAGCGGTCTCGAGATCAGTCGAGACGGCAGATGGCTCGCTGCCGGTATTTCACCCTGGGACAGGAGTAACGACAAACGCGAGAAACATCTTGAAATATGGGATATGAAGAATAAAGAGAAGATATGGGAATATTTCAGCGCCAAGGGAATTTCAAATACCAGGTGGTCACCTGATGGGAAGCAACTCCTTTTTTCAACAGGAGCGAGTGAAAAAGGTAGTGATGTTTATTTATGGAATCGTGCCGATCAAAAGTTTGAGCGGATCATGCATGGGCTGGAACACTCTTCAGGCTTCAGGTGGAGTCCCGATGGCAACGTGATCTATTACACCAAAACAAAGAAATGGAAAGATGAGGATGAAAAACCTTACAAAGTTATGTGGGGGCTTGAGGACAGATGGAGTGGGTGGCGTGACGATACTGAGATCCACTATATGACCTTGGATGGTAGAGCGCACGGTAAATTGACAAGCGGAAAATACGATCCGGGCAGATTCGCTATCAGCCCGGATGGTTCAACAATATTAATGCTGCGTTCTATCACTGCGGTTGAACGACCATTCGGCATCACCGAGTTCTGGAAGATTTCTACTTCAACCGGAGATGCGAAGAAAGTCTTCGAGTTCAGGACATGGTCGGTGGGACGGCTTGCATTTTCTCCGGACGGGAAAAGTGTCGCATTCGATGCTCCTATTTACCCGGTAGATGGCAACGAGAGTAAACATCCCGACAATAACGACAACGCTACGGACCTGTGGATACTCGATCTCGAGTCTGGAAAGGCAGTCAATTATACCCGTGAATTTGAACCCGCTATCGCTGCCGGAGCTTATGGAACAGGGAGAGGCGGGATACTTTTCTGGCACGAGAACGGCAGTATTGGATTTACCGGTTTATATAATAAAAAAGTGAAACTGTATTTCTTCGATACGGAAACTCATATAATTACTGAACATTCTCTTCCAACCCCGGGCGCTTCTTATGGTGACGCTTCGATTGGGATAAAATCAAATGTATTCGTTTTTCAGGGTGATCAGCCCGAACGACCAGGGGATATTTATTTTTATGATTGGAAGAAGAAAAAAGGCGAGATGTTAAAAGATCTTCATCCAAAGTTCAAACGTTTGATTAAACCCGGCAAGATTATTGATTATGACTATGTTAATTCAGATGGCGTCACTATTCCAGGTTACCTCTATTACCCGGTTAACTACGACAATACGAAAAAATATCCCCTGATTGTCGATTTTTATGGTGGCGTATTCGGATTTGCCGATGGTTATATCTGGATGAGTAACGTGTTCGCCACACGAGGTTATTTTGTCTATATCCCGACGCCAAGGGGCGCTGCCGGATGGGGACAGGAATTTGCTGATTATCATCCAAATGACTGGGGAATATTAACAACCCGTGATATGAATGAGGGTGTTCGTAATATAGTCAATAACGTTCCTGCCGTTGACGGATCAAAATGTGCAACCGTTTCCGGGAGCTACGGTGGATTCATGACCATGTACATGCTTTCCCAACCAAAAGATCACAAGGATTTTTACCCCTACGCCACCGGGATCAGCGATTACGGTATCAGCAACCTGGCGAGCTACTGGGGAGTAGGGTGGTGGGGATACCTATACAGTGATATGGCAACCGCGCGGAACTATCCCTGGAACAATCCTCAATATTATATAGATCATTCACCCCTCTATTTTGCCGATAATATTACGGTCCCGTTACTGCTTCTGCATGGCGATGCAGACGTTAACGTCCCGCCCATGGAATCGGATCAGATGTACACTGCCCTGAAAGTGCTGAACCGTGAGGTAGAATTCATCCGCTTCCCCGGCGAAAACCACGGCATAGCTTCAAAACGAGGCAAGTACCTCCTGACAAAACGCATGCACAGCGAATGGTTCGACAAACACCTCAAAGGTCAACCCGGAGCGTGGGATAAAAGGATGGAAAAGGAAAGGAAGAAATAGAGACTCAATTCACAGGATATAAGGATATTAAGGATTAACAGGATAAAGAGGGATATCTGATAATTACCACTGCAAAATCTTGCGATACATCGAATAATCCTGTAAATTTTAATAAGTTGAACCATTTCAAATCATATAATCTCATTTGTCATTCCTGCATGTAGTTAGCAGGAATCCAGGAGAGTTTGAGCTATACACAAAAATGGTACTAACCCAACAATTGCAGGAAATATCATGACTAATAAAGTGAAAGATGTCATTGAGGAAGCACGTGAATGGGATATCGAAAAAAAAATGGAGCTGATTCGTCAAATACTGGACAATGAGGCTCTATTCGAGGATCTCGAAGATGCGCTTTCTATAATTACCCGTCAAGACGAGTCGAAAACAGATTATAATGATTTCATCAAAGAGTTACGTCAGGAGGGACGACCAGTTTGATCTGGGATATATCAATAACCCATCAGGCTAAAAAAGAAATGCGCAATTTGAGTGATTCTGTATTAAAAAATGTCAACCGAAAAATCCTTGATCTTAGCCAAAACCCATTTCCACACGGGGCAATAAAATTAAAGCTCGGTAAAGGTTACCGTATTCGAGTCAGTGATTGGCGCATCGTCTATACTGTCGATAAAACTGAATTATTAATCACAATTTACCGTGTTATACATCGTAGTAAAGCATATAAACGAGCACAATAACAGTTGAAGCACATCCTCTTGCTCAGGATGTCAAATTCACTGACGACGACTTAATCGTTTCATTGAAAGATGGTCGGAAGGTGACAGTACCAATTGTATGGTTCCCACGTCTCGCAAAAGCTACAAAAGACCAGTTGGAGAATTACGAGATTCTTGGCGATGGCGAAGGTATTCACTGGCCAGAAATAGATGAAGATCTAAGCGTAAATGGTCTGTTACGAGGAACTCACTGAATATCCTTACTAAATTCCCAAAATTTCTCCTGGCAAGCCGCATGCACAGCGAATGGTTCGACAAACACCTCAAAGGTCAACCCGGAGCGTGGGATAAAAGGATGGAAAAGGAAAGGAAGAAATAGGATTAGAATTCTCATAAAAAAGCTTGTATATTTATCTGAACAAACGTATATTACTGGACATATGATCAGAATGATTATAGATAACAATAAGCGACAGAAATATAGTAGATAATGGATAAACTCGCTTTTGAAAATAATGATCGAGCGCTGTTAGAACTTTCCGATTTATTTCGGATTGATGCTAATAGAAAAATAGACTCAAAAACTCGATCTGATTTTGGACAATTCATGACTCCAGCTCCAGTGGCGGCTTTTATGTCATCATTGTTCAGAAATTTTTCGTCTGATGAAATTCGTTTATTTGATCCAGGCGCTGGAATTGGAATCTTAAGCTCTGCATTCATTAATAGATTAATCACTCTTGAAAACCATCCGAATAACTTATCGCTTGATCTTTATGAACTAGAATCTGCAATTGTAAATTACCTCACAACAACCCAGAAGGAATGTATAAAATCCTGCCGAGAAAACAATATCAAGCTTACAAGTAAAATAATTCAGGATGATTTTATCAAATTGGCCGTAGAGATTATTAAAAACAGATCTGACTTATTCACATCAGGAGAGGTGCAAAAATACACGCATTGCATCATTAATCCTCCTTATCGGAAAATTCGTAGTGATTCAGTATATAGGCAATTACTCGAGCAGGTTAATCTTGAAACAAGTAACCTCTATAGTGGATTTGTATCTCTTGCTGTACAGTTATTGGAAGATGGTGGTGAGATTGTAGCTATCGTTCCAAGGAGTTTTTGCAATGGTCCCTATTTTAAATCATTTCGAAAGTTTCTTCTCGCCAATACGGCAATAACACATATTCATGTATTCAATTCGAGAAATAAAACATTCAATGACGATAAGGTTCTCCAGGAAAATATTATATTTCATGCTATTAGAGGCGAACAAACCGCTAAAACAACAATTACTTCAAGTATGGGACCAGATTTTTCTGAAATGACATATCGTGAAGTAGATTTCGCTCAATTAGTGAAACCAAATGATCCTGAAAAATTTATTCATCTTACTATTAGTGATTTTGACAAAAGCGTTGAAGATCATCTTAGCAATTTTCAGAATTCTCTTCCCCAATTAAAATTGGGCGTTTCTACCGGTCCAGTGGTTGATTTCAGGCTAAGATCAGAAATTCAATTAAATCCGGACCACGATACTTTCCCCCTGATTTATCCTACCCATTTCACAGAAAACTATGTTGAATGGCCCAAACTTAACGGTAAAAAACCAAATTCAATCAATAATTCAGAAAATAGCAAACGGTGGTTATTGGATAAAAACTGGTATGTTTTAACGAAAAGATTTTCATCCAAAGAAGAACGACGCCGAATTGTCGCCGCACTTTATGATCCGAATAGGATCACCTCAGAAAAAGTAGGATTTGAGAATCATTTAAATGTTTTTCATAGCATAAACAGTGAGTTTGATCCGATATTAGCAAAAGGTCTGGCTGTTTATCTGAACTCAACACTATTGGATCTTTATTTCAGACAATTCAGTGGACATACCCAAGTCAATGCGACAGATTTACGTACGCTTACTTATCCGAGTTCCGATTCCCTTATGGCAATGGGTAATAAAGTTGGGGAAGTATTCCCCTCTCAAGAAGAAGTGGATCATATCTTAGATATGGAGATTAACAAAATGTCTGCAAAGAGCAAACTTAGTCCATTAAAAATCAAAAGGAAAATTAATCAGGCTCTTGATATCATTATATCATTAGGATTTCCCAGGGAACAGCAAAACGAACGATCTGCAATAACTTTGTTGGCTTTATTAGGTATTAAGCCGAAGGATGATTGGACTGAAGCTAAAGATCCATTAATTGGTATCACCCCAATTATGGATTATTGCAAGGAATATTATGGAAAGCAGTACGCTCCTAACACGAGAGAAACATTTCGCAGACAAACAATGCATCAGTTCGTGGATGCCGGGATAGTTATTTTAAATCCTGATGATACCGAGCGTCCGGTTAACAGTCCGAAAAGCGTATATCAAATTGAACCGAATACGTTGACCCTGATAAAAAATTATAGCAATTCAAAGTGGAAAGTTGCATTAGAAGAGCACCTCAAAGTGCTGAATACATTGGCTGAACGATATGCTAAAGAACGCAAAATGAAAATGATCCCGCTTTCGTTCAACAAGGATGAAGAAATTTCCTTAAGCCCGGGCAATCATAGTCAATTAATCAAGGAGATTATTGAGAATCTTGGGCCAAGGTTTTTCCCGGGGAGTCAAGTTTTGTATATAGGTGATACCGGTTCCAAAATGGCGTTTTTTGATGAAGGTAAGTTTGATGAACTGGGATTAAAGCTTGATACACACGGAAAATTTCCCGATGTCGTCCTTTTTGATTTAAATAATAATTGGATAATATTAATAGAATCAGTAACATCACATGGTCCGGTTGATTCTAAACGTCATGGCGAACTATCGGAAATATTCAAAGATTCTTCGATCGAATTGATATTTATAACAGCATTTCCTGACCGCATGATTATGGCAAAACATTTATCTTCAATCAGTTGGGAGACAGAAGTATGGATTGCCGATTCCCCGACTCATTTGATTCATTTTGATGGTGATAGATTTCTGGGTCCTTATGATAAGTGATAAAATTATGATACCAAAAAATAGACGACCGGTCTCGCCAGGGGATATTATCCGATATGAGTTTCTGGAACCACTGAAGATGACTCAGCAGGTCTTAGCGGATGCTCTTGGTATTACAAGAGTGCGTGTCAATGAAATAGTCTTGGGAAAACGAGCAGCAACTCCCGATACAGCATTCAGGTTATCCAGGTTTTTTGATACTTCGCCAGAATTTTGGATAAATATGCAAGTAAATCTAGATATGTGGGATACATTACGGGCTAATGAGAATGAGTATCAAAAAATTAAAATCATTTCCGTGCAAGAGTAGTAAAAATCTACTCACCTTAGACAGGATTAACAAGATTTACAGGATTTGTTTTTCTTTGCACCTTTGCGTCTTTGCGTGAAAAAATTGTATTTGCTTGTCGAATGAACATTGCAACAATGGATTTCCGGATCAAGTCCGAGAATGACATTATCGTTTACAAATCAAACAGTTATGATAATATATTTAGAAAGTACTATATATATTTTATAGAATTAAACATCATTTTTCTGATTTATTATTCTTTCGGTTTCCTGGGCGATAACCAGCTCTTCGTTTGTCGGGATGACATATACCGACACTTGACTTGATTCGGTTGAAATCTTTCTTTCACCTGAAACTTGCGAATTATTTAAGTTTTCCTCAATATCGATACTCAGGAACTGCATCCCTGAAAGAGTTTCTTTGCGTACCTGTTGTGAGTTTTCGCCTATACCACCTGTGAATACAATAACATCAAGACCTCCCATAGCTGCCGCATAAGCGCCGATGTATTTCTTCACCCGGTAGGAAAAGACTTGAAATGCAAGTCTTGACCTGTCATTTCCATCTTCCATTTCTTCAGTGATCTCGCGCATATCGGAAGAAGTGCCGGAAATTCCCATAAGCCCACTATGCTTGTTAAGTAGTGTATTTATTTCGCCGAGAGATAATTCCTCTCTGCTCATGATATGCATGACCGCTCCCGCATCGATATCACCTGATCTCGTTCCCATCAGCAAACCCTCAAGGGGAGTGAAACCCATAGACGTATCAATAGATACACCTCCATCGACGGCAGCTATACTGCAACCATTACCGAGGTGAACAGTAATCATCTTAAGCTCGGATATCGGTTTTTCCGCGAGCAGAGCGGCACGCTGGGATACATAATAATGACTTGTTCCATGAAAACCATACCGCCTGATTCCATATCTTTTATAAAGAAGGTATGGCAGCCCGTAAATGTAAGCGTAATCAGGAATCTTATGATGAAATACTGTATCAAAAACACCAACCATGGGAATGTTTTTCAGTAGTTTCTGACAGGCTTGTATGCCTTTAATGTTGTGTGGATTGTGCAGGGGAGCGAGTTCAATACATTCATGCAATCCATTCATCACTTCAGGTGATATTTCTACACTATCGGTAAACTCTTCGCCTCCGTGGACCACACGGTGTCCCACAGCTTCAATTTCTTCCCGGTTCTTAATAACTCCATGATTCGGAGATAAAAGAATCGCGAGGATATACTCTATAGCCGCCTGGTGATCAATTATTTCTCCCACAATCTTGACACTGTCGCCATCTTGTCGCTTATGATCGAGGATAGCTCCTTTCATTCCGATTCTCGTGACTGACCCTTTGGCGAGAGGCTCATTCCCTTCCGATATATCAATAAACTGGTATTTGATGGAAGAACTTCCACTGTTTAAAACTAATATTTTCATGGTATCACCTTGTGGTTTCTATGATTCAAATCTACAGCATATTTTTTCTGCACTGTTATACGAAAACTAAAGCGTTTCATCTCTCAACTAAAGAGTCAGAGTAAAAAAACTCCTCCAAATGAGGGAATAAAATGTAAGCATGATGATCATTTTATTCATAATATTCTCAGCACTTCGGGATAGAATTCACAGCGATTGATCTATTTTCGGAAATATGATACTTTTCGGGCTGCATTAGCTTGACAGTCTGTCTTCTTATTCCTACGTTTGATTATGCTTTCAGTTGATGATGACAAAAAATTCGGGCAATTGTTGGGGATAATTGCCGTTGTTTTTATCCTGTGTATTTGTATCTCCTGCTCTTCCAGGAAATCATCAAATAGTCTTCCGCCGCTTGTTGATCGTGATTTCAGTTCGATAATTGCTTCCGACACACTACGTGTGATTACAAGAAATCACCCGATGACCTATTACATTTACCGTGGTACGAGGCGCGGTTTTGATTTTGAATTAATTAACAAGTTTGCTGAGGAAAATCATCTGTTTATAGAGGTTATCATTCCACCACGATGGGTCGATATGACGCCGGCGCTTTACGCGGGTGAGGGAGATATAATAACATCAATGATGACAGTCACTCCTCAACGTGATTCATTATTTGCTTTCACCCGCTCCTACCTGGAAGTTTGGCAAGTGATGGTTGGTACCGAAGATCAACCGCCTCCCCTGAAGCTTGAAGATTTAAATGGTCGTGAAGTGTTGGTAAGGCAGGGTTCGTCTTACGAGGAGAGGCTGCTGGAATTGCAAAAGACGGGGATCGATGTACTGATCAGGGTGCTTCCCGATTCACTTGCAACCCTCGAGCCAATTCAAATGGTCGCTGAAGGAAAGGCATCTTTAACTGTTCTGGATAATACAATAGCTCATCTTGAACAACAGTTTTATCCGGGTCTTGTTACCGGGGTAAGAATTACCAATCCTCAATCGATAGCCTGGGCGGTACGTCCAAATGCCCCGGAGTTAAAAGAAGCACTTGATGAGTTCTTAGCCAGGTATTACCGGTCGGCATTCTTTAATATTTTAAAAAAGAGATATTTTGAAAACCGGGGTCACTTCCTGCGTCACCGGAGCGCACAAATAGCGCTCACTAAGAAAGGGCAAATCAGCAGGTACGATAGTTTTTTTCAGGATGCTGCTGAGCTAACCGGCTTTGACTGGCGGCTCCTTGCCGCTCAAGCGTATCACGAATCAAGGTTTTACCCGGATAAAACATCCTGGGCGGGAGCCTCAGGTGTAATGCAGTTAATGCCGAAAACCGCTGAATCTTTGGGAGTTACTGAAATTTTTGATCCGCAAGAAAATATCCTCGCTGGAGCCCGTTATTTGAAGCAATTATATAATCTTTATCCTGAATCAGGTGAAACGGATCGCCTGTCTTTGGCACTCGCTGCTTATAATGTGGGATTGGGACATATTGATGATGCAAGAAAACTCACTGTGTCTGATGACAGGGATAAGAATAGCTGGGACGATGTAAGAATATCCCTGGTCTCACTGGAAAACCCCGCAGTCTATAGAAGCGCAGTATATGGATTTTGCAGGGGACGCACTACTGCCGCCTATGTCAGGGATGTCTTCAACCGTTATGATATTTTTAAACATCTCGTTCCCGATTCAGATGATGCACAAATGTTAGCTGCGCAATAGACTTGATAACCAACAATATAGATGACAGAACAATAACTCCTCTCAACACGGCTTTCCCTGGAACACAATTAGGCTTGCATAAGATGACGTCAAGAGGTATTTTGAAAGGTTTTTAATACTTGTTGCTGTCAAATTGGCAGTCAATGGCAGTAAGGAAAGGATTTTTCACCCTTACTTGAAAAATGACTAGCAAACTCAGAGGCATAATAATCAATATTTTAGCGATTTGATTGCACTGATTATTTCTTATAAATATTTCTGCGAATGGCACAGAAGTTGCTAAATGATATGTTGGAAGTTTAAAAAAGGATTTTGGAGTCTGGAATGCCAAGTTATACATATGAATGCAAAGAATGCTCACAAAGATTTGATCTGTTTCATTCTATAGTTGATACATCATCGAGGTTCTGCCCTGAATGCGGCGGACTGGCTCAGCATGTAATCAGTGGAGGCGTCGGCCTGATTTTTAAAGGCAGCGGATACTACGAGACAGATTATAAAAGAAAGAAAAACGGGCTCAACGGAAATGAGAAAAGCGGTGGTAACGGAACCGGGACCAAGCATCATAAACAGGCTTCTTCCGAGAATAAAACACCCGATAAAACTGAAAAGAAAGAAAAGGTTGATAATAAGAATGGGGATGACAAAAAGGTCTAATTCTTCATTCTATAGATTTATGATTCCAGAAGCGAAGCTGTCAGCCTCGCTTTTTTTTTGTGCCTGACATGGATGGTACAACTGAGTTTTTATTTGCACTCCAACACAGTAGTCATTCCTGACAGTTCTTGCAGTATTCGACGACTCAGGGATAAGCGGTTTTCATTCCAAAAGCAGATCTAACCAGAGAGAAGCAGGAACACATAATGTTCCTGTGAAAAGATTGCAACAATTTTCTTCTTCTTGATTCAGATGATATTATACAAATGTTTTTACTATTTCTCGATGCAGGCTGTCAAGGTCTCCATAGGCGTTGTTTATTTCAGTGATTTTTTCCTGTAGTTTTTTCATAAGCTTTTGCTTATCCAGACCATTACGAATAATAATCATCAAATCACTATTATCCCACGGTTTCTCGATATACTGAAATAACCCAACTTCGTTAATTGCCTTAATTGCATTTTCTTTATCTGCATATCCAGTTAAAATAATTCGTGGGATTTCCGGTTTTATCTCACGAACCTTTGCCAGGAAACTAATTCCATCCATTTCAGGCATCAAATAATCTGAGATCACCAGGTCAACTTCATTGGATTTTACGTAATTAAAAGCGTCATTTGGGGAAGTGAAAGTGATTACATTATATTCTGTTTCCAACTTCAGGAATGAATCAATACTTGCAAGTACAATCTCTTCGTCGTCAACAACTAATATAGTTTGCGTATCGGATGACATACACCGATCTCCTCTTCTTGTTTAATAGAACTATAATTGTATAATACCAATATCGTCGTACTGACGAATGCAGTAAAGTCTATCCAAATTTGAAACGTGACATTACTAACTATGGTTTACTCTTTTCATGAGACCACGAATTCGATGAACGAATGACCTGAGGATACCCTGGGTGATTTGTACATTATCCGCAAGCAGGTCCACGAAATCCTCTTTATCAATTCGCAGCAATATGCAATCTTCCAAAGGTGTCGCGGTAACCACACGAGGCTCATCTTCAAAAAGTGCCCATGTCCCGAAACTATCCATTCTTCCCGCAATCATTACTTCACTTCCATTATGGCAAAGGCTGACTTTTCCGTCTATGACTACATACATTGAATCAGAGTATTCACCTTCACGATAGATAATGTTTTCCTCTTCATATTTCACTTCATCTGCTATCGATGCGAGATAGGAGAGGTCAGTTGTGGGGATTGATTTAAAATGGTCAATTCCCTGGAGAAATATGACTTTTTCAACAACTGTCAACATTCAAAAGGTCCCGCGATTATATTATCACAGAATGTGTGAAAACGAGGTATAAATTGCAAGTAATAATTAGAAAGAAAATAGAACGAGACAACCTGAGGTTTTCAAGAATATAAATAATATCTCAATGTTTGAATCAATTAATTATCCTGGGTCAATACTGCAAAATTGCAGGTATGCATAAGAAACCTTAGCTCAATGTATTAAATGCAAGTTCAGCCGTCTCAGCAACGATCTTATTATTATCTTCAAGATGATTTTTTGCCAATACAAGAAACTCTTTTTCTCCAGATTGAGATATCAGGTACAGAGTGCATGCTTTCAACCAATCGCTATCCATTTGAAGCAAAAGGTTGAAACTACCTGTTTCATCGGTCGGCGTATGTCCGTACAGTTCTTTCATCGTGGGCAGCAGACTTTCCCGTGACGTTGCTTCAGCAATGGGTAAGACGCTTTTCTTCAGTTTTCGATTTAAGACATTGTCCAGGAATTCAACAGCATTGTCACGTAAATCTTTGTTTCCACTTATTATGCCAAGGTATGCGTTATATATGTCGCCTTGGTTATACAGCAATCCTAAATACCTGAATATCCTGTCCAGGTTCCGATCAAGATGTTCCTCAATTGCCTTAATAAGAAGTTGACTCGCTACCCATTGCTTATTTTTTCTTCCGGGTTTGTGGATTTTCTCTAATAGCTTTTTTTGTGTAATCAGGATTGTGACTGTCAGATAATATTCCTCTATCTCTTTTTGAAGACTTTGGTCGATCAATTTCGGATCAAATCTTAAGCCAGTGTACCATGAACGCAGTTTACTTAGTCCTTTAATCACTGCATGATACAAATGTTGATCCGATTGGATCAAATTATCCATTATAACGTCAACAGCCTCTTGGGTACCAATGTCTGCCAATACATTTGTAATGCTGATCCTAACGCGACGATCCTCTTTTGGATCACTCAAACAAACGGCAAGAGGCTCAATTATTGTGTTCCCGTAAGACGCTATAGCCTGGCGAATATCTTTCGTGACAAACCTGGTATTGAGATGCGCAATCAGGCTTGGTATGAATTCTTCGCTTCGTGTTTTTCCAGCGCTGAGAATTGCCTGACGAAGCACAGGTAAAGATCTCTGACCAAGCAAGAGATGCAAGTAAGGGAAAAGCTCCGGATCATCGGAAATACCTAAAATCCGTGCAATTTCAACTTTGAGGAGTTCCAGCTCATCCGGATCATCAATCGTTTCCTGGATATCATCTATAATAGATTGAAAATGTAACCTGAAATCGAAATCTTTTCTAAAAACAGGATCTGATTGTCTTTCAAGTGCTGCTCCCATTAGTGCAGAGAGACGCACCCTGTTCTCTTTTTCATTCAGAAATGAAATAAGCGCATTAGTTGGATCGTCTGAACGGAGACATACATACCGCATTGCCTCGATACGAATTTCCTGGTTTATGTGATTTACCAACGGCTTAATTAGATGTGAGAAATCAATTTGTTCGTATCGAAGCGCCATTCTCACAGCCCTGAGAGTAATCTGCTCAGTTGAATTACTGAGAAGTTTATCTATATAAGGAATGAACTGATCATTCTTGACATCTCCTATAAGTTCAAGGACATATAAAATCTGCCTTTCATTGTTGCCATCCAGGATATCCAACATTCCCTTAAATAAGGCAGGATCTTGAATATTCAAAGTTTGTTCGTCAAGCTGAATAGTACGTTTTTCTATCGCAGCCCTGAATGTGCGAATGTATTCCTTCCCAATGCCAAAATTCATGAATAGCCAGAGGATTATAAATACCAAAATTAACACCCCAATAGCTTCTGTTCCCCAACCAGCCCATTGAGTCAAGGCGATGACCAGGAATCCTCCAATTCCTGTGGCTACGTTATCAACTAGTACACCGGTAAATGCTTTTACCCGATCTTTTATCGCTGCGGGAATGGGAATGGAAAGTAATTCCATCCCGGCTTTATGTATTGAATTCTTAAATCCACCGTCAGCAAGTTTCAGTATTATTGCCGATGGTAATCCTCCGAACATCAGTGTGGCTACTACACCAAATGAAATCCCGGCTGGAAGAAAAAACAGCGAAGAAACTATTCCGAATCTTTGGATAACCCTGCTTGTAAGTAGTATCTGAATGAGTAATGATAGCACACTCAAATTTGAGAGCCATAATCCAAAAAATGCGGTCAATTCATCCGGGTCACTTATGTTTTCACTGGCAATTGCGCTATACTGGTAATCGACCAAATTTGATACGACTACCATTATTCCGGTAAGTCCGGCAGTATATGCTATGTGTTTTGATTTGAATGCAATTTTAAAAATATTATCTGTTGTACCGGAAAATTTATCTTTCTTCTGCCTTCGCATCTGGGTTACATAATTATCTCTCGCGCCTGTTTGCCAGATTTTTTGCAGGAGTATAATGCAGCCGAAAAGAAAAACTACTCCAACCAGCAGAATGTTTGCTGTCCCAATCGTATGTGCCAATAGATCCGCTAAGTATCCTCCAAAGATTCCGCCAATTATCGATCCGGCGCCAAGCAAACCGAACAATCTCTTGGCTTCACGGGCATTATATACAAAATTAGCCAATATCCAGAACTGGGTCGTTACTATAACAGCAAAGATTGAAACCCAAACATAAAATAAAAAATAAAACCAGGAAGGCTGATAATTTAGACGAAGAATTATCCAGAAGAGTAAAAGGAAAATTACAGAATCTATAAGGATAAATGTTATTAAACGATTAATTCTATACTTCGTTGATAATTTTGTATATAGAGCTACCACCAGTCCAGAGGAGATGGCTACGAGGATAAATGCGTATGGTAAATAACTAATATCAAATCGTGAAAGAAAGAGTGATATTCTGACGGGTTTGATTAGTACAATGGTTGCGACAAGTAAAAAGGCATAGAATACCATAAGAGAAGTTTTTTTCCCTTCTCCATGCTGAATATTCAGGAATTTTCCGATTATGTGCTGCATATAGTGCTAAGTACTTTTGGAAATTGAAGGATCATAATGATTAATTGTATAAGTTTGAATAATTAAAAGATAAATGGAAAACAATTTCCCTGATAGGGTATAATATGAATAGCCACAGGTTTTAACCTGTGGGACTGAGATTAAACCAATCCAACCCTGACGGGGTTAAACAATAAGCTATTGATATTATCTTTCGCATACAATATACATTGATTTCTCGTAATCTTTTTCATTCCTTCCCGGTCAAACCCCTTCAGGGTTGTGGAAGAGAGGGATCACCATCACCATGGGTTATCACCCATGGCTATTCAAATCTATCCCCTTCGGGGAAGAATTATAATATTCATTTAGCGGTGTTCGAAAATGAGTTTACATGTCGAAGGGCTTATTCAGTCATCTCTTTAAATTTTCTTCCAGCATATCTTACTGTGAAAACCCATAATATTATAATTCCAACAGTTGCGAGTGACAGCCACCTGATTGCTGAATAGTCGGTAAAAATCGATGTGACAAGCAAGCTGATTCCAACGGCAAGGGCTTTGGCAAATCTTTGAACGAACATATCAATAAATGCTTTTGCCTTATATTTTTCATCCTTTGTGGTAGGAACATACAGGGTTTCTTTTGCAGATTGATTAATTGAGTAACTGAAACCATTATCCGTTGTATTCAGCAAACTCCCCATCCAGAGAATTGGAACGGCAAGATATCCCATCGAACCGACGAGAGCAGCTATTGGAAGGACCATCAATGCTGTTGTAAGTCCGAAACGTGTCATAATATAACTGGTCAGGAAGAATTGAACCAGCATTGAAGTCCAGTTGGTTATTGTAAAAACGGTTGCAAACTGTTTTCCTATTGCCGGACCATCGAGGAAATGCACTATTGTAGAGGTAAATTGAAAATCCATCAAGGTCGAAACAACTTCATATAGTCCCACAATTCCTACGATAGATAACAGGTAGGGAGAACGGAATACTAAAGCAGCGCCTTCGATTGCGGGATTTTTGCCTTTTCCTTGTTTATTATCAATAGATTTCTTTTCTTTAATTTTATTAGATGTATCCGATAAATTTACAGTTCTTTTCTCTACAATACTCCCTGCCGCTGCTGATATCCCGACAATTAATATTCCGATCCCAAAGCAGATCCATAACCATCCGGGCATCGAAACCTGATCGATCCAGATCCTTAAAAAAGTAGTTCCGAAAACTCCGCCTGTAACACCGCCAAGACCAATTATCCCATACAATCGTTTGGCTGCATCGGGTGCAACGGAATCGTTCAGGAATGCAAAAAAAGTCGCCACCATCAAGGTACTGAAAAGATCGCCAAACAGGTAAAATGACCAGACCGTAATTTGACCGGGGTTAGCAATTATCATGCTGTAAACTGAATATGAGAGCATGAAAAATATGGTGAATATCCAGGTAAGCTGCTGCCTGTGAAAATGCCTGACAAGCCAGGTGAAAACGACTACTGCTAAAAACGCCACAAACATGTTTAGCACCTTGGCAAGCAGTTCAGCCTGGGATGCTCCGAGATGCCATGAAAACAGATCAAAGCCGGATTTATCATAGTACTGGATGAACAGCCCTTTTTTAAGAGGTTTCAATATCCAGAAACTGGTAATCACCAGGAAAAAATAACCAAACATCAGCAAGGCTAATGGAAGCTCATTGCGTTTGATGTTCAAAAATGCTTTAAATGGATTTGCCATGATTAGTTACTACTTCCCGGTTTATTAGTTGTATTTTTAGGATCGATTCTCTGATCCAGGGTTACTACATTACATGTTGATAATTATGAACTGATCATCAAAAAATCAGGTCCCTGATAAACAATAAACCAAAATACAACGAAATTATCGTAAATTTTTCTTTTCTACTGCCAACACCGAATCGGGAGTGCAATGCGAAAAATAGTATTACGCACATTGCGAATAATCCAAATATTGATGCTATGGTGTCACCTAATGAAGAACTTGCATATTCAACTATACCACTGCCTGTTTTTGCAATTATCATCCATAAGACGAATTCCCACCACTCAAGCCTATGCTGTTGACTAACAAAAACCGTAATTATCCAAAAGAGAGCAGCATCAAACAAAAACCAGACTAACGCGAATATTCCCATTTTACCAGTCCTTCCGGTTGATCATTTTAGGCGTCGCCTGGCTGTAATATGTAGCTGCCTTTATACTCATAATGATAAATATCGTCCCAGGTGGTAGATTTATTTCTCTTGCCGTAAGACAATTAATAATATAATGTTATAACGGAGCCATAATCACCATCTGGTACTTTCCAAGATATTCTGTTTGATTCAGTCTCTATTGTTGAGGTACTATCATTATGTGCATCAAAAGTTACTCTTAAAAAACAATTATCAGGCTCAATATCCTCATTCCAATTTAAATGGATAATTTGGTTCGTAAAGAGCGTGTCATTTTCAGGAAAACCTTGTAGATTTAAAACTTTTGCGTGTACCGTAGGCGACACATTAAGTTCCCCTGGAACATTTACCGTGATGGTATAATCTTTACCTTCTTCAAAAAAGAAATCCTGAGGAGTAACATATGCGTAACGATGTCTTTGCGAGTCATGATTATATTCTAATGCAAGTGCGTATTGTTCAAAACTGACTTGCGCATCATCGATGAAATCACCTTTCCGAACAATCACGTATACTTCACATACTGTGCTCTCCATACGTATATCAATAGTACGATATAGGTTGGCATCTATTGAAACCGAACGAGGTTCGTCCCAATCAAATACGCATCCGGTTAATAAGAAAGACAATATTATAAATACGTTTGCGCAGAGATAGGCTAAAACAGAATTCATGCTTTTGTGCTTTAAATCATCCATTTAAAAACTCAAACGGTTAAGATTTAATGAATTATTTTATAAAGAGTGACCTGATTGATTGCTGCAAAGTTATATAGTGATTTAATTCTATCGTTATTGCGATAGCATTTACGATAACAACACATCAATCTTCGCAAGGACTTCATTCAAAGTCTGGATAGGCGCTTGCTGAATGATTTCTGCATTTCTTGCCCGCCAGTCAACACTTCTTACATGATCAGACAGTATTACTCCCGATACTTTGAGTTTTGATGGCAACAAGACTTCAAAAGGATACTCCTTGATTTGACTTGTGACTGGACAAACAAGAGCTAAGCCAGATCGTTTATTGTATTCTTTTGGTGATAAAACAAGAGCAGGACGTCTTCCAGCCTGTTCATGCCCTGCCTGGGGAGTAAATGACAACCAGATAAAATCGCCACGATCAGGGACAAACTGATTTCTCACCATATTTCTTTGCCCGTGGAGTTACCCCATTCAGTTTCGTTGTGAATATTTTCGGGGGTTATTTTTCCAATTAGATCCCGTAACTGGTAACGTGCTGATGAAGGTTTGATGATCAGGTTACCGTCTGATATTGAAATATCGACTTCGGCTTTTTCATCAAGCGATACTTCTTTGGCAAAAACTTTTGGGATTCTTATAGCAAGACTGTTTCCCCATTTCATGATTTTGGTTTGCATGACTCACCTTTGGATTGCAAATGTATATACAATAAAGATACATTTAATAAATAAGAAAATCAAGTAAATTGTGAATTATCGGGAAAAAGTTTCTAATCTATTCTATTCCGTTTTTCTTATATCTTAAGGTTCAATATTTCTCTGAGAGCATTTCAACTACCATTATATTATACTTGGGGGGTGCCCTATTGTACCAAATATAGCATAATCTGTAAAATTAGATAGCAAAGCTAAAAAGAATACCTAATACGAGATTAATAAAAATCAAAAATCCGAAAAATATTCCAATAATCATGTTTTTTTCTTTGAGACTTGATACACCGAACCGATAATGGAGTGCATAGTACAATATTCCACACATCACTGCTATTCCTAACAAAGATGAGCTTACTTCACCTAATGACGTACTCACGAACATTATTAAAGCGCTTCCTACCTCCGCTATTACCAACCATAATAAAAACTCCCACCAAATCAACCGGTGTTGTTGGCTGACAAATACTGTTATAAACCAGAATAGAATAGCATCAATTATCATTCCGATCATTTAAAACTCCCTCGCATAACTTCATGTGAAGATAAATAAAATTTGTCAAAAACTGAATTATCAAAAAATTATTGTAATAAGATTATCAAATGTAAACTATGGATAAACCACAATTTCTTCCATCAATTCAACTTCATGATCACCGCCCGGTTCAACTTCCATTGTTTGGATTAGCAGTCTATCTTCTCCAGGTGTAACTATACAATAATGGTACTCTTTTTCAAACATCACATTTTTAACATCAAAATCTTCCCGTCTATAAAGAGATTGAATTTTTTCGATTTTTCTTTCAGTTGAAAGACTCCTTGGTGGTGCTCCTCCACTACTGCTGGTGATAAGGTGTAAATCCCATTCAGTGTCCCCTGTTTTCTCAGGAAAATGAAGAATATTATGCTGGTAATTATGCTCATGTCCTGAAAATAGCACATGAACTTTCTCTTTCCTGAGTAATTCGAGGAATTTTTTCCTTTTTTCTACCAGTTTATCGCCGTTTGATGCCCTATACCAGTCTTTGTAATGCCAGCCAAATGTGATGGGTGCATGATGCATCGCCAAAATTTTAAAAGGTTTATCACGATATTTGTGGAGTTGATCTTCCAGCCATGACGTTTGACCGGAACCTTCATCCGAAACAAACCATTTACTGAACAGAGCTTCCTGCTCAGCAGGATTGATATCATTTTTCTGATCGATTATAATGTCAGAATCCAGGGTAATTAGTACAGCATCCTTGAATTCTACTGAATAAAATTGGGGATAATCAAAAACCGCCTGATAATTTTGTCGTCCATACTCGGTATCATTAACCCTGTCATGATTACCTACTACCGGCAAGAAGGGAATTTCATTTAAAAGTGGATGGTCCCATTTATTCTCTTTCAGAAAGAGTTTCCAATGATCCGGACGGCGTCCATCGTAGGCGCATATATCACCGTTATCAAGGATGAAATCAACGTCAAGTTTTTTTGAATCACGGTAAAGCACTTCCCGCATTAACTTTCTGCTGTGCGCTCCCTCATCGGGAACTCCCCGAAGATAATTGATACCACCATATATTCCGTTTCCGAGCCAGTATAGTTCATAGAACGGAAAAATCAACATTTTCCAGGTTCGCCAGTTTTCACGCCTGGCGAATTTCTCGACAACTTTTAATCCGGATTGGGTGTCGCCAATAACAATGAAGGTTGGATTTTCTGATTTTGTCTCATCAGGAACAAGCTTTTGAACTCTTGCTTCTTCGGGAGTGATATGATCCAGTAATAGTCCTTTTCCTGAACAACCTATAAATGTTGAAATTATAATTGAAAAAACTACTATTGATGGAAATTGTTTTTTCACGCAATGACGCAAAGGCGCAAAAAAATTCTTAGGAAATATTCTCCCGTTTAAATTGTTTGGTCTCATTTGTTGTATTTATTCCTGACGTTTCAGCCCGACAAGGACTGGCATTGTGGATGATTTGTCTAATTCCAGGTAAACCTTTACCCATTTACTTAATTTCTTTTGAGATTCCCGTTTAATTCTAAATGTAATTTCATATTGTACCCCACCCCTTTCTTTAAGTTTCATAATACTTGCAAGGGAAAGGTTGTTATTCTCTAACACACCCGATTCGATTTTCTGGTTGTCAATACTGCGAATCTCGTAATGATATTTCGAGCCGGATTTATCTTCCAGTCCTGTACTAACAGCGAGGTCAGTGAAATTAAGTACTGTTGCATCCTGATTCTTACTAATCTCAAAATTATCAAGTGGATTAACCCGACCAAACCAATGTTTGCCGATTACATCACGTCGTTCTATTAATACCTTTGTCAGATATTTACCTGCTTCAGCACTATAGGGACCTGCAGCAACAGCAGTCTCAATTTGATCCTCGGTGAAAGACATTACCAGTTTTGTTCCCCAATATGCATCAAGATCAGTGCAATTATCGTATGCGGTATTTGGGATAATAAATTTGAACTTATCCGGTTCAAGCAAATCTGCGCTGAACCTGCCTACTGTGGGAAAATGCACCGAATCAGGTTTTTCCCATGATCGAATCCACAGTCCCAAAGTTCCGATCTTAAAAAGAGCCTCATGAGGATCAAATTCATTCTCATGTCCTCGATACTGTGGTTGAGGACCTTTCGAACCGCTACCGAGATTTGAGCCAAAATCCATCATGTAGTGCCTGACGAAACCCTCACCGTCTTCACCTATATAAGTATCCATTGAATTATTGGATTTGGCATCTATGTTGTTGAGCCAGATCCCAATGATTTTTAGACCTCTAACTTCCCTCCTGTGTTCATGTGGAATAAAATCATTCGGATCATCTTCTCTTACTCCATCGAAATGAAAAGGACCAAGCAGTTTGCCTTCGATATATTTGCTGGCTGCAGCCTGGATCAATCCGTTCGGGCTGATTTCAACTCGCAGCATAATTTCTTCGAAATCCTGCTGATTCATATACCTCTTGCGCCCCTTTTTGTCGGTGAACTTTACTTTTTCACCGAGCACCAGTATTTCAGGGCGAAAGTACACCGTTGTGTTTTCAGGGACATTAAAACCTGCGGCATAATAAAGTTTGGTGCAGACGACTTCTGCTCCACTGTTCAATCCGGCATATCCAATGGGATCAAATTTTATTACATATTTATCACCCCGGCTGTCTATTATGTGGAAGCCAATAGTAACTCCCTCAGCTTTAGCGCGGACAATCTGCCAGGCAGCAGAAGTATCCGGTCCAGAGTATATGCCGGGTCCTTGAGCTATTTCTGCTAATGTCATATGTGTAAAAGCATTTCTGTTGGTGAACCAGCTCGAGTTTCGTACTTCTCCGAAAGCATCTGCATTCAAAGCTTGCCTGGGTCTTCCTGATATCTTTGTCAGGGTCCGGGGAAAATCCAACATCTGATCACCCTGGACTATAAACTGTTTATCAAAAGAATCAGCAAGATCATTTTCTGCGGAACGAAATTCTGGAAGTGGAACAGGAGTTCTGTCATCAGGTACCAGTTCAGGAGCGACGAACGGTTCAAAAGAATAGCCGGAGAGAGTTATACCAAAAATTGAAGTGAAAATTAGAACGAATGCGACTGATGAATAGTTATAGATAAATAGCTTTTTGTTAATGCTCATAGTTATAATCCCAGCACAAAATAGACTTTAACAACTTCACGGCTGAATCCGACTTCCATTTTCATGGTCTCACCTGAATCGATGTTCCAGGCTCTCAAGCCAAAACCAAAACCAATCTGATATGATCCTTCTGAATAGTCAACTTGAAAATCCTCCATAACCTTGCCACCATCGACAAAATATAGAAAATCGAGACCGAATTTATCCCAGTAATTTCTTAATGGATAGCGATATTCTAAAGAACCGTACATAGCATCTTTATCACGAAAACGATCACGATCGAATCCTCGCAATGATCCAGTTCCACCTAATGAACTCCAATGATAAAATGGAATGCTATTATCGCCCGCTAATGGATCCCTGAGTTCGCCGCCAAATCGCAGGACGATCACCCTTTTGTAAATAAGATGAGTGTACTTAGTAAAATTAAATGTCCCGAGCCAAAATTTATAATCATCGCCGTTTGTCTGATCGTAATATCCGGCTGACGTATTTATTTCATAACCCGCTGAGGGGATTCCAATGTGATTCTTGGTATCAATCCCGGCTTCAATGGCTAAATGGGTCATCTGTACAGATTCCCCAGCGCCTGCAAGACTGTTAAGTGGAGCAAGATTGGGTGACCAGGGAGATTCAATATCTCCCTCAAATTCATAATCCGTATCGTATCCACGGAATGTATGATTTACCTCCATTCCACCGGTTGCTTTTAAATATCCACTTTTTACAGGATAAAGAACCAGATTTATCTCACCTATGGATTTTTCCAGGGCGAAATTGCTTTTATATGAATAGTCAGAAGAATCGCGAAGACCGAAGTATGGTTCAGTCGAAAGAAATTGATATGAGATTAATGGTTCAACAAAGATACTTCTATAAATCGGCATATTGGTTAAACTCAATTCATACGATTGCATTCTATGCGCCCAGGCTGACGCCTTAAGAGAAATCGTTGTAGAATCAGTAACCAATTTCATTTGTTTGTAATGTCCTCCGAGCCCTGTGCTTGGAGAAGCAATAAATGCCAGCTTGCGAGTACCGTCATCCGATTCAAGCAAGTCGTTTATTTGTTGGATTATTTTCGTGTTGTCAATAATTTTAATGCTTTCGCGCATTCCGATTAAAGGCAAACGGAATGGTAGATATACAATATCACCGGTTGTTTCGCCAATTACTTCCAAGACAGGTCTTTTCAGATTATTTTTCTTCCATGTTTCAATACTGTCTAAAGATGATGACTGTTGAGTCGCAGAATAAGCTGGAGTTAATTGATTAAACGATATCAATATTATGAAACCGGAACTAATAAGCATAAATAACTGTTGAAAATCAGATACTATTTTCCTCATGGCAGGTCCCAATTTTTGATATTAAAAAACAATTTATAATAGTACATAAAGTAGTTGATTTTTGCCAGTGAAATAAGTAAAAATATTACTTTTGATCAATGCCTTGTTTCCCTTTAAGGCACTGCATACATTTGCTTGCTCAGGTGTGTCACGACCCGCATATTTTGAAATCTTGCGCTTGATATAGTACTTCTTGACGATATTGCTCGTTTCAATATCGATTGATCATTTCCCGGACATTCAGTCAGCCGACTGATCAGGGGCACTCAAAAATCAAATGAACTTTATATTTTCGATTACGATAAAATGGAAGGAGAAAAGATGAAAAGTATCTTGTTAACGGCTTTTCTATTATTTTTGACATTTCCGGGACTTAGCGAAGAGACATTAATCAGTGGTGAGGTTGAAAGCGGTGGTTACGGTGGGCCAGTAGTCAAATTTACCCAGTTCAACGATGATTTAGGAGTGATGGTCGGCGGTGAAGGCGGGTGGATAATAAACCATCAATTCGTTCTTGGAGGGGGAGGTTATGGTATGACCACACGCCATGAAATCAGCATTGATGATGAAGAATATAATATAGATATGGGGTATGGTGGGGGATTGGTGAGATACATAATTAAATCGGATGATATAGTTCATTACGATATCTCGACTATGTTTGCCGGGGGAGGAGTAAATATTAGCAAGGAAGCCCCCGGAGATGATATCGGAACGACGTCAATAGAAACTGACGAATTTTTTGTGCTTGATCCATCCGTTCATGTGGTTATTAATTTTACCGAATGGTTCCGCCTTGGATTTGGAATGGGTTACAGGCAGACATTTGGTTATGAATCTGAGTATTTGGAAGAATCAAAATTGAATGGGGCTCACGCCGCAATTACATTCAAATTTGGCGAGTTCTAACACTGTTTATGTTTATGATTATAAAAGTTATACAGTGATTATTTCTACATGAGGAAGCTATGTTTAAACAAATTTTAACAATTCTAATTTTGATTTGTGTTATGACATCGCATGTTTTTGCTAAGGGTAATGTTCGAGGATTTGTAATTGATGCCACTTCCGGCGAACCTCTACCGGTCGCGAATGTCGTAGTTCTTGGCGAGCAGAGAGGCTCAACCACAAACCTGGACGGATTCTTTGCGATTCCAAATCTTGAGACAGGTTCATATGCACTAAGTGTAAGCTACCTGGGGTATCATAGAGCGGAACTGACGGTGACAATATCCGAAGGTGCTTCAGATCCTGTTACTATAGAATTATTGCCCGTGTCTGTCATTCTTGAGGAGGTAGTATTTACCGTTAAAGAAAAAGACAATGATAAGGCTCGGCAAAGCGCTCGTGTTTCTACAATTCCGATAGATGCCAATACGATTCGCAATATGCCCTCGCTTGGAGCCGAAGTAGATGTACTTCGGGCAATGCAGGCTATTCCAGGTGTTAAAGCATCATCGGATATCTCCAGCGCATTGTATGTTAGAGGTGGAAGCAGCGATATGACCCTGATCCAAATGGACCAGAGTACGGTTTACAATCCTTCTCACCTCTTCGGTATATTCAGCACCTTTAACGGTGATGCAGTAAAACACATTGAGTTGATGAAAGGTGCTTTCCCGGCAGAATACGGCGGGCGTGCAGGAAGTGTGCTGGAAGTGGTTACCAATGATGGCAACCGGAAAAAGATGGAAGGACTTTTTTCGATTGGATTAGTGTCTGCAAGGGGCGCAATAGAAGGTCCTCTACCAAACAAGAGGGGTTCTTATGCTCTTTCAGGGCGGCGTACCTACCTGGAACCAATCATATCCATGATGAAAAACGCCAGTGAGGAAATGGCAGACCTGCCGGACTATTATTTTTACGATGGAAACGGAAAAGTCAATATAGACATTGGTAACAAGACTACCCTGACTGTCGGAGGATATTTAGGGCAGGATGACCTGCAATCAGAATTTGGTCCGGATGACAGCAAGTTTCAACTGGGAACAAACTGGGGCAACAGGACCTTTGCTTCACGATTGAGGCATATAATATCTGATAATGGCTTCCTGACCTTAGGTATAGCATACAGCAGGTATAATAGTGGTTTCGACATGGAAAATGACGGTGTCTTCATACAGGAATTTAAGAATCGTTTTCGCGACAGGGCGTTTCGAGGGGATTATGAATATCTCGGATATACAAACCAGAAGATTAAAACCGGTATTGACCTGCATATTTATGACGTAGAAGTACTCAACAGGTTCCAGGAAGATACATTTGTAAATATTGATACCACCAATTTCACCTTATCCTATTACATCCAAAATGAGTGGAAAATCAACTCACAGTTTGAACTATTGCCCGGTATTCGAATGAATTATCATGAAGATTCTGATAAGGTGTATGTTGATCCTCGTCTCGCACTTTTGTACCACTATGATACAAAAACCCGCCTGAAATTAGCGGGAGGGCGATATCATCAGTGGGTTAATATTATTTCCTTCGGAGAGGGCGGTAGTTTCATGGATATCTGGATGCCGTTTGATGGTTCAATGGATCCGATGTACTCAGATCAGATAGTATTCGGTTTTGAAAATGATCCTCGCGAAGATCTTGAATTTACTGTTGAAGCCTATTATAACAAGTACCATAATGTACTTAATTATAACAATATGGTTGACAGAGGTTTTGATATGGCTTCCGTATTTTTGTCCGGTGAGGGGAATGCTTACGGTTTTGAATGGATGCTTCATCAAAAAGCGGGTCGGTTGACGGGATGGACAGGATATTCGCTCTCTTGGTCTAAACGAAGGTTCACAGATACATTTATCAATGACGGCGACTGGTATTATCCCAAGTGGGACCGTCGGCATGATTTTGTATCAGTCGGTACTTATAAACTGACGAAGAATTGGGATATGTCAACAAGCTGGCGATATAATACAGGACAAGGATATACGAGAGCCCTGGGACTATATACATACCATTTCGCTCATGTCCCACTGGAATATGAGCCGGATGGAAACCGGACAATTCTGAATGGCGAGAAAAATAACTACCGTCTTCCGGCTGATCACCGGCTTGACATGACATTTACATACAATCACAAGTTCTTCGGTAAGAAAGCAAAGCTGGACATAAGCATCTACAATGTTTACAGCCGTCGTTCGATCTGGTTCAGGACCTATGATACTGATGAAAATCCTATAGAAGTCAACGATGTCAAACTTTTACCGGTATTACCATTAATCAGTTACGAAGTACGATTCTAAATGCAGCAAAGGAATTCATTTCCCGGAGCAGTATTTGAAATATCTCTAATTAGGGAGTAATATCATGTTTAGTAAGCATAAGAACTATGTAGTTCTGTTATTCTTGTTTATATCAATTGCTTTAATCGGATGCGATAGTACCCCGACCGAGGTTGATGACTACGATCCTGAGCCGGTTCTTCACGCTTTTATCACAGTTGATCAGCCGTTCGGTGAAATCTGGCTTGAAAAGATACACAAAAATATTGAGAATTATTACGATCCCCGGAACGGCGGAATAACTGGTGCGGAAATTGTCATATTTCCAAAGATTGATTATACATCTGATCCACCGGAAACATTTGATACTTTAGGAACAGGATTAGCGGTTTATTACGAATACGATCGTAATTATGCCGGACGATACATTCCGATGGGTGCCAATACAGTCAAACGCAACACACTTTACCGCATAGAGGTGAAAAAACCCGGTGACGTGGATATCTGGGCTGAAACGACAACTCCTGATACATTCATTTTAACTGTAGTCAATGAAACAGATGATGATCGATACGAAATGCTCAACACGATAATGGATGTTGTTCCTGATGATCCTCAAGCTCTTCCTGATTCGTTCCCAACATTTAGCCGGAACGATGAGAGTATCAAGACTACCTGGACTCCTGCCTGGGGTAATGTTAACTATGGCGGTGAATCCCAGGGTGGATATCTGTTCACTATATTGGCGCTGACCGATACATCCGAACTTGTGCCGCTTGACCCGGACTGGGACCCGGATGATCCCGAAGATGCCATTGAACCAGGGGATAAAGGTCGCTCTACCATCGGTTGGGCTCCTGATTATATCAACTATTATGACATATTCTGGCTACTCTTCGAATGGAGTGGACCACAACGAATAGATGTGATCGCAGGTTCTTTTGAGTATTCTCGATATGTCTTTACAACGTATCAAACCAATCCGACCACCGGTGATATTTCACGTCCCGAAAGCTACGTGCATGGAGGACTTGGATGCTTTGGCGCTACTGCAATTCACAGCTTTTATCTTAATATGGAAGTAGTGGAATAAATTCTGATAGTAGATTAAATTCAATTCAAAATGTTCAGGACACGCAGGTGATGACATAATGAATACTAATATTCCATACCAAATCCAGACCGGATATTCCTTTGCACGGTCTGGATTATCATGTTTGCTTTCAGGTTTATTGCTGCTTTTAGTCGTATTCCAAACAAGCCTGGCATCAGGTTTTGGTGATAACCTCATTTTCCACGGTTTTGCCAGCCAGGGATATTTCTATTCCACGGAGAATAATTACCCTGTGCTGCATTCGAAAAATGGAAACGCAGAATTTAACGAAGTTGCCCTTAATGTCCATTCTCTACCAACCGAAAGAATCCGAATCGGTATTCAATTATTGGCTCGTGATCTTGGTGATGATGGTAACAATGCTGTGTATGTTGACTGGGCATATGGTGATTTCCGTTGGCGTGATTATCTTGGTTTTAAGTTCGGTAAAGTTAAGTTTCCACACGGCTTGTATAATTACAGCAGAGATATTGATATGGCGAGAACTCATATCCTGCTACCGGAAAGCGTTTACACAGATAACTGGAGAGATTTCACTCTTGCAATGGAAGGGATGAGTTTATATGGTAATAGTTATTTCTCTCAGTTGGGGGAATTTGAATATGAGTTTTTTGGAGGTTCGCTGAACATTCCTAATCCTAATAGCGCCTACTGGATAGACTCCTACACTGCATACAATTACGGAACTCTGAGTTGGTTTGGCGCTCGGGATAGCGACTCCACCACAACAGTTGAATACATCTCGGACGAGATTCGAGGTGAATCAATCAGGATGCCCTGGGTTTATGGAGGTGGTCTTTTTTGGAATACACCCATTCCTGGATTAAAAGTCAGCGCCACAGCTTTTGCCGGAAGATATGAGATAAATCATCGTGGCTCATTTGTAAGAGTTGCGACTCCAACTGATACTACTCAGCAACGAACAACCAACTATGGGTTTTTAATTTCCGGTTGGCATTCGTACTACGAGGCTAAAACTTTTTCTGCTGAATACACTCTTAGTAATCTGACTATCGCAGGTGAATATTCAAGTTTTTACCAGGAAACTGATAATAATACCGTTGGTGGATATTACGGACAAATTACGTATCAGTTAAACAAAAGATTTAGTGCAAGCACATATTACTCAGAATATTATAATAATTTATTTGATAAAGATGGAAGCGATTTGGATGATAGCGGTCTAAATGATTATTTTCGTTGGCAGAAGGAACTCTGCATTTCCGGTCGTTGTGATATCAGCGATAACTGGTTGTTCAAACTCGAAATTCATGACATCAATGGAGCTGCGCTGGTAAAAAGAATTCACAATGAGGGTAGTTTTGAAAATCCTGATGTTATAGAGAAGGATTGGATGTTGTTGGTAGCAAAAACAACATTTCATTTTTAAGTCACCATGAAACAACTAACAAATATTATAGTCATTCTTTGTGTTTTCGTTTCATTGTCATGGTGCAGGGCTGCTGAAGTTGTGCTTATCGCAAACAAGGAAGTCTCAACCAACAGCCTTGAAACCAGAACCCTGAAAAGAATATATCTTGGATTACATACCCGGTGGTCAGATAATCAAAAGATTGTACCTGTAATGCTTGACGGTGGCGAGACTCATGAAGCATTCGTAAAAGAGATGCTTAATAAAACAGTATCTAAATTTGTTATTTACTGGAAACAAGCCCTGTTTTCCGGGAGAGGAGTACCACCAAAATCATTCTCGAATGAAAAGGAATTGATTAAATTCGTAGCTTCAACACCCGGAGCCATGGGATACATTTCAGGTAATACCGTGCCGGTAAATGTCAAAATTTTAAGTCTTGAATAATAGTTATCCCTCTTATTTTTAGTATCCTTATATCCTGTGAATGAATTAAAAAGATATGACTGGATATGAGGAAAATTTTGAAGATCAGTATCTAAAGAGTTGAAAATTCATGTGATCATTCCTCACCGGAATCCCAGATTGAGAGACCAGCTATGTCTATCAGAATTAAAATATTATCGCTTCCTTTTATTGCCACAATAGTATTCGTTACGGTATTTATTATTACCTTACTTGGTGGTATCAAGAATGGACGTCTCCTGACTCTTATCGAAACCGAATATTTTCAATCCCTCGAATTAAGCCATCAACTTGAAAAGCTTGCCGTTCAGACCAGGCATATCCTGCAGGAAGCCCTCACTGCTGAAGAAGAACTGATTATTGATGAAGCGGATACTGTTCATGATGAGTTTCTTACATTAATAGAGAAGGCTAAATCAAATGAATCCATAGATCAGGAACAACTGTCTGAGATAGAAAGCATTTTTGAAGATTTTTATAATGTTGCAGGCATAACTACACGTGAGATGATCGGTAGTTCTTTTAATGAAGAATTGCTGGCAAAAGTAGGACAAATGCATGAAAAATATTCCACTTTGATGCTTAAATTAAGCGAATTGACACAAAGCCAGAAACAAAAAATGGAAGAAGCTTTTGAAAATGCTCGCAAATCACATCATCTTTCAAAGTCTATCATTACAATCTCATTCATTAGCAGCCTCGCCCTTATTATTCTTCTTTCATTTGCTATCATATATAATATCATACGTCCGGTTCGCGAACTGATTGAAGGCGCTGAGGCAATCTCAGAAGGTGATCTATATAAGAATATCGATTATTATTGTACAAGTAAAGATGAGATGGGACGGCTTGCAGATTCATTCAGGAAAATGCAGAGCAGCCTGATTGCCGACATTGAAAGACGGGAATTAGTCGAAGAACATTTAATGGAGAGTGAAGAGCGTTATCGGAGTATTTTCGAAAATGCGACTATGGGGATTTTCAGATCACATCCTGATGGACATATCCTTACTGCAAATAATTCGGCTGCTACAATCCTTGGATACAAAGATTCGCAGGATGTAATTGAAAATATTACAAACCTCTCTGAACAGGTTTATGCTGACAGTAGAGATCGCGACATGATTCTGAAAATGATGCAAAAACGAGGTGAAGCTACCCGCGAATTGCTTTTCAAGAGAAAGGATGGCACCCAGATCAGTGTTAAACTTAATATCTGGGCAGTAATGGACAACGAAAGTAAATTGCGTTTCATAGAAGGTTTTATTGAAGATATAACCGATCGTAAGCAAATAGAGAAAGAGCTGAGTGATACTCAGAAAAAACTGCTTGAATCAGCTCATTCTGCGGGTATGGCCGAAATCGCTACCAGTGTTCTTTATAATGTCGGAAATGCATTAAATGGTGCAACTACATCTACGTCTGTCCTACGCAAAACCCTTAAAGAATCAAGAGTTTCACAGTTATCAAAGTTATCTGAGGTAGTGATACAACATGAAGACAATTTTGCTGATTTCGCGGCTAATAATCCACAGGGGAAGAAACTTCCAAAGTTTCTTGGTCAGCTTGGTGAAGTGATTACAAGTGAATGGAAACGTCTTAAAGATCAAACAATCACATTAGACAAAAGTCATGATCATATTCGTCAAATTATAGCGTTGCAACAGAATTATGCAGGTGTTGATGGAGTCATGGAGAGAGTCATTTTACCAGAACTTGTCAATGATGCAGTGCAATTATTCGGAGCATCTTTTGAACGTCACCATATCAAGTTTAATATCGAAAGCCAAGAAAATCTTGAGGCAGTGGCTATCAGCAAACACAGGGTTTTGCAGATAATGATTAACCTGTTGAAGAATGCTCGTGATGCAGTGAAGGAAGTTACCGAAAAGGTGAGGGAAATTACTGTCTGGGTTGATTATGAAGACGATGTTGCTACGATAAGGGTCGCTGATAATGGTTCCGGAATTGCAGCAGAAAACCTTGAAAAGATATTCGGATACGGTTTCACTACCAAAGAAGATGGACATGGTTACGGATTACACGGTTGTGCCAATAGCGCCCGTGAAATGGGTGGTTCATTGACTGCTAAAAGCAACGGGCTGGGAAAAGGTGCAACCTTCATCCTTACACTGCCTATTGAAATAGATGAGAAGATTAATGCCTGATATAATTTCGAAGAATAGAAGAATTCTCCTGGTTGATGACCAGGAACAGATTCATGAGGATTACCGCAAGATACTTGCCCTTGAAGAATTAGCATCTGCAGAATTTGATGACCTGGCTGCCGATTTTTTCGGTGAAAATGTTGACGGTAATAAGATAGCGGAGAGTAAAGTTTCTTTACCGGAATATAATCTTGCTTCTGCTTTTCAGGGACAAGAGGCTTTTAAAAAGATAGAACAATCAATAGAGGAATCTAAGCCTTTCGCACTATCATTTATGGATGTTAGAATGCCGCCGGGCTGGGATGGTATTGAAACGATCAAGAGAATCCTGGAAATTGACCAAGACATACAGTTCGTGATCGCAACTGCTTATGCAGACTATGTCTGGGAAGATATATTTGATATTTTTGGTGCTAATGACAATATAGTATTCCTCAGGAAACCATTCGACGCTACCGAAGTTCAACAGCTTGCGAGTACTTTGAGCGAAAAATGGGATCTGTCTCAGCGCGCAAGGTTGAAGATGGAAGAACTGGAAGCGCTTGTCGGGGTTCGCACTCACGAACTTGAGAAAGCACTGAATGATTTACGTTCCACACAAGGTCAGTTAATTCAATCTGAAAAGATGGCATCTTTAGGACGATTAGTAGCCGGTCTGGCGCACGAGATAAATACTCCCATTGGCGCGATCACTTCATCGAATGACGTCATCAGCAGGGCTACCAGGAAGATTGATAAGCTGCTGAATGATTATTCCAAAATTGATACAAGATTCGATTCAAGGGTTGTTAATCGTACCTTGACAGCAATGAAACAAAGCAACAAGGTTACACATGAAGCGGCAGGACGAATTTCAGAACTGATTACGGGATTAAAAAACTTCAGCAGACTTGATGAAGCTGAATATCAAATGATTAATCTGAATGATTCCATAAAAACGACATTATCAATTATCAAACATGAGATCGGTGATAAAATTCAAGTTGATTGTGATTATGGCGAGATACCTGAGATTTTATGCTTCGCAGGAGAACTTAACCAGGTATTCCTCAACCTGATTTCAAACGCTTCCAAAGCGATTGATGGTGAAGGTACGATTTCTATCAAAACATCTAAGGCTGACAAAAATGTAATAGTATCCGTCACAGATACAGGAAGAGGTATTGATCCGAAAAATATAAAAAATCTATTTGATATCGGTTTCACTGAAAATTTCTCGAGGATAAAGATGGGTTGGGGGCTGGCAACCTGTTACCAGATTATTAAAAGGCACAATGGGGAAATATCAGTAGAAAGTAAAGTAGGGAAGGGAAGTACTTTTACAATAAAACTGCCAATTAAATAGTTATATGTTTAGATATGTAACACGACTATTTTGTGATTAGTTTTTTTCTCTACTTCTGCTTTGCTATCTTATTTAATCAATTAAGGTTTGTAATGAATACCCTGCTTTGGAAGAAAACAGCTTCTCAGCTTTTACCACTGATTTTTACTTTACTGCTTTGCGCCTCTAATGTTTACGCAGATCTGGATAGCCTTGAAAAACGCCTTAGCGAGGTGATAGGTGAAGAATGGGTTGACCTTTCCAATGATATCGCAAAACAATACCTGCAAATATCTACAGAGAAAAGCCGGGAGTATTCCGAAGGAGCAATAGAAAAAGCTAATTCTATCAAGTATCCCGGCGGACTTGCCAAAGCCTTGCACAACAAGAGCCTTTCATACTTTTACGAATCAAAATTTGATGATGCTATCGAAATCTCTCTCCAGGCAAGGACAGTAAACAAGCAGATTGGTGATAAGGCAGCCGAGTCAAAGTCATTATTCAATACGGGTTATTTCTACTACTTGAAGGGCGATTATGATCAAGCCTTTGAATATTCATTACAAGCGCTTGAGATCAGGGAAAAGCTTGGTGATAGTAAGCTACTGGCAAAATCCCTGGTAATGATGGGTATCCTGTATCAGAAAGTGTCGAATTATGAAAAATCGATAGAATATTATCATCGTTCTCTCGAACTGGCAAAAAAAGTGGGAGACTTTGAAGGCCAGGGAAACGCTTACGAAAATCTTGGAATTCTTCATAAAGAGCTTGGAAAGAATGAAGAATCGCTTGAGTACCATCTCAAGGCGCTGAAAGTCAATGAGACCCTGGGAAGAACGGAAGGATTGGTGGCTTCGCTGAGTAATATGGGGGCACAATATTATTATCTGAAGAGGTATAAAGAGGCGGAGGAGTCCTACAAGAAATCTCTTGAATATAATCGTGAAACACCCTCCAGGCAGGTAACTGCCCGAATAATGGTCAACCTGGCAGAGCTTTATCTCACAACGGGGAGATACCGGGAAGCAGAACCTCTTCTTGATGAAGCATTGGAAATTGGAAAAGAAGTAAAATCAAAAGAGATAGTTTCGAGTTGTTACGCCCACTTTTCCGAAATGTATGAGCTGAAGAACAGTTCCCGAAAAGCACTCGAATATTACAAACTGTATAAAACATATAATGACAGTATTTTCAATGCGGAAAGCAGCCAGCGTATCGCTGAAATGGAAGTCCGGTATGAAACGTCAAAAAAAGAACAGGAAATCGAGCTGCTCAAGAAAGAGGGTGAAATCCAGGAGCTGAAACTGCTGAAACAAGTTACGGTTCGTAACTACCTGGTTGGGATCGCGATTGTTGTTATTATCCTTGCCGTAGTACTGCTCAAAGGCTACATGGACAAAAGGAAAACAAATGCCCTTCTATTAGAAAAGAACCTTGAACTGAAAAAATATAATGAACAGGTAATCAAGTATTCTGATGAACTGCAGGAAGCATTCAAGGAGCTGAGGAATACACAGGCACAGCTTATCGAATCAGAGAAGATGTCGGCGTTAGCCCATATGGTTGCCGGGTTGGCACATGAAATCAATAATCCAATGGGGGTGGTCATTTCATCTTCAGATACAATTATTCGTGCAATGCATAAGATTGATGAGCTTTTGGAAGATGTGGACGATAAAACGTTTCCGAAAGATTCTGAAATTCGATCTACTCTCGAAATTATGAAAAAGACGAATGATTCCAGCGGTGAAGCCAGTAAAAGAATTGCGGCTCTTGTTTCCAGGCTGAAAAGTTACTCTATGCTTGACCAGGCAGATTATCAAAAGGTGGATATTCACAAATTGATTGATAATACACTTCATCTGCTTCAGTTTGAGATGAGCGTAAAGATAACCATTGAACGGGATTACGGTGATCTTCAAAAGATCTTATGTTTTCCCGGCGCTCTTAACCAGGTTTTCCTGAACCTTATCCAGAACGCGATAAAAGCAATCGAAGACGAAGGCACCATCTCGATAAATACTTATCCTGAGGGTCCTGATGTAAAAATAGTAATATCGGATGATGGTCGAGGGATTGAACAGAATAAGCTGGAGACAATTTTCGAGGGTAGATTCGCCGCGGGACAATCCCGGGTAAAAATGGGCTGGGGATTAGTCTCCTGCTATCAAATAATCAATCGTCACAAGGGATCGATTAAAGTCGAGAGCGAACTGGATGTTGGAACCAGGATAAAAATATCGTTACCCCTGAAACATGAAAGATCGCATGAAATATCTTGATTTCCCAGGTCCATTGAAAGTAAAGCAATGCCCCCTGCCGTTAAACCAGCGCAGCACCTATCCCTAATTCCCAATTCATAATTATTAATTCTTAATTGCTTTCTGATGGCTCGAGAGACTCTATTTGGATTTTCTAAATAATTCAGTGAATACACTTTACAACAAGAATTAATAGATAGTACCTTATGACAAATTATTTGCGGAATATCTGACGAAACTGTGAAGTAAACCTGTTAGAGCGGTGGAAGACATTGAATAAATCCTGTTTGAAATCAAACAGGGACACCCGGCGCATGTGCACCTGTCTGCTGGTCGAACAGGATTTGTTCTACATTGTCCAGTTCGTTTAAAATGGAAAGTAATTGAGTTTCTTTTTACTTTGTATCGGTATAATTTCGAAATGTGAATCATTTTCATGAATTAATTATGTTTTCATATCTGCTCTATAGTTATTATATTGTCTGGACGATTTTTATAAATCTTCTTTAGAATTATTGATAATTTGTTTCACATATCCAGGGAAGAACGAGTGGCAAAAGACTCTCCTATAAACTCTCCATTTAGATATGCAGGCGGTAAGTTTTATGCTCGCAAGCATATACTTAAACACATTCCGATCCATGATTACTATATCGAACCATTCGCCGGTGGTGCATCAATATTTTTCGCAAAACCAATAGCAAAACATAACATTATAAATGATTTAGATAAAGAATTGATGAATGTTTATTATTTTTTAAGAACATTCCCAAATGAACTTATTCAATTCTTAAGTGAATTTCCTGCATCAAGAGAATTGCATAATTATTTTAAAAATGAGTTTATACCTCGAAATGATTTAGAAAGAGCTGGTAGATGGTATTACTTAAACCGAACTTCGTTCAGCGGCATAATGAATATGAAAAACTGCTACTGGGGTTATGGAGATAAGTTTTCGATGCGTCCTCAAAATTGGCCTCGAAACATATTAAGGAGTTCTGAAAAGCTATCATCCGTGGTTCTTTCATGTCTTGATTTTGAAACCATTATCAATAATGCACCTGACAATAGTTTTCTGTTCGTTGATCCTCCTTATTATAAGGCTGACCAGGATAAGTTCTATAGTTGTATTTTTTCAAATGAAGATCATGATCGGCTACTTCACACTCTTTATTCAAATAGAAATAGGTTAGCGTTTCTTTTAACATATGATAACACTGAACATATTCGTCAGATGTATTACTGGTCAAACGAAATGCTTGATCGAGAATGGAATTATTGTATCAGTCGAACCGATGATCAGAAGCACGGATCTCAAAGGGTGGGCAATAGATACAAGGGTAAAGAAGTTTTTATATTGAATTATGAACCTTCAGCAATTGCACTAAGTATTCCATAAATAATTGGCGTGTCATTGCGAGTAATTTAATTCATAGGTAATCAATAGAAAGGATTATCAAGGGAGATGTCGAAGCTACTTGTTCCTGTAGAAGATTGTTGGTATCACGAATTATCTCAGATCGCTTCTTATCAAGAAAGCGATTTTGAAAGGACTATAAAACAACAGGTCGAGCATGTGTTTCCAGATTATATAACAATTAGCTATAAAAAAACTATTTACGCTGATGGCAAAGAACCGAGGATCCCTGATTTAGCTATGATAAATAAAAATTATGACGATTGGTGGATAGTAGAAGTTGAATTAAGTAATCACACTATTAATCATGTGATCTCCCAAGTTGATGTATTTGCTAATGGAAATTATAATTCAGAATTAGATGCAAAATACATATTAGAAAGAATTGAAGTAGAACAAAAGCCGCCACTTGAATATGATAAGCTAAAAGACCTAATAAAGAATAAGATGCCACAGATATTGGTAATTGTTGATGAGCCAAAAACCGATTGGATCAATGAATTATCAAAATACAATACTATTATGATGGAGTTTCAGACTTATAAGAATACTAACGGTCATGAAGCCTACAGAATTAGTGGTGAACATCCTGAAGTTTTTATTGATGAATCTCATTGTCGATATGCAAAAGGGATGAATAATCTATTAGAAATATTAAATCCTACCATGCTTGACAGTATTCTAGATGATGACATAAGAGTAACATACAACGGAAAAACTATAATTTGTGGTATGATTGATTTCGATAGATCAAAATTTTTAAGAATAAATGGAATCAATCCAATTATACAAAACAAAACTTATGTTTTGTATAAGGATACTCAAGGTAATTTCATTTTAAAACAAAATTGAGGATAACATGAAATTGGGTTTAGGACCTGAGATCATCGGTTCTTATAAGAGATTATCTTATAAAGAATGGTATGGTTTAGCCGAATTTGTTGATAATTCGACTCAAGCTTATTTTAATAATAAAAGTGAACTTGACGAAGAGTTTAAAAAGTCGGGTGACATTCTTACCGTGAGGATCGATCTGCCTGAAGATGAAAATGGAAAGTTTTTACGCATCTCGGATAATTCCATTGGTATGTCTGAAGATGAGTTGTCGGATGCTGTTACCATAGGTAAACCACCTGAATACACTGGTGGTAGATCAAAATATGGTCTAGGAATGAAAACCGCTGCGTTCTGGTTTGGCGATAGTTGGACGATCGAGACAACGAAACTTAATGATAAATCTATTCATAAAGTAGAAGTTGATTTAGGAAAAATCATTGACCATGATTTAGATTTAAACCATTCTCACGAAGAGACTGAAAGTTTAGATAGTCATTTCACAGTAATAGAGATACGAAATCTACACAGGGGATTTTACGGAAACACAGTTTTTAAAATTAAAGAATATTTACGTTCTATCTATAGGGAAGATATTAAGAAACAAACACTAAATCTATATTGGCGCAATGAATTACTAGTGTGGGATTGGGAGGAAAATATTGACAAAAGGCTTATTCGAGATAGTCAAGGCAATAAGACGAAAAGGATTTTTTCATTTTCTATAGGAGACAAGAACGTCAATGGTTGGGCAGGAGTATTTGCAAAGGGAAGCAGATCTGATGCAGGATTTTCAATTATACAGTCTGACAGAGTAATTCGAGGTTGGCCAGACACATACAGACCAGAAACAATTTTTGGTAGGCACGAAGGTGGAACAAATGATTTAATTAATCAAAGGTTGGTTGGAGTAATTTTTCTTGAAGGATTTGATGTCAGTCATACAAAAGATGAAATATTGTTTGCTGAAGATGAAAAGGAGATTTTAGAAAATAACTTGCTCGAAGAGTTAGGCGATTATCGGAAATTAGCTGAAACTTTTCGCAAATATAACTCTGACGAGAGAATGGCTTCAGAGCCTAACTTTAGAGCCTCAATCAATGAATTTGAATCTGAATTAAACTCACCAGAAATACTGAATGCGGTACATAATTTAATCATACCGCCAACTGAGCTCATATCAAAGACAAATAGATCTGTAAAAGAATTAATAGTTAAAACTTCAGAACCAGACTTAGAAGTAACAATTCAAGACTTAAAAGTCTACTTATACATAGTATCTAACATGTCACCTAACGATCCATACGTCATATTTGAATCAACAGAGAGTAAGGAAAGAGTAATAGTAATTGTTAATAAAAATCATCCCTATTGGATACATCTTAACAGCAAAGATAGCATAACAAATTTTTTGCGTGAATGCACCTATGACGGAGTTGCGGAATGGAAAGCATGTTTTATAGCTGGTAACTTGGGAGCTGATACAATAAAACAGATTAAGGATTCGCTACTGCGAGTACCATTTGAGATCGAGAAAAATGCTTCTAAAGATAGCATATCAGCTGAGACAGATTCTATGAAGAAAAATTAATATTAATAATATGCGAAGGTGCTTAAAGCGAACTTATTAATTTTAGATATCATCCTTAATGGGACAAATTTGGGACACTCATAGTTGAATAAATCTGCTAATTGATGTATCTGCCTGTCAATCACTGACAACAGAACTTCTTGTATTAAAAAGAACTTACACTATAAATATTTAAGATAGAACGACATAGGTAACGTTCTGAAATAGCGTTAACCGAATGATAGTGCAATTGCCTGTATTTGCTAATTAATGGGGGCATATACGCATATACGTTACTTTTTTTCGTCCTTTTTTAAACCAACAACAATCTCCCCAGGCAATCCCAATACGTTCACTTTCTCTTTTTGTTTTATCACGAATCCAACCTCCTTCAGCGATTGCTCAACATAGATGGGTCTGCAGTCGGCATAAGCAGGGAATTTTTTATGAGCCCACTCATAGAGTTTTAATAAAACGGACTCGCCGCCCTCCTTCGACATGCTTACAACCGCAAGCCTTCCCCCTGGCTTCAGAACCCCTTTAATATCATTAAGAAGCTTTGGAATTTCTGGTGTATCAAAGAGTTCAAGTGTAAAACTCATAAATACACCATCGAATTTATTGTCTTCATAAGGCATTTCAGACGCGTCTTCGCAGCAGAGTTCAGCTCTATCAATAAGACCTGCTTTTTCAAGTCTTTTCCTGGTTATTTCCAGCATCCCGGAAGAAATATCGATGCCATAAGCTTTTCCGGTTTCACCTGCCGATCCAGCTATCTACTTCAAACAATGCCCGGTTCCAAAACCAATTTCCAGGATGGTTTCACCTCTTTTGATACTTAACCGGTCCAACGCCATATCTCTATATTTTTTCTCGAATATCCCGGCAAAATAATCGTAAAACCGGCTCATCCTGTCATAACTCGCTCGAGCCTGGGCTTTAGTTCTATATACTCGTAATATCTTGTGATTTTTTGAGTTCATTTTCTCCAACGTTTTAGATCAAATGCATCTGTCAGCCGAGGCGACTGACAGCACAGAAATGAGCAATTGAAGTATCTGGAGTCTGGATGAGTTTTCATTTTGATTTGAAATTTAACATAGTTGAATTTTCAATTTAATCTAAACAATCAGACTACATCATGCACAATCAAACCCCGTTGGATAAACCAACGGGGGCATATTCCTTGAAATCACATAAATATAATTATTTATTCATGATTTTTCTCAGCACTTCGATCAGGTAAGAAACTTCTTCATCATTTCCGATAGTTATACGTACTCCTTCAGGTAGTCTGAATGGGAGCATTGGTCTGGCAATTATACCGTGCTGTAATAATTCATCGCTTAGCCATATTGCCCGTTCAGGTGTACCCATAGGGACAAATACGAAATTTGCGACACTGGGAGGGATTTTAAAGCCGTGGTTTTCCAATTCAATGGTTAATAGTTCTTTGCCTCTTCTATTTGTATCCAATGCAAGCTGCAAGAACTCATCATCTTCAAGCGCTCCCAGACCAGCCGCCTGGGATAATGTAGTAGGTTCGAAAAGCAGTTTTACTTTCATTATGTTATTAATTATATCTTCATGACCGATCCCATAGCCAATACGAATTCCAGCAATTCCATAAGCTTTTGAGAAAGTACGCAGGGTCAAAACCTGATCATGACGGTATTCCAGGCTGTCGGGATATTGATCCCATTCCCGGGCATATTCAAAATATGCTTCATCCATAATAACTAATATGTTGTCCGGCAAACGGTCAATAAATTGATCAAACTCGCTTTTTGAGAAAGCAGTTCCGGTTGGATTATTTGGATTTACGAGGTAGATAAATCTGGTAACAGGTGAAATAGCTTCTGATATTGCTTCAAGATCAAAAGTGTAATCTTTCAGAGGGATTGTCCTGCAATTAAGATTCTGGGCAGCGCAGAGTACGTAAAACCCGATAAAAGTTCCCTCAGCAGTAAGTATTTCATCCCCTGGTTGAAGGTAAGCCCTCATTACAGCGGCAAGGATCGATTCACTTCCGGAACCTGCAACCACATTGTTTATACTGATGTTATGTTTGTCTGAAAGTTTTCTGCGGATTGTTAATCCTGAATTCGGATAGACCGACAAGCTTTTCAGGGAATCCTCGATAAATTTCAAAGCTAATGGCGAGGGACCGAGCGGATTTTCATTGCTTGCAAGCTTTATAACTTTCTCTATTCCCAGTTCCTGTTGTATCTCTTCTATAGATCGACCGGGTTGATACGGTTTTAATCTTTCAATGTGTTCCGGGGGAGCGGGCAACTTCATTTTTTTTCCCAAAGGATAGTTTGTAGGTGAAACAGGAAGGTAGCGGAATTGCTTTTCTTGATCAACTCAGGATATCAAACATGGCTCGTCATCAATATCCATCAGGATATTCAAGCTTTCGCCAGGGAATTGTAATCGAGCTTTTTCCTGTATTATCAGGAGGATTAGTTTGCAGGTTTTCTACCGGTTGACCTTTGTAATTTATCCTGGTGTCGGGGGGGGAGGGGGAGTAGAATGTTAAACCCATCAGATTATTTACATTAGTAGCATTTGAGTTGAATACAGGATCGGCAATTTCTTTTATATCAATAATATATTCACCATCTTGATATTGCCATTCCCACTCTATATGGCGTGTCATTCGATTGTAATCCAAAAGCCTTGATAATGTTGTAATAAATATGTCGCCTTTCCCGGATCTAACTGCCAGGTCACTCAGAACATCTCTTGTTTGTTCCGGGAGATATTCATCATAATGTTCATTTGCCCCAAGATGAGTATATACAACCATATATCCACCACTTTTGATCAAACGGTCAAGATTTTCCTTGCGTAACTGGTGAGCAAGATACCCGGCATCGACACCAGATTCGCCGATATTTCCATCATCATTGATAAAGCGGCGGAATCGCCAGAATTTTTGACCGTCATCAAGTTCATAAGGATTAAGAAGACGGTTATTCGTTATCGGATCAAAAATTCCTGATTTTAAAAGATCTAACATAGAATAAGCAAATTCATAAATCTGAAATCCACGATCATGCCATCCTGCGTCAGCATCTAAAGCTATGCGATGTGTGACACGCCAGATTTCGACATATTCTATTCCAAATTCCCTGAACAAATCGGTATGATAGACTGCACTTCCAGGATCATCACCCTTTTGATATGGGATTTTTCCGATACATTGGCTGTTAGTAGTATCTCCATGGTTAACCCAGATACGAATATTCAGGTCCTTTTCACGGTACCAATTAATCGACTTATCAGCCATTTCTCTTTGGAATTTGTAACCGGTATAATTTCCATAGGTGTGAAGAAAGTCAATATATCCGGCATTGATAAAGTCAATTATTACTTTTGACGCTGAATCGTTAGTAATGCCTAGACTATCAAAAATTGTAAAATCAGAGGTGCCGCTGGGATCAAAGAACCAGAAACTGTTTCCAATCTCCAATCCCAATCCGGTTCCCCACCGGGTATCCCTGGAAGTACAGAGATATTCCTGAATTGTAAGAAATTCTTCTATACTGTCGGTATTGTCAATATCACTGCAAAATGCCATTCCGGCATTATAAGGAAAGGGAAAGTTGCGCAGGGTTATTTTATTTTTATCGCATCCACAAAGAAAGGGCAAAAAGAGGATATATAGTAATACAATTATAGCGTTTATATATCTAACTGATGGAAGTATCTGCAATTTTAACTACTATAACAATATGAGTTCTGTCATGGTTTTAGCGTGTTCTATAAGTTCACTTGCTGAAATGAATATTTCCTCTGCCTCATCTTTGTTGGAAAGGTAGCCATTTTCAATCAGGCTATCCCAGATAGGATCTTCATCCAGTCTTCCACTACCGGGAATGCTGCCAAAATCGACATCATATTCCCAGCATATACGATTTGCCAGGTAAACAATCGAGATTTCCATGCGATGTTTCTTTGCTAATGCAGGGAGATGATGAAATCTAATAACATCACGAAACATTTCCGACAATCCCCATTTCTTCGCCATATACGCACCAATTTGCATATGGTTTACTCCCAGGATTTTTTGTTCAGCGACTGCCAGAGGCAGGTTACGTTCATCAGCAAGTTTTGCACATTGAAGGAAGTCTTCAGTAAAATATGATGAGAGGATCAGCTTTCCGATATCATGCAATAAACCGGCAGTGAACAATTCACCAGAATCACTTTTGTTGTTTCTCTGAACGATAGCTTGTGCAACTTCACCGACCGCGGCGCTATGAAGCCAGAAACGGCTGTACTCAAATCTATCGCTGATCTTATCGCGCGGGAATCCTGATAGAAGCGAAACGGAAGTTACCAGTCGTCCAACTTCCTTCATTCCCAGCATTACCATGGAGGTACGTAGTTTTTCGATTTTCTTGGTGAAACCGTAATATGAAGAATTTGTTACCTGCATGATTTTGGTAGTTATTGCAGGATCATTTTGTAATAATAGATGTAAATCATTCATATCACTCTTTGGATTAGAGAGGATACGCATGGTTTTCAGTAGAATTGTCGGGAGAACAGGTAGATTCTTGATGCCCTGTAAACGAGCGTCAATGTTTTCCCATTCTTGTTTTAAGGTTTTCTCTTCCATGATCATCCGAATAAAGATTAATGCGTCAAGTCTGCTTAATCGAAATATTATTAAATGAAGTGAGGACTTGTAATTGGATGTCCTGTAATATCTTACTTCTGCCAATACTGGTTAGAATGACTTTATGGCTTATTGATTAAAATGTCCCTTTATCATATCAAAAAACTCTAATGCAGGGTCTGAAATATTAGATACTTCTCTCAGGAAAAGTTCATTATCGGCAACAATTGTAGCGCCGGCTAAATCTTTCTGTTGGGTGATTCTTAAAACCATATCTTCGTAAACATTAGGTAAATCATATTTAAAAAATACTTCCGTGAAGAAATTTCGTTTGTCATCACTCATCAAATTATTGAAAAGTGGTTTATTTTCAGGTAATACCTCAACCGGAACTGGAGCCGCTGATGCAGGTGCAGCTGGAGCAGCTACGGGGGCTGGTGCCGGTTCAGGCTGAGGTGGAGCTTGTGCCTGCACAGGAGCAGGTATAGGCTCGGGTGCGGGTGCAGGCGCAGGTGCAACCGTAACCTCTTCAAATTCTAAAGCAGGTTCTTCAATCGGAGGGGCTGCCGGTGGAACCGGAGTTGGCGCCGGAGCCGGAGGAGCTGCCACCGGGGGTTGCGCTACAGGTGGAGCAACGGGAGGAGGCTCGACAGGCGCAGGCTGAGCTAATGGTTCAGGAGTCACTGGGACCGCAGAATCTTCCAATGCCGCTAATAGATCATTGGCTCTTGCTATTCTTTCCAGGTTACCTGATTGACCCGACCATCTTCCGATTCGATACCGTTCTTTTAGAAGAAGATATCTCTTAGAAATTTGTGCAAAATTATCCATATGGAGATCACTCTTACCAAGCTCTTTCTCAGCAAGGGCGACTGAACTTAGAACCGAAATATCAGATCCGTCACAAACTTGAGCAATGATATCCAAAGGAAGCGGTGAACTCTCATCGCTGCCTGGGGTTAATGACCGTGCACGGCTGAAAATCTCTTTAGCCATTGGTGCGGGATCATCGAGTACAGCTTTCAAGCTGATAGGTTTTGTCGCCCATACCTTGAATAGTCTTTCGACAGCCTGCTCCACTACTCCTATGACCGACGTGGCGGGCAATACGAGATGCTCCTGAACCCAACCGCTAAGACCGGATAGAGCTTCAGTATCTCCTTTGTCAATATGGCTGAAATATGGTGAGCCAAGTATTCGACTCATCTCCTTCTCAAAAAGCTCGTTTTGAAGCTGGCTGAAAGATTCCTGGTAAGCCTCAGGAAGCGCCAATTCGTTAAGTTGTGATAATGGTATGGAATCAATCCCTTGCAGGATTTGATCATTCCAATATTGCGCTATTTGGGTAGCAACGGACGATGGCGTGCTTTCCATTAAATCAGATGTTGGCATGTCGGACACCTTATATACTCCTTTGAAATTCCAGGAAATTCCAGGAAATTACAATTTTACAATAACCTTGGCGAAAATCCTAATCAGCGGCAGACTTTGCAAAACGCTCCATCGCGAAATCAAGATCATCAAGACTTAATAGTATATCACCAGTCCGCTGGGACGAATGGATAAAGTCGCTAAAACGTTCCAATCCACTACTCTTAAGTAAATTTACCACAGTATGCATATTGATGGACTGTGATGGTTTTCTTTTTCCCAATCCTGATATCTTAAGAATTCGCTCAATTGATGTTTTTGCGAATTTAAATCGCTCCAACTCTGTGCGATCAGAAAGCACTGAGTCAACTATTTTCTCTAATTCTGAGATACTAATCTCTTCACTATCTATTTCATTCAATTTTTCACTTAATCCGTCATAGTAATTGTCGATTATTTCGCAATCCAACAGTCTTTGGTATCTTTTCTTGATAATAGCAGGATTGCCGGATGAATGCTCAATTAATAGTTGTGCAACGGCATGATCAGGCATAATGGAATGAGCTAATTCAAACCCAACAGCATTAATTAATATCTCTTTATAATCTTTCTGACTCACCTTCCAACGATCAGCTAAAGTATTTTTCAAATCCTCTACTGCATCGGCAATATTTTCATCAGTGAAGTCGAAAGCTTCCACATTTGTATTTACAGTCAGCGAAACTAAATGTTCAAGGTGAAATTGAAGGTGCTTGCGAACAAATTCTACATTATTTTCGAGATGGATCAGGAGACCAAAATGTAATGTCTTTGCGCCTTCTGGCCAGCGGTTCATAAAGTACTCTACAGCAGAGCTGAGAATACTTCCGAAGGCTTCTTCTGACAATATTACATTTGTATCAATTTTTTCTTCGATAGCATCAGTCTCTACCGGGACTTGTTCAGGCGATTCGACTGGGGGGGGAGCTTGTTCTTGTTCCTGAATATCCACGGGTTCGACTGTTCTTTCTGCGAAGATATCTTCATCTATCGAACCTTCTTCGATAGTAGTTTCCGTCGGCAGTTCAATAAAATCTGATTCTTCCGGGAGTGGTGTATCTTCTGGTGCATCTTGTTGTTCTTGCGCTTCCTGGACGTCAGGCACCGGGATTTCAGCAATTAGTTCTTCGGGAACTATGTCAGTCGGTTCCTCGTCTGAGGTGTTTTCCAATTCCGCCAGGATCGATTCTATATCAACAGGTTCCTCGTCTGATATTTCTTCTGACTCTGCTGGCTCAGCTTCAATCTCTATTTCAGCAGCGTCCCCATCTGACTCGATAGGTTGAGCTGGTTCTCCGGGTTCAAGGGAATCAAAAGAAAATTCAGTATCTTCGGCTTTGTCCTCCTGCTCTTCTTCATTCGCAGCAGCAATTCCTATCTCTTGAAATAATTCTTTTTCCTTCAGAGCAAGTTCATCCTCAGTTTCAATTTCTTCTTCCGTAACTGTTTCAGCTTCTTCTGTGGATTTCATCAATTCCAATTCATCCTGACGCTGAATTGCATCCATCAATAAACCTTGCCAGGACATAGTAATTGATTGAATACCGTCCGGAGAATGTGCAGCAAGGGAAAATTGTCCACCTTTCCAGTTGAAGATCTCGTAAAAGGCGTCTTCACCAACTAACTCTCCACATACAGCGTGAACAATTTCGCCACGTTCAAAATACAAAACCCCCCGGAGTTGCTTGACAAGGACGTTAAGGGCAACCGTGCGCTGACTTAAAGCAATAAGTTGAATAATATCGGCAATTTTGATTTTTTCGATCATACCGCCGAAACCTGGACCTGATCCGCTGAGCACTTCTTCGATGGTTTCTACCAGTTCGGGCATATTGAATGGTTTTTCAATAT